>Ga0070658_10003013_pt1 | contig 13935 bp, 13 predicted proteins | sample KBSC13metaG_FD_64664 | JGI IMG/M metagenome (GOLD analysis project Ga0070658, IMG submission 64664) | Corn rhizosphere microbial communities from Kellogg Biological Station, Michigan, USA - KBS C1-3 metaG | ecosystem: Host-associated > Plants > Roots > Rhizosphere > Soil ... | reverse complement strand
TCGTCGCGCAACTCCGCCAGCATGTCGGCGGCGCTGACGAATTCCTGGTCATTGTCCTTGATCGACTGATGACGGCTGATGTCGCTGATCGAGCGCAAGGTGACATTACCGGTCTTGCGCACGCGCTCCGCGATCGCGTCGGTGATGCCGTAAATTTGCGCGGCCTGGTCGTCCATCAGCAGGTGATAGTCGCGGAAGTGCGGACCTGAGACGTGCCAGTGGAAGTTCTTGGTCTTGAGATAGAGTGCGAAGCAGTCGGCGAGCGACGCATTGAGCGCGTCCGCCACGCTGGAAAGCTGGTTCGACTTGAGGTCGGTGGGGGTGGCGAGCTTGGCGGCGGGGGTGTCGGCCATCGGGGTCTCCAATCAAGCAACTGGTGGGGTCGAATGCCCCTAACCGCCGAACTATCGATTCGGCTCGCCAATAATCTTGATCAGAATGATCGGCCCGATTGCTCAGGCCCACTCAGACCTCGAAGCGGACCCCGACAGTGGCGAGCAGAAGCGGCCCGACATCGGCATTGTCGCGCCCGCACGTCGCCGCGACCGACAAGGCATCGAGCCAGGTCCGGAAAGGCGCGTTGCGCCCCTGTCGCGTGATTGCGTTGGCGAAACCATCGGCCAGCATCGCAGCCGGCACGAAGCCTTCGAGCACCGCCTGACGACGCAGCCAATCGAGCCGCGTGCAGGCGTCCTTCATCGCCATTTTCGGCAAATCGCGCGCCAAGGCCACGATCGCCTGTTCGAGATCAGCCTGCGCCCCTTGCGGCTCCATGACCAATACCCCTCACCCTACTCTCCTGATGTGGGGTATCGCACATCATGCTTACCGTCTGATTAAGCTCCGGCCGACGCCCGATCTCAGCTTTTGCAGATCGGCAAAGGCCCATTCTGAGTCTTATGCGCCTGGTCGAGGGCGACCATCGTGGCGACCAGATCCCCCAGATTCCTGGGCGGAAGCGGCGCCAGCAGGGCGATGACGTGGTCAACCGCGGGGCATGACTCCGGTGTCAACGACTTGGCCATGAGGGGTGCCAGTATATTGCCCAGGAACTGGGGTGTCATGGCATCGCTAAGCTGCTTCCTTTTTTCCGCGGAGGCTTTGCCGCCCCATACCGTCAGCATCGCCTCCTTGGCACGCGGCCAGGCTTCCTTGGCCGCCGCTTCATATTGGAGGGTCAATGGCCCGGCGGGGTCGCGCAGCAGCGAATCGGGTGCCAACGCGCCTGCACATTGCTGGCGAACCGTCGCGAGACCACCCGGCGCGGCCACCAGGACCAGATCGCTCAATTGCGCCTGCGTCATGCAGGCCGTATCCTCTGCCTGCGCAGCGGTAGCAGCCAGCACGGCCATGATGGCGAGTGTCCCGGCGATCGAATGTCTCAAGCTCACAAAAATGCCCTCCCTGTTTGCGATCCTTGTGCGTAACCTGGTCGCGCTTGAACAGGCGGGATGTCCCCGATCCGACTGGTTCTTGACTTTGGGCCATGGAATCGGCAAAGGCCCCTTCGTTCGAGCGGCGGCGACGCCGCTTTATTTTTTGGCGTGCCTCTGGTCGCCATTCAGATAGCGCAGGAATTTTGGGTCATGGCCAAGCCGACCACCGTCAAGATCAAGCTCGTCAGCTCGGCCGACACCGGCTTCTTCTACGTCACCAAGAAGAATCCGCGGAACCAGACCGAGAAGATGTCCTTCAAGAAGTATGACCCTGTCGTGCGCAAGCACGTCGAGTTCAAGGAAGCCAAGATCAAGTAAGCCTTGGCGCGGCGCCCGCCGCGCTGCTTGCTTTCGAAAGGGCGGCCGGGCGACCGGCCGCCCTTTTCGTGTTTCAGGCTATATGCAGTTCCGGTCGACCATGCGGCACCGTTACGGTCGCGCGCGTCCGGATCGGCATGTCGCGCACGGTAACCTTGTCGAGCACGCGCAACTGGGTCTGCCACGTGTCGGGCGTGACCTCGCACAACGCATAGCCGCGCTGGTAATTGTAGAGCTTCAGGAACGGATTTTCCGCCATCACATCGTCCATGCCGGGGCGCGTGTCGCTGCCGTCGCCGTCCGACGCGATCGAGGTGACCACGAATTCGACCGCAACGGCATCGCCCTTGCCTTCCTTCTGGCGGAGCTCGCCTACCCAGTTCTGATGCTCGTCGCCGGTTAGCACGACGACATTGCCGAGCCCCTTCATGCTCTCCAGCACGCGTTCGCGCGGGGCGTTGTAGCCGGCCCAGCTGTCGACATTGAAGCGCGGCTCCTTCTCGTCGCCTTCGCGCCGGTTGACCGGCATCATCATCACCTGCTGCGCGACCCCGTTCCAGCGCGCGCCGCCGCGCAGACCCTTGGCGAGCCAGGCCTCCTCAGGAAGCCCCATCATCTGCGCCTTGGGATCGTCGATGCCCGGGCAATAGGGCTTGTCGCCATCGTCGCAGGGTTGGTCGGTGCGAAACTGGCGCGTGTCGAGGAAATGCATATCGACCAGGTCGCCATACCGCGCGCGGCGGTACAACTGAACGTCAGGCCCACGCGGGGTCGAGGTCGCGCGCACCGGCGTATGCTCGTACCAGGCCTGGTAGGCAGCGGCGCGGCGAAAGGCGAACAATTCGGGCGGCGTCAGATGCTTATCGGTGAGGCCGGCATAATTGTCCTGTACCTCATGATCGTCGAACACGACCCACCAGGCGCAGCTCGCATGCGCCGCCTGGAGATCGAGGTCGCTCTTATATTGCGCGTAGCGGCGACGATAATCGTCGAGGCTGAAACATTCCTCGCCGACATGGCTGCGGACATAAGGCTGGACCTTGTGGCCCGCCCCGAAGGTCATCGGGTTCCCGCGCCCTTCGTAAATGTAGTCGCCATAGTGGAAGATGAAATCGAGATCGGGCTCTTCCGCGATATGGCGATAGGCGGTGAACCAGCCATGCTCGTAATTCTGGCAACCGACCACGCCGAGACGCAGCCGGTCGAGCTTCGCGCCCAGCGGTGGGGTGGTGCGCGCCATGCCATAGGGGCTGTGCTCGGCACCGACCGAAAAACGGTACCAATAAGGCCGGCTCGATTGCAGCCCCGCTACCTCGACATGGACCGAATGCGCGGTTTCGGGATGCGCAGTGGCTTCGCCTTTCGCGACCACATTGCGGAAGTTGGCATCGGTCGCGACCTGCCATTCGACCTGCACCGGCCAGAGCGGCATGCCGCCATGCGGCTCCAGCGGTTCGGGCGCGAGCCGGGTCCAGATCACGAAACCATCGGGGGCGGGATCGCCCGCCGCCACACCGAGCGAGAAGGGGTAGGATCGGAAGAGCTGCTGCGCACGCAGGATCGAAGGTGCGGTAACCGTCGCGCCAGCCAGCGCGCCCATGAACATCCTGCGATCCATATTGCCTCCTGCTTCAGGCAGCGGCGAGCAACCTTTGCGCCTGCGCCCGCGCCTCATCGGTGATTTCAGCGCCCGACAGCATCCGGGCGATCTCTTCCTGCCTTTCCTTTGCGTCGAGTCTGTGAATCCCCGTGCGCGCGACCAGCCCGTCGGACCTTTTGGCGATCAGCCAGTGGCGGTCGGCGCGCGCCGCCACCTGCGGGCTGTGCGTCACGACCAGGATCTGCGCGCGCTTCGCGAGCCTGGCGAGCCGATCGCCGATCGCGGCCGCGACCGCGCCGCCGACGCCGCGATCGACCTCGTCGAAGATCATCGTCCCAGCCCCGCCTTCCTCGGCCAGGGCAACCTTGAGCGCGAGGATGAAGCGCGACAATTCGCCGCCGCTGGCGATCTTGACCAAAGGCGCGAACGGCGCGCCGGGATTGGTCGAGACCTCGAACTCGACGCGATCGCGCCCGCTTGTGCTCCAATTGGCCTCAGGCAGCGCCTCGATCGCGGTGCGGAAGCGCGCGGCATCGAGCTTCAGCGGCAACAATTCGGCCGCAACCGCGGCATCGAGCCGCTCCGCCGCAGCCTTGCGCGCGGCGGACAGCGAATCGGCGGCGGCGCGATAGGCGGCGTGCGCCTCGGCACGTTCCTTCTCGAGCGCGGCGAGCCCCTCGCCCCCCGCTTCAATCCGCGCGAGCCGGCCGCCCAATTCCTCCGCGAGCGCGGCCAGATCGTCGGGCTCGACCCGATGTTTGCGCGCGAGCGCGCGCAAATCGAACAGCCGCGTCTCCATCGTTTCCAGCCGGGCAGGATCGAAGGTGAACGCGGCGCGCGCCTCGGCCAGGCGGTCCTCTGCCTCGGACGCTTCGATCACCGCGCGGTCGATCGCCGCCAGCGCCTGCGCCAGTGTGTCATGCTCGCTCGCCAGCCGGTCGAGCCGGCGCGCAGCCTGGCGCAACAGAGCGAGCCCGCCCTCCGAGCCTTCGACCAACGCCGCAGCCGTCTCCAGTTCGTCCGCGAGCCGGGCGCCCTTCTGCATCGTGGCGCGCGCTTCCGCGAGCTGGGCTTCCTCGCCCGGTTCGGGCGCGGCGGCCTTGAGCTCGGAAACCGCATGTTCGAGCCATTCGCGGTCGCGCGCGGCATTTTCGAGATCGGCGGTCGCTTCCGCCAGCGCATCCTCGGCTGCACGCCAGCGGGCGAAGGCTAGCGCCGCGGGACCGGCGTCGATTCGCCCGAAAATATCAAGCAGGAGCCGATGCCCGCGCGCGTTGAGCAGGCCGCGATCGTCATGCTGGCCATGAATCTCGACCAGAGCCGCGCCCAACGTTCGCAACAACCCCGCCGATGCGGGCTGGTCGTTGACGAAGGCTCGGCTGCCGCCATCGGCGCGCACCGAGCGGCGGATCACCAGGGGCTCGCCCGACTCGACCGTCAGATCATTCTCCGCCAGCAACGCCAGCGCGGCATGATCGGCGGGGAGCTCGAATGTCGCGGCCACGCTCGCCTGCGTTGCGCCCTGGCGCACCAGCCCCGTATCTGCGCGCACGCCCAATGCCAGGCCGAGCGCGTCGAGCAGGATCGACTTGCCGGCACCCGTCTCGCCGGTGAGCACGCCGAGGCCTGGCCCGAATTCGAGGTCGAGCGCCTCAATCAGCACAACATCGCGTATGGCGAGACCGGTCAGCATCGCACCTTGATAGCCGCGCTATTTGCCGGACGGTAGCGGTCCGTATGGCGCACCTTCGACGCCGGGATGTGCCGCCTTCCATTCCATCGCGCGATGGACGCGCCGTTCGACCGAGGGATGGTCGTAGAAGACGGTCTCCTCCAGCCGGCCCGGCGACGAGGCGCGATATGCGATCGTCTTGACCAGGGCCTTGGCGAGACCGTCGGGCTCATGCGCGTTGGCGAGCGAGAATCGGTCGGCATCGCTCTCGGCAAAGCGCGTCATCGAATTGCCGAACGGCGTGTCGATCAGGCTTAGCACCGCGACCAGAATCACCAGCACCGGCAGACCGGCCGGATCCGCCAGCGGACCGATGCCCCGAGTCCCCGGCAGGCGGTCGCGCAGCCAGGGATAAAGCCGGTCGATCAGCCAGAAGCCGATCAGCGATGTCAGACAGAAGAAACCCGCGAACCACAATATGTGATGGCGAACATAATGGCCCATCTCGTGCCCGACCACGCCGATCACCTCGTGCATGTCGGCATTCTGCTTGAACATGGTGTCGCTCATCGCGACGCGCGCCGTGCCGAACAGGCCCGACACGTTAGCTGTGTAGCGGTCCGATTGTTTCGATCCGTTGTAGATGAAGATCTTGTCGTGCGGCACGCCGGTTGCCTCGGCCAGCTTCACGACCTCGCTTCGAACCGGGCCGTCGGGCGCGGGCGTGTAGGTGTTGAACAAAGGCTCGATGAAGATCGGCGTCACGACCACGATCAGAATCACGCCCGCAACCGCGACGCCCGTCGCCCATAGCCACCAGCTGCGGGGCGCGCGCCGGACCAATGTATAGGCCGCGAGCAGGAACAGGCAGGTCACGATCAGCGAGATCGGAAAACCCTTGGCCGCATCGCTCGCCCAGGTGCCGAAGCTTTCGGAACTGAGCTGATAGCTCCGCTCCCGCCACCAGCTCGTATAAATGTTCCAGGGCAGCTCGATCAGGAAGTCGAGCAGGACGAAGGTGGCAGCGACCGCCAGCACGGTTCGCTTGGGGCGGCTGCCGTCAGGATTGAGCCGGTCGCGCAGGCGCTGGAGGATACCGCTCCGCAGGATCAGCCAGGATACGACGATCGTGACGATCATCGACCAGAGGATCAGCCATTCGCCGCCATGGGTGTAGGCTGTCGCCTTGGCATGCGCCTCGGGCGACAAGGTGGCCATATAGGCCGCAGTTGCCGTGGCCGGATCGAAATTCGCGCTCATCCACTCCCCCTCGCGTCGTTCAGGCGGAGCGGTCAGCCATCAGGCGGTAGTCGACGCCTTGGCCTTCTTGGCCGCCTTCTTGCCTTCGCGGGCCGCCTTCTTGCTTTCGCGGGTAGAGGCCGGAACCACACCGACTTCGTTCTTCTGGAGCAGGCCGTAAGCGCGCTGATACCAGTCGCTGCCCGGGAAGTTCGCGCCCAGTACGGCGGCGTTCTTGCGCGCTTCCTCGGGCACGCCCAATTCCAGATAGGATTCGGTCAGGCGCAGCAGCGCCTCGGGCACGTGGCTGGTGGTCTGATAGCCGTCGACCACCTTGCGAAAGCGGTAAATCGACGCCAGCCATTCGTGGCGGCGCTGATAGAAGCGGCCGATATCCATTTCGCGTCCGGCAAGATGGTCGTTGATCAGATCGACCTTCAGGCTCGCGTCGGCGGCATATTTGGAATCGGGGTAGCGGCGGATCAGGTCGCCCATCGCGTCCAGCGCCTGCTGGGCGGTCTTCTGGTCGCGATTCACGTCGCCGATCTGCTCGTAATAATCCACGCCGATGAGATACATGGCGTAGGGAGCATCCTTGTTGCCCGGGTGGATCGACAGGAAGCGTTGCGCGCTGTCGATCGATTCGGTGTAATCCTGCGCCAGATAATGGCTGAACGCGCTCATCAGCTCGGCGCGGCGCGCCCAGATCGAATAAGGATGCTGGCGCTCGACCTCGTCGAACAGGATCGCGGCGACCTTGTAGCGCTTCTTGTCGAGCTGGTTCTTGGCCGCGTTGTAGAGCGTCTCCACGTCGCGCGCGACGTAGCGGTTATTCTCTTTGGCCGACTTCTTGGCGGAATCGGCGGCGTGGGCGGCCGGGGCCAGAAGCAGGGCGGAAGCGAGGCTCGCGGCAAGCGCGGTGCGAAGGCGGAAGAAGCGCATAGAGGCGAACCCTTAGACCAGCGCCCGGTGCGCGTGAAGTGCAATGAGGCGGGACGATAGGAAGCCGAAGCTTGCCCGCAGATGAAGCAGGGAGAGGCTCAGCCGATCCGCTCCGCACCCTCAGCCGGCCCGCTCTTCCTCTTCGGCGCTTCGAGTTGCGGTTTGAGGCCGAGCGAGATGAGCAGCGAGCTCGACACGTAGATCGAGCTGTAGGTACCCACGACCACGCCCAGCATCATCGCGGCAGTGAAGCCGCGCAGCACCGGGCCGCCGAAGGCCAGCATCGCGCCCAGCGCGAGCAGGATCGTTAGCGAGGTCATCACGGTCCGCGGCAGCGTTTCGTTGACCGACAGGTCGATCAAAGCGCGCATGTCCATCTGGCGATATTTGCGCATATTCTCGCGGATACGGTCGTCGATCACGATCTTGTCGTTGATCGAATAGCCGATGATGGTCAGCACCGCCGCGACGATGTTGAGATCGAATTCCAGCCGCGTCAGCGCGAAGAAGCCCAATGTCACCAGCACGTCGTGGAAGATCGCGACGAAGGTCGAGACGCCGAACTGCCATTCGTAGCGGATCCACGAAAAGACCGCGATGCCGGTCACGGCGAGGAACACCGCGAGCAGGCCGTTGCGGATCAGCTCGTTGGAAACCTTGCCCGAAACGGTTTCGGCGCGGTTGAAGATCACGCCCGGATATTTGGCAGCCAGAGCGCCTTGCACGGTCTTCACCAGCCGGTTGGTCGCGCCTTCGTCGGTCGCCGTAGGCAATGGCAGGCGAATCGAATAGGTGCTGGCATCGCCGAACGTCGACAGCGACGCCTCGCCGACGTGCATCCGGTCGATATCGCTGCGCAGCACATTCTCCTGCGGCGGCGCCTGGAAGTGCGCCTCGATCATCACGCCGCCCTTGAAATCGACGCCGAAATTGAGGCCACGCACGCCAACCAGCACGGCCGCCGCGATCGTCAGGATCGCGGTCAGACCGAACGCCCAGGCACGCAGCCGGACAAAGCCGATATTGGTGTTGTCGGGGATGAGCTTGAGCAGGCGCATCAGATATGGATCTCCGTGGGCCGATTGCGCTTGATCCAGCCGGCGGTGAGCATGCGGGTGAAGGTCACCGCGGTGAAGACCGAGGTACAGATGCCGATCAGCAGCACGACCGCGAAACCTTTGACCGGGCCCGAGCCGAGCACGAGCATGATCAGGCCCGAAATGGCGTGGACGGTATTGGCTTCGAAGATGGTGCGGCTGGCTTCCTTATAGCCAAGCTCCACCGACTGGACGATCCCGCGCCCGCGCCGACGTTCCTCGCGGATGCGCTCGTTGATCAGCACGTTGGCGTCGACCGCTGTGCCGATCGTGAGCACGAAGCCGGCGATACCGGGTAGGGTCAAAGTTGCACCGAGCGCCGCCATCACCGCGAGGATGACGAAGATGTTCAGCACCACCGCCAAATTCGCATAAGCGCCGAAACGGCCATAGGTGACGAGCATGAACACGATCACCGCGACGCTGGCGATGACCGAGGCGATCACGCCGGCGTGGATCGAGGCCGCACCCAGCTGCGGACCGACGGTGCGTTCTTCGATGAACTTCAGCGCGACCGGCAGCTTGCCCGAACGCAAGGCGATCGCGAGCTGATTGGCGCTGTCGGTGGTGAAGCTGCCATGGATCTGCGCGCTACCGCCCAGGATCGGTTCGTCGATGCGCGGCGCGGACAAGACCGATCCGTCGAGCAGCATCGCGAACTGCTTGCCCGCATTCTCCTGCGTGGCACGCGCGAACTTCTTGCCGCCCGAGGCATTGAACTTGAGTTCGACCGCCGGCTGGCCATTCTCGTCCTTGCCCAGACTGGCGTCGATCAGGTCGTCGCCCGACAGGATCACGCGGCGATTGACCGCGATGAAGCGCGGCGGCGCGTTCGGCTGGCTCGCATCGGGATAGGGCGCGGCCTCGTCGCCGGGCGGCGCATGGCCGGCGCTGAGAGTGGTCGAATCGACGTTCATGTCGACCATCTTGAATTCGAGCTTGGCGGTCTTGCCGATCAGGGCCTTGAGCTGGTCCGGATGCTGCAGCCCGGGCACCTCGACCAGGATGCGGGTCTTGCCCTCCCGCACGATCGTCGGCTCCTTGGTGCCGAGCGCGTCGATGCGCTTGCGGACCACTTCGGTGGCGGTCTTCATCGCATTGTCGATGCTGGCGTCGATGCCCGCCTGGGTCGGCGTCATCACGATCCGGGTCGAATCGACCACCGCCACGCTCCAATCGCGCTGGCCCGTGAGACCAGCCGCCTGCGTCTGCGCGCGGGCGCGCTCGACCGCCGCGTCAAGCTGGGTCACGTCGCGGACGAAGAAGGACAATTGGCCGTTGGTGGTCGAGATGTCGCCGATCGCGATCTTGGTGTCGCCACGCCGCATCTCGGTGCGGATCGTGTCCTCCATCCGCTGCAGATTCTGCTTGGCGAGGTCGGCCGTGTCGGCTTCGAGCAGCAGATGGCTGCCGCCCGAAAGGTCGAGGCCAAGGTTGATGCGCGGCAAGCCCGTCAGGTGAAGCTGACTGGCGACGCGGTCGGGCATCAGGCTGGGGATGGCGAGCGCGACGCCGGCCAGCAGAAGCAGCCAGATCCAGATCACCTTCCAGCGCGGAAAATCGAGCATGTAAGCTTATGCCTTAGTCGTTGGCCGGCGCGTTGAGCGGGCGGATATCGGTGAGCGTGCCCTTGAGCGCGCGGACGCGGACGTTGGGGCCAAGCTCCAGCTCGACCTCGTCGCCGTCGACCTTGACCACCTTGCCGATCAGGCCGCCGCCGGTGATGACAGTATCGCCCTTCTTGGCGGCCTCGATGCGCAGGCGCTGTTCCTTCTGCGCCTTGCTCTGCGGACGCCATACCAAGAGCCAGAAGATGCCGATGATCAGAATCCACGGAACCGCCAGCGGCAGCAGCGACGAAATGCCGCCTTGCGGCGCGGCCCCGGCAGCCTGAGCATAAGCGGGCGAAGCGAACATGTGAAAAGGCCCCAGAAAAAGCTGATGCGCCGCGCGTTTGACCCGCATGTCGGCCGCAGGAAGGCAGCGCGCCTATCACGCTGCGTGGTGGCGAGCAATGCCGCGCTTGCCAAGCGGGGATTCGCCCTCTAGGTGGCCGGGCCTTGGTCGGGGCGTAGCGCAGCCTGGTAGCGCATCAGACTGGGGGTCTGGGGGTCGCAGGTTCGAATCCTGTCGCCCCGACCAGCTTTCCTAATCGAAAGACGGAAAACCGGCCGGGCGGCGCGCAACCATGCGTGCCGCCCGGCGCTTCTCATCAATCGAAATCGAAGCCGCAATGCCGGCATCGCTCCAGCGGAACGAGCGGCTGGCGCAGCATCGGAAAATCCGAACAAGGCGCCTCGACGTAAGGCGTGGCGCCGCAGCGCGGGCAGCGCAGGGCACGGCGCAGCAATGATTCGAGCATTGCCCCGAAAATCAGCAGTAGTGCGCCAAGCCAGCCGAACAGCCCGCCGCGTCCGCTGCCGAACAGGATCAGCCCAAGGATGCCCGAAAGCACCATGAATCGCGGCGTCGCCATCAGCCGCCAGCGCGGACGCATCCTTACCTCTCCCCCGGGTGGGGAGCCTATCACAGTTCGAGCAACGCGAAAGCGGCCTCTAGGGGGCCGAAGCCTCCGACGCGGGCGTGCTGCGCGCGGATTGGACCAAAGCCGCGCTTTCAGCGCCCAGTCCGAAAATCACCATCAGCCAACCGAAGGTCAGGAGGAAATTGCGCGCCCGCCGACGTACGCCTCCGCCCAGACCGAGCGACAATAGGCCGAGCATCACCGCTATCGCCCCCACGGCAACGATCAGATCGGACACGTCCCACCACTTTCTGCCGGCAAAAAAAAGGGAACACGCCGGCGAACGGCTTTTAGGCCGGACCAGACCCTCCCCGTTATTATAGGGACTTGATAGTGTGGGGGATCAGTCCTTCCGCCATTGGTTGAGCTTGCCCGCAATGATCTGGCCGTGCGGACGCGCCTTTTGCGCGAACTGCATCAGTGCGATGCCGTCCTCGCGCGTCAGCGCCTCTCCCGACTCATATTTCATCGCGATATCGCGCAGCACGACCCCGTCCGCGTAGGTGAGCGCGGCGGGGAAGACGCTGCGGATCACTTCGACCTGCGCGTCGGACAAAAGCCGGTCCGCCTCGCCTTCGTCGGGGGTAACCGGGCCGGCATCCAGGCGAAGCTGATCGGACGCGGGCAGGAAGAGGTTGATCGTCGCTACCGCGTCCCGGTTGCTCGCGTGGAACAACGCGCGCGTCTCGGCGTCGATCGGCGCCATCGCCGGCGCCAGATCGGGCAGGCGATGGACCAGGGCATCCGCGATCGCCGATCCGAACTGGACGCCGAACACACGGTTGACGTGCAGCAGGAAATCGAGCTCGGCGGCGGTGAGCGAGCGGTTGACCGTCCCGACCGCGGTTTCGCCCCTCTCCTCGATCAGCTCCCACACGCCGAGATGCGCGAACAAGGCGCGGATCGCCCCGTGCCGCAGCACCGAATAATTGAAGACCGCAAAGCGGACGCCTTGTGCTTCGAGCGCCTGCAAGAGGCTCGCTGCATGCGCAGCGTCGCCATCATGCTCGGCGAACTCGCGGATCGTGCCGGCGAAGCCGCTGCGCTTCACCATTTGCTGATAGGCCGAGTTCAGTTTCTCGAACGGCTCGCGCACGAACAGGACGATCTCGAAGTCGAATTCTTCGTCATAGGCTGCGTGCCGGTCGAGGAATTGGTCGAACCGGTGGAACAGATTCTCGTTCGAAAAGACAATCGTGTTGTACCCCTCAGCGGCACGCGCGATCGGGATCACCTGGCCCTCGAACCAGTTTTCCGGATCGAGGTTGCCCGACGTGACCTCGCCGCGCCGCGCCTGATCCATCGTCGCATGATCGGGGTAGAGCAGGCCCGCGGACCGCAATAATTCCTGATTTCGCGCGAGCGCCGCCTGGATCGCGGACGATCCGGTTTTGCCGTGCCCGATATGGAGGACGACCCGCTTCCTGTCGGCCATGCTGCTGTTCAGCCCCGCCGCGCGGTGAGGAAATAATCGAGCGCCAGGTTGGACGAGAGGACGAAGCCCGTGCGCGGATCGTAGGACAGGCCGGTCGTGTCGATCACCTCCAGCCCGGCCTGCTCGACCAAAGCCGCCAGTTCGTCGGGGGTAAGGAACTTGGCATGATCGTGCGTGCCCTTGGGCACCATTCCGAATCCCTCGCCGACCGTGATCAGAGCCAGCTTGGACAGAGAGGTGCGATTGGGCGTGGAGAGGATCAGCAAGCCCCCCGGCGCCAGCGCGTTGGCGAGCCCGGCGATGAACGCGGCCGGGTCGGCGACATGCTCGACCACCTCCATCGACACGACCAGATCGAAACGCTCGCCCGACAGATTTTCGACGCTGCCCGCGCGATAGTCGATCGCCAGCCCCTGTCCCGCCGCATGATGGCGCGCCGCCGCGATATTCTCGGGCGCCGCGTCGAGCCCGGTCACCGCCGCGCCGAGGCGCGCGAGCGGTTCGGACAGCAGGCCCGCGCCGCAGCCGACGTCGAGCGCGCTTTTGCCCTTGAGCGGGTGCCGTTCGCGCGGATCCAGATCCCAGGCCCCGTCGATCCGCGCGCGCAGATAGGAAAGCCGCGCCGGGTTGAGCCGGTGCAGCATCGCCGACGAGCCTTTGGGGTCCCACCAGTCGGCGGCGAGCTTGCCGAAGAAAGCGGCTTCGGATGGATCGATCGTGGCGGTCGTCATGGCGCCCGCCTTACCAAGCGGGTGCGCGAGCTGAAAGATTTCCTTGTTCCAGGCTCGCTTGCCTTCGCCGGGACGCGCGGCTAGCAGGCTGCCCAGTGCGTCCGGGCGCGCTTTTTCCGCAATTTAATTACAAAGACCTTACCCTCATGGCACGCATCGTGATGAAGTTCGGCGGCACCTCGATGGCCGGGATCGAACGCATTCGGAACGTCGCCGCCCGGGTCAAGCACGAGGTCGACCAGGGCAACGAGGTCGCGGTCGTCGTCTCGGCGATGGCGGGCGAGACCGACCGCCTCGTCAATTTCTGCCGCGAGGCGAGCCCGCTTTACGATCCGCGCGAATATGACGTGGTGGTCGCCTCGGGCGAGCAGGTGACGAGTGGGCTGCTGGCGATCACGCTCCAGGCGATGGGCGTGCAGGCACGTTCCTGGCTCGGCTGGCAATTGCCGATCGCGACCAGCGACGCGCATGCCTCGGCACGCATCGCGACCATCGACAGCGACAAGATCGGCGCGGCGATGAGCAGCGGCGAAGTGGCAGTCATCCCAGGTTTCCAGGGCGTGACCGACGATGGCCGCGTCTCGACGCTCGGGCGCGGCGGTTCGGACACCAGTGCGGTCGCGGTGGCGGCGGCAATGAAGGCCGACCGCTGCGATATCTATACGGATGTCGACGGCGTCTACACGACCGACCCGCGCATCGTGCCCAAGGCGCGCAAGCTGCAGTACGTCACCTATGAGGAGATGCTGGAGCTGGCCTCGGTGGGTGCCAAGGTGCTGCAGACCCGCTCGGTCGGTCTCGCGATGAAAGAGAAGGTCCGGGTCCAGGTCCTCTCCTCATTCGACGCGCCCGGCAACGACCCCACCCCCGGCACGATGATCGTGGACGAAGACGAGATCGAAGGAAGCAAGATGGAACGCCAGCTCATCACCGGCATCGCC
>Ga0070658_10003012_pt1 | contig 13935 bp, 12 predicted proteins | sample KBSC13metaG_FD_64664 | JGI IMG/M metagenome (GOLD analysis project Ga0070658, IMG submission 64664) | Corn rhizosphere microbial communities from Kellogg Biological Station, Michigan, USA - KBS C1-3 metaG | ecosystem: Host-associated > Plants > Roots > Rhizosphere > Soil ... | reverse complement strand
GCCGCACACGCCCAGCAGACACCCGCCGACCGCATCGCCGACGGGATCACCCGCTTCTGCGGCTCGATGCCGTTCGTGTGGGTGCATGTCGTCTGGTTCACCGTGTGGATCGCAGCCAATTCCGCTTTCCTCGCCAAGCCGATCGACCCGTATCCCTACAGCTTTCTCACCCTGGTCGTTTCTCTCGAGGCCATCTTCCTCTCCACCTTCATCATGATCTCCGAAAACCGGCAGGGCCGGATCGACGAACGCCGCAGCCATCTCGATTTGCAGATCAATCTCCTCGCGGAGCAGGAGAATACCAAGACCCTTCAACTCCTCGCGGCCATCGCCACCAAGCTCGGCATCGATCCCACCGATGACCCGGACGTGGCCGTCCTCGAACAGGCCATCCGGCCCGACAAGCTCATCGAACAGATCGATCGCAGTGCGGAAGAGACGGAAAAGATAAAGACCCGCAACCAGTCAACCCAGTCCACCACCTAGTTATTTATGACACTCATCATTATCATTGTTGTCCTCGTCCTCCTCTTCGGCGGCGGCGGTTATGCGGCGCGCGGCCCCGTAGGCGGCGGCGGCGGCCTGGGCCTCGTGTTGCTCATCCTGCTGATCCTCTATTTGCTCGGCTACCTGCACGGTTAGAGAGTGTCCTGAGCTTTTGCGCGAAGCGATCCTCCGCACCAAACGTGCTCAACAGGTCAGCCCGGCGAGGACGCGCAGGGGAATAGGAGTGTTCGCCGGGTGGGCGAGAAAGCAAGCGAGCGAAACGAGCACCACCCTGGGTTGGATTCCCAAACGTGGGCACGCCCCCAACGGGGCACGGCAAGACGCCTGTTTTGCCCCGTTGGGGCGGACGCGCATTTGTACCAGCGTGACCCAGCGCAGCGCTCGTCCCTCGCTTGCTTTGGGCTGTCTTGCATAGGGCCTTTGGCCCAGTCTTTCGCCAACGCTGAAATTTCAGAACACGCTCGAAGAGGAGGCTCTGTGGAATGAATCGTGAATGCGGATGACGGAGTGTCGAGCAATTATGCCCATTTCGCCTTTGCCATCGCGGCTCGCCGTCTCAGAGAATGCGGATTGACGGGACCAGCCGTCTTCATTCATCTGCATTTGTGGCCGGACTGTGCAGACAGCCCGGCCTTTTTCCCCTCCGCAGACCCGCAGTTCATTTTCCAAGAGCCCCGGACGAAATGAGAACGCCTTTCCTCATTTGCACGATCTCGCATGACTGACTCCACGCCTCCCCCCGCGTCCCCATCCCCGCGCATCCCTCGCAAGCGCGCGCCTCTCGTCGTCCTGGCGCTGCTCGCACTGCTCGCGATCGCCGCCATCGTCTCCTATCGCTACATCACGGCCGGCGGACTGAGAGCCCGCCAATCCCCCTCGGCCCTGGAAACCTATGTCGCCCAAAAATTGGTGAACCTCAGCATCCCTGCCAGCGTGAAGTCGTTGAAGAATCCGCTGAATACGCACGCCGAAAGCACCGATGTGGCGGCCGGCCGTGGGTCCTATCAAAAGCATTGCGAAAGCTGCCACGGCTTCGATGGCGGCGGCATCACCAGCGCCGGAGGCGGTGTCTATCCTCCCCCGCTCAGTCTCAGCCGCGACTCCCTGGCGAAGCGCAAACGGACGGACGGCGAGTTGTTTTATTTCATCCGCAACGGCATTCGCAATACCGCCATGCCCGGATGGCAAATGCCCGACCAGGAAATCTGGCAACTCGTCGCCTACATTCGCAATCTGCCGCTCACCGCGGCCGCCGACGGGAAGGGGCCGAAGCTGCTTTCCTTCGCCCTTCCCGCCCGGTACGTCGGCTCCGCCGCCTGCCAAAATTGCCACGACGACATTTACGCGCGCTGGAAGAAGACGCCCATGGCCAACGTGGTCCGCGACCCCAAGGAACATCCCGACGCCATCATTCCCGATCTCTCCAGTGGCGATCCCTTGATCACCTTCACCAAGGACGACATTGCCTTCGTCTACGGGAGCCTTTGGAAACAGCGCTATTTCAAGAAAGTCGGCGACGATTATTATCCATTTCCCGCGCAATGGGACGTCACCCACAAGAAGTGGAAGCCGTATTTCGTCAAGGATGACTGGTGGGCTCCGTTGTACCCGCCTGATAACTTCCAGCGTCCCACCGGCGCGCTCTGCGACGGCTGCCATTCCGTCAACTACGACATCAAAACGAAAGCGGTGTCCGAGTGGAACGTCGGTTGTGAAAAATGCCACGGCCCCGGGAGCGAGCACGTCAAGAATCCAGTCGCCTCCACCATCCTGTCGCCCGCCCGCATGGACTACGTCGCCGCCAACGATTCCTGCATTCAATGCCATTCCCAAGGCCGGACACTGCAGGATCCGATCGAGGGAAAACACTACGACTGGCCCGTGGGTTACGATGTCATGAAGCCGCTCAGGGACTACTGGAAACTCGAGGAGCACAAACTCGGCGAGACCACCTTTACCCATTTTGCCGACGGCACGGCCCACAAGAATCGCATGCAAGGCAATGACTACGTCACGAGCCAGATGTACGCCCACGGGGTCACCTGCTTCACCTGCCACGACGCGCATGGCACCGAGTTCCGCGCGCAACTCCGCAAACCCGCCGATTCGCTTTGTCTCGATTGCCACGGCCCCAATTCTCCCAGTGGTCCCCGCGCCGCCACGCTCGCAGAGCACACCCATCACAAGACCGGCAGCACCGGCAGTTCCTGCGTCGCCTGTCACATGCCCGCCATTGCCCAAACCCTCGGCGACGTCAATGTCCGCAGCCACACCTTCCGCTTCGTCGGCCCGGCCAAGACCGACGCTTCGAAAATCCCCAACGCCTGCAACGTCTGCCACACGGACAAGACGACGGCCTGGACCGCCGAGGCCTTGAAGACCTGGTCCGACCGCTCCCCGTGGCGCATGGCGGACTGATGGCTGCGCGCCGTGCTACTCCACGTAGCGTTCCAGGACCGTCAGCAGCTCGCGCAATTTCCGCTGGGCCTCCTTCGGTTCCGCGGCCCCTTCAATGCACTGGTGGGCGTGCTGGTGGATGACGACCTGGGCAAATGACTTGAGCGCCTTGCGCACGGACACGACCTGCATCAGCACGTCCGGACAATCGCAATCCTGGTCCACCATTTTCTCAATGGCGGCGACTTGTCCGCCGATCTTGCGCAGACGCAGTTGCAGCGCCTTCTTTTCCTCGGGCGAATGCGTGTGCGTGTGGGAATGCGAATGCAAATGCGAGTGGCTGGCCATGCGGCGCACCATAGCCGGAATAACATCGAGCACCAACTCCGGATTTGGCGCTTGAGAGCTAGGGGGGTGGGGGTATATACCACACCATGCCCGATTTCCTCCATGCCCTCCAGGGCGGCGCCGCCAATCTGTGGATTTTCATCCCGACCGCGATTCTTCTCGGCGCCTTGCACGGCCTGGAGCCGGGTCACTCCAAGACCATGATGGCGGCGTTCATCGTGGCCATCCGCGGCACCGTGGCCCAAGCGGTGCTGCTCGGGCTTTCCGCGGCCATTTCGCACTCGCTCATCATCTGGCTGCTCGCCGCGCTGGCCCTGCACTTCGGCAACCAATTGGACGCTGAAACCGCGGAGCCCTATTTGCAACTGGGTTCGGCGGTCTGCATTCTCGCCCTGGCCACATGGATGTTTCTCCGGACGCGACGGGAAGTGCGCGAGGCGGCGCATCATCACCAGAGCCACGGTCACGGGCACGACCATGGCCACAGCCACGACCACGGCCACGGCCACGAGCACGAGCATGGTCATGCACACGGCGGCGAGACTCACGGCCACGCGCACAGCGAGCTTTTCCTGCTCGATACCGGCCACGGCCAAATCGAGTTGAGCGTCTTTGAAGACGGCGTTCCACCCGTCTTCCGCCTCCGGGCCCCGGCCGGGGCCTCGCTGCCCGCCCCGGCGGACGTACACCTCGAAACCAAACGCCCAGATGGCGCGGGGCAACTCTTCACCTTCGTCTCCAAAGGCGACTTCCTCGAATCGACCGACGACATCCCCGAGCCGCACGAGTTCGACGCCCTCCTGACTCTCACCCATGACGGCCATATCCACACCTGCCGCGCCGAATTCCGCGAAGGCGCGCACCACGATCACGGCGGCGCCTCGCACGGCCACGCTCCCGCCCACTCCCACGACGAGCGCTTCGTTCTCGATACCGGCCATGGCACCATCGAGTTGAGCATCTACGAGGAAGACACGCCGCCCGTCTTCCAGTTGCGCGTTCCCGCCAACGAGAAGCTGCCTCTCCCTGCCGAATTGACCCTGGAAACCGTGCGGCCGGGCGGAGCGCGCCAAACTTTCGCCTTGTTGATGAAGAATGGTTTCCTCCAATCGCAGGATTCGATCCCTGAGCCCCACGAGTTCGACGCCATCCTCACCCTGGGCCATGGCGGCCACTCCCATACCTGCGTCGCCAAGTATCGGGAGGGCGGCCACCACCATCACGCGGGGGAGGAATCGCCCGAATTCGAAGACGCCCACCAACGCGCCCATGCGCTGGATATCGAAAGGCGTTTCGCCGACCGCACGGTGACGACTCCGCAGATCGTTCTCTTCGGCGTCACCGGCGGGCTCATGCCCTGCCCCGCCGCCTTCACCGTCCTGCTCGTCTGCTTGCAGCTCAAGCGCGCCGTGCTCGGTTTTGCCATGGTCGGAGCGTTCAGCTTCGGACTGGCGCTGACCATGGTGGCGGTGGGCGTGCTCGCCGCGCTCAGTGTGCAGCAGGCCCAAAAGCGCTTTCGCGGCTTCGGCGAAGCCGCGCGGCGCGCCCCCTATGTTTCGTGCGTGCTCCTCGTCGTCCTCGCGCTCTATATGGCGTGGCATGGATGGCACGGCCTGCACGCGCACGTCTAGTGCGGGGGTCGAAGATTCACCCCAACCGCACGTCTGCCGGGAAGCGAATCGGTATCGCTTGAAAACCGATCCGCCATTCGAAGACGCTACGATCCCCGCCATCGGACCCGCTGAACCAGCGTCCATTCCCTCGGCGGATCCCATTCCCGCCGTATTTCGGCACTACATCCTCGACCGGCGCGCCGACGGCAGCTTGTGGCAACTGGGGCGCGGGGGCATGGGCGTGACCTACAAGGCCACGGATATGAATCTCCGCTGCGCGGTGGCCCTGAAAATCATTGGCCCGCAATGTTTCGGCGGCGAGAGCAGCCGCCATCGTTTCGTCCACGAGGCCCGCCTCGCCGCCCAGATTCGCCACCCGAATGTCGCCGCCGTTCATCACCTGGAAAGCGAAGGCGACGAGATCTTTTACGCCATGGAATTCGTCGATGGCATCACCGCCGAGGAATGGGTGAAAGGGCGCGGAGTCATGTCCGCGGAATTGGCGCTCGACGTCGCGATGCAAGTCTCGCGCGCTTTGACTGCCGCCGACCGCCTTGAGCTGGTTCACCGGGACATCAAACCCGGCAATATCATGCTGCTCGCCGATCCGGCCGATTCCGCGCGCGTCATCGTGAAGGTCATCGATTTCGGCCTGGCCCGGTCCGCCCTCTTCGAGTCTTCCTCGCTCGTGACGACTTGCGCCTTCGTCGGCACGCCCCAATACGCCAGCCCCGAGCAGATCGAAAACGCCAGGGTCGACATCCGGTCGGACATCTATTCGTTGGGTTGCGTGCTGTGGTTTCTCCTGATCGGCGAACCTCCGTTCACCGGTTCGCATGCGCGGGTCATGGCGAACCACCTGACCGCGGAGCCGCCCTACGCGCGGCTCGAGCGTCTTCCCGCGCCCATCGTCTCCCTTCTGCGCAGCATGCTCGCCAAGGATCCGAAGGACCGCCCGGAGACTCCGGTCGCCCTCCACGCGCTGATCCGTGAATGCCGCGCATCCCTGCCCCGCGAACACAACGGAGCGCAACATCCCCGGAACGATGCCTCCCCTGTTGCCCGATTGGCTGCCCTGCGGCCCTCGCGGCTCGCCGTCCTGTGGGCGCTGTCGCTCGCCGTCTTCGCCACCGTTGCATGGCTGGCATTCTTTGCTCCCGACGCGCCACAGAATTCCCATTCCCGTCCGGCGCCCGTGCCCGGAATCGCCATCCAGCCCCCCGTCATTCCAGGAGATCGCGGCACTCGGGCCCTTCCAATGGTCCCCATAGCGGCAACGCCCCCGCCCGCCATTGCGGCCTCGCAAGATGTCGCGGCCCTCCAGGTCCCCGGCTTGGACAATCAGGAGCCGGTCCCACCCGCGTCCACCAGTGCAGAGCTTCCCCAAGCCGATAATCCACAGGAAACCGAGGACGCGACGCCACCGGGGGCGACCAGCCCGTCTGCGTCTCAGGACAACAAGCCGGCGGCGAAAGCAACGCCCCGCTCGCGTAAATCAACCACTGCGGACCGGCGTTCCACCACGCCGGAAACGTTGCAACGCGTCCAGCGCTCGATTCGCGGTTTCTTCAATCGCATTTTCTAGCTAGCCCGTCGGCGCGAAGGGGACCGCGGCTTTGCGCGGCTTGGTCTGTTAGCTAGGTGCATTCACGCAGGCACCTCTTCCTTCACCGAAAACACTCGCTAACAACTGCGTCCCAGCCTGTTGCGCAACCGTTGGCTGGGCCGGCCCCGATGCTTCACTAACCGCGACCGTCATCACGACCCTCGCGCTACTCAAATCAAATCCTAATCAAGATGAAAAACACGCTAACTACCATTCCCACCCTATGAAAATATTCACTTCACTCTTTAGTGCCGCACTTTTCCTCGCGCTGCCCGCATGGGTCCAGGCCGAGGACAGCTATTCCGTCTTCAAGGTCTGTGAGGACCAGCACGTGATCCGCACCTCCGACGGCGCGGAGGCCGGGCACCTCGAATATATCGTCGTCGACCCTGGGCAGCAGCGGATCGTCTCCACCATCGTCACCGGTGGCGTCATGGGCGAGAAATTGGTCGCCGTGCCGTATTCCTCCATGCGCTTCGGCGCCGACCGCGATGTCGTGCTCACGGAAATTACGCGCGAACGGCTGGTCAGCGCTCCCGTCCTGGAGCGCAATCAGATCAATGTTTCCGTCCGCTTTCAGCCCGCGCTGGTCGAGCGTTCGTTCACCCATTTCGGTGTCCGGCGCGATGTGACCGGGGCCGCCGCCACCTCGCGTGTCGAGGAACGGCGCACCGGCGAAGAGCGCACCACCGTGACCGGCGAGGCCAACACCCGCCCCGGCGAGCGCGAGCGCTCCACCACCACCACCACGGGTTCAACCACGACCCGCCAGTCCGGCCCAGGCCGCGAAGAAGGGCAACCCGGGCGTGAAGGTGCGCGTCCCCGTGCCGAAGCCGGCCGCGATGCCGAGCACCCGAACGCCGGCGCGGAACGCAATGGCAATCGCGAGCGGCAGAATCCCGCCGCCGAAAGTTCGAAGGAATCCGAACGCAACCCAAACGGGGCCGTGCAGGATCCCAATCACCCCGGTAAAGGAAATGCCGTTCGTGACAACCAGCCCGGCAATGCCGCAACCCGCCAGGGCGCGGAAGCTGCCACGGAGAAAAACAGCGAGAGCAAGGGGCGTAATGGACGCGACGCGACGGCGGAGCCTGCCGGCAAATCGCCCGAGGCTGCCCGGAACGGGACGCCGCGCGAGAAGGAAGCCGTAAACAAGGATGCCGAGCCCAAGGAGAAGAATATCGCCAACGAAAAGGAGAAGGCCGCCGCTGCCAAAACCGCAGCGGGCGCCCGCGCCGCCGAGAAGGGTTCCGAAGCCACTCGTAAAGCGGACGAACCTGCCACGCGCCCTGCCGGAAAAGCTGCCCAGAAGGCGCCCGGCCCTGGCGAGGACGCGAAGACCGAGGCCGCCGACAAGAAGAAGGAGCACCGCGCCGGCGAGCCTGAAAGCAAAGCCAAGGAAGACCGCAACGGCCAGTAACCGTCGCGATTAACAAACCCTCAACGAGCGCGGCCGGCTTATCGCCGGCCGCGCTTTTTGCTGATCAGGGATCTTTAGTGCCAGCGGTACCAGCGGTGATGGTAGTACCGCCAACCGGGCCGGTAGTAGGGGCCTCCCCGGTAGACCACCGAAACGCGAGGCCCATAATAATAAGGGCCGGGACCATAATAGGGGTCGCCATAGTAGCCGCCCCAGTAGAACGGTGATCCCACAAACACAGTGGGCCCGTAGTAGCCCGGTCCCCACCAGCGGCCGTGCCAGTAGTGGCCGGTGGAGTAGTAATGACAGCGACCGTGCCAATGCGCTTCCGCGGGAGTCGCCGCGACAAGCGTGCAGACGACGGCGCCCGCCAGAGCCAGTTTTTTGACGATATTCATGACGTATTTTTAATGGTTTAAACAGAAGTGTACGCTTCGGGTTGATCAGCGCCCACCTCTCTCTGTTCAGACAACACTGCCCGCACTTTTATTCAAGTTTCTCGAACCACGCCGGGGACCGTTCGAGTCCCCCCTGCTTCGTGCCGGCCCACAGTCCGGGTGGTGAGGTATCCCCCCTGCTGCGCTGGGGGCCTTCTCAATGAGGCGGACTCCCGTCAGTTCGAGCAGACGCCAAGCCTGAACGTTACACGATTGACCCAACCGCGCGCGCCTCCACGCACGTTAGTGGTTGCTACGGTGAACCACCCTCATCGCCTCGGTCACACTCCATGAAGAAACTACTCCTCTACACCACCCTCGCCTTCCTCGCTTCCTTGCAGGTCGGCACCAGTTTTGCCAACGACGACAAGAAAAAGGACAAGGACAAAGACAAGGACATTGTCGTTCTCGTGGATCGCGACGGCCGGCACTATTTCGTGGATCGCGATGGCAAGCGGCATTGGGTCGACGCGCAGGGCCCCAACCAGGGGCGCTACAACGACGGACGCAATGAACAGCGCGACAATGGAGGAGGTGGGCGTGGAACCCCGCGCACGATCTACGTTATCGAGCGGGACCGGCCGGTCGAACGTGTCGTCTATCTCGATCCGGACGGCCGCTACTATCGTTGGGAAGACGGCCGCCGCATTTACATCACCGAACGCCATTTCGACACCTTCCCCGGCAAATACTATTACCCGGACGGCCGCCGCCGCGTCACCATCACCCTCCCGTTCTAGGCGTCCCATCGGCTCGGTTTCCGAGCGAATTCCCTTCAGCCCCACCGGAGAAATCCGTTGGGGCTTTACTTTCTTGGAGCTTCGCCCGCTGGTAATAGAGAGCAGTCTGCTTTCCCGATTTGGCGCATTGGTTTTCCTGGAAACGACCCGCGCTTCATTTTGACCACCTACTACCTATCCTGCTCCTGCAAGCCACTGGCCAACCACGCGAACGCGCTTCGCTACACGGGCATGATGGCGGACGTGATGGCCACCGTGGCGTCCATTGCGGACGCCAAAAACCTCGTGACCGGATACCTGCAAAACGCGGGCTGGTCCGTCGATCGGATCGATCATTTCGAAACCATGTCGGAGGCGCCCATTCACGATTCGCGTCTGAACCAGCTTTTTCAGTCGGCGCGAAAGAAAGGCCTGGCCGCCACGCTCTCGCCCTACGGCTGATCCCTGCGGCGCCGGAAGCGCTGCAAGCCGAGCAATACGCCAAATCCCCCCAGCAGCGTGGACAAAGACCCAGGCTCGGGAATGACGGTCAGCACGAGATTGTTGCCGGAGATCGCCAGGGTGCCAGTCAACCCGCTGGATCCAACGGTCCCGGTTAAGTTGGCCGCGTTCGCATCGAGCGAGCCGAGAATCGGCGTCGCGGTTTGGAAAAGGGTGTAGGTGCCGACGTCGAATCCCGCGAGCGTGTTGAAACTGAAGTCGCTGAACTTCTGGCCGCCCAGGGTGAGTGCTCCCGCGGTGACATTGATCAGGTCGCTGCCGGTCCCCGGCGCGGTCGTGGCCAGGTCGAAAACGAATTTCGAGCCGGAGAGGAGGCTGAGGGTTCCCGTGGTGAAGGTCATCGACAACTTGCCCACACCCGCCGCGGAGTTCTCGTTCCCGTTTCCCGGCGAAAGGAACGCGCCGCTGTTGACGGTGACACTGTTCGCTCCGGCGGAGATCGTCCCCGTGCCCCCGAGCTTGCCGGCCAGAGCTCCGTTGACCACGACCGCGCCCGTCCCCGTGCCGCTGGTATTGTTCACGAGCAGCGTGCCTTGATTGATCGTGGTTCCACCCGAGTAGGCGCCCGTGCCGGCGAGGGTCCAAGTGCTCGTGTTGGATTTGACGATCGAGGTCGCGGACGAGGCGTTGGCGACGGTCCCGGCAATGACGTTGCCGGTCGTGGTTCCATCCAGCTTCAACGTGGGGCTCGCCGTGTTGGTTCCCCCTCCCACACTCGCCGCGAGGATATTGGCGGATGTGGGATTCAACGTGACGACGGACACGGCAGATCCGCCGCCCAGCTGGATTTGCCCCGTGCCGAGATTGAAACCATCGGAGCCAGTCACAGTGATTGCGACGTTTGCGGCGCTGTTGAGGATACCAACCGAGATCGTCTTCCCCGTCCCGCCGCTGGCGGCCTGACGATCCACATCGATCGTATAACTGGTGCTGGCGGTCGCATCCTGGACGATATAATTGTAAGTCAGGGTTTGCGACGTCGAGTCATTGGTCCCGTTGGCCCGGAGTTGCAGGATGCCGCCCGTCACGCTGATTGTCGTGTTGCCGCCAAACACACTCTTCAGCGTATTCGAGGCGCCGGTGTAAGCGGTGGCATCGCTTCCCTGGAGGATGCTGGTGGCTCCTCCGCCGAGACTGGTCGCGCCGGTATAAGTATTGGCGCCGGTCAGGATCAATGTGCCCGCTCCGATCTTGGCCAGCGTCACGCCCGAACCCGTGATCGCCGAGGCAAACGTCACGTTCTGGCTGTTGGTGTCGATGCTGATGGCGTTATTGGCCGCCGTGCTAAACCGGCTCGAATAGTCGGTGGTATTGGCCGCCGTGAATTGCAGCGAGCCGCCGTTGAAGAAGATGGTGTTCGTCGGCAAACCACCCACGCTCAGGCCCAGCGGGCCGCTCGCGGAGCCCTGCGCGATGCCCAGGCTGAGAATCCCGCCCGAGATCGTGGTCGGGCCGGAGTAGGTGTTGAGGGCGCTGAGGGTCAGCGTGTTGCTGCCCAGCTTCGTCAGGCCGACGGAATTCGCGCCGCTGTTCGCGTCGGCGATGACGCTGTTGTAGTTAAAGGCGCCGTTCGTGGTATCCAGCCCGATGCGCGATCCCGCCGGGAGGAGCTGCGACGTGCTGCCCGCGCCTACGAAGGAATTGATATCCGCGATGGTGAATTGCGTGGCGCCGCCGATGTTAAACGCGAGGGTCGCACCGCTGCTCACCGCGATTTTCGTTTCGTTCCACTTGGTGGTGTCCGAATTGTAGAGAGACGCCCGGTTGGTAAACTGGAGGATGCCGCTGCTCACCGTATAATTGCCCGTGTAATTGCTCGTCCCGGAAAAAACCATCCGCGAGGTCGCGCTATTCTGCGTGATGCTGCTCACGCTCGCCCCGAGCGTCCCCGATAAGGTCAGCGTTCCGGAACCGGCCGCCGTGTTGCTGATCGTGATCGCTGCGCCCGTGCCGGTGGCCCCGCCGATCGCCCCCGCGATGGTCGACCCGACGTTGCCGGTGCTTTGATTGGAAAGATTGATGGCGCCGCCGGTCGCTCCGATGCTGCTGTTGATCGTGATGGCGCCGTTGCCCGAGGTCGAACTATTGCTTCGCAAGGTGATGGTGCGCGCCACCCCATCCGCATTTGTGATCGTATTCGTGCCGAGGGTGCCGATGTTGAGTTGCCCGGTGCCACCGGAGCCGGACGTATAGCCGATATCCAGGTCCGTATTGGTCATCACAATGTTCGGCCGGAGGGTAAAATTGCTGCCGCCGCTCGAGTTGACGATCGAAGCGACGCCGGCATTGCCGAATCCGTTGTCGCTGCCAACGAGGCCAGTGCCATCGAACGTGAAGGCGATGGCGCCCGAAGCGTTGATCGTCCAACTCGACCCAAAGCCTTCCTTCAGCGCGCCGATCGTGACCGCGGAGTCGAGAAGTGTCGTCGTGACGCTCCCCGAAGTCGTTCCGGTCGCCACATCGCCGGCGCGGTTGGGAGTGGCTCCCGGCGCATCGCCGCCCGCCTTGGTCCAGGCCGTCGTGGGAGCGGTCCAGTTTCCCCCATTGGGTCCCGGGAGCGTGTAGGTCGTCGTGGCCGCACGCGCGGTGCCCACCGCCGCCAGAGCGACCGACAGGGCCAGCCGCGCGAGGCGATACGCAAAACGTGCCCGCGAGCAGAACCGCCCGGATGCGCCCGGCGCGATCTCAGTGCGATCGTTCGTTGGCAGATCCGTTAACGAGGAGTAGGAATGTGGGAAGGCGGTCACGGGTTGGAAACTCGGGAAAGTGGAGCGCGGAAGGTAGCAGCGCTGTGCGACTGCGCAAATCATGCGTCCCAATCGATGTCCTCCTGGAGATCCTCCGCGGCGACTAGCGCGGGTGCGCGTTCAATCATGGCTGGCGGGCGGATCCGGGTGGGCGGCTGCCATTCCTCCAGCTGCGCGGGCGGACACGTTGCGCCGGGTGGCGTGTCCGCTCCGGGGTGGGACTCGGCGCTCAAAGCGGGTTGGCAGCTCCCTGCGAGCAGGCTCCCATAGAGTTCGTCTGAAGTCGGGAGGCGGGGCGGTTTCGGCGGTTGGGGAGGCTGACGCCCCTGCGGCGACGCGGGCTTTTGACACGAGACCCCCTCGAAGCCCTGCTCTCGCGCCTGCGCCTCGAGCCAGGCCTGGAACTCGTTGTCGAGGCGGGGTTCACGAGATCGGTAGTCCGGCGCCTGGCTCCCCTGCTCCGTCCACCAGCCGCGCCACTTCATTTCGCGCTCGGCCGGCGTCAGCTTCATGACGCCCAGGGCATCCTCCCAGCCTTTGGCCCGCAGCCACTTCGCGGGATTCGGCACCCATCGCCATTCCCCGTCGCGCTTCCACTCGTCGGTGCGCCTGGCGGCCTCCACCGCCGCCAGGACCCGGGGGGCCAGGGTGCTGCACTGCAGCTCCCGCCACGCCTTCTCCGCTTCCGCTCTGTTCTTCTTCTTCGGATAAGCTTCCCAGAATTCTTCAAAACCACTCTCTCTCTCACTCTCAGGTTGGTGATTGGGCGTGGGGAGAGAGTGACGGTTCTTTTCGGTTCCTTCCGGATCCTGACGGTTCCTAACGATTTGGGTGCAACCATCCGCCGGTGGAGCCGCCGCTGCGTCCGCCGCTTCCTCCGCCGCTGGAGCCGGCAGTTCGTCCGCCGCTTCAGCCGCCGCTTCGTTGCGGGGGTGCGAGGGCTGCGGGGGTGCAACCTTTGCGGGGGTGAACAGGAGGAAATAGGCATTGGTGCCGCGCATGCCTCCGCCTTCTTCGACACGCAACTTGCCGGATTTCTTGAGCGCGGAAATCGCGTCCTGGGCCCCGCGGACGGACGTCCTGGCCTTGTGGGCCAGGGTCTCGATGGACGGCCAGGCTTTGCCATCCCCCTTCCGCGCAAAATCGGCCAGCGCGAGGGCGATCAGCAACTCGGATTTCTGCGACTGGCTGTAGTACGGATCGGCCCAGACCTTGGCTGTGATTTGGACGCTCACGGGGTCACCTCCCCGATGATGTCGAGCGTGCGCAGCGGGATTGAGGTGTAGCGCCTCGCGCCCTGGCAGCGCAAATAACGCGGTTCGACGTGATCGAGAGGGTCGAGCGGAGGAGTCGTGTCAGTCATGGCCAAGGCCCCTGCTGGCCACCGACTGGACGCGTCAAGAAAACTCGTAGATGCCCTACGCCAGGATCCCCTTGATCACTTCCCCGTGCACATCCGTGAGCCGGTAATCGCGGCCGGCGTGACGATACGTGAGGCGCGTGTGGTCGATGCCGAGCAAGTGCAGGATCGTGGCGTGGAAGTCGTGGAAGTGGACGGGGTCGTTGACGATCGTCGCGCCGTAGTCGTCCGTCTCGCCGTAGCTCATGCCCCCTTTCAC
>Ga0070658_10003010_pt1 | contig 13946 bp, 11 predicted proteins | sample KBSC13metaG_FD_64664 | JGI IMG/M metagenome (GOLD analysis project Ga0070658, IMG submission 64664) | Corn rhizosphere microbial communities from Kellogg Biological Station, Michigan, USA - KBS C1-3 metaG | ecosystem: Host-associated > Plants > Roots > Rhizosphere > Soil ... | reverse complement strand
CTTGCTCGGCTCTTGCTCGGCTCTTGCTCGGCTCTTGCTCGGCTCTTGCTCGGCTCTTGCTCGGCTCTTTGCTCGGCTCTTGCTCGGCTCTTTGCTCGACCCGTTGCACCACTTATTGCGATGCTCTGCTCTGATTCGCATTCGGAATCACAGCAGAGCGACCCAATCACCGCCTGTTCCGGCCGACTGCCCCGGCCAAGCCGGCCGACTGCCCCGGCCAAGCCGGCCGACTGCCCCGGCCAAGCGGGCCGACTGCCCCGGCCAAGCCGGCCGACTGCCCCGGCCAAGCGGGCCGACTGGCCCGGCCAACTCGACACCGACCAACTCGACACCGACCAACAGCGCCACCAACCCACCCCACGTCGGCGCTTGAGCGCCCGGCCTGCGATAATCGAACACACCGGCAGCGTCGCCGACTCCTCAGAACTCATCACGAAACGGGAGTTTTCCGTGACCGACGCCCCGAAGATCGAAATCCCCGCCAATCTCAAGCCGAGCGACGGCCGCTTCGGTGCCGGGCCCTCGAAGATCCGCCCCGAATCGGTTGCCGCCCTCGCGGCCAGCAGTGCCGGCTATCTCGGCACCTCGCACCGTCGTCCGGCTGTGAAGAACGTCGTCGGCAAGGTGCGCGCCGGCCTGACCCAGCTGTTCAATCTGCCCGACGGCTACGAAGTGGTGCTCGGCAACGGCGGCGCCACCGCGTTCTGGGACATCGCCACGTTCAACCTGATCCGCGAGCGCTCACAGCACTTGAACTTCGGCGAGTTCTCCTCGAAGTTCGCCGCCGCCGCGAAGGCCGCGCCGTTCCTGGCCGACCCGAGCGTCATCAAAAGCGACCCCGGCACGCATCCGTTGCCGCGGGCCGAAGCCGGCATTGACGCCTACGCGCTCACCCACAACGAGACCTCGACCGGCGTGATGATGCCGATCAAGCGCGTGCAGGGTGCTGACGACGGCGCGCTCGTGCTCGTCGACGCCACGTCGGGTGCCGGCGGATTGCCGGTCGACGTCAACGAGACCGACGTCTATTACTTCTCACCACAGAAGTGCTTCGCATCCGACGGCGGGTTGTGGCTCGGGCTGTTCTCCCCTGCGGCGATCGAGCGGGTGGCGCAGATCAAGGAATCGGGCCGCTGGATCCCGACGTCATACGACCTCACGACAGCGATCGACAACAGCCGCCTCGACCAGACCTACAACACCCCGGCGCTTGTGACGTTGTGGTTGCTCGCCGACCAGCTCGATTGGATGAACAGCAACGGCGGCTTGCAGTTCACCACCTCGCGCACAGCCGATTCGGCACAGCGCCTCTACACCTGGGCCGAGAAGACCGACTACACCACGCCTTACGTGACCGACGCAGACAAGCGGTCGAACGTCATCGGAACCATCGACTTCGACGACGCGATCGATGCCGAGCAGGTCGCGAAAACCCTACGCGCCAACGGAATTCTCGACACCGAGCCTTACCGCAAGCTCGGCCGCAACCAGCTCCGCATTGCAATGTTCCCGGCAATCGACCCTGCCGATGTCGAGGCATTGACTGCGTGCATCGACTACGTGGTGGCGAAACTCAGCTGAGAAGAACCACAACCGAAGCGGACGTCGAAACTCCTTCGGCGTCCGCTTCGCTCGTGCGCGACCGCCTCACCTGGCTGATTTATCTGCAACTCGCCACGTACGGGTTCTTCCTCTATGCGTTCACTCCGTCGGTGACGCTGTTGCGCGACGACGAACACGTGAGCCGCGCCATTTCCGGCCTGCACGGCACCGGACTCGCCATTGGTGCGGTTGCAGCAGGTGCCTTGCTCTCGCGACTCGTGGGTCGTCTTGGCCGGGCGCGGCTGATGCAGGTCGGCACCATTATCTTGTGCGCGGGCATCGTGATTTTCGTGTCGTGCACGATCGTTCCTATCACCATCGCCGGTGCAGTGGTGGCCGGTTTCGGGGGCACGATCGTCGTCAACCTGTCGGCCGCAATGCTCACCGCACGTCATCCCGGGCCGGCGGGCGGCACCGCCGTCACTGAAGCGAACGGGATTGGTTCGGGTCTTGGCATAGTCGCACCACTGCTCATCAGCGCAGCGATCGCAATTAACTTGGGATGGCGGGCCGGCGTTCTCGTCGCCGTCGTACTTGCGGTCGCAGTGCGAATTGCCTTTCGTCGAGATGTCATACCCGCCGATCGGCAGGTCACTATCCAGCGTGTCGAACCGGAATCCAAACACATGTCTGTGGAGTTCTGGCGCGCCATCGGCGTGCTCGTCATGACGACCGCGATCGAATTCTCGATGACGATTTGGAGTTCCGACGTCCTGCAAAACCACGACGGACTTTCGAAGGGCACCGCAGCGACGGGCGTCACGGCGATCGTCGCAGGCATGACACTGGGGCGACTTGCCTCGAAGCGGTTCACCCTGCGCTACACAGCAGACACCTTGCTGCTCTGCGTTTTCGGCATCTCACTCATCGGCTTCGCCACGTTCTGGGTCTCGTCGATCGTGTGGCTGGGCTTCGCCGGACTTTTCGTGATCGGACTCGGAATTTCACTTCAGTTTCCGCTTGCGATTACCCGAGCGATCGGGTTTTCCGACAATCGGGCAGACCTCGCGACCGGCTACGCAGCGCTCGGCACCGGCTTCGCAATCGGTGTTGCACCTTTCGCCCTCGGCGCTTTCGCCGATCAAACCGGCTCGCACACGGCAATGCTCGTCGTGCCGGTTTTCGTCGTGCTGGGAGCGATCGGTGTCGCCACAACGAAAAGCACGCCTGCGTCGTCAGACGGTGGCGTCAGACCACTCGCCATCGGCGACGTGCCCGCGACGGCCGACTGACGTCGTGACAGGGCCGGCTCACACGACCTCGAGGGGCACATGCGGTTGCGGTGGCAGGTCGACCACGATCGAGTTACCAGGTCGAACTACACCACCGACAAGCACCACGCCCATGACGCCGGCCTTCCGGACGACGTTGCCTTGCGAGTCGCGGCCGACCACCTCAGAGAGCAATCCGGTCTGAAAGTTCTCTATTTGCACGCACGGATTACGCAACCCGGTGATCTGCACGACCGCCGAATCGCCGATGAAAAGCCGCGTGCCGGCTGGCAATTCGAGTAACGCGATACCGCGCGTGGTGACGTTCTCGCCGAGTTCACCGGCGGTGACGATATGACCGAGCACGCGCAACTCGTCGTGCAATTCTTCGTGCAGCAGGTGCACCTGACGCAGGTTGGGCTGGCTCGGATCTCGCGCGACTCGCGAACGATGCTTGACGGTACGACCCAGGTGCGCGTCGCCTTCGACGCCCAGGCCCGCAAGCAGCGTGATGTTCTGCCGGTTGGCTTTCGTGAAGCTGTGGTCGGGGCTCGAACTGACTGCGGTGACCACTCCGGCTGCGCGGCGCACCTCGTCAGTCTCGGCATTAGGCATCGGAATCACGGGTTCAAATTATCAACGGCGGCGGCGCGGCGCCGGAGGTTTGTCGTCGGATTGCGGCCATCCGAGGCGCTTCCGGCGGCTCCTCCTGGCGAGACGCGCACCTCCTACGGCGACAGCGACCACCACGACGAAGACCAGAAATCCGGCGATTCGGCTGGCGCTACTGCCGCTCGAAGGCCGCGATGGGCCGGGGGCCGGCGTTGCCGATCCGGTCGCAGATGTTTGCGCCGCCGGAGACGACGAAAGGGTGACCCGGTAGACCGCGCTGTGCAGGCCTTCACTGCCCACGAGAACTGCATCGCCGTTGGGCACGAAGGCAATCGATTCGTTCTGTTTCTGCAGCGGAACCGAGAACCGCTGCAATGGAGCGGTGATGCCGTCGGCTCGGTAGGCGGCAAGATAGGTGAGCAGCACGATTTGCTTGCCGTCAGGGGAAAAGTCGCCCGACGTCGTCATCGCCGGCACCGCTCGAACCGGCGACAGCCTGTTGAGGGAGGTGCTGCTCGGCGATGTAGGTGCGGCGAACAGTTCACCGTTGCTCAGCATTGACTTGGTGGCAATGTAGATGCGCTGAGTGGTCGGATCGACGAGCAGTGCTTCGGCATCGTGCGGACCATCAGGGTAGCCGAACCCGTAACGCACCCAGGTGACGTCTTTGCTCGCACCGCTGGGCTCGGCGATGCGGTAGATCGAGATTTCCTTACGTTTCAAGGAATTGTCGCCAATGTCTGCGACGTAGAGAACGTGCTGGCCGACTGCGTCGGTGCCCGTTGCGAGGTCTTCCCAGTCGATGTTCACCGCGCCCTTGAGGGCATAGGTGGCGACGGTCGCGCCACCTGCGTCGACCCGGTAAACCACAGCGCTATTGCCACTGTCATTGATGGTGAACACGTCACTACCGGAGGAGCTTGCGGCGAGCCCGCTCGATTCGGTGATCCTCGGATCGGCGAAGCTGAACAGCGCACTCGCTGGTGCAGCCGACGCCGGCCCCGACCCCGACGCTGCTGGCGATCCTGACGCTGATGCCGGTCCCGAAGCTGATGCCACAGCCGTTGCCGTGCCGCCGAACGCGCACGTCAGCGCCGCAGCAGCGATCGCCGTCCGCACTAATCGGTTCAGCTGAACCACCCTGATCGAGACTGAGATATCGGCAACCATTCTGCCGCCGCTCTCGGTTGGCGGCCGCTCATCGTGATCCCAGACGCCGATCGGATCATTGTGGACGCTTTCAGCACTGGAACACCCAAAAGTGTCCCCATAAGCGGATGATCGGTCAGCACAGTGGGCGGGCGCCGATCACGACACTGACCCCGCCCGCAGCGGCCAGCTCGCGACCGTTTCGTACGTCGGCTCGGCACCCAAATGGCTACGCACCAAAACGATGTCTGACGCCGTCCAGCGTGGCCCTTCGTAGCCCGCCAATTCGTCAACGACCGAGCGCACGTCAGCCGGTTCGCGCCCTTTCGCCCTGGCCACCGTGAGGTGCGGGTGGTACGGGCGATCCTCAACGTCGAGGCCGATCCGGCGACCAGCCGCCCCACAACTTGCTGCAAGCGCGGCAACCGGCTCGAGCGCTGTATCGACACCGACGTAGAGCACGTTCGCTCGCGCCGGGCGCGCAAATGCTCCAGCACCGCGAAAACGCAGCTCGAGCGTTTCGTGCTTCGTCGCCACGCGCGCCAGTCGTTCTTCAAGCCGCGGAATGCGTTCTTCGGCGACCTCGGCGAAGAACGCAAGCGTCAAGTGCCACATCGAAGCCTTGCTCCAACGCAGTGCCGAAGAGGCCTCGCGCACCGGCGCGATCGCACGATCGAGGTGGTCGACCGCGGCGCCCGGCGGAACCACGGCAACGAAAAGCCGCGCGCTGTTCGTCGTCCGGCTCATCGGGTTAACGAGCCCCGGCGTCAGCGACCATCATCTCGTCGGCAATCTCCTGCGCGACTGGCTGCCGGTGCTGCCACAAAATGTCGGGTCGAAGCTCGATGTTTTGCCGACGGGCGAAGTAGACCGCGCATCCGAGCACGGCCGCGAACGAGATGCCGCCGCCGAACATGAGCGCCCAGCGCGGGCCGAGAATGCCGCCGAGCCAACCGACGAGCAGCGAACCAAGTGGCGCACAGCCGACGAAAACTGTTGTGTACAAGGCCATTACCCGACCCTGCATGTGCGGCGCTGAGTTCAGCTGCAAGGTGGAGTTGCACGACGTGGCGAGCAGGATGCCGGCGAAGCCGATCGGGATGAGCAGCACCATGAAGATGGTGTACGACGGCATGAACGCTGACGCGGCTTCGAGCGTCGAGAACGCAACTCCGGCACCGACCAACAACCGAATTCTCGGACGACGCCGGCGCCGCGCCGACGTCAAGGCACCCATTACCGAGCCCACCGCCTGTGCGGTCGACAAGATGCCGTAACTGCCTGCGCCGCGGTGAAAAACGCCCTGCGCGATCAACGCGTTCGTGATCTGGAAGTTGAAGCCGAAGGTGCCGATGAAGCCCATCAACATCACGGGCAACAACAGGTCGGGCCGCTCGCGCACGTAAGCGAGACCTTCGCGCAGCTGCCCGCGCGCCCGCGCGACCAATGGTGATGGGTGTAGATCAGCGCCGGTCATGGCGAGGATGCTGATGATCACGCCGAGATAGGAGACCGCGTTGAGAAAGAACGCTGGCGCGGTGCCGGAAACCTCGATGAGCAGCCCCGCAACCGCCGGACCGATCATGCGTGACACGTTGAACGTAGCTGAGTTCAAACTCACGGCATTTTGCAACGAGTCACGGCCAACCATCTCGATCACGAATGCTTGACGCACCGGCGTATCGAGCGCCGACGCGATTCCGAACACGAAGGCGATCAGACAGATCGACCACAAGCGCATGGTGTGCGTGACGATCAGCAAACCGCTGATCAGCGAGATCACGCCCATCGCACTTTGAGTGACCGTAAGTACTTTCCGCTTCGAATAGCGATCGCCGAGGATGCCGCCGTACATGCCGAAAGCCATCGTCGGCAAGAATTGCAATGCAGTGACGAAGCCGAGCGCGAAGCTGTTGTCGTGGGTGAGGATGTGGTAGACGAGCCAGTCCTGCGTGACGCGAGCCATCCAGGTGCCGGTGTTCGACACGATCTGCCCACCGGCGTACAGCCGGTAGTTGCGAATACTCAGCGCACGGAACATGCCCTTCACGACTGCGCCAACCGATCGAGCAACGGGGCAACGTCGTGCAGCAGGACACGTTCTTCAGTGGTGAGTTCGTCGAGGCGGTCGGCGAGCCAAGCTTCACGCCGCCGCCGGTCTTCGCGCAGGAACTGCCTGCCTTGCGCGCTGAGTTGAAACACGGTGTGCCTGCGATCGTTTGGATCAGCACTGCGGTCGACCAGGCCGGCCTCTTCGAGCGCGGCGGTCGTGCGGGTCATCGAGGGAGGCTGAACCCGCTCTTGGGCCGCCAGCTGGGCCAGATTCATCGCCCCGTGCCGATCGAGCGCCCCGAGCACCGAGATCTGGGTCAGTGTGACGCCCTGGTCGACCCGCTCAGCCCGCAACCTGCGGGTAAGGCGCATCAGCGCGACGCGCAACTCGCTCGCGAGTTCGAGGGTGGCCACCTTGGTCGACATGATTCCTTAGCCTAACTCATTAGCCTGGCTAAGTATTTCAAATTATCGCTAAGCTCAGCTCTATGGCCGCTCCCCGCCGTCCCGACCCGCCGCCGCTACGCACGAACGAGTACCTTCCGCCGATCGTGGGCACCGCGCTGTGGTGCGTGGCCGCGATCGTGCTCGCCGTCAAACACAGCGAGATGGCCGCACGCGGTCAGGGTTGGTGGCTCTGGGTTGCGGTCGCCGGCATCGTGATCGGCCTCTGGGGGCTCACGATGGTCACCTTGCGGCAGCGCGGCCTACGCGAGGCCGCGAAACGAACCGAGGGCTAGCTGCCCGCCTCGAGCAGACCGCGGTCAAGGTCGGCCTCGGCGAGCAGCAACGCTGCGTTGTCGGGGTCTCGCACGAGTTCGGTCTCGAGGTACCGCCGGGCCCAGTCGCCGGCCCGCCATGCTCGTCCGCGGCCCAACCCGAGCGCCAACGCGCCGGCATCGACGTGCAATACGTCGTCGATGAGTCTCCAAGCCACGTTCGTGGGCCGACCATCAACATCCTCGACGAGCAACGGTGAATGCAGCACGTGATCGCCGTGCGACTCGCCGCTGCTCACCACCGCAAACGCACCGAGTTCGCCGGCCAACGGCAGATCGAGAGCATCGGCCACCCGTTCAGCCGCGTCGAGACCAGCCGGGACGACGGCAAGATTTCCGAGTAACGGCAAGAGATCCGGTTGGTCAACGACCACCGCGTCGTCAGCCGGCACCACCACCAGATCGCCGCCCCGCACGCCACGCACACTCGCCGGCGACTGCGTGGGTTCAACTTGTGAATAGATCTCACGCACCTGGTCGCGCGCCAATCGGCGCCCCGGGTCGCCCACACGGGCGAGCAGGTCATCAGGGTCGGCGTCACCCAGATTGCGCAAAACACCGACGGCGGCAAGGAATTCGTCGTCCAATTCAAGCGTGCAGACTTCGTAGAGCCCGTCGAGCAAGGGGTCGGACGACGGAACGCGGCCAGTCACGACTCGGTGTCGCCGCAACCACCATGCCGTATAGCTGACGACGCGCAGCCGCGCTGTCGATGTGAAGGCGGTGGCCGATGCGACGACTGCCTCGCGAAAAGGCGGCTGCGCAAGCAATCGCAGCGCGGCCGGCCACGCGTCGTCGCGCACGAATTCGAGGTCTCGCACCGCCAACAATTCGTCGAGCACCACGGGTTCGTCGCTGTCGAGCAATGACGCCACGAGATCGAAGTAGTCGGATTCACCGTCGAGGTCATGGACGGCGTCGGTGACGTCGGCCTTGCGCAACAACGAAAATCCATCGAGCACGCCGACGGCTGCCAAGACCTCGGCCCCCCAGCGCGCGATCAGCTGGGCTGCGACGACACCGAACGGCGAATCGGCAACCACCAAGCCGGCCAATGCACCGCCCGGCAACAACAGCTCACCGGCCGCATAAAGCTCGCCATCGTCGGCCGGCAACGCGAGCTCGGCCAACCAGGGCTCGTCGAAGGCAGTGACACCCGTCGACGAAACCAAGCCGAGTACGGCGTCGGCCAACTGCTCGGGATCGTCGGCGTCGAAGGAATTCTCAACCGCCGCACGGGTTCGTTCGCCGATCAGGATCGCGCGCGGCTCGGGCTCGACTGCGCCGAGCCGCAGGAGCAACGGATGCGCGGCGTCGGCGTCGACGCTCCGCAAGCCCAGAACCGTGAGATCGCCTGCTGCGCCAGGCATCAACAGCCCGCGCGGCGATCGGGCCAGCCCGCCCGAAGCGAGCGGCACAGGCAACCCTGGAAGTGAATCTGCTGGCACGCGCGCGGCATCGAGCGCAGCGTAGAGCGAATGCCACCACATTGCGGGCTTGTCGATCGAGGCGAGCTCATCGACGACCTCGACGAGGGCGACATGTCGCACGCCGAGCACCGCGAGCGCCGATTGACCGGCCCGCGCCCACGAAGCAGGAATCAGCGCCGGCAGCACCTCGCTCAGCACGGCCACCAGCTCGTCGCTTGCCACCCGACCGTTGTCGTCGAGCACGACTGCTTGCGAAGGACGCAGCCGAATGTCGCCGTCGCACGAAGCCAGCACGCTGGCCTCACGCAATTTGGGAAGCAACCTCGAACGCAGCTCGCCGTCGAGCGCGCCGATGGCCGCACCCACCGGAAACAGCCGCAGAACTGCTTCAGTGGCAGGCAATTCCCGAATCATCTCGACGTAGCCATCGGCAGCCCGCTCGAGCAGGTAGTCGCGCAGCGCACCAGGCGCAACGTGCCGCCGAGTCGGGTCAAGCGGCAGCGGTGCGATCAACAGCGCCGGCAAACTCAACGGCTCATCGGTCGGCGTCGGAGCATGAGCAACACCAGGCACGGACGACGGCAACTCCACCGGCGCACCGGTGTCGTCAACCGGAACCGCCCACGTCAGCGTGAATTCGCGCCGCGACTGCTCCTCGACCGGGCGATCGCGGAGTACTTCGGAGTCGAGCCGACCGGCCACGTTGTGGACCAGCCACCGCACGCCGTCGACGACAAACCCGCCGCTGACCGGCTCGGCGACGAGTTGACGCAACGTACCGTCAACCACGATCTCGATAGCAGACAGGGCGGGCAGCGTCAGCAACAGCGCTGCATCAACGCCGTTCAGTTGCCGGCGCACCAGCTCGCAGGCCGCGTCGTCGCGCAGCGGCAGCACGACTTCGGTGTCGTAACCGTTCGGCGGCGCAGCATCGATGGCCGCTTCGAACGGCAGCCGCAACACCGGCACCGCATCGCCGCGCCGCCCCAATTCCTCTTGCAGAGCAGCGATTTTGCTGACCTCAACGACCGCGCGAGCACGCGACCAACACACGCCGCCACTGCGGCTGATGATCGAGGGCTTATCACTGACCGCGAGAACAGCAGCAAACCCGACGCCGAACCGGCCGACCGCGCCACTTCCGGCGTCGTCGCGTTTCGCCGATGCTCGCAACGTCGACGCCGACTCGACGCCCGCAGTATCGAGCCCCGCACCGGTGTTGGCCACTCGCAACATGGAGCCGTCGAGTTCGAACCGGAGCCGGCCGGCAACGTCCGCGCGGCTGGCCGCATCGGCCGCGTTTTGAGCGAGTTCGATCACGACGCGGTCGCGGTAACCACCAAGAACAAGGTCTTCTTCGGCGTTGGCATCTTCACGAAACCGCGCGGACGACGCGCGCCACGCGTCGAGCACCCGAGCCCGCAGGCCCGCGGTGTCGAACGGGTCGTTCAGAGCGATTCCGGTTCAGCTGAACCAGGTTCGTCGGCGGGCTCGTCACTTTGTGGCTCGGTATGAATCACCAGCGCTTCGGAGTGCGCCCCGCAGCCGTGATCGAACGACACCACCCGACCGTCGTCAGGGGCGAATTCATTGGCGCAGACGCCAAAAACCCGGCTCAACGCTCCACGCATCAGCACCAGGAAACCGCAGGATACGCACGACAGATCGGCAGCCCGTGCGATCGCGGTGTGCGGCCCGTGATCGCCGTCATACCAACGTGACGCCGCGTCGTCGCGCCCGTACTCAGACAGCACGCGGGGCCGGCCCAACCACAACTCGTTGACCAATGCGTCGATTGTGTCGACGTCGTCGATCTCGTCGTGGGCACCCACGCCCGCGTAACCGGGAACGAGGCGCTCGTCGTCGGCTGCAGTCGGCAGCACGTCACCGACACCGAGGTCGCCGGCCTGCAAGCGGTCACTCCACGGAACCCACTCAGGCGCCAGCAACGCGCCCGCACCAGGCAGCAGCACCACCTCATCGACCGAGACCGCCTGCGACCGAGGCGGTCGGACGACGGTGACCGCCCATCGCCATCCGATATATGCAGTGTCGAGGCAGGCGAAGTAATGCGTCACGATGCGCTCGGCGTCGGGCTCGGCGCCTTCGTGTGTACCGACCGAAGCGACGCCCGCAACCTCGATTGCAGCGTCGCGGGCGAGATCGACGGCGGCCGCACAGACCGCGTCGAGCGCCACGCCAGTTTCTGATTCGCCCATGATCCCGACCGGTGGTTGTGTCACAGTCCATGATTCTGACATGCGTTGCGCGACTTGGCTCCCCGCGTAGTTGACTGAACACGTGTCTGACACCCCGCCGCCACGCGACTCCGGCCCCGAGACGGGGCGTGCCGTGCATGTCTCGAGCGGCGTGCGGACGGCGGCACGCGGTCTGGCGCGCTCGGTGCGGTTCAGCGGCCGCACCGTTGCAAGCGGAAGTCGGTGGTCGGCCCGCTGGTTCATGCGATCGACTCGGGCCGAAGGGGCCGGCGAAAGCGGCCTGGCCAACCTGATCGATCTCCATGCGATCCACAGCGCGGGCGACGCACTGCTCACCGTCGCGCTTGCGAACACCTTGTTTTTCTCCGTCGATGTGCATCAGGCCCGCAGCCGGGTAGCGGTGTACCTGCTCGTGACGATGGCGCCGTTCGCGGTCGTCGCACCCGTGGTCGGCCCGCTGCTCGATCGTTTCCGGCATGGTCGCCGCTACGCGCTGGCCGCCACACTGATCGCCCGTGCGTTTCTCGCCTGGGTGATCGCCGGCGCGGTGTCATCGAAGGGCGGGTTCGAACTGTATCCGGCCGCGTTCGGAGCGCTTATCTGCTCAAAGGCCTACGGCGTCAGCCGCAGTGCTGTGGTGCCGCGCGTCTTGCCGCCGTCCGTCACGTTGGTGCGCGGGAACGCGCGACTGTCATTGTGGGGAATCATCGCCGCCGCGGTCGCCGCCCCGATCGGCCAAGGGCTCAGCTGGACCACCGGCTCGCCTGCGTGGACCCTGCGTCTCGCCACCCTCTGCTACCTCGCCGGCAGCGTTTTTGCGTTCCGGCTGCCGAATCGCGTCGACTCCAACGAAGGCGAATCGCGCCTGCGCAGTCGCAAGCCGGACGACGAAAACCTCACCTACCCCGGCGCCGCCGACAATGACCCACCAGCCGGCGTCGCCGACAATGACACCCGCGTCATCAAGATTCCCCGACCGGCCAAGACCAGCTTCTTCAGGCGCATCCTGCCGCCGCTTCGCGGCATTGGCGCACGCATGCCGATCATGTTGCGAGCGATCGCCGGCCTGCGGGCATTCAGCGGATTCCTCGCACTGTTTCTCGCATTCCTCATTCGCACCCATCCACTCGGCGTCTTCAGCAGCACCGTCGATCTAGGGTTCATCGTCGCCGGCGCCACGGTCGGCAGCATTCTCGGAACCACATTGGGTGCATGGCTGAAAGCCCGGCCGCCCGAGGCGCTGGCTATCGGCGCGCTCATGGCGGCCGCCGCCATCGGCATCGCCACGGCAATCTGGTTCGGCTTGCTGACGGCCACGCTCTCGATCCTGGTGGCCAGCATGGTCGCGTCGATCGGAAAACTCGGACTCGATTCGGTGATCCAGCACGATGTTGCCGACGCCGTCCGTACCTCTGCTTTTGCGCGATCGGAAACCGTGTTGCAACTGTCGTGGGTGCTCGGTGGTTTTCTCGCAATCATCCTGCCGTCGAACGGCACCCTTGGATTGTCGCTCGCGTCGGTAGTGCTGGTTCTCGTGCTGGCGATCACCGTTCACGCGGTGCGCAACAGCCCTGACCGCGGGATCGAATTGCTGCGGCAACGACGAACTACCCGCCAGGCCCGCCGCGCCACGTGAACCGGTACCGCCCAACCTCGCAAGGAAATTCGCTGGATCACGTCGGTGCGAGTCGGCGACGAGCCTGCGTTCGCCGACCGCTGGTGTGGCGCCGCCCGGCGCTACGATCGGGCCATGATCCTGGTCGTCACGGCAGTAGACGCCGAACGCGACGCCGTGGTGCGCGATCTCGGTCCGGGCGATGCAATTGACATCGCGGGGCTCCCCGGCATCAGGGTCGAATGCGGCGCCGGGGTCGTGCATGTGGTCAGCGGCGGCATCGGGCCAGTCGCAGCAGCGGCCACGACGGCCGTTGCCGTTGCGACTAACGATTACGAGTTGGTGGCCAGTGCCGGGATCGCCGGTGGGTTCGGTGACCGTGCCACTGTCGGCTCGATTGTGGTCGCCGATCGCGTCACCTTCGCCGATCTCGGTGTGCTCGCCGACGACGGCTTTCTCGACCTGCGCGCGATGGGGTTGCCCCAAGACACCAGCTACCGGCTGCCCGCCGAACCGATCACGCAGCGCTTGACCGCCGGAGCAGTGCCCGTCACGCAAGGTCAAGTACTCACACTCGCCTGCATGACCGGCACCGATGCTGCGGCCGAAGAACTCAAACACCGTTTCCCGCTGGCCCTCGCCGAGGCGATGGAAGGCTACGGCATAGTCGAAGCAACGCTGCGTGCCGCCAGAACTCCCACCCGCGTAACAGAAATTCGAACGATCTCGAATTTGATCGGACGACGGGATCGCGCCACCTGGCGCATGTCCGAAGCATTCGACGCGTTGTCGAGCGCGTTGGCCACCTTGTTCAAGGAACCGCTGCCCGCCCTGCCCGCCCTGCCCGCACTGCCCGCCATGAAGGAGCCATTGCCATGACGCCGTCAGGCCCGCTGTCGTTGGCGTTTTCCCCTTGTCCTAACGACACTTTCGTCTTTCATGCGTGGACACATGGCCTGATCGCCGACGCGCCGAACGTCGATCTGACCTTCGCCGACGTCGACGTCACGAACGGCGCGGCCGAACGCGGCGCGTTCGACGTCGTCAAGGTTTCGTACGCAGCGCTGCCATGGCTGCTCAATCAATACGCACTGTTACCATCAGGCGGCGCACTCGGGCGCGGATGCGGACCTCTCGTTCTCACCGCGGGCCGCCAGGATCTGACGAACGCCACCGTCGCCGTACCGGGTGAGCGCACCACCGCCTACCTGCTTTTTCGTTTGTGGGCAGCACAAGTTGGCGTCGGCGACAACTTGCAGATTGAAGTCATGCCTTTC
>Ga0070658_10003009_pt1 | contig 13948 bp, 11 predicted proteins | sample KBSC13metaG_FD_64664 | JGI IMG/M metagenome (GOLD analysis project Ga0070658, IMG submission 64664) | Corn rhizosphere microbial communities from Kellogg Biological Station, Michigan, USA - KBS C1-3 metaG | ecosystem: Host-associated > Plants > Roots > Rhizosphere > Soil ... | reverse complement strand
TCTCAGAGCAACGCCGCCAGGATGGCGTCGAAGGCGGCCTCCGTTCGCACCGTGTCGCGGTGGCGCTTCACCTTGATGCGCACCACCTCGGGCGTGGCTCCCGTCCAGGCGCGCGCCGCCGCGACCGTCATCGCGCCGTCGCCGCTGGCGATCGCTTCCGCCGGTAAAGCGCCCAGGCGGCCCTCGCCAGGGACATCGGCGCGACCGTCGCGCACCACGATGCGCGTCTGGGTGGGCAGGCCGTCGCCGCAGATGCAGACCAGCTGCCGCGGCGCCGCCGCGCCGTCCAGCACACGCCAGCTCTCGCGCGCGGCGGCCAGGCGCTTCTCCATGACGTCGATCCAGACACGATCATCCGGGTCGTGGCGGAACACCGACAGCCGCAGGCGGCGCCACGTCTGCACGTCGTAGAGATCGCAGCCCCGCACGTCCTGCTCCGCATCGGCGGGAGAAAACGCCGCCCAGCCCGGCGGGGGAAGCGCGTCGACGGCCCCCGGACACGCCATGAACTGCTCGGGCGAGACGGTCCTGCCGAGCGGCGCGAACTGGAAGCCGCGATCCATGCAGGCGAGCGTCTCGATGGTGCCGGCGTTCGGCGCGCCGGAGGTCACGACCCGCTCGACGGGAAGCGCGCGATCGGCGGCGAAGGCCGCGCGGATCACCAGCCCGCCGTTTGAAAGCCCCAGCATGTCGATCGGCCCACCCGCCGCCTCCGCGAGACGACGCACTTCGCGCGCCAGCGTGGCGCCCAGATCGACCACGCGCAAGCGCCAGTCGTAGGCGAAGAAGGCCATCGTCTTGTCCGCGTGATAGCCGGCGCGGCCCAGGGCCCGCTCCAGCGAACCCAGCAGATCGTAGGCCAGCCGTCCGACGATGGGGATCCCGCGCATGATGCGCCCCGGCCGCCCCAGCGGTCGCCCCAGGCTGGCGATCGGCGGCCCTCCATAGAGGTTGCTGAACCTTCCCCACAGGCACGCGCGCTCGTCGTCGTAGATCTCGGTGCTGAACAGTCCGGGCACGATCAGGAGAGGACGCAAGCGGGCCTCCTGGGAACGACATCGACCGTTTCTTTGCCCGCCTTGACCGGACAGACGGCCATGCGACGCAGATCACGATCCTGCTGGCAGACCGGCGATGGGGATGCGACAGTTCTTCTCCCTGTCCGCTCAGGAGTGCCCACGATGAGAACTACCCGCGCAGCGTCATTTTCTTTGGCCGTCTTGCTGTTCTCGACGGTGATCGCCTGTTCTTCCGAGTCTTCGCCCGGCACCGGCAGCGGCTCCGGCGGGGCGACCTCGTCCACGGGGGGCGTGACCGGCAGCGGGGGCGCGGTGTCTTCGACGGGGGGAACGACTTCATCCACCGGGGGCGCCACGTCGTCGTCCGGCGGCGCTACCGCGACGGGCGGGCGCACGTCGTCGGGGGGCACGGGGGGCGCGTCTTCCAGCGGTGGCGCGCCGGGCTCCACCGGTGGCACGCCGGCGAGCACGGGCGGCTCCGGCATCGGCGGTTCGGGTCCCGGCGGTCACGTCGGGTCGGGCGGCACGACGGTGGCGACCGGTGGGGCCGCCGGGGGTGGGCCCGGTACCGGTTCGGGTGGCGCCGGCGGCGCGCGCCCGGTCAAGCCGAGCGCGGGCTGCACGCGTGGCAGCACGCAGGTCACGATCGCCGGCTCGTTGATCAGCATCCCGCCCGGCTACAACGGCAAGGATCCCGTCCCGGCCGTGATCGCGTTTCACGCCGCGGGCAACGACAACACCTCGATGCAGCGAAACTTCCAGGGCAGCGACCTGGCCAAGAAGTACTTGATGGTCTATCCCAACTCGGGTTCGCCCAGCAGCGGATGGCAGCTGTCGCGCGACAAGTCCATCTACCTGGACACCCAGGCCGCCCTCCTCAGCCAGGCCTGCGTCGACGAGAACCGACTCTTCGGAACCGGACACAGCTCGGGCGCACAGATGGTCGCCCAGCTGCTGTGCAGCGGCGACGCCGACTTCGACGCGGTGGCACCCGTGGCCTCGTCGGTCTATTGCACGAAGTGGAAGAACGGCCCCATCCCCTCCCTCATCATCCACGGCGTAATGGACAGCGAGCGGGCCGCCTATGGCCTGAACGACGGCAACGGCATGAAGGATCTGCAGGTGTACCTGACGTCCAACATGTGCACCATGACGTCGACGCCGTTCGACCCGGTGCTGACCAACTGCGCGAACGTCAAGACCGGCATCGACGGCAAACCGTTCGACGACGGCTGCGTCCAGTTCCAGGGCTGCAGCGCCGTGACGAAGTGGTGCAACCACAACGACCCCCAGTACGGCACCTCCAATCACGGCATCCCCTGCTTCGGCGTGCGCGCGATCTACGACTTCTTCGAGTCAATCTGAACGGCATCGTCGGGCTGATCCCGACAACGGCAGTGGTACGCTTGTACGTGGCCGTGCAGCTCGCATACCGGGGTCAGGTGGTCAATCCGTCCGGCCCGCCGGCGCAGATCGTGCTCGGTTACAGCGGCACGGATGCAGCAGTCCTGGAGGCGCCTTTCTACGGCGCGCGACGCGGATCGCCGGCCGTGCGCCGTGGTGTCAGCGGCCGGGCGACGGCGATCGTTGGACTGATGATTGGCGTCGCCGCTGGCTGCGGGAACAACCGGCCAGCGGTCGACGCCGCGGATACCGCTGACACGGCGGGTGACACGTCCCTGGGATCCGACAGAGCCTACTTCGACGGGCCACCCGTGAACGAGCAATCGGCCGGCACCGTCATGTTTCAGCTGGTGGTTGATGCGTCGACATCGTACTGCGAGCAGGTGAACGCGTGCTCGGGCGCCGAGATGCACTTCTCGGTCCTGACCGCCGACGGCCAGCCCTTGGCCACCCCATCGTCCTACACCTACGACGGGGGCGTCATGCAGACCTCGAACGTGTCGATCCCCGACTGTTCACAACCGTGCCAACCTCCCCAATCCATCCTCGCCCCCTGTCCCGAGAGCGCGCAGAGCTTCACGGGGACCACCACGACTTGGTACGGGGACTACTCCGAGCAGCTGTGGTGTGGCGCGTATTCATGCGCGCGGGCGCGATTCGTGGTGCCCGGCTTTTACGTCGTGGTCATGTGCGCAACGCCGGGCGCCGTCCAACCACAAGCGGATTCCACGCTGGGTGCTACCTGCGCCGCCTCCGGCCCGCCGTCCTGCGTGCGCGTCCCCTTCGACTTTCCGAGCGCGTCGCCAGTGGTCGGCCACCTGGCGAGCCCGTGAGCGAGCGCCAAGCGTTCACGCAGTCGGATCGACAAGGCGTGGTGGGACACGTTGCGCGGGCGCGGGATTTCTCCACAAAGAGATCGAGCTGCTGAAGTTCGGACCGCTGAAGGGGCGGCCGACGCTCCCCGCCGACTGCAATGGTGGAGGTCAGATGCAGACGGTGCTGTTCGGCCCGGCGTCGGCGCACCCGGTGTCAGGGGAAGAAAATGCCTTCTGCACGTACCACATCCTGCAAAGCACCGTGTTGCCGGTCATGTCGCCGCTCTTGCCGCACAGCCAGGTCGGCGCGTAGCACTGTGACGTGCAGTCTTCGAAGCTCTGGAACTGCTTGTTAGCCCCCAAGCAGTAGGCCGTCACACTGCTGCAGTAGGAACCACAGATCGACGCGAGCCGGGTACTGCTTCCGTCGCCTTCACACGTCGGGTTCAAGGTCTGGCCGACGCTGCCGCCCCGGCCGCCGGCGCCCATGGAACCACCGCCCCCCGTTGCTCCGCCTGCGCCGGCTGAGCCGGCGCGGCCGCCCTGCCCCTGGCCACCACCTCCCGCGGAGCCGCCGGCCCCGGACATGCCGCCGCTGCCCCGCCCGGCCGTTCCTCCGCCGCCGGCGGTTCCGCTGGCCCCGCCTGCGCCCACGCTGCCGGCGGCACCGACGTTGCCACCACCTGCTCCGGCAGCGCCAACTTGCCCCCCCTTCCCACCCGCTCCGCGAGTGCCCCCTTCTCCCGCCGTCCCCCCTGCTCCGGCGGTGCCAACTTGCCCCCCCTTCCCACCCGCTGCGCCCGTGCCGCCGCGGCCACCCTTGCCACCTTGGCTCTGGCCGGCCGCGCCGCCGCCGCCCTTGCCGCCGTCCCTGTTGTCGCAGGCGCCAGCGACGGCAACGACTCCGATCAAGGCCATCATCAGCGACGCTCCGATGTACCTCTTCTCAGATCTGTTTTTCATCCGCGCGAAACTATATCCGCCCATCGGTTGTCCCGTCTCAGCGATCGGCCGGCTCGGTCCGCGCCTTCCCTGAACCGAAACCAGCGACGCCCGGCACTGCACCCGCGTGCGTCAGAGAATGCAGTCCGTCTGGGTGCTTGCGCTGGCGACGGCAATCGGCTGTTCGGGGTCCACGGGTGAACCCGCGACAGCGACGGGTGGCCAGATGGGCACCGTCGGGGGCTCGGGCGGCTCTGGAGGAGCCGGAACGGGCGGCGCCGAGAAGGGGAGCGGCGGCGCAGGCGAGGGGAGGGGGGGGTCCGGCGCGGGTTCGGGCGGCGCGGACGCGGGGTCGGCGGGCGGGGGAACGGGTGGCACGCCGGCGGGGACCGGAGGCCGGGCCGGGGGCAGCGGCGGTGTCACGGCCAGCGGGGGCCAGGTGGCCGGTCGCGGGGGCGCGATCGGCGCCGGCGGGGGCGCGACCGGCGGACGGACCGCGCTCACGGGCGGCACCGTCGGGACCGGCGGCCGGGTGGCCGGCACGGGCGGTGCCATCGGATCGGCAGGCGGAGCGGGCGGCGGGGGTGGCGCTGGCGGATGCGTCCCGAACCTCGCCTGCAAGCCCGCGGTCCCGACCAGTACGGGCGACCTGTACCAAGACTGCGTCAACCGCATCAATCAATTCCTCACCCAGTGCGCTTGCCTCCCCGCCCTGACCCGCGCCACCGACGGCGAGGCGTGCGCGGACCAGATGGCCGAATACGACGCGAACATGAACAGCGCCCACGCGGGCGCCATCGCCAACATCTGCCAGCCCAACGGCTCGCAGAACGAATGCCCCGGATACAGCTCGAACAGCCAGGTTCTGTCCCTGTGCATGCAGCAGATGTGGGACGAAGGACCGCCGCCCACTGCAACCTGCACCGGCAGCTGCTACGAAACGCACGGCCACTACATCAACATGACCGACAAGTCCGTCCACCGCGTCGCGTGCGGCTTCTTCACGACGTCGACCGGCAAGGTCTGGGCGGCCCAGAACTTCCTCCGATGACCCGTTCCGGTTCGCCAACTACAGGCGCCCGGCGCCACTGAACTTCGAGAGATTTGCTGTCGCCCCGGCGACGACGGCGAGTCGAACCCACGACATCTCGATCCGACTCGGCTGCTGCATGTCGCCGCCGAGCGCGACCACCCGCCGCCCACAGGGCTGGTTCGAGTGGGCTCGGCTGGCATGTGCGTTGCTGCGTCCGCGCCATGGTGATTCAATCATCCCATCCGGTGAATCCCTCGCCCCGCGCGCACGACCGTGTCAGCGCCTGGCTCGTCATCACGGGCCTGGCCGGCTTCGGGCTGATCGCTGCCGCGCTGCTGGTGGTCCGCTCCGCCGCGTGGCCTGGCCGATCGACGCTGCTGGCGCTGCTGGTCGTCGCGCAAGGTCTGTGGATGTATCGGCTCTACGTGATCGCTCACGAGGGCGTTCATGACAAGCTCTTCCCGCGCTCGCGCTGGCTCAACGATGGGACCGCGATCCTGCTGCTGTCGCCGCTCGGGGCGCCGCTGGCCGTGTACCGCAAGGTCCACCACTTCCATCACGGCTCGAATCGCAAGGATGACCGTCACGCCGCGCTGGAGCACTTCCACGTACGGCCGGGCGCCGGTGCGCTCGGGCGGACTTACAAGCGGGCCGTGTGGCTCTTCTACGTGTTCCTGGGCGGATTCTTCCTGCACTCGCTGGCCACGATCGTCATCTTCCTGGTGATCCCCGCCCGGCTCGCCAGCCGCATCGATCCCGTCTTCGCCCGCTGGAGCCCCGGCGCCCGGCTGCGCGCGTGGCTGCAGCTCCTGCTGGCGGTAGCGCTGCACCTGACGGTCGCGCTGGCGCTGGGCGGGGCGGCGTGGAGGCTGATCCTCGGCGCGCCGCTGCTGGTGTTCGCGTGGGTGTGGTCCCTGATGCTGTACATCTATCACTACGGCACCAGCGTCGGCCCCGAGGTGCGCTACAACGTCCGCGCGCTGCCGCGGCAGCCGCTGTTCTCGTGGCTGCTGCTGAACTTCAACGAGCACGTCACCCACCACGTCGATCCCGCCATCCCCTGGTATCTGCTGCGGGCGCGCCGCAAGGAGCTGCCCGCGCGCTTCAGCGGCAACCAGGACGTCGCCAGTCTGTGGCAGGCGATCTGGCAGCAGCGCCGTGGCCCGGTCCTGTGCGCGCGCGCGACAGCGCCTCAGCGAAAGCAGGCGCCGTGAACCAGCCTCGCCCCGTCACCGAGACCTCATCTACGGCGCCGCCGCTCGAAGGGACGGGCGCCGGTCTGCGCCTGCGCCGTGCAAAGGCAGACGACGCCGAGGCCATCTTCGCGCTGAAGAGCCGCCTGCGGATCAGCCTCGAGGCGAGCCGCAGCCAGCGGGGTGGCTTCCTGCTGGGCGTCTCTCTCGCGCGCTACGCCGAGCTGATCAGGCACGCGAACGTGCTGGTCCTCGAGGGCCCGCGCCTGGGCGGCGCGCGCGGCGGACGCCCACTGGTGGGCTTCTCCGTGACCTTGCCCGACGGGGTGCTGCGCCACTCGCCGCTGTGGGCGCGCCGCGACGCCATCGTCTGGTCCGGGGAGGCGCCGGCGTTCACCGAGAGCACGCCCATCGGCTACTTCGATCAGATCGCCTGCGCGCCGGGCAGCAGCGGCCGGCTGGGCGCTTCCGCGCTGGCCTTGTGCGCCCTGCTCGATCTGCTGTCGGCGGGCCACCAGCACGTCTTCGCCACCGTCGTCCGCGCCCCCGTCCACAACCTGGCCGCGCTGCGCATGCTCGCCGCCGTCGGCGCCCGACACGTGGGCCAACTGCGCGAGGACTACGAGGACCTTCCCGACCTGCGCTCCGACGTGTACCACCTCGACTGCTCCGCGCCGTCGGTGGCGACGCCCTGGAACCACACGCCGCTGGGCCGCCGCATCACCCGCATGATGGCCCGCTGGACGGATCGGGTTGTCTGACGAGAAATTCCCGGGGACAACCGCACATTACTTCGTCAAAGACGCTTGGCTTTGTGGTCGCGCTCGAGCTGTCGAAAGATTGCGATGAGCTGCGGATCCCTTCGGGCAAGCAGATACAGACGGAGGCGCCACCCCAGCAAGGTTGCCACCCCGAGGATCGGCACGGCGGCCAGCACCAACCACGGCTTCGGCATCAAGAACACCGTGCGGGCGAGCAGCCAGAGCCAGAGGACCTTGAACTTGAACAGAGACGCCGCCACGAGCCCCACCACGCCGAGCGTCGTGCTGCTGCCCACCAGACCGCGCATGGTCTCGTGGGTGTTGCGCTTGGCCGCGGACATGCTGGGATCCAGCAGCAATGCCGACTTGAACGCCAGGGTCGCCTCGGTCTTCCGCTTCTGCGCGAGCAATGCACACCCGAGGTTGTTAAGCGCGAGCGCATCGTTCGGTTGCAGGGCGAGCGCCTGGCGATACGCGCGCTCGGCGGCGAGATTGTCTGCGAGGTCGAGGTGGCGGTCGCCCACCAACCGGTGTAGCCGAGCGTTGCTCGGGTCCAAGGATCGCGCCGCTTCCAGCTGGGCCAGGCCCTCCGCCCGTTCTCCCGACGCAACGGCTGATAGCCCCACGGCGATGTGATTGTCCGGATCGTCCGGATCCAGGCGCAGCGCTTCTCGAGCCGCGTCCATCGCGTCCTGCGCCTGCCCCATGTCGCGCAGGACGCTCGACTTCACGGCGTGCAAGGGCGCCCAGTCCGGCTGCTTGGCCAGACCCGCGTCGGTAGCCGTCAGCGCCTCTTCCGGTCGCCCCAGCGCCCACAGGCCGTGGGCGAGCAGATAGTAGCCCGTGGCGTTCTGGGGGGCGGAGGCGATGGCGAAACCGGCCTCGCGCACCGCCTCGTCCCAGCGGTGGAGACTCAACGCCGCGCGGGCGCGGGCCAGGTTGGGCGACTCGGTCACCCCTGTCCCCGCGCCTTCAGATAGGCGAGCAGGTCATCGTAGGTGCCGCCTTCGTTGGCGTAGATGGCGTAGTTGCGCGCGGTATCCAACCACGCCTGGGTCGACGGACGCATGTCGCGCAAGGTCGCCGCCAGCAGCGCGTCGTCGACGGGCTGTTCGCTCCCCCGCTCGACGGTTTGTTCGAACGCCAGCTCGGTGGCGCCGTCGACCAGCGCCTGGAGATCCGCGCCCGAGAAGCCCTCGGTGCCGCGCGCGAGGCGATGCAGATCGAGGGCCGGCGCGGTCGGCCGTCCCAGCAGCTTCAACTGAAGGATCCGCTCGCGCGCGACCGCGTCGGGAGACGGCACGAAGACCATGCGGTCGAACCGGCCGGGTCGGCGCAGCGCCGGGTCGACGTCCCACGGATGGTTGGTGGCGCCCAGGACGAACAGGTTGCGGTTTCGATCGTCGACCCCGTCCAGCTCGGACAGCAATTGATTGACGACGTTGCGGCCCGCCGAATGTTTCAGCTGCGTGCGCCGCTGGCCGAGCGCGTCCACCTCGTCGAAGAACAACACCGCCGGCGCGTGGCGGCGCGCGTTCTCGAACAGCTCGTGGAGCTTGCGCTCGCTTTCGCCCAGCCACATGTCCAGGACATCCGACAGGCCGACCGAGAAGAAGCGGGCCCCGATCTCCCCCGCCAGGGCCCGTGCGATGAAGGTCTTCCCGCACCCGGGCGGTCCATAGAGCAGAAGGCCGCCACGGGCAGACTTACCGAAGCGCGCGAACACTTCGGGCTGCCGCAGAGGCAACAAGAACGATCGGTGCAGCCGCTGCTTGACGTCGTCGAGTCCGCCGACCTGAGCGAAGGTGACCGTAGGCGGGCTGTCCTCGACCGTTTCATCGGCGGTGACGAGTCTCAGGGGCGGGCGTCCCGGCCCGATGCCGTCCAACGTGGTCGCCGTTCCGCCGGTGGGCGCGTCTTGGGGCGGTACATCGGCAGGCGGCCCGGCGGCGACCGACCTCTCGGCCAGAGCCGGTGTCGCGGCGTTCACGGTGGCGGCGGGGCGCGCCGAGACGGTGCCTCGATGAGCAGATAGCGCCATGGCGTAGGCGTCCGCTCGGGCCCGATCGCAAGCCGCGTTCGCCGCCGCGACGGCGGCCTCGAGGCCGTCTTGATTCGCAGGCTCCGCTGTCAGCGCCCGCTCCAGCTCGGCCAGTGCCTCGGCTGGCTTCCCGAGATGCAACAACCGCTGGCCGATGGCGATGCGAAGGGCCGGCGCCTCGCCGGTCACCAGCGCCGCCCGCAAGGCCATCACTACCGGATCCGCGATTTCCTCACCCACGACTGAAGCTCAACACGGTTGCCACGCTGGAACGAACTCGACCGTCCCCCGCCAATCCTTGAGGGGCACTCCGTGGAGGGAGACTCGGACGGCTCCCATGTCCTCTGACGTCCCACCTCGTGGCCGTCGGCCCGCCACTGGCCCCGGGCAAGTCCACGCGGTTTCGCGACTACGCGGAGATACCAATGCGCGATGCCCCCAGTTCAGCCAGCGCCGCCGGTGCTCGTGGCCCTTCCACCCTCTCCGCGGCCACCCATCCCTCCCGGCCCGTTGCCCCCACCGCCGCCCATTCCACCCTTTCCGCCGGCCCCGGCGATGCCGGCCGACCCGCTGCCGCCAACGCCACCCATTCCTCCCTTGCCACCCGACCCGATCCAGCCGCCGGTGCCGATGATGCATGTCGCGGCATAAGTGTCTTTCTTGGGGCAGACCCAGGTGCCAGTGCTCCTATCGCACACGAAAGGGTCAGTCAGTGGGTCGTGATCATTGAAGACGGCGCAACAGTAGCCGCCCGGCTGGGCGTTCAGCGGACACTCGCGTGAGCCGCCGGCCCCGCCGCCTCCGCCCGCCCCGCCACTGCCGGAAGCGCCGCCGACCGCCCGGCCGCCGGCGCCGCCGTTAGCGCCCATCGAGTCACCTCCCGAACCAGCCATTCCTCCGGTAGCGACACCTCCGCTACCGCCGGTCGGGCTGCCTCCGCCTCCTCCACTGGCACTGCCAGCACGGCCCCCCATCCCACCGCCAGTCGCGCCCGCGCCGCCCGACGAGCTTCCGCAGCCGACGGTGAAGAGCAGCGCTGCGAGGCAGACCAGGCGGCCCCGTGGAAACAGCGGACCACCGGAGACGAGAAACCGACTGAGCGCGGAGGTGTCCATCGGGCAGATTATGAGGCACGCCGCCGGCTCAGGCCGAGCGGATGTCGTCCTGAAACGGCGAGATCGTATCGGGCGACATCAGCCACAAGAACATCGATCGCACCGCCAGCAACTCGCCCAGCACGCCCGACACCATATGATCAGGCATGTCGTCGATGCCGACGCCCAGCCATTCGAAGCCCGGGACGCGCTTGCCGAGCGCGATCAGCCCCTTGCTCTTGATCCGATCGTCGGCGCGCCAGTGGCGCTGCACGATGAGTCGTATCCCACTGACCAGCGCCGCCGGCGGCTCGATCGCGCGCGGCGGTTCGATCCGGCGCAGACCGGTCGCCCAGCACAGCCACGCCAGAGCCGCATGATCGGCGCGGGCCTGCGCGAGCAGCGCGTGCAACGCCAGCCCCTCGATCGCCGGCTGCTCGTCGATGTCGATCGTCTCGATGGCGCCGGTGTCGGGCAGCGGATCGCAGGTCAGCGTCTCGTGGAGCAACTCGACCGGCCCGTCGGGCAACAGCGTCGACAAATCGGGCGGCATCCAGACGGGCTCCTCCTCGCCCCCGCTGGCGGGGCGCGGCCCGCGTGCCCGGGCCGCGCGAACAGCGGCGCTCAGCCGGCCGAGTCGCGTCGCGTAGACGGCGGCCAGGTGCTGGATCGCCTCCAGGGTCTGCCCGATGGTCGCCGCCGGCTCCGCGCTCTCGCTATCGGCCACCTCCTCGCTCTGCCCGGCCGTCTTCTCCTCGGCAGGCCCATCCGACACGCGGGCGGCCGCCGGTGCGGCCACGCCCGCCGCGTCGGGGTCCAGTTCGGCCCACCACTCCGGCAGCGCGAAGGGCCGGAACACGAAGTCGATGTACTCGAGCAGCGACTTCGAAGCCCCTGGGACGGCGGCCTCGACCGTCTGGGCGTCGGCGCGCGCCCCGCCCTCGTCGCCGGTCTGGGTCCGCACCAGCGCACGGGTGACGTGAATCGCGGGGCGCCCCGGCGCGAGCAACAGCGCCGCCTCCACCAGATCGAGGGCGGCGGGCGGCACCCCGGGGATGATCGCCGCCAGCGTCCGTAACGCGCTGGCCGCCTCGGCGCCGCTCACCAGCGCGTCGAGTGCCTCGACCACGCCGACGGCGCTCGCGTGCACCAGCGCCTCACCCTGCTCCAGCTCGAGGGCGGGCGACAGCGGGACCACGTGCTCGGTCAGGAAAGCGCGCAGGCCGTCGGCGTCGCCCGATCGCGCGGCCGCGCGCGCCGCCGCGCACAGCGCCTCGCGAACCCTTCCGCCGGCCACCAGCGCGCGCGCCGTCGACCACCCGTCCGGCAGCTCCAGCGCGAACGCGGGCGAGGTCTCGACGACGGTGGGCGCGACGGCCGACCCGCGATCGATCACGCGCACGACCCCGCCGTCCGCGTCCAAGAAGGTCCACGTCCCGACCGCCTGTCCCCCTTCGAACGTCCCGCGCTCCTGGCGAATGCGCGGATCGGCGTAGACGGCGGGCGCCTCGGGATCCAGCCGCCGGAAGTAAGGTCCGACGCGCCGGCCCTGCTCGTCCATGCCCGTCTCTTCCTTCACCGCGCCGGCGGCGTCGAAGATCCGGGTGACCCGGTGGCCGTCGGGGAACCACTGCCGCTCGTCCAGCGGCTGCCCGTCGAGGGTCCAGAACTTCTCCAGCCCGGACTGGCGCATGACCCAGGCGCCCCGGTTTTCCTCGAACGAGACCAGCTCGGGCAGCCCGGGTGGCACCGGCGGCCGCAGCTGTCCGTCGCTCAGCAGCGGCCGGCCCTCCTGATCGGAGAAGATCTCCAGCAGCTGCTCGCCCCCCCGGAACGTCACCTCCAGGCGCGTGGCGCCGGGCGGGACGCAGCACGCGCGCAGCGGCTCTCCGTTGCCGTCGGGCGAGGCCAAGATGCGCAGAACGCCATCGAAGCGGCCGGCGGCGTAGCGGCCCTGGCGCGCCACGCTACCGTTGGGGTGATAGACGGTGAACGGGCCGTCCTCTAGCCCGGCCACGAAATGGCTGCGCGAGTAGAGCGTCCCATCGGGACGGTAGCGCAGGCACTCCCCCTCGCGCACGCCGCCGGGGCCATCCACCCCGACGGCCTCCCACTTGCCGAGCGCCTCGTTCCACACGCAGGAGGCCGGAACGCCCGGCGCGCGGGCAGGCGCGGTGGATTCGGTGGATTCCGCCCTTTCCACCGGGCCAGCATAGCAGCCCGGCGGACTGCGGCGCGACCCGCGACTTCGCCGGCGCCGTCGAACCGCCGCCCCAGCGTCAGCGCAGCGGCAGCTAGACGTCGGTCACCTGCTCCTGCTCGGCCACTTGCTCGCCCGCGAACAGCCACACGATAGGCACGTGCAACTGCCCCGCGGGGAGTGCTTCTCGCCGCGCTTCGGTTGCGTCACACAATGAGGCAACGGCGCAATGCTCGCCGGGGGGACGGTGCGGTTCGAGATGTCGTCCTGGAGTTGTTCGTTCGTGCGATGGCCCGATCCAGCGACGGCATTCTCATGGGTCGTTCCGAGCCGCGATTCCCGCGCCCGCGAGCTCCGGTTCGGGGTCGTTCATGCCTACCGAAGGTTCGGGGGTGATTCCGCGACACACTCCCGTCACGGCGAGGATCACCACCATCACTTGGCGCCCGGTTTTCGAAGGGCTTGCGTTCCGTCCGCCTTGCGCCTAGGAGGGCAGGCAACATGGAGAACCTCACGTCCAGCGCCGAAGCGTCCACCGTCTCCGGCCGCCTGAAGGTCGACCAGGTGGCCTTCGACCTCGTCAACGAACATGTGCCTGGCGGCATCGGGCGTCGCGGATTCCTGGGGCGCGCCTCGAAGCTCGCGGCCACGGGCGCGGCCGCCGGAATGGCGGTCACCGTGCTGCTCGACGCGCTCACACCAGGCTTCGCAGAGGCCGAGCAGGTGCGGAGGAATGACAAACGCGTGCGCACCGAGTGGGTCACCTACGACTCGCCGGCGGGCAGCGGGACGGTACGCGGATACCTGGCCCGCCCGGTCAGCGAGAAGGGGGCGCTACCGGTCGTGCTGGTGGTTCACGAAGACAGCGGGTTGAACCCGCACATCGAGGACATCACGCGTCGGTTGGCGGTGGCGGGCTACCTGGCCTTCGCCCCGGACGCGCTCACGCCGCTCGGGGGATCCCCGAGGAACGAGGACAAGGCACGTAAGCTGTTCGCGAAGCTAGACCCGGCCAAGACGCGCGAGGACTTCGTGGCGGCGGTCGCGTTCCTCGCCCCGCGGTCCGACTGCGACGGACACGTGGGCGCATTGGGATTTGGCTATGGCGGCGACGTGGTCAACACGCTGGCGACACGAGTCGCGACCCTGGGCGCGGCCGTCGCGTTCTACGGAGTGGCGCCGGATCTGGCCGCTGTGCCGCACGTCAAGGCGCCGCTGCAGCTGCACTACGCCGGGAACGACGAGCACGTCAACGCGACCGCCCCCGCCTATGAGGCCGCCCTCAAAGGGAACCACGTAGCGTACGAGGTTTACCGGTATCCCGGAACGCAACACGGGTTCAGCAACGATACGACGCCCCGCTTCGACAAGAACGCCGCGGCGCTGGCCTGGCAGCGTACGCTCGAATTCTTTCAGAAGCACCTGCGCGGGTCAGGTGGCACCGCC
>Ga0070658_10003007_pt1 | contig 13951 bp, 11 predicted proteins | sample KBSC13metaG_FD_64664 | JGI IMG/M metagenome (GOLD analysis project Ga0070658, IMG submission 64664) | Corn rhizosphere microbial communities from Kellogg Biological Station, Michigan, USA - KBS C1-3 metaG | ecosystem: Host-associated > Plants > Roots > Rhizosphere > Soil ... | reverse complement strand
TAGTAACGAGGCGACGTTTCGAGCGCAGGCGGCAAAACTCCTGGGCGCCTATAGTGATGAGCGAGCTGTGCCGGCGCTCATGGCAGCGGCACTGGATAGCGATGGGAAGGTTCGGGAGGCAGCGGTGCGATCCCTGGGAACCCGAGGGGATGACCGCGCGATCGATCTACTGAGAGCGGCGCTCCAGGATGACTACCACGGCGTTCGCTACAACGCGATTGGAGCCATCGGTACTTTTGGCGTGGACGTCGCGCTGGAACCGCTCATCGGAGTACTCCGTTTTACGCGGTCTGCTTATGAACGGGAGGCGGCGGCAGACCTCCTGGTCATGTTTCGAGATCCGCGAGGGATGGATGTCCTCTTTACCATTGCCGACAGTCCCGACGACGCGATCGCGAACACGGTCGCACTGAAGCTCCGCAAATCAGGAGACAGGCGGGCAGTGATACCGCTCATTCGTGTTCTGGGCAGTGAATACCGATTCCAGCGGGATCAAGCCGCAGAGGCATTGGGCGACCTCGGCGAGACGACTGCTGTGGATGCCATCATCCAGGCGATGGAGCGGGATCCCGAGTACTCCACCGCCCTGGTGAAAGTTTTAGGGCGCTTAGGAGATCCTCGGGCCATTGCACCGCTTCGGCGGAGGTTGGAACAATCCCGGCCTGGGTATGACGAACCGTACGCTCTTATCGGTGCACTTCAACAGTTGAATGCGATCCCGGTGTTGGTAGAAGCTTTGCGACATCCGGACGATCGTGTTCGGCGTAACGCTGCGGAAGCCTTTGAAAAACCACTCGAGTTAGGGGAGTGGCGAACCGCCGCTATTGCCGGTCTGCAACAGGCGTCTCAGGACCGCGAAAGCACAGTTAGGTCTGTCGCAAAGAAGGCGCTCCGTAGACTGGGCGCATCAGTCCTCTGAAAGAGAAAAGAGAAAATGTTGACAAACACCGATCCCTATGCAGCAACGTTGGAGGCCCTCAACCAATCCGACTCGGGGGTTCGTTTGGATGCGGTCAAGCGGCTTGGTGCCTTGGGCGACCAACGCGCGGTGCCGGTATTGATCCAACTCCTGGAGGCGAAAGAAGCGCCGTTGCGTGGGCAGGCGGCGGTAACCCTGGCGAAATTGAAGCATCCGCAGGCGATCGAGCCGCTGATCCGGGTCTTGCAGACAGATAGTCCGGGGGTAGCGCGCAAGGCGGCCACGGCACTGGCTCGATTTTCGGATCCAACCATTGCCCCGGTATTGATCCAGGCGCTCGACAGTCCGCACTTCAATGTGAAGGAGGCGTCTGCACAGGCGTTGGGACGCCTGCGCGATCCACGTGCCGTGCCAAGACTGATGGCTCTTGTGGAGGACAAAAGTGTGTTTGCCTCCGGTTTTTCCTGGCGGAAAGATCGAGCGGCGCTCGATGCCTATTGGGCTGCTGTCAACGCGCTTGGTAAGATCAAAGATCCCCAGGCGATTCCAATCCTGATCCGAGCGTTTGACGACGGTCCCATAATTTGGGGCACACATTCGATGGAGGGACATTGTGGAGGAATCGCAGATACATTGGTGCACTTCGGCCGTGCTGGCGTCCCAATTCTATTAAACGCGTTAGTGAGTGATCATGAAGCCAGGCGGAGCGGCGCTATTATGGCGCTAAGGCGTTTAGCGTATTGGCAAGCTGTACCAACGATTGTGACGATGCTCCAAGACAGCGATTATCTCGTCGCCACGGAAGCAGCCAATTTTCTGGTAGAAAGTGGTGATCCGCAGGCTATCGCAGCCCTTGCTGGGAGGATCGACGAAAGCACATCCTTCACGGTGCGTTTGCTGTTGAAAATCGGAGAAGCGGGACGAGAGGCGCTATGGGTGCAAATTCAGAACGGACACGCCCGTAAGAACCCCCAGGTATATGAAGAGATTGGACGCTGGATGCTTCTCGAAGAGGAAGATGCAAGGTTCGTCGCTTTTCTCACAGAGGGACTGAGCAGTGACAAGGAGAGCGTCCGATTGGCCGCCGCCGATGTGTTGAGTCTCCTGGAGGGGAAAAAGAAAATGCAACAGAGACGACCATCCTAACGCGAAAAGGGCACGCTGAAATCTGCGGGTAAACGTTTCACAAAAGGAATAAGAGGAAGATGTCTGTCAATCCCGATACGTTCATGGCGCGTGTTCACCAATCGGCTCAGCCTGATTAGGTGTCAAAACTTGACACGCGAATACTCAGGCATGTATCCTAGGGGTGAGCAGGAACTGTGTTGGGTGGTTTCAGGGCATTTCCAGACGCTGCGCCGACCGCCATCCCTGCTCAACTGCTCTCCCCATCCTCTTGCGGCGCGACATGGAGAGTTTTTTCGCGCTGTACCTCGACACTTCCCGGCGCGGCCCCGCGCGGTTTGCGCACATGCTTCTTCAGGGTATAGTCCACAGGCACCAGTCCGGAATGTTTCTGGCTGCTGTGCAGGGCGGCGATCACGGCGGCGCGGAGCAGCACCGATTGCGGGACTTTGTCCGGCGCGCCCTTCGTCCGAATCACCACATGCGAGCCTGCCGAGGCACGGACATGCAGCCAGAGATCGTTTGGCGCGGCGACGCGTGTGGTGAGGAAGTCGTTGGCAGTCGCTGTCTCCCCACAGTAGATCTCGTAGCCTTCCAGAGTGGTATAGCGGCGAATCTTGTGGCCCTGAAAGTCGGGAGCGGACGGCTGCGCGCTGGTTTCTGAGCGCTCCTCACGGAGAACCCCATCCGCAATGAGTTTGCGCTGAAACGCGTAAACGTCCGATGCGGAGCATGTCGGATTCTTCAGATCCATTTCAACCTGTTTGTAGGCTGCGCTGACACCATTCAGGCGAAGGGCGACTTTGGCGACATGCGTACGCGCACGCACCTGTGCGTCTCTGGCTTTTTGTGCGCGGCGGAAGTAGGCCTGAGCGTTCTCCTGAGGATTTAACTTGGGGTCGAGAACGATTAACCGCTCCGCCTGGTCCGGTGAATAGAAATCCTGGACAGTCGTTTGCGTGGCTCCTGGTTCGATCTTCCAGAGATGCGCCATCAAGAGGTCGCCCTGCTGTTGGTAACTGTCCGCGCGCCCACCTTCCGCTATCGTGCGTTCTAAATCAAGGACCTGTTTCTCAAGTTTCGCGATTTCTCGGCGCAGACGCGTCGTCAGGTCATGAAACGCAGTTTCTCGTTCATCGTTCTCGATCTGTGCGGTGTACGCCGTATCGAGCAGCACATTCAGACTTTCGCCACTGACGATCTGATCCATCTGTAGATGCTGGACCTGGAAAGGGTAGGCTCCTCTACGCGACTCGTAGGAGAGCAGGCTCGGTCGATTGTTACCGTTGAGAACTAACCCCACGGTGTCCGCCCAAGCTGCGACGAGATAAGCGTGTAGCGGCCGGCCGGATCGAAAGCTACGGAACGCGATTTCGCGGGCCAGAAAGGGCGACATTCCCCCAAGGCTGCTCTGTAACTGTTGCGCCAACGATTCGACGGTCAGATCATCCAAGGGAAGGGACGTTAACAATGCACCCATCTTCTCGGGACGATCTTGAGGGTCGTGTCTATCCGGCTGACTGGGCGGAGACAGGTAGGGCTTTCCCGGCAGCGTTTCGCGGAAGCGGTTGATGCGATGCGAGATGCGCTTGGCCGCTTCCAGGACGATCCTGCGCTCGCTGACCAGGATCAGGTTGCTGTGCTTGCCCATCAGCTCGGCAATCAGGGTGTTCGTGGTGGTCGTCCCATCGTCGGCGAGGTTCTGCACATCCATCTCAAAGATGCGGTCGAAATCCCGCTGCCGAATCTCCAGGATCCGGCCGTTTTCCAGATGGCGGCGTAGCGCGATACAGAACGCGGAGGGAGTGGGGGAGTTCGGTTTGCGCGCATCGGTCAGATGGACACGGGCGAAGCGGGCGTCGGCGGAGAGGAGCAGCGTCAGGTTACGGCCCTGGCTGCGAATCGCCAGCAGGAGTTCGTTGGGTTCCGGCTGACGAATATCCTGAATCTGCCCGCCGATCAAGAGTGGGCGCAACTCGTTGACGACGGCAGCAAGGGTGAGACTGTCGTACGGAATGCGAAGCGATAGTGAACCATTTGGTGTGGACATGTCTCCTATTATACCGTCGGATACGATGCGTAGACGGGATAGGGTTTGCAAGTGCCCGCTGGAGAGCCGGAATAGGCGCGAATGCGAGTAGATGAAACTGTTTCCGTCCATCGACGTCTAACCTTGTAGACAACGCCAACGCCGCCGAACGGCATCCCCTCCGGTTGCGTCTCCACTTGCGTCTGTGCTATAATGGGCCAGTTTTTCAACTTTCGTTATAGACCAGAGGAGAGGGTATTTCCGGATACCCACTCACGCAGGAGGTTTGCATCGTGCCGAAAATAGATACGTCGGACTTCAAGAACGGGGTCTCGATCCTGCTTGATTCCGAGATATTCACCATCACTTGGTTCCAGCACCATAAGCCCGGTAAGGGCGGGGCTGTTATGCGGACCAAACTGAAAAACCTCCGCACGGGCGGAACGGTGGATAAGACCTTCAACGCCGGCGAGAAGGTGGAACAGGCGATCCTGGATCGCCATCCGATGCAGTTCCTGTATCATCAGGACGGCGAGTACTTCCTGATGGACCCGACGACATTCGATCAGGTCGGCGTTCCCGCGTCTATCTTTGGCGATACCATTAAATATTTGAAAGACGGCATGGAAGTGCAGGTCGTCGAATACAACGAGAAGATCCTGGGAGCGGAACTCCCCTTTTTCGTGGAACTTGAAGTCGTAGATACCGATCCTGGGGTAAAGGGCGATACCGCTTCCGGCGGCTCCAAACCCGCCAAACTCGAAACCGGCGCGATGATCAATGTTCCCTTCTTCGTCAACATCGGTGACAAGGTGAAAGTGGACACCCGATCCGATGCCTATCTGGAGCGTGTGAAGTAGATCCTGTGTGAATTGCCCCGTTCCTTCGTACGGCCCGGCTCACCACGCAGTATCCTTCACGCCGACACTAAAGAATGGGGTAATAAAGTGCGAATCAACCGTCCTGCGGTGGATTTAAATGCCAACAGCTTTCTCACCGACAAGGTTCTGGACTTTCTCACCAAGGTCTTTCAGATCTCTCTGGCTCCTACGATACTGCTCACCGCCTGGTTGATGTGGGGGCTGTTTTCCGGACGACTTGCGGATGTCGCGACGATGTCGCCTGCTCAGCACGCGGAAGCTTTGAAAACGGTTACAACCCTCTCCTTGTGGCTGAATGTCAGCCTGGTGGTGACCGTTCTCAGTGCAGGGCTGATCTACCTTGAAGTGGAAGCGTTGGGCGTGATCTACCTGTTAGCCTCCGCGTTTCTCGCGTTCGGGCTGAAGTTCATCATGGATGCGCTGCTCGGCGGCGAGTCCGCGAAACTCATGCACGGAGAAGCCTCCCTGGCCGCCCTTAGGGAGATCCAGATGATGGCCTACATCATCGGGGTTCCCGGAGTGCTGCTTGCTGTCCGAACGCTGTTGAGCAAGATCTTCAACCGGGGCGGGCGCGATCTCGCCAATCTCAGTTATGGCAAAGATGCGTCCCGTACGGAGCGCAAGGCACCGCTGATCGGCGCGCTGGCGAAGTGCTGGGAACTGCCGTTCTGTCGCGAAGGAATCCGGGTTCGCTGCCCGATCTTCCATGCCAAAACCAAGTGCTGGAAAGAGCGCGTCGGCTGTATGTGCGAAGAGAACATCATTCTGCTCGCCATGGGCGGCGCCGGCGGTGAAGATCCGGATAAGACGCAGCCTCTGAACAAACAGTCGGGATTCATTCCGATCGGCGACCTCCTGAGCAAAAATGCGGAGGAGAAGAAGGCCGCCATTCCGACCCGACCGGGGCCGCGAGGCGTGCGTATCCCGACGAATCCGCACTTGAGCGAAGCCCAGAAACGCCTGCGCTGCCACAACTGCGTTATCTTTAACGAGCATCAGCGTCAGAAGTACCAGTTTCTGTCCGCGCCTGTCACGCTTGCGGTGCCCGCGCTGGTGTTCCTGGAGTTCGATAACCTGCGCCACCTGATCGATCAGACGCTCGGTTTCCTGGATCACCTGGTGGGAATCGTCTCCATGCATGCCGCCGACAGCGCCAGTCTGAGCAAAGAGATCAGCAATAACCTGGGGATCGAAGTCATCCTGATCATCTGCATCACGCTGGTGACGATGACCTGGGCGCAGCGACTGCTCGAATATACCATGTTCAAAATCAAAATCTGAAAGGCGCAAACATCCAGCCGATCTCTGTTGCCCGTTCTGTGCGCAGAGGTCGGCGTTTGCGGCGAGAATTTATGGATGTCTCCGAATTGGAGCGTCTGATCGCGCTCATGCAGAACGCGAGAATCAGCGAATTGACCCTCCGCGAGGGGGACTCCCGAGTCACCCTGCGCAAAAACCGAGCCGTCGCATCGACGGCTTTAGTGGCGTATGGCGACGATGGCGTTGAGTACTTCACCGAGGTAGACGTCTCGGAACCGAGCGCCCCTGAGCCGCCCGAGGACATTACGGTGATCGCGCCTCTCGTCGGCGTTTTCCGGCATGTCAAGCCGATGGTCGGGCTGGGCGCGAAAGTGAAGGAGGGCCAGAAGATCGGCACCATCCAGGCCGTCAAACTGCTGACCGATCTGACGTCACCGACCGATGGCGTTATCGTGGATGTGTTCATCGAAGATGGTCATCCGGTCGAATACGGACATACTCTCTTCACGATCAGGCCTGCCGCTGAGTAAGGCCGGAAGGGGACTCCTGTGAACGTTCCTACTCTCAAACCGATGCGTGCCCGGCAGGGATTCTCGTTGGTCGAGATCCTTGTCGTGATGGTCATTATCGTCGCGCTCAGCGCGGTCACCTACAGCGTCTTCTTCGGGCACGATAAGAACGCCCCTCCCGGCAAAGCGCACAATCCAATGGAACGCGCCCACGACACCGAGTGCATCAACAACGTCCATCAGGTCCATCTCGCCATCATGGCGGCCGATGCCGGAGATGCCGAGGGGAAACATCCCGCGTCGCTTCAAGAGCTGAAACTGCCGGCGGAGATGCTCACCTGCCCGGTTGGAAAGGTGCCCTACGTCTATGACCCGGCGACCGGCGAAGTCCACTGCCCCTACCCAGGCCACGAGAAATTTCAATAGAGATGGAATGATGCATGTTCAATAAGATTCTGATCGCCAATCGCGGCGAAATCGCTGTGCGTATTATCCGTGCCTGCAAAGAACTCCGTATCAAGACCGTTGTCGTCCACTCCACTGCTGACGCCGATTCCCTGGCCGTGCAGTGGGCGGACGAAGCGGTCTGTATCGGACCCCCTCCTCCCCGTGAAAGTTATCTCTATGCGCCGAACATCATCAGCGCTGCCGAGATCACCGGAGCCGATGCCATTCATCCCGGCATCGGCTTTCTCTCCGAGAGGGCCAGCTTTGCGAATGCGGTCGAAGCGTGCGGCCTGAAGTTTATCGGGCCGTCCGCAGCTTCGATGGATAAGATGGGCGATAAAGCGGTGGCGCGCGAAACCATGCGCGCCGCGCGCGTGCCGGTCGTGCCGGGAACGGCTTCCGTCACCAGCGCGGCAGAGGCGCTCCAGTTCGCGCAGAAGACCGGCTATCCGCTGCTGATCAAGGCAGCGCACGGGGGTGGGGGACGGGGCATCCGACTCGTGCAGAACGACGAAGAGCTGCCGAAGCAGTTGGACATGGCGCGGAACGAAGCGGCCTCTTCCTTTGGCAACCCCGATGTCTATATCGAAAAATTCGTGGAAGAACCCCGGCATATCGAGGTGCAGATCCTCGCGGACGAGCACGGTCATGTGATCCACCTTGGCGAGCGCGACTGCTCGGTGCAGAACCTGCGCCATCAGAAACTGCTCGAAGAGGCCCCCGCTGCGATCCTGACTTCGGCGCAACGGCGCGGAATCGGCGAGGCGGCGGTACGGGCGGCGCAGGCGGTCGGCTACTCCAACGCCGGCACGGTCGAGTTCCTGGTCGATAAACGCGGCGACTACTATTTCCTGGAGATGAACAAGCGCCTCCAAGTGGAGCACTGCATCACAGAGCAGGTGACCGGGATCGATCTGGTGAAAATGCAGATCCTGGTGGCCGCGGGAGAGAAACTTCCCTTCTCTCAGAAAGAGATCCGCTGGGAGGGGCATTCGATCGAGTGCCGCATCAATGCGGAAGATCCGGATCGGAACTTCTCCCCCAGCGCCGGACGCATCGATAAAGTTATTTTGCCGGGCGGACTCGGCGTGCGCGTCGATACGCATATCTATCCGGGCTACGAAGTGCCGTCCTACTACGACTCCCTGCTGGCGAAGGTCGTCACCTGGGACAAGACACGGGCAGGCGCGATCACGCGCATGCAGCGCGCGCTCACGGAGATGGAAGTGACGGGTATCAAAACCAATATCGGCTTCCAGCGCAAGATACTCGCCAACGCGTTCTATCGACGCAACGACATCACGACCGACTTTATCCAGCGACGGATTCTGAACGGAGATACCGGGGAAGATCCCAGAGCGGTTTAAGGGAAGAGAACGCATCGAAGGAGAGCATTCAGAATGATGAAATCCAAGAAATGGGCGGCGCTGTTGGGCGCCCTGGCGGTCGGCATGCTGTTCGGCACGGCGCCGAATGCAGTGAAAGCGCAAGGCAAGCATACGACCAACGCGTCGAAAGGCTTCTATCTGAAGGATGGCGACCGGGTCGTCTTTTACGGCGATAGTATTACCGATCAGCGACTCTACTCCACGTTCATCGAGTCGTACTGCGTCAGTCGGTTCCCCAAAAAGCACTTTACCTTCTTCCATTCCGGTTGGGGTGGGGACCGTGTCACGGGAGGCGGCGGTGGGCCGATCGATCTGCGCCTGGATCGCGATGTCTTCGTCTACAAACCGACCGTCGTCACCATCGACCTGGGCATGAACGACGGCGCCTACCGCGCCTTCGACCAGAACATCTTCAATACCTACGTCAACGGCTATCGGCACATTCTCGATCGGCTCACGAAAGAGCTGCCGGGGGTACGCATCACGCTGCTGATCGCCTCCGCCTACGACGATGTGACCCGCCCCACCGGATTTCTCGGCGGCTATAATGCCACCCTCACCGCCTATGGCGAGGCGGTTCGGGAACTGGCCCGAGAGTACAACCTGACGGTCGCCGACACCAATACACCTCTGGTCGGCGCGCTCGCGAGAGCGCACGCGTTGGACGCGGACCTCTCCACCAAAGTGATCCCCGATCGGGTCCATCCGCAGGCGGGAGGCCATATGGTGATGGCTGCCGCCGTACTGAAAGCCTGGAACGCCCCGGACACCGTCGCCGATATCGAGATCGATGCGGCAGGAGACGGTAGCGTCGTGAAGAGCCTCGGCAGCAGGATCAGCGGGCTGCGCGCCACCCCCGAGAGCCTCACCTTCACCCATACCGACTCGTGCCTGCCCTGGCCCCTCGATCGTGATCCGGACCGAAACAAGGACACGATCCTGATGCTCAACACCACGGACATCGAGCAGGCGCTCAACCGCTATGTGCTGAAGATCGACAATCTGCCTGCCGCCAGGTATATGCTGAAAGTGGATGGCCAGAATATTGCCACCCTCTCTCGGGAACAGTTGCAGAGCGGCATCGATCTCGCCGCCGTGCCCGCACTGGCGCCCAACCAGCAGGCCAACACGCTGCTCACCCTGATCCGACGCCACGGCAACTTCCACAACCAGAAATGGCGGGAAGTCCAGGTGCCGAACTCGACAGGCGGCAAGACGATCACGGCGGATATTCAGGCCCGCATGGACGCGCTCGACAAACAGGATGCCGACACCTTGAAAATGATCCCCGCCGCCAACCGGCCAAAACCGCACACCGTAGTCCTCACGCCCGCGATGTGAAAAGGCGCGCAGACGAACCAAATTCGTGAATACGTGGAGGGGTTTGGTTCGTCTGAGCATTGATGCACGAAAATACCTCGTCTCCTCTTGACAAAAGAATTACGGTTGTGTAAACTTCCCGCCATGCCGAACAATAAGGATATACAAACGGAATTGGCTCCTGGTATTCCGGATACCCCGGAAGCGCTCGCGTCGGAGGCCGGTATCGCCCAGAACGAACTGGAGCCGCCGTTGGAGCACGCGCTGTTTCGTGTCATGCGCGCCCTGGTGTTCGACGATCGGCCTGTGCCGGAACTCGATGCACTGCCGCTGGCGCAACTCCGCCTGCTGATGTCGGTCTACTATGGACCGAACTCGACGATGAAAGATTTCAGCGAGCGCCTCAACGTCTCGCAATCGACCGTGACACAGCTTGCCGAGCGCCTGGTAAAGCGCGGTCTGGTGGTGCGGCGGATGGATGCGAACGATCGCCGCGTCATTCGTCTCCAGACCAGTGCGCCAGGTCAGATACTTGTGGGGCAGGCCGATGCCGCCCGAAAGGCGACGCTGCGGAAGGTCTGGTTTGCACTTGCGCCCGCCGAACAGGAACTCCTGGAACAGGCGCTGACCCTGCTCGGCGAGTGGGGAGAGAAGATTCGGGCGGAGGAGGGAAGGCCCCTGCCTCCACTACCCGACTCCTATCCCGGCCGGCAGGGCGCGCGTTTGAAGCAGGACGACCCGCACACCAAGCCGGTCGATCTCATGACCCGGCGCATACGCGGTCGATGAGAAGAAGCGCCTCCCCGATGTCCCCGCCTCCTTCTCCCTGGGCGACAGAGGCACACGGAACGCTTTGCACGATTTTTCGATGCCGAAAGGAACGATATCTATGATACGACCGCTCTACCGATGTGCTTTCACGCTTTTACCGATGGTGACACTCGGTCTGGTCGGAACTTCGACTGGAGCGCAGCAGGCGACTCCCGTGGTCCCGCGACAACCCGATCCCAGGCCGGCGCCTGCTCCCGGACAGCAGAATCCGCCTCTTCAGGATCATCCCGTGCCTGCCCAGAATCAAGCGCCGCAGACTCCTGCTGCGGTTCAGGATCTCAATCCTGCCGAACAGCGGTACGGTTTGCCTCGCAATCCGACCATCGGCAGCCCGGTGGACACGGATCTGAGCAAGCCGCTCAGTCTGGAAAGGGCGATTCGGATCGGCCTGGCGCGTCAAAACAGCATCGCGATCGCGCAGAGTCAGGTCGATGCCGCGAACGCCCAGGTCACGCAGGCGCGTTCGCTCTACTATCCGCAGGTGACACCCACGTTGCAGTACCAGTCGTCGGTGAATCCGGGCACGGTATTCAATCAAAATACCGGTACAACAAGCAATGGCAGCTTCCGGGGCGAGACGCGGTCCGAGGTCATCGCCGCCCGGCAACTGTTGTACGACAGCGGTAAACGGGAAGCCAATGTCGGGCAGGCGCGACGCAACGCCTTCGGCTCCGAATATGGCCTGGCGAATTCGCGGCAGACGGTCGTTTTCACCATCACACAGGCCTACTACAACCTGTTGCGGGACAAGGAACTGGTCACACAGCAACAGGACAACGCGGAGCGCGCAAAGGTGACACGGGATGTCATCCAGGCACAGGCCGATGTCGGCTCCGCTGCCAAATCCGATGTCCTGCAGGCCGAAGCGGATCTCAAGAATGCCCAGGTGCAGATTTTTATCGCGCAGGCGAACTATGGAGTCGATCAGGCCGCTCTCAAGAACGCGATGGGACTCGTGACCGCGCAGCCGATCAGCCTGCCCGATGAGACCGTTCCAACGCCCAATCTGACGGCGGACCCGATCAACCTGGAAGCCTATGTCCGGCAGGCGTACAACAACCGGTTGGATACCAAGCAGCAGCAGGAGGCGATCTACGCGCAGGGTTACAATGTGCGCATCGCCAGGATCAATGCCGGCGTCTCGGTGAACGCCGAACTCACCGAGGGGTATGCGCTGGACCCGGACGCGGGAGAAGAGCGCACCTTCCTGTTCTCGGTCTCCTATCCGCTTTTTGACGGCGGCAATACGCGCGCCGCCGTGCGGGAGAGCAAAGCGGTGCTGGAACAGGTGAAGCGTAACCTCGATCAACTGGAACAGAACGTCCGCTTCGATGTGGAACAGAGCTACGTCAATCGTGAACAGGCGCGTCAGCGTATCGCGGCGGCGCAACTCGCGGTGGCCGCCGCGCAGCAGAACTACGAAGTCGCGCTTGAGAAACAGAAGAATGCCCTGGTGAACATTCCGGAAGTCACGCTGGCGGAGAACAACCTGGTGATCGCGAAGGTGTCGCTTGTCCAGGCGATCTACGATTTCTATGTCTCTGATGCCCAGTTGAAACGGGCCACGGGCGTCAATGATCCTGTGTTCTTGCCGAGAGTACCCGGCGCCAGACCCCCGGTTCTCCAGCCTCGCTGATGGGCTGCCGGGCGCATCGATCTACGCATCGCCATACTACAGAAGGAGTATTACTATGAGTTGGAAATCTATCGCTTCAGCGCTTAGTCTCGCAGGCGTCTGCTGTCTCATCAGCGCCCCCGCCGTGCTGGCACAGGGTCCACCGAAAGCGGGTGGTGCGCCTCCCCGGCCCGGCGGGCCGGGCGGACCCGGAGGCCCTGGCGGCTTCCAGATGTCGCCGGAGCAGCAGAAGAAAATGGAGGGGTGGAAGAAGTGGAACGACTCCCATAAAGGAATCGGCGATCTTCAGACCCTGATGCGCAAAGTCGAGCGACTGGACAAAGAGCCGGGCGCGGAACTGAACAAGGCGCAGGCAACCAAACTGCTCGCGATCATCAAACCCTGGCGCACGAAAAAGGAGATGACCAACGATCAGGCGAATGGCGTCATGAAGTCCGTATCGGCGGTGCTCACGCCGGCTCAGGTCACCAAATTGGCGACGATGCAGGGTGGTCGCGGCGGCGGACCCGGCGGGTTCGGCGGCGGTGGGCGACGCGGTGGCGGCGGACCTGGCGGCCCCGGTGGTCCTGGAGGCGGCGCACCCCGTTCAGGCGGCCCCAGGGCCAGCACCGGTGGACCGGCTCCCCATATTGGCGCGCCGGGGACGCCTCCCACCGGGGCCGGCGGACCTGGAGCCGGCGGTGAACGGAGAGGACCACGCCCGGCAGGCGGACCCGGCGGTGGAGGAGGGTTCATGATGCCGGATCCTCCGAAAGGCAACTTCAATCCCTTGAATCCCGACACGCTTCCGTTCGAGCAGATGCGTCCTCGGGCTAAAAAGCAACTGGACGATTTCACGGCGGCGCTCGCGGCCAAAAAATAGTCCTGCTGAGACAGGGACATTCGACTGCGGTGGTGAATTCTGCCGCAGTCGATAGGTCGATAGAGAGGCGGCGTTGGTATGGCGGAAGCGATGATCGAAACGACGGACGTTCACAAGATCTACAAGATGGGCAAGATGGAAGTCCGTGCCCTGCGTGGCGTCTCCCTGACGATCAATCGCGGCGAGTTCGTCGCGATCATGGGGCCGTCCGGTTCGGGGAAATCGACGTTTATGAACCTGATCGGCTGTCTCGACAAGCCGTCGAAAGGCTCCTATCTTCTGGATGGGATCGAGGTCGCGCGTCTGACCGACAATCAACTCGCCGAGATCCGCAACCGCAAAATCGGATTTGTGTTTCAGACCTTCAACCTGCTGGCCCGCACCAGCGCCATTCGTAACGTCGAACTGCCGATGCTCTACAGCAACGCCAAAAACCGCGAACAGATCGCCAAACTCTGCCTGGAGAAGGTCGGACTGGGCGATCGGCTCGACCACAAACCCAACGAACTCTCCGGGGGGCAGCAGCAGCGCGTCGCGATCGCGCGGGCGCTGGTGAACGATCCGCCGATCATCTTCGGGGACGAACCGACGGGAAACCTCGACACCCGCACCGGCGAAGAGATCATGGAGATCTTCCAGGGGCTGAATCGGAACGGAAAGACCGTCGTCATCGTAACACATGAACAGGACATCGCGGAACACGCCAGCCGCATCATCCGGTTCAAAGACGGCAGGGTTATCTCC
>Ga0070658_10003006_pt1 | contig 13952 bp, 12 predicted proteins | sample KBSC13metaG_FD_64664 | JGI IMG/M metagenome (GOLD analysis project Ga0070658, IMG submission 64664) | Corn rhizosphere microbial communities from Kellogg Biological Station, Michigan, USA - KBS C1-3 metaG | ecosystem: Host-associated > Plants > Roots > Rhizosphere > Soil ... | reverse complement strand
CCCCGGCGGCAAAGAGCGGATGCGCCGCCTGATCGAGACGGTTCGCTCCGGTCGCGTCGATTTGACTCCGCTTCTGACCCACTCCTTCTCCCTCAACCAGATCGGAGACGCGTACGAGCTGTTCGGCAGTCGGCGTGAAGGCGTACTCAAAGTCGCCATCAGACCCTGAAGCGCCTGCACAGAAGGCAAGACCGCAGGCGGACGAGCTACAATCCGTCGTTTGGCGGAGGTGCTCTCTGCGCATCGTGCTTATACTAGGGATAGAACGCTTTACGGTACACAATCCGTGAAAACACGGACCGCGAGAGGGAGACGGAACAGCCATGTTAACCATTTTTCGGAAGTCAGATGCCGAGATCATCGACCAGGTCGTGCAGGAACTCCGATGGGATTGCCGGACCGAGACCAGTCCGATTCGCGTGTTCGTCAACGAGGGCAATGTGACGCTGAACGGTCAGGTGAAATACTACGCGACTAAAGTGGCCGCGGAAGAGGCCGCACATCGTATCGCGGGGGTCGCCTCCGTGAAGAACAACCTGGTGGTGAAGACCCCTGCCGACGAGTACCGGGGGAACTTTGAAATTGCAGACGCCGTGCGGAGCGCCTTCGCATGGAATGTGCTGATTCCTGCCGAGCAGATCGAGGTCCTGGTCAACAAGGGAATCGTAACCATCACCGGAACCGTGAACTGCCTTTCGCAGCGCGAAGAGGCCGAGCGGGCCGTTGTCAACCTGCTCGGTGTCACCGCCATCGTCAATGAGCTGACCGTAGCGCCCCAGGCCCTTCAGGAAGAGACGGTCTGCGAGGCCATCAAAAGTACGCTGGAACGTCAGGGAACGCTGGATACGGAGCAGATACGTGTGAGCATGGATCGCGGGTCTGTCTGTCTGTCGGGAAGCGTGCCCTCCTGGAGTCAACGCTGTCTGATGATGACGGCTGCCGGATTTGCACATGGGGTACAGAATGTGGTGGACGATCTCAACGTGGCGATCCCGCTGCGAACCGAATCGGCAGCCCAACGCTCTGAAGCGATCGCGAACTGTGCGTAGCAATCGTGGAAGCTTCGCCAACCGAGCCTCGGCGGGACAGGGATGTGTCGGCAAGAACGGTTGGCGAAGGGGGCTACGCGTGGGGAAACTTCAGGACCTGCGCGGTGCAAGGGGGAAGCAGAAGTTCCAGGCGGGGATTCGGTAAGGCGTGCGTTTCGCCACTTAACAGTTCGCAGTAAGAGACGGATCCCGCCGTTCCCAGGAGGGGTTCGAGATCGATCGCAAAGCGTTGCGGCCCCAGGATGTCGAAATTGCACACCACCAGAAAGCCGCTCGCATCCGATCCCAAATCCCGCCGAAATGCCGCAATGATCGCGTCGTGTCCGTTGTCTACGAAGGTGCAGTTCCCACCGCACCGAAAGGCCGGATACTCGGCAAGGATGGCGTTGGCCCGAGCCAGGAACGGCGCATATTCCGCTTCCGCAGGAAACGGCATCTTCGGTTTTCTGCCGATAAAATCGATTTTATGCGGCGCTCCGAACTCCACTCCCTGGGCCATTCCGGTGGCTCCCGTGCCGAGCAGAGCGGCGGCGACGTAGCGCGGAATCGTCGCGTCGGCGCTGCCGAACTCCTGCGCTGGCGTGCCGGAGTCGTGGGACGTGATCGGCATGAAATAGCGGATGCGCTCGGAAACGCGGTGGATATAGATGAGATATTCCCGAAGCTGCGGCACGAACTTGTAGTTCCAGGGGGTTGCCAGGATGAGGTTCAGTCCCCACGCCGGACCGGTGTGCAGCAGGGTGTTTTCATCGGTGAAGTACTCCGCGAGTATCCCGACCTCGGGATACTCCGCGTGCAGGGCGTGCGCGACCGCCTGAATGAAATCGGGATCGCTGCCGTGCAGGTTGTCGAAACGCACAAAGCCGCCGGTATCGTTGGCATACTTCGCCCAGAACAGCGCATACGCGGTCATATAGGCCCAGATCTCGGCGCGGATCGCCTCGGATGGATGCTCGTAGTTGATCAAGACCAGGTCGGTCCAGTTGCACCAGCCGCCGTCGTACCAGTAGTGGGCGCGCCGCAGTCCATCCGACTCATTTTCATCGGGCACGATCCAGTCCGGCGCGCGACGCGCCATCTTGCTGTCCACCCCCACATGGTTGAGCACCAGATCGAAGCAGAGCCGTATTTCGAGCGCCTTCGCCGCCTCGATAAACTCCTCCAGTTGCGACAGGCCGTCCTCCTGGCTCCCCTCCTCCAGATAGCTGGCGTCTATATCGAACAGGTCTCTGGCGGAGTACGGGCTTTCGGAGGTGTCCAGGGTCGTAATCGGCAGCAGATGGATGGCATTGAAACCCATCGCGCGGATACGCGGCAGATCGGCGGTCCAGTCGCGCACGGTGCCGGAGACCGTGGGGATCAGGCTGTAGATACGGAGACCATCGGTCTGCGGCGGATCGACCAGCACCCACGCGTCGGGCACAGTGTCAGGAATCCAGGTGACGCCGCCATCCAGCGAGAACTCGGCCCGGAACGAGTGGAGGCCCGGACGTTCGAGCCGGACGTCACACGTAAGCGTCTGCGCATCCACACGCACAAAAGGGATTCTGCCCCCACCCTCCCCGTCCTGCACATTCAGAGTCAGCAAAAGGTTGGACTGTACCTCGTCGGGAAACGAGGCTTCCGTGCGGATGGTCAGCGTGAGATTCTCCCCCTGGCAGGCGCGGGAGAAGTTCTGGCGTCCAACGGGATAGGAGCGATGCATCTGGTCGGCGATGGAATGAATGCGGGGTCGTTCGGGCAGCACCGGAATGGGGCGGTGTCGGATCGGCGTAAAGGTCACGTCTGCTATTTCTCCAGGGCCTATCACAGCGAGGGTCTCTCTGCCCCAAAGCCGTAAATGATAAGGCAGGTTGACTGCCTTATCATTTACGGCTTTCGATTCGCACAGGTTCCCGTATCGCCCGAATTCCCTTAGAGGGTTTTCAGGAAGGCCACCAGATCCGCTTTTTCATGGGAGGTGAAACCGATGTTGAAGCGGGTATCGTAGAAGTCGACCGCCTCGTTCAGATCCGTGGCCAGACCGTTATGGAAGTAGGGAGCGCGGCTCGCCAGGTTGCGCAGTACGGGGCCTTTGAACTTGCCGATGTCTTTCCACTTGCCGGTAATCAGAGCGCGGCCCGGATCGGTCGTCTGCGTCGTCTCTCCCGTGCTATTGTTGCGCAGGGTGTAGAGGGGCATATCCGGGGTGCGGCGTGAAGCGTCCGTCAGGCCGATGTTGATGGGTAGTGCGACCGAGTGATGGCCGATATTGGGCGTGTCGTGACAGGTGGTGCAGGTGCCGTGAATCACCGGCGCATTCAGATCGTCGTTCAGTCCCGCCACGTTGATGATATTGATGGGCTTGGAGTTGAACAGCGCCTCTCCCCGCGCGATCTGCGCGCGCTTCGCATTGTGGCTGTTGGTCCAGCCGTGATAGAGGGACATGGACGCCGGGTTGAAGGCGTTGCCGTAGTGGTCCGCCCCCAGCACATCGTTGATGGAGACGTAGAAGGGCTGATCAGCGAGATAGTGCGCTCCGCCCTCCGCGCCCTGAATATCCAGCGCTCCGACCTTGAAGTCGGTCTGCTGCGCCGCCATGATCGAGAGTTCGAAGCTGACGATCGCCTGCGCCTCTGCGGGGGTCAGGTCGCGATCAGCCCGCGCATGGCCTCGCGTCGCATCGTTCGCCTGATGCGCCAGATCCGCCAGCAGATTCGACCGGTTGACCGCGTCTGAGTACGTGGCGATGCCGATGGGAAGCGTGCCCGTCAGCGGCGTAGACTCCCGCCCATCCCACATCACGCCGGTCAGGAACTGAAGATTGGCCGTGGGCATCGGGCGCCGGAACAGGGACAGTTCCGCGGCGGAAGCGTAGCCATAAGGATCGTCCACATTGGCCAGAGTGAACTCCGCATTGGCGGGGATCCCGATCCCGACTCGGATCAGCCCTCTGTTGAGCAGCATCGTGCTTGCGGCGTAGCGGGCTTTGAGACTGGACCGGTCGGCATTGGGGGAGTTGGTGCCGTCGAAACTGCTGAAGATCGGATCGCGCCCGCCTGTCAGCAGAAACCGCACCTGAACATCGAAGGGGCTGATCGTCCAGCCATCCTGGGGGGCGTGGCAGGTGACGCATGAGCGTCCATTGGTGCCAAGCGGCTTAAAGAAGGGGTTGCGCAGATCGAATACCGCGCCATCGGTCAACACCGTTTTGGATAGTCCGAACTCATTGGCGGTGATCAAGGTGGCGGGTCCGGCGGGCGGATCGCTCTTGACCGGCGCCTGCGCGGCGAAAATAAGTTCACCGGCCAGCGCCGCAACTCCAATACCACTCATTAAGCGGATACGACTTCGTTTCATACTCTCTCCTGTTCGATTTCCATATGCACAGAGGAGAATCAGGCTGCGTTCAGGAGGCGAGAGAGTCAGGACACCTTGTACCGCTCTCAGGGTACGCCTCCCTGTGGGAGAGGGCCGACAGCGTTGTGCCCTCCGGTGCGATAGCGCTGCAACTCGATTCGGCTCTATTCTAGCATGAGAGCGTATACAAAAACGTGGGCAAAACCGGGGAATCACGCATTAAATACCTCCCTTGTGACGTAATTCACACCACGGGTCGTTGGAGGAGGTGTTTGGGGCACTCACCATTCCTGGCGTGGAGGTTCAAGAGTCCTGAATGACGTTGAGGACTTTCCCATAGGCGCCTTGCTTCCATGCGGTCACAATCGCCTCGTCGGAGAGGCCGACCATGCGTCCCAACAGGACAAATGCAGGCTGCCCGTAGCCGGAGCGCGTCCAGTGCGCCATGTCCAGAAGCGCCGGCAGCGCCTCTTTGCGCAGGCTCCTCAGCAGCGTGGCATCCCGCTTCCGAGACAACTGAATAAGCGCAAAGCCGGCCTTATTGCGGTCTGTCCAGTCCAGAGAGTTCAGCATACGCACGAAAGGCTGCGAGGGGATATGGATCCGAACGTTCGGATGATCCTGCACATAGACCGCACGCACGGCCAGGGCGCGCATCGCATTGTTGCGGACATTCGGATCGGGATCGGACATTCCCATCACGAGGTCGTCGATCACTTTCTGGTTCTCGATCTCCGCATAGCCCAACACCTGTGCGGCCAGAGCGCGGTGCGCACTGTCGGAGGAGTGCCGCAGCACATCCTGAAGGCGACTTGGGTCCGGTCTGGCAAAGCCAAGAAAGCGCTCCTGAATGGCACGGGCGGCAGGATAGTGCATCAGCGCATAGCCCTGATCTTCGTCCTCCCCCGCATCGCCCCTGGTAACCGCCTCCATCAACGCTCTCTCGAACGCCTCACGTGTCTGCATGATCTCCGGCGCGAGTCGCACCGTTCCCCGCGGCGCAGCCCGAAACGTTAAGGCACGCCTCCCTTTTTCCTCGATCCCGACAAAGAGGACCGACTTCCCCGCGACGCAACAGACCCTGTTGATCGTCGCATCCTGAACACCGGGAAGCGCCCGTAGACGACGCTTGATCGCATCCGCAGCCATCGGCGTCTCCGGCGCTGCATCGCCTTCCTTAAGCTGCATCGCTTCCCGCACCACAGCTTCGGGTACACTCTTCAGACCATAGAATTCGAGGATCCCCAGCGTCTCGAACTGAGCGGAGGCACGGCACGCGAGTCCTATCATTCCCAGCAGAGCGACCCATAACGTCAGGGATCGCGTCATGTATCGAATGTACCTGGAAACATCTGCTTGATTAAGACCTCTCATCACAACAAGAGTTCCTTTCCTACCCTTTCACACGAGGAGTTGGATGAAGCATAAACACATCACAATCCTGTTCGTATCGGCTGCCGTTCTCTTTCTGATCGCTGTGCCTACAGGGGCATTTTACCAGATGCGCCGACAGCAACGCCTCGACCGGGAACTCATCGTCGCCTGTAACCATCTGGATATCGCCGCCGTTCGACAAACGCTGCGTGCGGGAGCGTCCCCCAATGCCATAGATTTCTCCTTGTGGCCTCAACCGTCTCTGCGCCAGCGACTGCTGGACCTGTTCGTCTCCAAGCCCAATCCGGCCTCTTATCGTCCTACGGCCCTCGTACAAGCGTACCAGGCTTCGATGGGCAGGAGAGATTCCAGAGAGAAGAGTATCACTCCTATCGTTCAACTTCTGCTGGATGCAGGAGCGCAGCCGAACATCGGTGACATCTTTGGCAAAACACTGGTCGATACCGCCTTTGAGTTTCAATACAGCCGCCCCAGTGCAATCCTCTTGCTCAAGAAAGGCGCACACCCGGCATATCTCCCAAAGTGTCTGGTTATCGCCTGCGACGCTACGGATATGGAAGCCATGAAGCTGCTCTTGCAGTGTGGAGCCGACCCCAATGCGTCCGGTCGCCTCGGCTGTACTTCCGTCACCACTCCACTCGAATGCGCTATCACCAACAAACAACCTGCGATGGTGTCCTATCTGCTTCAACACGGCGCAAATCCCAACCTGCCGGTTAATCAGTTAGCGCTTCCTATGGCAAAACATCTTCATGAAAAGACCATCGTCTCGCTGCTCAGAAAGGCAGGCGCAAAAGAGTATTCTCTGCCTTATGTCGGGGATAGATAGAGCGGCCTTTAGTGTGGAGGGGCGATCAGGCGATAAGCTGATTTTCCGCATTAACTTCTCATTCCATGAAACCGCGCGGAAACGTTTCCGTCTCTTGCTATAGTATACTGAAACACTGATCTGGTATACTGGTATCATGATACACACTCCGGACACGACCGGATCGCGCCGGGATCTGCGCGATATTACGCTGGATGCCGTGGATCGCCTGCTGGCGCGCTACGGCTACCAGAAGATGACGATGGACGATGTCGCTCGCGAGGCGGGCATCAGCAAGCGCACCATCTATCTCCAATTTGTCAACAAGGAAGAGGTGGCGCTCTCCTCCATCGACCGAGTCGTGGCTCGCCTGCTGGATCAGTTGCGGGAAGTGGCGCAGACGGCGCAGACGCCCGACGAGAAGTTGCGGCAGATGCTCCGGACACGCGTCCTCTTCCGTTTCGACACGGTGCAGCCCTACTATCAGAGTTTCGACGCGCTGTTCGCCGCTCTCCGGCCCGCCTATCTGGCGCGACGGGAGCGCTACTTTGCGGAGGAGGCCACGCTGTTTGCCTCGGTTTTGGAAGAGGGAGCACGCCTGGAACTCTTCACGTGTGGGGACGCCTTTCAGACGGCGCAGACGCTCCTGCTGGCCACCAATGCCCTGCTCCCCTACAGCCTGAGCGCGCGGGAGTTAGGGGCGCGCGAAGAGATCGAACGTAAAATCGACGCCATAGCCGAACTACTGCTGAACGGCGTGCGCAGTTGTCAGGGACGAGAGACACGTGTCCCGATCCCAGGTCCATAATCGCAGCGCAATTTGACTGCGGATGAAAAGGAGAACCACCATGCGAACTATCACCGGCGGCGCGTCCCTGGCGCTGCTCACTTCCTGCGGGCTGTTGTGCGGCCTGACGGCGCTGCACGCACGTCAGGCGGCCCCGACACTGAGCGCTCCCATCGACGGCGCGGTTCGGAGTGAGGTCATCGAGGGCGTCCTGAAGAGACTGAATGAAGAGTATGTTTTTCCCGACGTGGCCAAAAAGATGGAGACGGCCATTCACGACCGGATGAAGAAGCAGGAGTACGACACGCTCAGCGAAGGTCCGGCGTTCGCGGACAGACTGACGCAGGACCTTCAGGCGGTCAGCCACGACAAGCACCTGCGCGTCCGCTACTCCGCTCGACCGACGCCGGAAGAGAACCCGCAAGCCACGCCGACAGAGGCGGAACGGCAGAAGCAGCGCGAAGACTACCTGCACCAGGGCAAACTCATGAACTGGGGTTTTGAGAAGGTAGAGCGCCTGCCGGGCAACATCGGCTATCTGGATTTCCGTTTCTTCCAGGACCCCGAACAGGCCGGCGAGACACTGGCGGGCGCGATGAATTTCCTCTCCAACACCGACGCACTGATCATCGATATGCGCAAGAACGGCGGAGGCGATCCCGCGATGGTTGCCGTCGCGTGCAGCTATCTGTTCGACTCGGAGCCGATCCACCTCAACGACATCTACTGGCGTCCCGACAACAGCACACGCCAGTACTGGACTCTCCCGCACATCTCCGGCAAACGCTACGTCGGCAAGGATGTCTATGTGCTCACCAGCAAGTACACCTTCTCCGGCGCGGAGGAGTTCACCTACAATCTCAAGACGCAGAAACGCGCCACCATTATCGGGGAGACGACGGGCGGCGGCGCGAATCCCGGCGGCATGGAGCGCATCAATGCCCATTTCGTGGTCTTCGTGCCCGCGGGCCGCGCCATCAACCCGATCACCAAGACAAACTGGGAGGGAGTAGGCGTGCCCCCGGACACCGCTGTTCCCGCAACCCAGGCGCTGCAGACCGCCCACAAGATGGCGCTTCAGAAGCAGATCGACAAAGAGAAGGACCCGGACCGCAAGGAAGCCCTGCAGAAGGCGCTCCAGACAGTTCAGAAAGAGCTTGACGAGATCATCAAAAAGCCGTCGTAGATCCTGCTGAAGGCACCCTCAAACCCGCTCCAGCGGTCTATAAGGTTGGGGCGGCAGTTCGACCCGGATCCCATCGCCGGGGGAGACATCGCCGCCCACTTTTACCACCCCCATAATGCCCGCCTTACGCACCAGATTGCCCTCCGGATCACGGTCCAGGACCGCCGCCAGCAGGCCGGACTGAAACTGGTCCAACTGTGGGCAGGGATTGCGCAGTCCCGTCACCTCCACCACTGCTGTATCGCCAAGATGCAGCAGCGTCCCGGTCGGCAAGTCGAGCAGAGCGACACCCCGTGTGGTGACATTCTCCCCCATCTGCCCCGCCGCCACCTCAAATCCGCCTGCCCGCAGCTCTTCGTGCAGTTCGGAATGGATCAGATGCACCTGCCGCAGATTCGGCTGCGTCGGATCCTGCGCTACTCGTGAGCGATGTTTGACCGTCTCCCCGCAGTGTGCATCCCCCGCCACCCCCAATCCCGCCACCAGCCGAATAGACGGACAGTTCTCTTTGCTGAACGTGTGCGTCGCACTCGCACTTACCGCCGTTACCATACCTTGCATCTCGTTTCTCCTAGTGGGCGCCTGCTCTTTTCAGGAGAGCGATGATCTCATTATCCACCGATTTGTCGGAAGAGTGGCTTGCCATTATCTCCGCCCACTCCAGGATAGACGTCCCATCTTCATGGCGAACAGCGAGCTTTCCGCTCTGCAGCAGTCTCTTTTCCCTGTCGAATGTCTTTTTATCGCCAAACATCTGTTCCACCCCAAAGCGGGTTCGGGCTGTATCCTCGCGGGCGTTGACGTTGGCCCCACGTTCAATCAAGAATTTGACCATCGCGAGTCTACTGTCGCGGACGGCGTTCATCAGCGGTGTATCGCCGGTCCAGTTCCGGGCATCCAGGGTGGCTCCGTGGTCCAGCAGCAGGCGGGCGATCTCAACCTTCTCTGCACCGAACAGCGGTGTATTGCCAAGAGAGTCCGGAGCGTTCGCGTGCGCTCCTGCCTTTAGCAGCGCTCCGACAACGTCCGATTGTCCCACCATCACTGCCAGGGAGAGCAGAGGGAATTCCATCCCTCCGGATCGAAACGTTGTGTCTATTGCCGCCCCCTTCCGAATCAACTGGCAGGCAATTTCGGAATGCTCTTCCGCGATCGCAACCATCAACGCTGTATCTCCATCCTTGCGACGCGTGTTGATGTTCGCGCCTCTCTCCAGCAAAAGCCGCACCAGATCGCTATATCCGCGATTTGCCGCAACAATCAGCACCGGCGAGCCCTGGCTGTTCTTCTCATTTGGATCGCTGCCTTTGATGAGCAGCGCCTGCACCTGCGCAAGGTTATTCTGCTGGACAGCACGTACAAAGGAAGTTTCCGGGAAATCCTTGTCCGTCTTGTCCTGTTCCGGAAGGATCGGTTTGCTGGCTGCCCTGTCCGGCTGCCACTGATAACAGACCACACCCTCCGAGGTCAGCGCGACGACTGCATCCTGACTGCCCTTGAGCCGTAGTGTGGAGAGTTCGATGACATCCGGCTTCACTTTCAAACCGGGCAGTAGGGCGCCATCACTTCCGAAGAGAAACACTCTGCCGTCGCCTTCTCCTATGACGACCTGCACTCCGGCGGATAGAAAGCGACCGACAGCGAATGCAGTTCCATATTCGGCCTTGCGTCGCCAACGCAGCGTCCCATCGGCTCCAAAGACCCAGAGATAGCCGCCACTGCTCAGGGTGGTGCCTAAAGCCATCACTTCGTCCACCCCATCGCCGTCGAGATCCGCACCGAACACGACCTCCGCCTCACGCGGCTTCAGTGTACGAACCAGCGTGCCATGCAGATCATAGACCACCACAGAGTTATCCGGGCCGATACCTACCACGGATTGTGGGCCGGATTTGGACAGACGTGCCGCTCCCACGCTCCAGACATTGGCCGGCCCTTTTACATTCCAGAGAAACTTGCCCGTCGCATCGAGGAGGCTGATCCCGGCGTCGCCATTGTAACCGACAGCGACGGCATCGCCTTTCGGATCGCCGATGTCGACAACAGCGGCCCAATCTATTGCCCCCACACCTGCTTTCTCACCTGCCGGATAGCTCCACAGACGTTTTCCGAGGCGATCATAGGCTTCCACGATATTTCCCCACACACCGAAACCGATGAGCAGCGGGCCTTGCGGCGTCCGTCCCAGCGCCAACAGGTCCGACTGATCCCCTAGCGGGACCAACGCCTGCTTCTTACCATTCTGATCCAGGACAAGCATGCCTGCCTTGGTACACACCAGGATTTGCGGACTGCCGTCCCCGTTCCAGTCTCCGCAAACCAGGCCGCCGTGCCCATAAGACGGTGCAATCTTAACCGCATAGCGCCAGAGGGGCACAAAGGCTCCCCGACCGGACGCGCTGACGCCGTCGGTGCGATGCGCCGGAGCGCCGGATTCTTTTTTGCTCACCTGTCTGCCATCCGCCGTGGACGCTTTCGAGGCTGCTCCCCGGCGTTCTTGTCCTGCTGCACTGTGGCGGCCGGTAAACATGAACAGGAGCAGACACACTTCAAAATAGAAGAGGAACCGTTGCATTATATGCTCCTACTCCGTAGAGTTCGGCAAACCGTACTAACGTACGACGGGATGTGATAGTCCTATTTTAGATACGTCAGGATTCAGAGACTTATTGCCTGCTCCGTGAGAACCACAAGTTTTGCCAGTCCTGCCTGCAGATCATTGCCCTCGCACTTGACATACATCAAAACTTGATGTATAATCCCTGACATGGCGCAACAACGACAGACGGAACATGGTGAACTCCTCAAAGGCAACACTCCCACGCTGTTGCTGGCGGTCCTGCTGGAAGGGCCTCTGCACGGCTATGCGATTGCGCGGGAGATCGAACGGCGCAGCAAAGAGGCGCTGCATCTGGGGGAAGGATCGCTCTACCCTGCATTGCGGACGCTGGAGGCGGAGGGTCTGGTCGTCAGTCGCTGGGAGCCGCAGCCGTCCGGCCCTGCCCGCAAGGTCTATGAACTGACCGACGCGGGACGCGCGGAGATCGTGGCGCGCACTCGCTCCTGGCGTGAGTTTGTCGAAGCCGTCGAGAATGTGATCGGAGGTACTCCCCATGTCTCTCAACCTATTTGAGTCGTATCTCGATACCGTCGAACAGTCCCTGCGCTCTCTGCCGCAAACGGAGCGCGCCGAATGGCGCGAAGAGGCGCGCCAGCATCTGCAGGAGATCGCCCGCGCGGAAGAGGAACTGGGCCTTTCCTCTGAAGAGGCGCGGAAGGAAGCAATGCGGCTGTTCGGCGATGCCGCGCAGATCGGGCAGCGGATGGCACAGTCTACGGTCCGACGACCGTGTCCGGGGCAGACTGCCGTCGCGCTTTTCAGCCGCCCGCTCATCGTCGCCATGCTCCTGCTGATCGGACTGGCCTACGCCTATGTCTCCACCGATAGTCCGCTCTACTTCCGCGCTTTACAGTGCGGTTGCGTGCTCGCCTTCCTACTCGTACCGATTCTCGGAGGGCGTTATGTCGGCAGTCACCTCCGTTCCGGTCCCTCGCAACTGTCTGCGATCACTGGATTGACCCTCGTCGGATTCTGCTCGCTGCCTGTGGCAAGCGTCCTGCTGGTTCCGGCCCTTGGCACCACGGTCGAAGGCGCGGCGCTGGATTTCCGCCTGGGAATTCTCTGGCTGCCGCTGACCCTCTGCTCCCTCCTCTGGTCGCGTCGTAAACGCGTTCGCGACCTTCTGACCACGCCCGGACGGGCCTGACCTCTCCCATCTCTCTTCCGAAAGCAAGGTAACCCTATGCAAACCCGTCTTTCAATCGCCTACAAGATGGCGATAGTTGCAACTGCTGCCTGTTTTAGTCCTCTGCTCCCGGTTCCTGTCGCCCTTGCGCAGGCAACGCCTCCTCCTGGCAGCAACTCCCTCTCTGTCCCGCCCCGCAATGCTGCTCCGAATCTGTCAACGTATCTCGATGTGCTGGCGCAGCGTTATCAGGTGCGGATCGTCCTGGACCCGGAAATTGACGTGCCTGCGGCTCTCGCAAAGGCGGAGAAGGGCATCACTCTGGCGGCCGCCCTCACCGGTCTGACGCGTCAGATGAAGAACGCCGACTGGCAACGCCTCTCTCTGAAGCGCGAGGCAGAACTGCCGTCTCCTGCGAAACTGGCCGCCACCGTCCGCGCGCTGAATCGCCTGACACAGGCCGAACTCCTGGTGGAAAGTTCCGGAAAAGGCCCCGGTACCCTCCTGCTCTCGTTGCCTCGCTCCCGGACTCCGGAGGCGCAGGCGGAACTCGATCTTCTGGACGCCAAACCGGTCTATCTGCTCTACAACACGGCTCTGCCCGCCGATGGTAAAACTGCTGTGGAACGCATTGCAGAATCGCAGCGCTTACAGGAGAAACTTCTCTCCCAACTCCCGCCCGCACAACGCCCCAACCCGGCGCTGCTTGGCATGCAGGTGATGCAAAACCTGTCCGCAACCGGGCGTGAAGCAGCGCTACATGCGGCGGGAGAAGCCGGGATGGCGGCCTGGCAGAACACCGCCGCCGACACACGCGACGCGATGATACAACACTTCATCAAAACGGTGCAGAGCGGCCCACCGTTGGATGTGGATCCGACAACCGCCCCGGATGCAGGCGCGGCGGCTCCCCAAAATCATCTCGATACCCTGCGCGAGGTCGCCGCCACACTGGCAAAACGGTACGACATCCGTATCCTGGTCGATCCGACTCTCTTCGTGCCTGCACCTCCAGCACATCCTTCCAGCGAACAAACACGGACGCAGGCGCTCGATCTCCTCATCCAATCTATCCCGGATTGCGCCTGGCGAGCCGTCTACCAGAAGTCGCCGAACGCTGCCTACCCTGCCCCTTCGGCGCGCAGTTTAGCCGCTACGATGCGCCTCCTGGACCACATGCCTCCGGCCCTGCTCCATTTCGAAAACACAACATCCCGGCAAAGCATCACTCTGCAAACGGACCTCACCATGCCGGAACTCCCGGCCAAAGTAACCGCGCACCATTTTACGTCCCGACCCACCTTCATTCTCTACGCCATTCACGACGAAGCAGACCACTCTCTCTCCATCGCCCAACGCCTGGAGCTGCTACAAAGACAGCAGATGGAACAGCTTCTCAACCTGAACTCCAGTCAGATGAACCAGATCATTACAGACGCTCTTGCCCAATACTCCAGTGGAAACGCAGAAGCATCCGATCAGATGATGCACCTGCCGATCATGGCGCTCCTTATGGGAACCTGGTTTCCTCAACAAGCCAAGGAGCACGCCGCCCCGCCCCGCTAGCCGTAGTCAACCGGTGGCAGAACCGGGACGTCGAGAGCTGAGATAGTCCCGGAGGCCGGAGAGGAAGACTCCGCCT
>Ga0070658_10003005_pt1 | contig 13952 bp, 17 predicted proteins | sample KBSC13metaG_FD_64664 | JGI IMG/M metagenome (GOLD analysis project Ga0070658, IMG submission 64664) | Corn rhizosphere microbial communities from Kellogg Biological Station, Michigan, USA - KBS C1-3 metaG | ecosystem: Host-associated > Plants > Roots > Rhizosphere > Soil ... | reverse complement strand
AACGTCCACCTTGTCAGGCGCGGCCATCGGCGGCGCCGCGATCTTCGCCGCCGGTCCGGATACCGCAAACACCTGCCGCGCCATGCGCAGGGCCGCATTCTTGCTCGATACCAGCACGGCCCTGACCTCTGCTTTGGCCGCGGGGATGGGATAGGCGATGCCGAACAGAAGATTGGCGGCGGCCAGCGCCGCGACCAGGAACAGCATGCCGCCGGTCAGCCCCGCCACGCGCTGGCCCGCGCCGGGTTTGCGCTCCAGAATATGAAGGATGCGCTGGGTCAGCGGACCGCGATTGGCCGCCATCGCCAGCATGGAGACATTCTTCCATTCCGCCATCTGCGCCAGGGCGCGGGCATATTCCAGCCGGTTGCCGGTCAACGACACCGCGATCTCGTCGCAGCACAGTTCGCGCTCGATGCGGATGCGCCGGTTCAGCCACCACATGGCCGGGTGATAGAACAGCAAGGCTTCGACCAGCACCTGGAACAGATTCACCAGCCAGTCATGGCGGCGGATATGCGCCAGCTCATGGGCGATCACGGCCCGGAACTGTTCTTCGGAAAGACCGGTGAGCGCGAAGACCGGCAGCAGCACCGCCGGGCGCAGCCAGCCGATCACGGCAGGCGCCTCCACCCAGCCGCACTCCAGATACTGGATGGCGCGGGTCAGGCCGAGCCGGCGCTGCAGATCCAGGCACAGCGCCAGCACGCGCTCGCCGGGACTATGCGACTGGGCGCGGCAGCGATGTTCCAGCAACAGGAAGCCGCCGGCGAAACGCAGACTGAAGAACGCCACGCCGCACGCCCAGGCAGCCACCAGCCAGGACAGCATGTCGGCCGCGGGAAATTGGCGCGGCGCCTCCGCAATGGCGGCGATTGCGCGATCGGCCGTGGCAAACACCGCAACCGGCGTGGAAGGCGGCGGTGTTACGGGAAGAACAGACACAGACACTGTCGCTGTCATTGGCGCGGGCATTGTCGCGGACTGCAGCACCTGAACCGGCGCGGCAGGCTTTGCAAGAACAAGGAAAGTCGCCACCGGCGCCGCCAGCATCAGGGCCAGCGCGCTTAACGCCACCAGATAGCGGACAGCCGGGCGCCGGATGAACGCCAGCACCAGGGCGGCCAGCGCCGCCACGCCCGCGCCCTGCCATAGCGAATGGATCAGCGCCCAACCCAGGGCGTGCAGGACGGCGGGCGAAAGCCAGCTATTCAGTCCTGTCATCGTCGTCTTCCTTGTACGCGTCCAGGACGCGGCGGAGTTCTTCGATCTCTTGGGGCGAGGCGCGATGTCCGGCCAGGGCATGCATCATCAACTGGCTGGCGGAGCCTTCGAACACCCGCTGCAGCATGTCCGCCGCGAGCTGGCGTTTGGTCTGTTCGGCCGGACGGCAGGCTTCGTAGACATGGGCGCGCTGGCTTTCGTCGCGCCGCACCAGACCCTTGGCCGTCATGATCTGCAGCAGCTTGAGGACGCCGGTGTAACCCATGTCCTTCTTCTGGTTCAGGGCGTCCTGCACATCGCGAACCGTCGACGGCCCCCTGCTCCACAGCACATGGAGGATTTCCAGTTCGGAGGCCGTGGGCTTTTGCAACTTTCGGATCATCACAAAAGGCTATTACGAAGACATTCGTAGAGTCAACGAAGAACTTCGTAGATGAACCGTACGAAGGCGGACCGGCCTCTTACGGCCTTGTTTCATTCAGGCTAGGTTCATCGCCGCCTTGCCATTCTGTCATCCAACAGCAAGGAGGCCGACATGAAACGTACGGCTTTGATCATTGGCGCGGTCGCGGCACTCGCTCTGGGCGGTTGCGCGGCTGACGACGCCTATTACAGCGGCGGCGGTGGCGCCTACTACAATGGCGCCTATTACGACGGCGCCTACTATAACGGCTATTACGGGCCTGATTACTATCCGGGCCTCTATGGCGGCTACGCCTTCATTCCGGGTGGCGGCTATGGCGGCTATCGCGGAGGCAACTTCCATAATGGCGGCCATGACGGATTTCGTCGCGGCGACGGCCACTGGAATGGGGCTGGCCGCAACGGAGTCGCCGGCGCAGGCACCCCCGGTGCGGGAGCGGCCACCAACGGCGGCGGTCGCTGGAACGGTGGCGGCCGCGGCGCCTGGAGCGGCGGCCAAGGCACCTGGAGCCGCGGCAATGGCGGAGCCGGTGGCGGTGGCTGGCATGGCCGTATGGGCGGCGGCGGCCAGGCCGCGGCGTCAGCACCTTCCGGTGGTGGTGGCGCGGGCTTCCATGGCGGCGGGGGCGGTGGCGGCGGCGCGCGTTCTGGTGGCGGCGGCGGTACCTGGAGCCGCAGTCACTAAAACGAAATCCGACGAAAGCGAAAGCGGGGTCCCCGGCGGAAAGGCCGGGGGCCCCGTTTACATTGCCTCGAATGGACGCTTGCCAATCAAACCGTTCAGAACGGCGTCAGCTCGAATGCCACTCGCCATGTGACCAGTAGCCATGATGCCAGTCATGGCCTGTGTCCGCCTCGTGCCAGTGATAGCGCGAATTGCTGCGGTTCGAATCCCACCATTTGTCATTGTGGAAACTCAACGTGGCGCCCGGAAAGTGGACCCGGGTATCGGTATGCCAGCAGTCGCCATCCCTGTTGCAAGCAGTGTAAGCAGACGCCGGCACCGCGGCCAAGCACAAGCCGGACGCTGCCGCAAAGACTGTGGCCAGAACAACATGTCTCGTTTTCATGAATTTCTCCTGCGCGCCCTTCGCTTCGCCTAACGCGAAAGCAGCGCAGTTGGCCCGTTCCCGAACCCTTAACTCGGCGTAAGGCGTCTCGTCAGCGCGCCGGATCGCTCAGCGGCGCGGACGGCCTTTAGCCTTTTGATATGCGGCGCCCCAGGCGCATGGGCGCGTTTCGCCAAGCCTGGCGGCTTCGGCGGCCGCGGAATCTTCGCACCATGGAAAGTGGCGCCTTGCGCCGGAACGGCACCCACCGGGACAGCCAGTGCCAGCGCCGCGACGAAGATCGCGGCAAGGCGTTTTCAGGCGATATCTTGAGCTGAACCACTGAGCGTGACCGGGCGCGCCTCTATTTGCGATAATACATCGGGAGTTCGCCCGCGATTTTGGTATGCAGCCGGTAGAGGCTGGTCGAGCCGGTCAGATAGACCGTCTTGCCGTCGCCGGCGAAGCCAATATTGGCGACGATCTCCGGGACAAGGATCTGGCCCAGCACCTTGCCGTCCGGCGCGATGATGCGCACCCCGCCCGGACCGGTGGTCCAGATATTGCCGGCCGTATCCACCTTCATGCCGTCGGGCACATCGGGCGCCGTGTCCGGATAGGCGATCAGATTGCGCGGGTTGGACAGCTTGCCTCCTGCGCCCACGTCATAGGCGCGCACATACATGGAGGGCAGCGAGTTCGACACATAGAGCGTCTTGCCGTCAGGCGAGAAGGCGATGCCATTGGGCTGGGTCATATCGGTGATGACGGGCGTCAGCTTGCCGTCCTGGTAGCGGAATACGGCGTTGAACTTCAGCTCTTTCTTCTTGTCCTTGTCCATGTCGGCAAAGCCGAAGGACGGATCGGTGAACCACAGCGCGCCGTCCTTGGCGAAGACCAGGTCGTTGGGGCTGTTGAGGCGCTTGCCCTGATAGTTGGAGAGGAAGGGCTTGAGATTGCCCTGATCGTCCATCCGCTCGATGGCGCCGATATACATGCGGGTGAGCAGGATCGAGCCGTCCTTGTCGGTGATCATGCCGTTGGAGCCGAAATTCTTGTCCACCGGGGCGTTCGCCATGCCACCGGAGTCGTTCAGGATCACCGTGACCTTTTTGGTCTTGGGATCGAAGGTGCGCACCTTGTCGCCGCGCACGTCGGAGAACCAGAGCTTGCCCTGTTTCCACATCGGACCTTCGACGAAGATGAAGCCGCTGGCCACCTTCTGGATCTTGGTGCCGGGCGCGATGATGGCGTCAAGCCCCGGATCGAGTTTTTTGATGGTGGCGCCCTGCGCCGCGGCCGGTGAGGCCGAGCAAAGCACTGGCGCAAGAAAAACCAGCGCGATTGCAGCGTATCTTTTCATGGCATCCCGTCCATTTATTGGGGGAGCCTTTATAACATCGGCCCTTGGCGCGCTCCATCCGCGGTTCCCAAAGCCGTTCGGAAAGGTTAAATTCGCAAGGTCACCTCTTCCGAAATTAGGGACGTTTAGTCCGCAACTTCCGGTGGTTACGCCTTAATCCGTGCACGGATTATGCGCAGCCCGGGGGCGGTCACCGCACCGGGTCGCGGCCGGCCAGGGCGGGCGCCTGTTCCTTCAGGCTCATGATATAGGCCGAGACGTCCGCGGCTTCCTTGCGGGTCAGGCTGTAGTCCGGCATGCGGTTGTGGGAGGTGTAGAGAAAGACTGTCAGGCCGGTGCTGGTGGTGCCCTTGCTGTTGGCCACCACGGCAAAGGGCGGCGCGCCTGTATCGTGCATGATGTTGGCTCGGGGGGAAATGTTGTGACAGCCCTTGCACCAGGTTTGCGCAATATGACTGCCGGCGCTGACGTCCCCGGCCATGGCCGAGGCGGAAACGGAAGATAGCATAAGGGCGAAAGCAGCGACGAACTTCATCCAGCAATGAGTATCGGCCGCTACTGCGGGCCGGCCTTGATCCGGATCAAAATGCGGAACCGCAGTTCGCCCGCCCCATCAGGTTTCCAGTATGCCGTTGGGCAGCTGGTTCCTGGGCGGACCGTCGGAGGGGAAATGTTCGGCCAGGGCCTCTCCGCAAATCCCGATGCCCCTTACGAAGCCGTCGCCCGGCCGATGGCTCTTGATCCCTTCGACCACCGCGGCCACCGCCGCATTCCACGGCCCGTCGCCCACGGCGCGGTGGATATTCTCATGCGCCACCAGTTCGACCCGGCGGTCCGCCAGTGAGGCGAAGATCAGGATGTGCGGTTCATCCTTGGACAAGTGCAGGCCCGCGGCGGCGAAATGATGCCGCGCGGCGCGCAGCACGCGATGGCGCCGCAGGAACCCCGGCGTCACCTTGCGCCGCACCGCCGGCACCGCCGTGATGATGGCGACACACAGGAACAGGCCCGCCTGCACCAGGCAATAGGTCGTCAGTGCCCTGAGGATCAGCCCCTGCATGGCGCGCGCCGAGTCATCGGTCCAGCTTGAGAAGATCGAGGCCAGCGCCAGCCGCTGCAGTCCCGCCAGCACCAGGAGCGGCGGACCGATCAGCGCCGCGACCGTGGCCCACAACAGCGGCACTTCGCGATACTGCGAGACGTCATGGGCCAGGACGCAGAAAACCTCGCCGCGGCTTTTGTTCTCCGCGTCGGTGATCGCGGCGCTGATCCGCTGTTTGTCCGCCTGGGTCAACATGGAGAAAGGTCCTTTCGGGTTTGCATCACCAGCTCCCCGACGAACCGCCGCCGCCAAAACTTCCGCCTCCTCCGCCCGACCAGCCGCCACCGCCGCCGCCGGACCAGCCGCCACCGCCAAAACCGCTGCCCCCGCGGCCACCGCCGCCCAGGAAGAAGGGCAGCAGCCACCAGCCGCCAAAGACACGTGACAGGGCAATGAAGATGAAAATGATCACGATCAGGGCGAATAGCGGATTGCCCTGGTCCTGGTTGTGGCGCGGCTGCGCCGCCGCCGCGGCGCGCTTTTCCGCTTCCGACGTGTCCAGCGACATTTGCTGGATCAGGGCATCGGCGCCCGCTTGGACCCCGCCGTTGAAATCTCCGGCACGGAATTTGGGCAGGATCTGCGTCTGGATGATCGCCGAGGAAAAGGCATCGGTCATGATGGGCTCGAGCCCATAGCCGACCTCGATGCGCACCCGCCGCTCCTTGGGCGCGACGATCAGCAGGATGCCGTTGTTCAGCTTGGCCTGGCCGATGCCCCAGGCGCGGCCCAGCTGATAGCCGTAATCGGAAATCTCATAACCCTGCAGCGAGGCCAGGGTGACGACCACAAGCTGGCGGCTGGTCTTCTGCTCCAGCCCCGCCAGCTTCTGGTCCAGGTCGGACTTGGTCGCGTCCGACAGGATATGGGCGTCGTCCACCACCCGCCCGGAAAGCGCCGGAAAGGTCGGCGCCGCCCAGGCGGGCGTGAGCAGGACAAAGAATGCGACGATCGCCGCGAACAGTTTCATCTGCGGGGCCGTATCACTTGGCCGGTTGCGTTCCCGGTTGGGCGGCTTGCGGCACGGGCGCCGGCGCCGAGCCGGTATCGAACTTCACCACCGGCGCGGATTGCGCCGCCGCGCTGGCCGAGAAGGTCGTGGCCTGCTTGTAGCTCTTGTACATGGTCGCCGCCCAGATCGAACCGGGGATGGTCACCAGCTCGGTGTTATAATCCTGCACCGCGGCGTTGTAGTCGCGCCGCGCGATCTCGATGCGGTTCTCGGTGCCTTCCAGCTGCGACTGCAGCGCCAGGAAGTTCTGGTTGGACTTCAGGTCCGGATAATTCTCGCTGATGGAAAGCAGCCGGCCCAGGACGCCGGAGAGTTGGTTCTGCGCATCCTCGAACTGCTTGAACTTGGCCGGATCGGTGATGGTGGAGGCGTCCACCGACACGCGCGTGGCGGAGGCGCGCGCCTGCGTCACCTGGGTCAGCACGGATTTCTCCTGCGCGGCATAGCCAGCCACGGTGTTGACCAGGTTGGGGATCAGGTCGCTGCGGCGCTGATAGGACGCCTGCACATCGGCCCAGCGCGCCTTCACCGCCTGGTCCTTGGTGGGAATATTATTGACGCCGCAGCTTGCCACGCCCACAGCAATTGCCAGGGCGGCAACAAGCATCGGAATCCGCTTGAGAATGGTCATAACCTCTCCTCTTCAGCCGCCATGAATCGTCGGGGGAATCCGGCCAAATACCCGCGCTGAAAGATGGGGAATAACCGCCCAACTGCAAGGGTTAAATTGGCCCCACAGGCCCTTGATTTCCCTGGTCGGGGTTCCTACCGCTTCTTGCCGTCTTCACATCAACCGCTAGGCTATCACCCATGCGCCGCCGCCACACCGAACAGCATCTGATCGCCCGCGTCGGCTGGCTGCGCGCCGCCGTGCTGGGCGCCAATGACGGTATCCTGTCCACCGCCAGCCTGATTCTGGGCGTCGCCACCGCATCTCATTCCAGAAGCGGCATCGTCATCGCCGGCATTTCCGGATTGGTGGCGGGCGCTCTTTCCATGGCCGCCGGCGAATATGTCTCGGTCTCTTCCCAGGCCGATGTGGAGAAGGCCGAGCTCGCGCAGGAGCGGCGCGAACTGAAGGAAGATGCCCATGCCGAGCTGGCCGAGCTGACACATATTTATGTGAAGCGCGGGCTCGACCACGAGCTCGCCCATCAGGTCGCCATCCAGCTTACCGCCAAGGACGCGCTGGCCGCCCATGCCCGCGATGAGCTGGGCATCACCGAGGAGTTCATCGCCCGCCCGCTTCAGGCGGCGCTGACTTCGGCCATTTCCTTTTCCGGCGGCGCCGCCCTGCCCCTGGTCGTGGGCATCGTCGCGCCGATGGCCTGGGCAGTTCCGGCCATTTATGGCGCGTCACTGATCTTCCTGATCCTGCTGGGCGCAATCGGCGCGCGGACTGGCGGCGCACCCATGGGCATGGGCGCACTGCGCGTCGGCTTCTGGGGCGCGGTTGCGATGGCCGTCACGGCCGGCATCGGCACGCTGTTTCACGTGCAGTTATAGAGGGCTTATGCCCGTTTGATGACCCGCACGATGAGGATCAGGACTATCGCCCCGACCGTCGCGGTGATGATGGCCGAGATCAAACCGCTCGCCAGGTGAAGGCCGAGCACGCCGGCGAGCCATCCGCCCAGGACCGCGCCGATGATGCCGACAATGATATCGCCGACCAGGCCGAAGCCGCCGCCCCTGAGCAACGTGCCCGCAAGCCATCCCGCGATGGCGCCGATAATCAACCAGACAATAATCCCCTGCGCGTCCATGTCATTCCTCCACCAATAGGGAAGTGTTGTTGTTCTATGGCTGCTGCAAAATAATGGGCCAAGGTTGGCGGTGTGACGCGTGCGGGTCAACCCCGCCGCTTGGTTGCGGCGCAGCGAAACCGGGATGACGGGACTGTCATCCGCTTGCGGAAGAAAATCATCCGTGCCGTGATGTTCGCGGCTTTCACCCTGGGACTCATGGCCGCGCCGAAACCCTCGCCCGTCATGCGCCGCCGTCTATTCTGCCGGCGTGTTTTGCTCAACACCCTCGCCAGTGTTGGCCTGGGCGCTGGATCCGCGCAGGCGCAATCCTCGTTCAAGATGAGCAAACTGACGGCCGGCTATACGATGCGCGACCAACAGGCGTCAGAGATCTGCGGTCACTGCCTTTACTTCATCGTTCCGGAAGAATGCATGATCGTGGAGGGCAAGGTCAGCCCGTACGGCTGGTGCACGTATTATTACGACTGATACCCGAAGCGCTCGCTCAAGCTCGCGGCGCTGGCGGGGTGCTCTGTCCCTCCCATAGCGGCAGAGAGAATGGCCCCTTGAGTTCCACGCATTGGCCTCTTTCGGATCGACCTATTCGTTTTGCACCGCCCCGTCGGGAACGAACCCTCATTTGAAGCGTTGCCCCGCGGCAGAGATGCGTTTGCGTCTCAAAAAGGGGCTGATGGATCCGCTGAAGCCGGAAGAGTTGCGGCAGCGCGCAAGGGAGCTCCTTGCGGCCTCTGTGACGGCGACCGAGCCGAATCGCCGGGCAAGCCTGGTCCAACTCGCCGCCTATTATGAGGAACTGGCCGTCAAGCTGGACACTCTGACCAGCCCGCTCGGACGACTGACGTCCGCCCGGCGCCCCGACATGAAGCACTGATCCTTCAGGCCAGGTCCTTCAACTACTTGCGCGGCGCCGGGGCGTTCGCGATCGAGGCCGCCTTGACCGGTGCGCCTTGGGCTTTCGCCTGCGTCAGCAGCGGGCCGCAATTGGCATCCTTGGCCAATCCCAGATCGACGAAGGAAAACAGCGAGGCCAGCGGGTTGATGAACCCCATCGCCAGGGCCATGCCGCCCTGCGCCAGCGCCGGGCCGGCCCTCACACCGACCTTCGGATGCGCCCAGGGGCCAGTCAAGGTGATGGGGGCGTGCAGGCGCATGAGCTGGAAGCTCTTGGGCTTGCCCTGCAGTTCGAGGCTCAGGGTTTCATCGGCAAGATCGATGTGGCCGACGCCGTCCAACCGCACCGGATCGGTATCGATAACAAGCCCCCGCGCGACCATCACGCCATTCTTGGAATCAAAGCTGGCCACGGCGCAGCGCAGATTGGTGTTGGAATTGTCGCCGGTCAGATTGAGGCTCAAGGCCGTCAGCACGTCCACGCCCGCCCATTCCGCCAGGCTGTGGCGCATGCCGCCCTTCGGCACCACGGCGGTGAAGGTGCCGTTGGCGTTGGAGGCCGCCGCATGCACCGACTTGCCGGTGCCGGTCAGCACCGCGCGTGCTTCCAGGACGCCGCTGATCGGCTTGTCGGCTGTCTTGATGAAATTCTCGGCATGGATGTCGGTGATCCGCGCATCCACGGTGGAGGTCGGCACATCCTTGCGCGCGTCAATCCGGATCGAGCCGGCGAGCTTTCCCTGGGTGAAACCGAACGCCAGCGGCTTGAGATTCAAGACCGCGTTCTGAAGGCTGATATGGGTGTCCAGGCTGGTGAGCGGGAAATCCCGCGACTTCACGGTGGCGGCGCTATAGTCCACTTCCGCATTGGTCTGGCGCAGCCGCTCGGTGTGCATCGGGTCGTCTGGCAACAGATATTTGCTGGCCACCGCGGGCCGGCCGCCGCGGATCAGGGGACCAAGGTCTGAAAATGTCAGCACCCGGGACGCCATCTTGCCGGCCAGCGCCGGAATCTTCTGCGAGGTGTCCACGGTCAGGTTGCCGTGCAGGTCCGACTTGCCCAGAACCGCACTGATGTCGTTCAGGCGGTAATCGGTGTCGTTGCGCTCCACCGCCATGGTCAGGTGATAGGCGGGCGTGGACGGCAGCACCAGGCCGGTGAGGAAATAAAGGTCCGACAGGGTCGGCCCACTCACATCCACCTGCGCGGTGAAGCGGTCCAGATGGAAAGGCTGGGTGACCTGGCCCTTGACCACCGCATGGGTCTCGCCGGAATGAATGTCGGCGCTGAACTCATACGGTTTGCTTGAATCCACATTGATCAGCGGCCCGCCTGCAACATTGGCCGTGAATTTGTTGGTGTTGAGGGTGCCGTCGCCATTGAGGGTGAAGGCCGAACGCCCGCCGCCGCGATTCTCCTCCGACGTCACCGTGCCGGCGAAGTGCAGCTTCCTTACCGCGTCGTCGATCTTCACATGCCCGTTCTGGATCAGAAACCGCCGGATGGGCGGCAGCTTGTAAGCCTGGTTCGGCCCCGCATCGGAACGGTCCCAGTTGGTGCGGCCGTCCTTGTCACGCACCACCAGAATGTCGGGCTCGTCGATCTTGACGAACGGCACCACCAGATGGCCCCAGAACAGCGGCACCAGGCGGACCTCGATACGGAATTCCTTGGCCTTGGCGGCTTGGGGCGTGCCGACCCATTTGGGATTGCCGATGAAGACGCCACCGGCATCGGCGCTGGGCTGCCAGGTGAACAGTTTCACGGCGAGATTGCCGTCGATGCGGATCTCGCGGCCGGTGCGATGCGACAACCAGCGCCCGATCGGGCCGCGCATCGCGTTCCAGTCCAGGAAATAGAGCGCGAACAGCGCGCCCATGATCAGGCCCAGCAGGGTTGCGCCCGTCCACTTGAAGACACCGCGCGTGGTGAAACGGATATCGCGAAAATCGGACACAATCCGATCCCGTATATCTTCCCTGGACCAAGGCCGGTTTTTGCCCGGAAACTCGCTGACAGACATGACAAATCAATCGCTTAGCGGTGTCGCTCCCCTTTCCTAACGTTTGAGATAGCTATGGGTCTCAAGAGCACTTGAAACTTTCGACTGGCCTGCGACGTTGGGGTTCCGGGAACCCAGAGCCGCCCCTGAGCAGACCTCACCTGAGCACACAAAAGTGAACCGTGATCGCCCCTTCACGCTTTGGACGCTGATCAAGGAAGGGGTCACGGCCTTCATTGACGACAATGCGCTGAGCCGGGGCGCCGCCATCTCCTTTTATGCCGTCACCGCCATCGCCCCGGTGCTGTTCATCGCCACCGCCATCGCCGCGCTGGGCCTGGGCCAGCGCGCGGCGTCACGCGCCATCCACGACCAGCTCACCCGCATCATGAGCGCGGACAGCGCCGACATGGTGCAGCTCGCCATCCTGCATGTGAGGAGCAGCCAGCACACCGTCACCGGCAGCATCATCGGTGTGATCGCGCTGGTGGTGACGGCCTCGGGCTTCTTTACCGAGATCGAGGATGCGCTCAACGTGATCTGGCGGGCGCCGCGCCATGAATCCTATTTCTACACCCTCTTGCGCGGCCGGGTGCTGAGCCTGTCCTTGGTGATCGGGCTGGGCATTCTGCTCCTGGCCTTCATGATCCTGGCCTCGGGCATCCGCTTCCTGGGCAACCTGCTGGACCGCTACACCGATATTTCGGATGTGGTGATCCGGGCGATCAATCTGGGGGTGAGCTTCTTCATCGTCACCCTGATCTTTGCCGCCATCTATAAAGTGCTGCCCAACAAGCGGCTGGAATGGCGCGATGTGTTTGTGGGAAGCTTCGGCACCGCGATCATGTTCGAAGGCGGCCAGACCCTGATCGGCTATTATCTGGCCAACCTGATCACGGCCACCATCTATGGCGCGGCGGGCGGCATCATCGTTCTGCTGATTTGGGTCTATTACTCGGCGCAGATATTCCTCCTGGGCGCGGAGTTCACCAAGGTCTGGGCCGAGCGTTACGGCAGCCAGCGCCGCGAGGAATAAAGGCGGGTCAACGGCCAAACCGGTGGTGGAACCAGACATATACAACCGGTTCCATATCTTATCTTTCGGCACAATTTGCTGTTTCGTCCGTTCTCGGACTAAGCAGTCTGGCAGCACCCATGTCCCATTATTTTTTCCACGTCTATGAGCACGGCACCCTGATCTGGGACGAAGAAGGGTCGGAGTGCCCCAATTTCGATGCCGCCAAGCGCGAGGCCATGGCCAGCGCCACCGACCTTGCCCGCCAGGCGCTGGCGCGGGGCGAGCCTGCGGACGGTATCTGTGTCGAGATTCGCGACGAGGACGATCGCATTCTCGCCGGCCTGACCATCCGGGAGGTCCTCGCCCACCCCCGACACCCCAACTTCGCGCCCTCCTGCGGCGTTGCGGGCTCCGGCCTGCTGCACTGAGAGCTTTCCGTATACGGAAATCTGTGCGTCAGATCGCCCGGCGTGCGCTAGCGGACAAAGTCTCTCCTGCATAGAGCCCCGGCTTGTTTGCTAGTTTCCCCAAAACGGGGCGTTGGTTATGTCGAATATGGACGGGGGCGAGAAGGCATGGGATTGCGACCTGCCGGAAAATCCCTATTTGCGGGCGCGCTACTGGACCGACAAGGCGCTGGCCGCTGATGCGCAGGCTGCTATGCGTTCGAGCGCGGAAGCCGCAGCCTGGCAGGCCATGGCAAAGACCTGGCGCTACGCCATCGAGTGCCTCAAATATCCGCCCATTTCCGTCATCCGCCGTCCGGCGCACAAGACCGGCCACTGACACTGCGACCAGCACGCATGTGCTGACATGTTCAAAAATGGGAGCGATATAAAAGCGCCAAATGTCCCCTGGGGTGATTGCCTTTGCGCCCTTCCGGGCGGAAAATCCCCATGGGGCGATTCAATGACAAACGGTCAAAGAAGCGGTGACCGAGACTTGCGGATCCTCCAGGCTTTCGCGGAAGGGGCGCCCGTGGAAGAGCTGGCGGTTCGTTTCGGTCTTTCGCGCGAGCGCGTGGGCACGATCATCCGGGCTGAGCGGCTGAAAGTCGAAGTCAGCCCCCTGCCCGAATATCGCGCGCTGCGCACGGCGATGAAGATAACCCCATCACCGTAAAAGCGCGGCGTCACTCTCGCCGCGGCGGCTTTTGCTCATCGGCGGAATGCGGTGCATCGTGTATCGGAAAGTGCTCGAGGCAGAAATAAACTCTCGAGCCGTCCCCCTCTATCAGATAGGCGAACGCGTCTTTCCCGCAGACATGGCATTTTCGCTGTCCCATGGAAATCAAACGTTCCAACCGAGGAACTGGACGGAACATTTAATCTGGAACCGATTTCGGCCCTTTCCCAATTGCCTTGTTTGTGCCGCGATTGTGGCAGCCGACCATGCAAAGTTATACGCGGTCCTAGCGATCGATCATGGCTTGGGCCGCTTCGGGATAGCGATGACCGTGCACCGCGATGGCGCCCATCCGGCGTTCGATCTCCTTCATATCCTCCGCCGTCAGCACGATATCGGCGGCCTTCAGATTCTCTTCCAGCCGCGGCAGCTTGGTCGTTCCGGGTATTGGCACGATCCAGGGCTTCTGCGCCAACACCCAGGCCAGTGCGATCTGGGCCGGCGTCGTGCCCTTCCTGTCCGCGATGGCCGCAAGCGCATCCACCAGCGCCTGGTTGGCGGCGCGCGCCTCGGGCCGGAAGCGCGGAATGGTGCTGCGGAAATCGCCGGCGGCCAGTTCGGTGTCCTTGTTCATCGCTCCAGTGAGAAAGCCCTTCCCCAGCGGGCTGAAAGGGACAAAGCCGATACCGAGTTCTTCCAGCAGCGGCATGATCGCCTCTTCCGGCTCGCGCCACCACAGCGAGTATTCGCTCTGCAGCGCCGCCACCGGCTGTACGGCATGGGCGCGGCGAATGGTTTTGACGCCCGCTTCCGACAGGCCGAAATGCTTCACCTTGCCGGCCGCGATCAGTTCCTTGACAGCGCCCGCCACATCCTCGATCGGCACATTCGGATCGACGCGATGCTGATAGAGAAGATCGATCCGGTCGGTCTTCAGGCGCTTCAGCGAGCCCTCCACCGCTTCGCGGATATG
>Ga0070658_10003003_pt1 | contig 13957 bp, 27 predicted proteins | sample KBSC13metaG_FD_64664 | JGI IMG/M metagenome (GOLD analysis project Ga0070658, IMG submission 64664) | Corn rhizosphere microbial communities from Kellogg Biological Station, Michigan, USA - KBS C1-3 metaG | ecosystem: Host-associated > Plants > Roots > Rhizosphere > Soil ... | reverse complement strand
GGTCCGGGCTCAGGTCTGGGCTCAGGTCTGGGCTCAGGTCCGGGATCAGGTCGGGGCTCAGGTCGGGGCTCAGGTCGGGGCTCAGGTCGGGGATCAGGTCTGGGATCAGGTCTGGGCTCAGGTCCGAAATTGGAGCTCCGCCCTCATCTCGGATTTCTACGGAATCTGGTGGTCGTCGTGGATTGAGACGATGAGGGCGCTGGGCGTTACGGGCCTTGACCCGTGGGAGGGACAGGAGCGTGTCGCGGCGAATGCGTACTGGTGGTGGTGCTTCAAGGGATTCGTGGTCCTATCTGAGCGTCCGAACCGGATCAGCCGGGCCGGAGGTCGAGTGCAGACGCCCCTGCGATGTCGTGGCCGGATGGGTGGGGTTTCCACGCCTGGCATGGCACTCGCGTTCCCGAGTGGGTGATCACCGATCCGACGCCGGAGCGGATCTTCGCGGAGTCGAACACTGAGGTTCGTCGTGCGGCGATTGAACGGTTTGGTTGGGACGAGTTCGTGCACGTGGCCGGCATGACTCTGGCGGCTGGTCCGGTGAAGGACCCGGGCAATGGTGACAACGAGCTCAGTCTTTATGACCTGACGGGTGAGCTCGCGGATCTCTATGACGAGCCGGCGCGTGTGCTGCTGTGTACGAACGGGAGTCCGGAGCGTGATGGTTCGTACCACAGATTCGGGTTGATTGTGCCGGCTCATCATGATGATCCGGTTGCGGCTGCCGCTGACCTGTACGGCTGGTCGGCGGATGAATACAGGGCGTTGGAAGTCCGCAGGTAGCGGGCACGTCCGGGAAGGAAGAAAGAAATGGTGAGTCTGACTCTCGCGGATGCGATCCGCATTACGGGTAAGGATGTGCTGGATTACCTGGATCGGGATGTTTCCGTTCCGGTGGTCACGAAGGCTGCGTGTCAGGGGGACGTGTCGTTCCTCCGTTCGGAGGATGCGCCGGCCACGACGCCGATGCCGAAGCAGGGTGTGGTGATTGTGCGTTCGGAGGCTTCGGCTAACACGCATTCGCTGCACCCGGATGGTTCGGTGTTCTGGGATTACCGGTCGGATGGGTCGCTGCTGCTGGGTGTGCTGACGGTGCCGGAGGGTTCGTCGGCGCTGGTGTCGCATCAGGAGCATGGTGCTTTGCAGATCACTCCGGGGACGTACCGGGTTGGTCGTCAGCGTGAGTGGCAGGGTGAGTGGGCTTTGGTCCGCGACTGACGAATGGTTTGCCCGGCTTGGCAGACACCCCGTGTTCGAGTCCGGGGCGGGCGCTCACGTTGATGAGGAGGGAACTGGTTATGGGTACGAAGGCACGGAAGGCGCGGAAGCGGGCGGGTATCCCGTTCGTGAAGCCGGCGCTGGGGTCACCGTTCGACGGGGGTGATGCAGCGTGAAGGCACGCAGGCTGAACGCGGCGCCCGCGGTGGTGTCGGAGCGTCAGGAGATCGAGCGGCGGTTCAAGCCGTCCGCGCGTGACTGGTTCCCGCTGCTGTCGTGGCGGCTGAATGCGTCTCGTCCGGTGCTTCAGCCGGAGCAGGTGTCTGAGGACACGGTGACGGTGCTGCGCATGCGTCGGGTGAAGGACAAGGACGGGAAGCCTGCGCGTCGCTCCCAGCCGGTGCTGGTCGAGAAGACGGTGCGGACGGTGGTGCCGGCCGTGTACGGGCCCCCGACGTTCCGCAACGTGGTCAAGGACGGTGAGCACGTATGAGCGAGATCGAGGAGACGCCGCAGAGCGAGCCGGACCGGATCGACGCGATCCTGATGCGAGTCGGCGTCAACATGGGCGACCACGCGGAAACGACGTGGCGCTCGATCGAAGTCGCTGAGGACGAGACGGTTCGCGACCTCATGGAGCGACTGTTCCCCGCGGGTGAGAAGTGGCGTCCGCGCGACTACGAGTCGTGGCTGCGGCTCTCGTTCGTGGAGCCTCGCGCGCAGGCGGTGGCGCCGTGATGGGCGACACGTTGACGGGGCTTGCGGAGCTCGAGACGCGAGCGCTCGCGTCGGATGAGGACCGCCCGTCGTGGCTCGCGGTCCGGCGCACGGGGTGCACGGCGACGGATGTGCGGGACCTGTACCTGCACAAGATCACGATCGACCGTCTCGTCGCGCGGAAGCTCGGCCGTGAGCCTGACCCGTCTGAGGGTGCACGGTTCGGGAAGGCTGCCGCGTGGGGTAACCAGCGGGAGCCGGAGATCGCGGAGGAGGTGTTGGCCCGGTACGGGATGCAGCCGGAGCACCGGGTGTTCCACGCGGCCGACAATCCGCGGAAGCTGGCGTCGCCGGACGGGGTGGGTGCGAACTTCGACGGCGAGATCCAGGTCGCGGAGATCAAGACGCACGGCGAGGACATCGACATCGCACCGGGCAGCGCTGAGTACCGGAAGAAGGGGTACCGGGCGCAGAAGGTGTGGCAGATGCGTGTGACGGGCGCTCGGCGGTGCCTGTACGCGACGGAGGTGCGGCTGCCGGACAGCACCTGGTATCGGCCGGGGGCGCAGGAGTTCTACTGGCTGAACTGGACCGACGAGGGCGTGGCGGAGCTCGCGGCGGAGCTTGATCGGATCGCTGGCGACCTCCTCGCGGCACTGGACAAGGCCGCGTCGGAGCCGTTCGACGGTCCGGTGATCGATGAGGAGGTCGACACGCTGGCGGTGAACTACCTGCGCGGTCTGGATCTCGAGAAGGAGGCGAAGGCGCTGAAGGAGCCGGCGTATCGGGATCTGTTCGAGCGTCTGGATGCGGGGGAGTCGTTCGTGCAGGAGTCGCCGCTGGCTCGTGTGTCGTTCACCCCGGCGACGGTGGAAGACCAGCCGGTCTTCGCGTTCGACCGGGACCGGGCGGAGGCGGAAGCGCCAGAAGGTCTCTACGCGGCATTGACCGAGGCGGCGATGTACCTCGTGCGGGCGCAGGCGGATCACGAGGCGGCGCTAGAAGCGGTCAAGGCACACGAAGCGAAGTACCGCATCCAGACAGGCACGGAGCGTGTCGTGACGAAGAAGGCGTCGCTGCGTGTGACGCCGGGGAAGGCGATGAAGGCGAATGGCTGAGACAACGGAGACGACGTACTTGCATCCGACACTGGCGGCGGCACTGGCTGCGTTCCAGTCGGAACTGCCGTCGATCCGGAAGGGCAACACGGCGAAGGTCAAGAGCGAGCGGACGAACACCGAGTACAGCTATTCGTACGCGGATTTGACGGACGTGTCGGAGGTGGCTCTGCCGCTGCTGGGGAAGCATGGGTTGGCGTGGTCGGCGCAACCGACCCTGATGGACACCATGTTCGTGCTGCACTACTCCCTCACGCACGAGTCCGGGGAGTCGTTGGAGGGCATCTACCCTCTGCCGGATGCGACGACTCCGCCGCAGCAGCTGGGGTCTGCGATCACGTATGCGCGCCGGTATGCGTTGACGGCGATCACGGGTGTGGCGCCGGGTGGGGATGACGATGACGCACAGTCGGCACCGGCTGCACCGGCGCGGCAGCAGCGTGCGGCAGCGAAGCCGAAGGCACAGCCTGCTGCGAAGCCGACGTTCCAGGCGGCGACGGTGGACTGGGCGGCGAAGATCATTGATGCGGCGTCGGTGGCGGATTTGCGTGACGTGTTCGCGGAGGTGGAGGAGAAGGGTGAGGTTGGGCGTCCGTTCGACCCGCAGTACCGGTCGCATCTGGATGCGTTGGTGCATTTGCACGGGTTGGAGTCTCCGACCCCGGATGTGAAGGTCGGGCAGATGATCGGCGCGGTGAAGGTGGCGATGGAGTCGAAGCCCGCGCCGATGGTTGAGACCACCGAGGAGCCTGGTGAGCCGATGGCTTTGGGTGACCCGGTGGAGGATTGGCCGACTGCGACACCTGGCGGTGAGCAGTCATGATGACGGACGATGTCTGCTGTGACCGTAACCCGGTCGGTCCCGGGTTCCTCTGCACGAAGAAGCCTGGTCATATGGGCGGGCATGCGTGGGTGGATGGCGTGAGGCGCGGTGTCCCGAATTCTGCGTGGCCGAATCTGGGGACCGGCGGCAGGAATGTTTGGGATTGGGTTGGGTTCGTCCTTGTCGGCATGCTGATGGTGTCGTGGGCGATCTCGACGGTGGGTCTCGCGGCGCTCGTGTTCGGGGGGTGGAAGCCGTGAGCGACCCTGCACCGCTTCCGGAGTGGCTGCTGTCGGTGCTCCGCGACATTGGCATGGACGGCCCGGACCCGGAGAACCCGTTGCACGTGAAGCTGGTGAACACGCTCGCACGGTTGGGTGTGGGGGCGTCGTTCGGTGACCGCATCTCAGCGATGCGGTTCGTCTTCAACTGGGAGCTCGACGAAGCCGGCCGCATCTACGCGAAGGCGAAGACGGACTACGAGGTGTACATCGACCGGGAGACGGTCAAGCAGCGCGCGAAGGACGATAAGACGTCGCGGGCGGAGGCGGAGCAGATCGCGCGGGCGACGGATCGCGCGTATGAGCTGAAGCTGCAGTACCTGATGGGTGAGCAGCGGGAGCGTTCGATGCGGAATTTCCTGTCGACGCTTGAGTCCGCTCTCGATAATCACCGGACGAACCGGGCGGACATGCGTGCCGGTGACCGTGCGTCCGCGCAGGGATACACGGGGGGCGTGTGATGTCTGCTGCGGATGCGTTGCAGGTGATCGACGGGAAGCTGGCGCTCTGCCTGGCTGACCCCTTCGGGATCACATCGGGGGCGACTTTGGCGATTGTGCTGACGGAGATCCGGGATGCGTTGATGGTGAACCCGGAGTGGTCGGACGTGGTGGAGGCGCGGTTGCGCGCCGAGTTGGAGCGGGCGCGGTCGTTGGCGGTGCTGCTTGAGGCCGAGCTGACGTTGCATGAGCAGGGTCGGGGGAGGCGAGCCCTGTGAACCGCAGACACTGCACACGCCCTGGATGCACAGACCGGGTGGTCGGCCGGAAGTTGTGCCGACGTCATTATCAGCAAGCGTGGAAGGCCGGCGAGTTTGTCAACGCACCACTGCCTCCGCGTGTGCCGGGTCGCACGGTGTGCGCTGCGGATCACAAGCATGCCGAGTCGTCTACCTGCTACATCCAGCATCAGTGCCGATGCGTGCCATGCCAAGAGCATCACTCGCAGATGACCAGCCGTCGGAACCGCTTGAAGGCGTACGGACGGTTCGACACGGGCCTGGTTGATGCCGAGCCGGTGCGGGAGCACATGATGCTGTTGGGCGAGTTTGGGCTGGGGTACAAGCGTGTTGCTTCGCTGGCGGGGATCGGTGTGACGGCGGGACGGACTCTGATCTGGGGCCGGCAGGAGACCGGTCCGCGATATGGGGAGCTTCAGAAGAGGGTCAAGCGGGAGACGGCTGAGGCGATCCTGTCGGTGAAGCCGGACATCTCGAACCTGGCCGGCCGCGCACCCGTCCCTGCGCGGGGAACACATCGCCGCATTCAGGCACTGGTCGCCATGGGTTGGTCGCAGTCGAAACTGGCGGATCGTCTCGGCATGGAGATCAGCAACTTCCAGACGATGCTGTACAAGCAGCAGGCGGTGAGCGCTGGCCGGCACCGGCAGGTGGAAGCGCTGTTCAACCAGTTGTGGAACATGGCGCCGGCGCATGATGCGTGGCACGACAAGGCGGCGTATTCGCGAACGTTGAACTTCGCGAAGGCTCACCGGTGGCTTCCGCCGATGGCGTGGGATGACATCGACAACGACGTCGAACCTCCGGTGCCTGAGGGCGAGCAGGGCGCTGTGGATGAGATGGCTGTCGAGTTGGCTCTGATGGGTGAGCGTGTGCGGTTGTCGTCTGCTGAGCGTCGTGAGGCTGTGACGCGGGCGCACGCGAAGCGGTGGAGTGATTCGCATACTGCGGAGATGTTGGGCTGCAACGAGAGGACGGTGCTGCGGATCAGGCAGGAGCTTGAGCTGCAGGCGTTCGGTCAGGCGGAGCTGGTGCAGGAGCGTGCATCGTGATCGGGGGACTGCCGCGGCTGTCCGCGTACACCACCCCGGATTCGCGGGCTGAGACGGCGTTGGACTGGATGAAGGATGCGTTGTGCACGCAGGTGGACCCGGACCTGTTCTTCCCGGAGGTCGGCGGGAACGTGAAGTCGGTGTTGAAGATCTGTGAGGACTGCCCGGTGCGGTCGCAGTGTTTGCAGGTGGCGTTGGACAACGATGAGCGGTTCGGTATTTGGGGTGGCCTGTCTCCGAGGCAGCGTCGGAAGTTGAAGGACCCGACGGCGAAGGGGTCGTGGAGTCATGGGACGATGCGTGGTTGGTCGCAGGGTTGCACGGACCGTGAAGGGTGCCCTGGTGGGGAGAACGGACTGACGTGTCATCAGGCGCGGTTGGTGTATCAGGCGAAGTGGGAGGCGCGTCGTCGCGCTAACGGTGGGTTGCCGCGGGGGAGCGGACGGTGAGCCGGATGACGATGGAGCATCTGCTGGTCCCGCTGCCTGACCTCGACGGGTACGTGCACGGTGTGGTGTCACTGGATCCGCCGAAGGTGCAGTGTGACGGCTGCGGACTCGTCGCAACTGGTATTGGCATGGGTGCTGCGCTACTGATCATCCTGTGCGGGATCACGTCCAACACGTCGCTGTACGGGCATGGGGATGATCGCCGGTTGTGTGCTGACTGCCGGAAGGTGGTGTGGTCGTGAGCGCGGATATCCCAGAGGCGGTGCGGAAGGCTGTGGAGGCTCGCTCCGGTGGCGTCTGTGAGGCGTGTGGGCGGGCACGTGCGACGGAGAAGCATCACCGGCTGTTCCGGTCACAGGGTGGGCTGCACACGGTGGAGAACCTGCTGGACCTGTGCGGGTGGGGCAACCACACGGGTGACCACGGTGTGGCGCACACGAAGGCCGGGTTCGAGAAGGGCTGGTCTGTTCGGTCGGGTGATGACCCGGCTGAGATCCCGGTTGAGCATGCCTTGTTCGGTCGTGTGCTGCTGACCGCTGACGGGGCGTGGAAGCCGGTTGGAGACGGTTCCGGGCATGACGATACCCGGCTGTGGGAGACGCCGTTTTCAGGCGCAACAAAAGTTGCTGCTTGGAGGTTGTCGTGAGCCGCAGGGATCTGATTGGGGCTGCGCAGATGCTTCGGCGTCTGGTGCGTGCGTACGCTCGCCGGTTCGAGTTTGAGGGTGATGAGCCGGAGTTCGCGGAGTTGTTCGCTCTGCATGCGGTTTTGGATGAGGCGTTGGTGTCGGCTGCTGCTCAGTTGCGGGGTCGGGGTCAGTCGTGGGCGGTGATTGGTCGGTCTGTGGGGATGACGGGTGAGGGTGCTCGTCGTCGTTGGGGTCGCGTGGAGAAGGAGACGGCAGCGTGAACGGTGTCCCGATGAGCGAGGCGACTGCAAGGGACTTCATCATGGTCCGGGCGGCGTTGGTGAAGCGTCTCGGTGGCGCGAATGAGGCATTGGTGTGGTCGCGGGTGTACTTCCGGGTTGGGCCTGATAGTGCGGCAGCGTACGAGCAGGGTGGGGAGCATTGGTGGGCGGCGTCGTTGCAGACGGTCGCTGATGAGACTGGGCTGACTGTCAAGCAGGTTCGGGGTGCGATTGATGCTCTGATCGAGGGTGGGTTCTTGGTTCGGGAGCAGCATGCGGGGTATGACCGTACGGCGTCGTATCGGCCGGTTGTCCATGTGCCCTCTGGGGCAGATGGAAGTGCCCAAATGGGTACCTTCGATGTGCCCTCTGGGGCAAATGTTCCTCTTATAGACCTTGAAGAAGTTTCTTCGTCGAAGAAGAAGCCGGAATCGTCTAAGCGGAAGCCGGAGACACGGCTGCCGAAGTCGTGGGCGCCGAACGCGTCTCACATCGAGCGTGCACGGGCGAAGGGTGTCGATGTGATGGCCGAGGCTGAGGCTTTCCGGTTGCACGCGGAGACGCATGACCGGCATGCAGCGCAGTGGAATGCAGCGTTTACGACGTGGTTGATCAAGGCGCGTCCAGGTCAGGTGCGGGTGGCTCCGGTGTTGACGGCGGTTCCGGGGTGGGTGCAGGTGTTGCGGATTCCGGCTGAGGAGTATTTGGAGCGTCGTGGTGAGCCGGGTTGGGTGGCGTCGATGGAGGCGTTGGCGAGCAAGAGGGCGGCAGGCTGATGATGATCTGCGGCCGATGTGGCACTCCGATCAGACGCGGCGAACGGTTCGACGTCGACTTCGACGCGAACGTGCAGCACGTGCTCTGCCCGGTCATCCGAATCGTGGTGGCTGGTGAGACGACACGTCAACGGGAACCGGATCTGCTAATCACGTTGAGAACCCCTCCGGAGGCATCGTGACCGACGAACTGGTGCCGCCGCATGATGTCGCCGCGGAGCAGCGTGTGCTCGGCGGGATGATGATGTCCGGTGAGGTCGTCTGGGAGGTGGCTGGGGTGCTGCAACCTGGCGATTTCTATCTGCCGAAGCATGAAGTGATCTTCGAGGCGATCCGGGCGCTCTCTGACCGGCAGCAGCCGGCCGATTTCGTGTCCGTGTGCGATGAGCTCCGCCGCACCGGACTGATCGATCGTGCTGGGACTGAGGTGTACCTGGGCGAGATTCTTGATGGGACGATCACCGGGTATCAGGCGGTGCATTATGCGTCGATTGTCCGGGATCATGCGATTCGGCGTCGGACGATCGAGGTGGGGAACCGGATGGCGGCTCTGGCGTTCCGGCAGGAGGGTGACCCGGATGAGGCGTTGGAGGCGGCGCGCGCTGATTTGGACCGGGTGGTGCGGGTGGCGACGACGGATGCCCGGAATGTGCGGGAGTCGTTTTGGCGGGTGGTGAAGGGGTTGGAGGAGCAGCCGAAGGGTGTGCCGACGCCGTGGTACGAGTTGGACACGCTGATGGTGGGTTTGATCCCGGGGAAACTGTACGTGGTCGGTGGGCGTCCTGGTGACGGGAAAACGATCATGGGGTTGCAGTTGGCGCGGGCGTTGTGTGTTGCGGGCCCGGTGGCGTTCTCGTCGTTGGAGATGGGTGAGGACGAGTTGACGGAGCGGCTGGTGTCGTCGATGGGGGATGTGCCGTTGGGGTCGCTGACCCGGCACCAGTTGACGGAGGACGAGTGGTCGAAGGTGCAGGCGGTGCAGCCGCGGATTGAGAACATGCCGCTGTTCGTGGATGCGACCCCGGATGTGACGATCACGCACATCAAGTCGCACGCGCGGTCGGTGGCTCGGAAGGGCGGGAAGTTGGGCGGCGTCGTCGTCGACTACCTGCAATTGATCTCGGGCACGGATTCGAAGCAGAAGAAGTACGAGATCGTGTCGGAGGTGTCCCGGCAGTTGAAGATCATGGCGAAGGAGCTCGACTGTCCGGTGGTGGCGTTGTCGCAGCTGAATCGTGAGTCGGCTGGGGTGGGGAAGTTGCGGCGGGAGCCGAATCTGGCGGATTTGCGTGAGTCGGGGTCGATTGAGCAGGACGCGGATGTGGTGTTGCTGTTGCAGCGGCAGGTGAATGAGGACGGGTCGAAGGCGCCGGAGTTGAAGATCATTGTGGCGAAGAACCGGTCGGGTCGTGAGGGTCGGGTGTCGTTGCGGTGGGAGGGCGGTTTCGCCCGTGTGGTGAATAGGCCGGCGGTGTTGTATGACGCGCCGGTCCCGAACTGAGGAAGAGAGACGATGGGTATCACGATCAAGAAGGCGTCGGTGACGACGGTCATCACGAGGAGTGCCCGCATCTACGACGGCGCCGCGAAGGCGCTGACTGTCCTGCATCTCCGGGAGTTCCTGCGGTTGGTCGACGAAGTAGGTGGGATTGACGACAACGTGCGCGTGAGCCTTCGCGACGATCTGCAGCACGAGGGTTCATGGCACACAGTCGAGATCTCGGCTGCGGTCAAGGAGTTCCCGGAGTTGGATGATGAGCCCGAACCGCGTCAGCCGTACCCGAACGAGTAGCTCATGGACGAGAACGAGGCACTGCTGGCGTTGAACGAGCGACGCGCTGCACGGGCACTGGACAAGGCGCCCGCGCTGGTCGGGTACATGCGTCACCTGGTCACCCCGGGCGGTGCAGCGCAGGATGGCACACCGCGCGCGCCGAAGGCCGACCCGCCGCTGCCGTTCCGTGCGGATGCTGTGGATGACGCGGACGCCCTGTACAGCGAACTGGTGAACCGTGTGGATGGGTGGATGCGGTTCCTGCCGGTGCTGCCTCCGGAGGTGCGGACGTGGCGTCCGGACGGCGGCGACGTCGCAGGGTTCCCCTCTGGGACGACACCGGCCGGTGCGGAGGTGCTGACGTGGCTGGTGTGCAGGTGGCTGATGCGCCACCACCAGCAGTTCGTCGCGTTGCAGGCTGTGCTGGGTCTGCCGGTCGCGGATCACTACTTCGCGGATGTTGCGGATGCGGTGGGGCGGATGCGTGGCCGGTACCCGATGGCACCGCAACCGCCGCGTCGGGCGTTGCGTCGGGAGTGCCCAGTGTGTAAGGAGCGGGCGGTGGTGGCGAGGATTCCGCAGGATGTGCGGGACACGGAGGTGGTGTGTGAGCAGTGCGGGTATGAGATCCCGTACGACTCGTACGCCGGACTAGTCGAAGGATGGCTGAAATGACAACGAGTGAGGACAACACCGCCGAGAAGGCGTCGAAACAGTATGCCGACGATCTATTCCACGATGGTGCCCGGTCGCCACTCTCAACGTGCGCCGTCATCGGATTCAAAGATGGCTGGCACGCTCGTGATGCTGAGGTTGCTGTTCTGCGTGAGCGGGTAGCGGAACTCGAAGCCGCGGTCCAGGGTGTCAGTGACTTGGCTGACGCCGCCGAGCATGGCGCTCTGCGATGGGCGGACCCGCTGCCTGTACCGGAATGGGTGCCGCGAGTCCGAGCGGTACTCAAGTCGCCGTCTGAGGTTCTGGCTGCTGTGCGACGGGAAGCCGCAGCAGAAGGTGCGGCTTCGGCTCTCGAAGACGTCGCTCACGAATGGGGCAACAAGACATGGCTGCGGGTGCTCACGCAATCGCTGGTTACCCGCGCCGCCGAGATTCGTGCTGGAGGTAACCGATGAACATCCCAGAGGAAGCCGCACGCCGGTACCCGCACAGCGGAAAGATCATGGACTACCAGCAGGACATCTTCCGCGACGTGTTCATCGCTGGTGCTGAGTGGGCGCGCGCAGAAGCGTTTCGAGAAGCGGCCGAACTAATTGCAGACGCCGAGCATGTGCGCGACCGGACGGCAACATCTGTGCTTCGTACTCTGGCTGAGGGCACACTGGAAAGAGGCAACAGGTGCTGTTGACAGTGGCGCAGGCGGCGAAGCGGGTGAAACGCAGCCGGCGCACGATCGAACGGTGGATGGCGGACAAGACGGACCCGTTGCCGGTGCAGTGGTGGTCGAACATCCGCATGGTGAACATCGACGACCTGCTGCGCGTGTACCGGGCGCGACTCATGCAGGCACATCCGCACTTGACCTCGGAGCAGGTTGAGAGGCACCTGATCGGCAAATACCTGCCGATCAGATCAACACACCGTCGAGATTGACACGGTGTGTCACACCCTTCCGCTAGGATCTTGCTAGGCAAGCGCGCACCCTGAATTCAGGCGGCGCGCTTTCCGCGTTCTACCGGTGCACCCCTTCAGCGCCGGTATCACCGCTCGACCTGCGGGCATTCGGGAGCGAAACGGTCGACAAATCCGGTGGGCGTGCACATCACACGTGGGTGCTGTTGCACGCCCACCGGAACCGGTCCTTTCGGGGGTGAAGCGTGTGGACCCTGGACGCGTCACCAGACGTTGACCTGCAGCTGGAACTGGATGAACTCCAGGACTTCGCCTGCTCCGACCCGCGGCATGAACGCGGTGAGTCGTATCACACCCCGGACACGGCGGCGGAGTTCATGCTGTTGAACCCGTGCTGCGGTGACCGTGCGATCGTGTGCCGGTCGCGCGCTTACTACTTGAAGTACCAGGCGGCAACGATCCGGTGCGCACGCTGTCAAACCGAGTGGGCACCTCACCGTTACCGGTTCATCCCACTGCCGGGAGTGATGCCGTTATGAGTCTGCCGCCTGCACCCACTCATCCGTTCGAGCATGAGGTGCGAATCCTGGTCGACGGTGACCTGTGTGACGCACGCGGTTGCCCTGCTACCGCATTCGTCCGCGTGTACGTGTACCAGCCTGGCACGAAAGAACTTCACGGGTCGCCCCTGCATTTCTGCGGACACCACTGGTCATCTGTCGCTGACCGTCTCGTCGTGGACGCCATGCACGGCAAGTGCAGCATCCACGACGAACGTGAATGGTTGGCACGGTACAGCCGATGATCGACAGGACAGGGCAAGTGGCACTGGTCCATTCGACAGGGTTCTGGCCGTGGCTGGTGACCGCGATCACCGGGTCGTACTGGAACCACATGGTCACCGCGATCAACCTCCACGAATGCGTGTCAGCGGAAACAACCGGTGTCCGCCGGCGGCAGTTGGCTGACTTCCGTGTCACCGCGTGGTCGATGTTCCCGGAGTCGGATTTGGCACGCCACAAGGTGGCAGCGTTCGCGGAGGCGCAGATCGGGAAACCGTACGCGTTCTTCGACGACTTCCTCATCGGGTTGGGCATCGTGTTCCGCACGAGCGCACCAGCGTGGATTCAGTCGCGGTTGCGGTCTGGGCGTCGGTGGGAGTGCGCGGAGCTCGCGGACGCAGCACTGCAGCACGGTGGCGTGAACGTGTTCCATGACGGCCGCCCATACGGGGCGGTGTACCCGGGTTCGTTCGAACCAGTGTTCGAACGGTTCGGGTGGTTGCCGGGTGAGGCGGAGGAGTTGCCGCCGTGGGTGACGGGCGGGCACAGGTCATGAACAAGACGGTCAGCGTGTGCATGTGGTGTGCGATCTATAACCGGGTGTTGGTGGAGTTGTCGACGGTGACGGTGATCCTGCTGAGCGGTGAGCATTGGCATGCGTGGTACTGCGCCACGTGCAAGCACGGTGGGCAAGCGGACGGATAGGGAGACGACGATGACGTACGCAGAGCAGTACCTGAGTCAACCGGAGAACATGATCCGGATCAGCGACGACATCGGGTACACGTGGACGTGCTACGACCCGCAGGGCGACAACGGTCAGGGTCTGCAGTGGAGCAGCCACGTGCACGACATCACGTGCCTGTGGGTCTGGCATGACTGCGGGCAGATCCTCGGTGAAGACACGATCATGCCGGGTGCACGCTTCGGCTGGCGTCCGGGTGGTGTGCGAGCTCACACGCTCGTGCAGATCGACCCGCTGACGATTACAGCGTCGGTGTACTGGCCCGACTGCTGCGGCAAGCACGGGTTCATCACGAACGGCGCGTGGATCGCAGCCTGATGGGCCGTCGCAGCGGTCGCCCGTACGAACGCAGCAAGACGATCGTCAAGCGGAACGCTGAACAGTGTTGGCGCTGCGGTCGACCATTGGACCCAGCCGCACGCCGTGGTGAACCAGGGTTCGTCACGGTCGGTCACCTGGTCGCAGTCGAGGACGGCGGCACCGACGACCTGTCGAATCTCGCACCGGAGTGCGGGCCATGTAACTACGGTGACGGCGCGAACCGCACGAACGCTAAGCGCGCAGGACGCGCATTGAACGTCTGGCACAAGCCGGGCTGGTAACAGGATCTCTGACTCAGACGTCCAAGCAGCCCACCCGTGAATCCCACACCCACCTTGCCGCACAGCACACAGGGCAGTTCCTGCCACCACGCACAGCACACCCCACCACATAGGCCAGGGCGAGGCTGAAGCAGACGGGCAGCCAAGGCGCACACCACCGCAGGCGCAAACACCCAGACTCACCCACCCCCACCCACCCCTGCCATCACACAGCAGGGCAGCACAGCATGACCATGCACATGGGTAGGGACTGCCAAGCATGCAGTGAACAGAAACAACCAACGTCTCAACAAGACGATGCGTGCAGGGCAGTACCAATAACGGCAGCCCTCGCACCAGCGCACGCACCAGCGCGCGAAATTTTTTTATACCACCAGCACCGATAGAC
>Ga0070658_10003002_pt1 | contig 13959 bp, 13 predicted proteins | sample KBSC13metaG_FD_64664 | JGI IMG/M metagenome (GOLD analysis project Ga0070658, IMG submission 64664) | Corn rhizosphere microbial communities from Kellogg Biological Station, Michigan, USA - KBS C1-3 metaG | ecosystem: Host-associated > Plants > Roots > Rhizosphere > Soil ... | reverse complement strand
CGCCGCCGTGCTGCGCTACACCAAGTTCGGGCGACGGGTCTATGCCATCGGCAGCAACGAAGCCACCGCCCGCCTGTGCGGCATCCCCGTGCAAAGGACGAAGCTGATGGTCTACGCCGTCGGCGGCCTGTTCTTCGGCCTGGCCGGCGTGCTTGAATTCAGCAAGCTCAACATCGGCCAGCCCACCGGCGCCGTGATGTACGAACTGTACATCATCGCCGCCTGCGTCATCGGCGGCACCAGCCTCAACGGCGGCGTCGGATCCATCTTCGGCACGGTGATCGGCGCCCTGATCATCGGCGTCCTCTACGCCGGTGCCCAACAATCGTTTTGGCCCAAGCAGGTCCAGGAAATGGCCATCGGCGTAATCATCATCGCGGCGGTGGCGCTGGATCAGTTGCGGATGCGCCGCAAGGTCTAGACTCGGTCCGATAATTTCCTGCAGCATCGCCCGATAGCATGCTTCAACCGCACCGAGACCTCCCACACCCCAATAAGGGAAAACTTGTAATCCGGTCCGGGATGAGTCACAATAGTAGTGATCATTTCTGAGGGCGTCTGCCCGGGCTGGATTGACATGATGGACAGTCAAAGCGCGCTGGCGCCGGCCGACCCTGATGAACGCAGCAGCCGAGCGGCTTATTTCCGTCTGATCGGCACCTGTTTTCTGCTGACTGCCATTCCGGCGACCGTGGATCTGCTCACCAACGGCGTCAACCCGAGCATGTTCTACGTCGTGCCCCTGGTCCTGCTCGGCAAGGCCGGCCAGCGGCGATTGCTCGTGCCTTTCACCGTGTTGCTGCTGGTCCTCACCTTTGGCCTGTGGCTGCTGGACCATCTGCCGGAACTCAGAACCGATCCGCGCGAGCTGCTCCATTGGCGTCTTGCCAATCGGGCCATGGCGGCCGTCGCGATCTGTGTCGTTTGCGGGGCGCTGCATTTCTGGCTCGGCCTGCCCGAACGGCTGGTGCTGGCCGGCAATGTGGAGTCGGACCCGACGATGTTCGACGAGGTGTCCGAATCGCTGCGGAATTTCATCGGTTTTTTCGTCAGCACGCTGCTGATCGCCTTCATCGCGCTGGCCGATTTCACCACGCCGGGGCAGATCAACCTGCCGATCCTGTACACCATTCCGCTGGTGATCGCGCATTGGATGGGCAGCCGCCGGCTGCTGTGGCTGTTGTTGCCGGTGCTGCTGCTGATCGCCGTGCTGGGATACACGCTGGGCGAGCCGCCGCACGTCGAATACGCACGTCTGCCCTTCATCATTGTCAATCGAACGTTCGCCATTTGTACCCTGGTTGTTTTGGCCGTTTGTCTGCACTTCCTGATTCGGCCTCAGCGCAATGGCGCGGACGTTCCTAAGGTGGTCTGAATGTGTGGCATCGCCGGAGTGTTAGGAGTTACCGCCGAGGCGGCCCGCTCGGCCCTGGCGCAGATGGATTGCGCCCAGCGCCACCGGGGCCCTGACAGCAACGGCACCTTTGTCGCGCCGCTGGGGACGGCGTGCGTCGGCCTGGGGCACCGGCGGCTGTCGATCCTCGATCTATCCCCACTGGGTCACCAGCCGATGCAGCACCCTGCGACCGGCGACGTGCTGATCTTTAACGGCGAGATCTACAACTTCCGCTCCCTGCGCAGCCAGCTGGAGGCCGACGGAGAGCAATTCAAAAGTACCGGCGATACCGAGGTGCTTCTGCGCGGCCTGGCGCGACACGGGGCCGAGTTCCTTAAACGCCTCGAAGGGATGTACGCGCTGGCGTTCTTCCGCGCCGCCGATCGCTCGCTTCTGCTGGCGCGCGATCCGATGGGGATCAAGCCGCTCTACGTCGCCCGCCACGGCGCCCGGCTGCTGTTCGCCAGCGAGGTGCGCCCGATCCTGGCAACCGGGCTTATCCCCGACGAACTGGACGTCGACGGGCTGTCGAACGTGCTGGCCTTCGGATCGGTACAGCACCCCAAGACCATTTTCCGGCACGTTTCGGCGTTCCCGCCGGGCCATTTCCAGGTGCTGTTGGCTGACGGAATCGAGCAGGAGCCACCCAAGCCGTTCTGGAGCTACCCGGCCAGCGACAGCACGATTTCGGAGCCCGAAGCGATCGCGCAGATCCAGGCGACGCTCGACCTGGCCGTGCGCGATCACCTGGAGAGCGACGTGCCGGTGGGCATGTTCCTCTCCTCCGGGCTCGACAGCACCGTGGTCGCGGCGCTGGCCGCCAAGCACAGCCGCGACGTGCGCAGCTTCACCGTCGGTTTCCAGGACCAGCCTGATCTGAGCGAACTGGCGCTGGCCCGTGAAACCGCCAAGCTGTTCGGCCTGCAGCACCGCGAGGTGTTCGTCAACGGCGACACCGCCGAGGAAGCCATGGTGAAATGGCTGCAATCGATGGATCAGCCCTCGATCGACGGCCTGAACGTGTACGTGATCTCGCAGGCGATCCGCGAGCTGGACATGAAGGTCGCCCTCTCCGGGCAGGGGGGCGACGAATTGTTCGGCGGTTACCCCAGCTTCCGCGACGTGCCGCGGCTCAAAAGGTGGATGGGGAAAGTCAAATGGCTGCCCCCGTCGCTGTGCCTTCTGCTGGGCCGACTGGCAACCTCCGGCCGTAGCGAAGCGGTGCGGCACAAGATGGACGACGTGATGTGCACCGACGGCAGCCTGAGCGCGCTCTACCTGCAGCGGCGACGCGTGATGTCCGCCGCCCAACTCCGCCAGCTCGGCTTGAGCACTGACATGATCCGTCAGCAGTCGCGCATCGCCATCCCCCAAGCCTCTGACGGCGACGTGGACGACATTGCGATGATTTCGCGATTCGAATCGTCGCTCTACCAGGGCAATATGCTTTTGCGCGACGGCGACGCCAACGGCATGGCGCACGGCCTGGAAATCCGCCTGCCGATCATCGATCGGCGCATGCTCGACCTGATGCACCGCCTGCCTGGCTCGCTGCGCCTGCCGGGCGGGATCGCCAACAAGCACCTGCTGCGCGTGGCGTTCGCCCCGTATCTACGGCCGACGATTCTCTCCCAGCCCAAGCGCGGCTTCACCCTTCCCATGCGACGGTGGATGAGAGGGCCGCTGCGCGAATTGTGCGAGCACGCGCTGACGCAATTGAAGCTGGCATCGGTCTTCGACGCTCGCGGCATCGACGCGGTGTGGCGCAGCTTCCTTTCCGAGCCCGAAAGCCCGATGTGGACCCGCGCCCTGGCGCTGTGCGTGCTCGGCATGCACCTGCACTCCACCCGCAGTCGGCAGCAGGCGGCCTGAACCTCACCCCGCTATTTGGCGGCGCGAGCCAGTTGCAGTGTCGCCACCATCGGCAGGTGATCCGAACCGATGTCGCGGCCGGCGTGGGATTCGACCAGCCGCCAATCGTCGCTCGCCAGGATCTGATCGATGCGGATGCCCGTGATCGGCCACGACCAGGTGTTCGGCCAGCTCACACGCAAGGGTGCCATGGCATCGGCGAGACCGGCGCGGCGGGCGGTCTGCAGGATTCGGCAGTAGCGCGTCGCGTTGAAATCGCCGGCAAGGATCGTCGGCAGATCGTGCTGTCCGGCGAGGGCGGCGGCTTCGGACAGCACCGCGTCGCGAGCGATCGTGTTCCCGTGCTTGATCGGCGGCAGCGGGTGCAGGCCGATCACGCGGATCCGGCGAACGACGCCGGTCGGATCCGTGAACTGCAGCGTCGCATCCATCTGAGGCGTCTCGAATCCGGGGCGGACACGCTCCACTCCCAGCGTCGACCATTTCACATCGCCGCGAAAACGGCAGTAAAAGGCCATCCCGAAATTGCCAAGGCTGTCCGGCCAAACCGTGTGAGTGACGTAGCGGTCATTCAACGTGCGCAGGTATTTCGCCCACACGTCGTCTACCTCGGGAAGGATGATGATGTCGGGCGACTCCTCCTCGATCAGCCGCAGCAGGGCGTCGTGGTCGGTGTTCTGCGTATGGACGTTGGCGGCGACGATTTTGATTCGCAGCAGCCCCGGATCGGTGATGGCGACGGGCGGCAACGCCGGAAGCGTGCGCCACGGGAGCAGGCCGAAAGCGATGAATCCGCCCCAGATCGCCGCGATAACGCCGGCGACGGCGGCCAGCGTTGTCGCGCGCGTCGGTTGGCACTTGCGGCGCAGCGCCAGGAGCAGCAGCGCGCCGACCAATCCCGCCGCCGCCCATTGCGGGGTCATCGGCGTCAATAGAACGAAGGGCCATACGCCGCCGACGATTTCGCCGAGAAGCAGCGCGAGGAACGAGGTTACGGCGAGAAAGATCGCCCACCGCCGCACGATGGCGGCCGCAGATGATTTCGGCGGCGGCGCGGCCGCGGCGGTTTCGTCAGACATGCGACCGATCTTACCGGCGACGGCGTCGCAGCAGCAGCATCGATCCGACGCCGGCCAGGCCCAGCAGTGCCGGCTCGGGAACGACCGCGGCGAAATCGGAGTTGTGATCGATTACCGCCCACACGCGGTGGTGGGCCGTGTCCACGCCGAACCGGCCGAGCTCGGGTGTGCAATTTAAGCCTTAACACCCAGCAGCGGAGCGATCGTCGCCCCGATGGTGGCCGGGCTCTCACTCACGCCCAAGCCGCATTCGCGGAAGATCTTAAGCTTGGCGTCGGCGGTGTCCTCTTCGCCGCTGATCAGGGCGCCGGCGTGGCCCATGCGCTTGCCGGGAGGGGCGGTCCGGCCGGCGATGAAGCCGACGACGGGCTTGGTCACGTTCTTCTTGATGTACCGGGCCGCCTCGGCTTCGTCGCTGCCGCCGATTTCGCCGATCATGACGATGCCGTCGGTTTCCGGGTCTTCCTGGAACATCTTCAGCAGTTCGATGTAGTTGATGCCCTTCACCGGGTCGCCGCCGATGCCGACGCAGGTGGTCTGGCCGATGCCGCGGGTGCTGGTCTGCCACACCGCTTCGTACGTCAGCGTGCCGCTGCGGCTGATGATGCCGACGCTCTTGCCGGATTTTGCTTCGCTCGGCGGGGTATGGATGTAGCCGGGCATGATACCGATCTTGCAGCCGGGCTTACCGCCGTTGTTGGTGCCGGGAGTGATGATGCCGGGGCAGTTCGGGCCGATCAGGATGCTCTTGGGGTAGTTCTTGAGGAATTCCTTCGCCTTCACCATGTCGAGCACCGGGATGCCTTCGGTGATAGCGACGATCACGCGGATGCCGGCGGCGGCCGCTTCCATGATCGCGTCGGCCGCGAAGGGGGGCGGGACGAAGATCATCGTCGCGTCGGCCCCGGTCGATTTCACGGCCTGCTCGACGGTGTCGAAGATCGGCAGGTTGTTCTCGTCCTGCTTGCCGCCCTTACCGGGCGTCACGCCGCCGACCATCTTCGTGCCGTAATCGAGGCAACCCTTGGTGTGGAACGCACCGGCCGAGCCGGTGATGCCTTGGCAGATGACCTTCGTATCGGCGTTGACGATGATGCTCATGGTCTGCGGAGGGTAAACGCTGGCAGGAAATCGGCAAGGGGAGGGGGAAAATCGGAAACCAGAATGATGAAATCAGAAAAAGGGTGCACCGCCATCGGTTGCGACAGGGGATTTAGAGGCCCCAACCCTTCGTCATTCTGATTTCGGATTTGATTCGTATTTCTGATGTCGTCATTCGGATTTCCCCCCTCTCCCGACTCCGACTGCGGTTTTGGCCACGCGCCAACCGATACATCTACCTATGTCCGACCCGCGTAAGCGTCCGTTCCTGATCGCCGTCCTGCTGCTGACGACCCTGAGCCTGACGAGCGGGTTCCTGTTCGCGATCGCCCCCGCCCCGCTGGCGGCCGACGGCGACGCCGACCGCACCCTCGCCACCGCCCCGGCCCGGCTGGAAGTGGCCAGCGCCGGCCTCAACTAAGCTGAGGCTGTCCCGCGGTTGAAGCAAAAACCGCGCCTCGCGGACCCGCCGAGCGGGATTTCAAGGTTTCGCTTGCAACCCCCCTGTTCGTGGTCTATGTTAAGCCTCCGTTGGCGTGTTCCAAGGCGGCATGCCATAGGGGAAGCTCGTTGTCGTTGAGCAATAGATTTCGCTACGCCCGTTTTTTATTTATACCATTATCGGCGTAGGGAAGTGTGGCGGCCGGGGTTCCACCGAACCGGTTGACATAACGAGTGCCGCGGTGGGACATTAGATGCCACAAACTCTTCTCCATTACGAAGTACTGGAGCGGCTCGGAGAAGGTGCGCGGTCCACGATCTACAAAGTGTTAGATCCGAAAACCAGGCAAACCTTCGCCTTGAAGCATGTCGTCCGGAAAGATCCAAAGGACATCCGTTTCATCGAGCAGATGGAAACGGAGTTCGAGATCTCACGCCTGTTCACGCACAAGAATCTCCGCCGCAGCTTCGACTTGAAGATCATCAAGACGCTGATGCTCAAGGTGAGCGAGGCCTTCCTTGTAATGGAGTACTTCGACGGCCTGCCGCTGGAAGTGGGTCTTCCGCCGGACATGGCCGACGTGCTCGACACCTTCATCCAGGCGGCCGAGGGACTCAAGTCGATGAACGCGATCGGCTTCGTCCATTGCGACATCAAGCCGAACAACATCCTGCGCGACCGCGCCGGCCGGGTGAAAGTCATCGACTTCGGCCAAAGCTGTAAGGCCGGTACGATCAAGGAACGCATCCAGGGCACGCCCGATTTCATCGCCCCCGAGCAGGTGAACCGCAAGCCGGTCACCCAGCAGACCGACGTCTTCAACCTCGGCGCCACGCTCTACTGGTCGATCACCGGCCGGCACATTCCGACGCTGTACACGGTGAATAAGGGGGGCGAAAACAGCTTCCTGCTCGACACCGCCATCCCCGCCCCGGCCGAGCTGAACCCGAAGTGCCCGATCGGCATCAGCAACCTGATCCTCGAATGCGTCAGCACCCGGGTCGAAAAACGCCCCGCCGACATGGACGACGTCATTCGCCGGCTTGAACTGGGGTTGCACGTGGTCCGCAAGCAGAACGACCCGGACTGGAAGCCGGATCCGAGCGACTCGCTGACCGAATCGAACTTCTGATAAACTACCGGCCGTGAGCACCGCACCCTCACAACCGCCGTTCATCAGTTTTGACGAATACCTTCGTCTGGAGGCGCAGTCCGAAGAACGGCACGACTACGTCGACGGCCAAATGATCGCCATGTCCGGCGGCTCGCCGGAGCATAGCCGGATTGTCTCGAATTTGATTCGCGAAGTCGGAACGCGCCTCAAGGGCAGACCGTGCGAAATCTTCGACACGAACCTCCGCATCGGCACCCGCGGTCGCGTCAAGACGCACTACCCCGATGCATCCATCGTTTGCGGCCCGCTTGAGCTCGATCCGCGGGATGCGACCGGCCATACGATCCTGAACCCTGTCGTCATCTTCGAGGTGCTTTCGCCTTCGACCGAAGCCTACGACCGGCTGACGAAGTTCGATCACTACCTGACGCTGCCGTCGCTGCGTGAATACGTCCTGATCCGCCAGGAGCGACCGGAGATCATTCATTACTTCCGCAATCCCGATGCGACGTGGATGCTCGGCGTGATCAGCGACCTGCGGGCAACGCTGCGATTGCGATCCGTCGACATCGAAGTGCCGGTTCGCGAGTTGTATGACCGGGTCGCGTTTCCCCCCGTCGCCGACGAAGACGACGCGGAGATGCGCTGAATTTTTCGACCGTCAGACGCGCTCGATCCTGATGTCCTGCAAGGGCCGCACGGGCGCGAGCAGTTTGCCGATCGCCTCGCGCCGATAGCCGAAGATCTCCCGCAACTGCCGCCGCACCATCAGCCGGTTCATCACCCGCCCGATCGGCCCCGCCGGCAACTTGTAGGTCACCCGATCGCGACACCGCGTCCCGCCGCCTTCGAAAGGGGCGACCGCTTCAAACGTGTGCTGGTGATGCCACAGCGTGTACGGCCCCCGCAGCTGCAGATCGATGAACTGCCGCGGCGGCGACCAGTCGATGATCCGCGTCTTCCACTTCACCGGCACGCCCGATACTCGGATCGTGTAATCGATGAGCGCATCCTGATGCATTGCGATCGGCTGCGGCGTGACGATCCTGAAATGCATCCACTCGGGCGTGATGCGGGGCAGGTTCTCTGCTCCCGAGAAGAAGTCCCACACCTCCTCGAGCGGTTTCACCACAATCACCTGATCGGTCAACTGGTAGAACACGCCCAATCGTAATCAGCTCAAGAGCCCCCCAGAGCAACAATGTTGCCGATCGACCTCAAAAGCCCACGCCACGCCCGGCATGAGCTGCTGATCGAAACTGCTACAATTACACGGTGATGATCCGCGTGCTGCGATACGCCTGGGCAAGCCCGACAACCCTTTTCGGATTGGCCATCGTCGCGCTCACGCTCGTCACGGGCGGGCGCTGCAAGCTCGTCGAAGGCGTCCTCGAAACCCATGGCGGGTTCGCCACCTTCGCGCTGCGGCACCTCACCCTCCTGAAGCATGGCGCCTCGGCGATGACGCTCGGGCACGTCGTCCTTGGGCAAACCGAACGAATGCTCGAACAGACCCGCGCCCACGAGCGCGTCCACGTCCGCCAGTGCGAGCGGTGGGGCCCGCTGTTCATCCCCGCCTACGTCGGCACGTCGGTCATTCTTTGGCTGATGCGGCGCGACGCCTACCGCGACAACTTCTTCGAGCGCGAAGCCTACGCCGTTGCACCTTAGCGGAAGTTCTTATTCGTAGAATCGGTCGCCCGGCGTATGCTTTGGCATCTCTTGGGGAAGGGGCGGGCACATGTCAATGCGAACGCGCGTCGTCACGCTGTTGGCCGTGGGTTGTTTGCTTGGCATCGCCGAATCACCCGCGTCCGGCGCTGGCCGCCGATCGCAAACCGGCGCCGATGCCTTACGACGGCGCGGCCGAGGCGTTCGCCAGCTGGTCCGGATCGATTACCGCCGAAACGCCCACCAGCCACACTCCCTTCCTCGGGCCAATGGGCAACACGCCGACCTCGCTCACCTTCACCGGCCTGCCGAAACACGATTTTCTGCACATCCAGTTCGATTTGCTGCTGATCAAGTCGCTCGACGGCGTCGACCGGATCGACGCCAACTGGGGCATCAGCGGGCCCGACTACTGGTCGCTGCGGCTGGACGACCGCCCGACCCTGATCCGCTCGGCCATCTCCGCAACGCCGGATGAGAACGGCTTCGCCTTTGCGGCCAAGATGCACACGTTCCCGTCGGTCATCCCCAGCATGCCCGTCGCCGCCGGCACGGGAGCGAGCGGGATGAACGCCGAGGGCTTTGTGATGGAGTTCAAGTACGCCGACATTTCGTTCCCGATGGACGGCGTCTACCACGTCGATCTCACCCTCCCCCACTCTGCCGCCGACGCGACGATCACCGCGCAGGGCTACGGCCTGAGCGGTACCAGCGACGAAGGCTGGGGCTTGGCGAACGTGAAGATCGACACCCTCAGCGCCGCCGATGTCACGCCGCTCACATTGCAGGAAATCGAGCAGGCCTGGAAAGACGCGGCCTCGACCGACGTGCTCCAATCGCGCGACGCGTTCTGGAAACTCGTCAGCGCCGCCGACACGGCCGTCGATTTGCTTTCCCGGCAAGACGTCCCGCCCGGCTTCAACACCGCCGACGTGGAAGGCCGGCTCGACGCCGCTGTCGGCAGCGATGCGGAAGCGGGCTTCGAAGCGCGGCAAGACCTGATCGCGATGTGGCCGGGCATCGAGTCGATCCTGCTCCGCAGCCCGCAATTCACCGGCCCGGACGATCCGCATCCAGCGAACAGGCACCATCGACCGACGCACCGATCACTGCGATGATTTGCTCGTCGGCCCGCGGCGGGAAACGAGCCGATTCAGTTGATCCGGCGTCAGCACGGCCATGCGCTGATCGATCCACTGATCGACGATCGGGCCGCGCCTTTCGCCGTCGCGTTCGGCCGCCTCGAGCAACTGCTTCTGGGCTGCCGGCTTGTCCCCATCACTCGCCGTCACGTAAGCGTTGAAGAGCGTGCGGATTTCCTGCTGGACGGCCTCTGCCGGCTTGGGGATCGGGCCGACGGCTTCGAGCCGGTCTTGCTGCTCCTGCGTCAGGCCAAGGCGCTTCTGGGGCTCTTTGTTGATCAGGGTCATCATCGCCTCGCGCTTGGTATCGCCGGGAGCCGCACGCATGCCGAACGCGAGCAGCCACGTGCCATCGGGCCGCGGCATCGCCGTGATCGAACTGCGGCCGCTGCGGACGTACACGTTGCCCTGGGGGCTTTGCGTAATGCCGGCCTGATGATCCGCGGGATTCGCCAGCGGCGCGACCTTCGGGCCGTCGTAGGTCGGCATCTGCGCCGACGGGCGGCGGAGCGAACCATGGCCAACGTCTGCGGCTGAATCGGTGTCGTGCATCGCCAGGTAAACGCCGCCCCCGCCGAACGCGGCCCCCAGCAGGAACGCCGCCACGGTCAGCGCGGCGATCGGCAGGAAGATGGACGGACGCGACGGCGGCATCGGGAGGGGCGGCGGCGGCATGGCCCCATCGTATCGCGTCCACGCGCGTAGGACACACTATTGTGTGCCGCCAGCCCATAGCGTCCGCGCACGGTTTTTCTATACTCTTCGGCTCGATTCAACCAAGGAAAGCCATGGCCGTCACCGAAAAGCCCGCCCCGAAGAAAATCGTCCTCGCTTACAGCGGCGGACTTGATACCAGCGTCATCCTGCCGTGGCTGAAGGAACGCTACCCGGGCGTCAAGCTCGTCGCGTTCGCCTGCGAGCTCGGCCAAGGTGATGAGCTGAGCGGCATCGAGAAAAAGGCCTACGCCAGCGGGGCCGACGAAGTGATCGTCGCTGATCTGAAGAAGGAATTCGCCGAGCAATATTGCTTCCCGATGCTGCGGGCCCATGCGATCTATGAGCAGGATTACCTGCTCGGCACCTCGATCGCTCGGCCGCTCATCGCCGCCAAGCAGGTTGAAGCCGCCCGCCAGACCGGCGCCGACGCCGTCGGCCACGGCGCGACGGGTAAAGGCAACGACCAGGTTCGCTTCGAGTTGACGTACATGGCGCTGGCCCCCGACCTGCAGATCATCGCCCCGTGGAAGGACACGAAGTTCGAGCTCCGCGACCGCGAGACGGCCATCGATTACGCGCAGAAGCACAACATCCCGATCCCGGTCAGCAAGAAAAAGATCTACAGCCAGGACCGCAACCTCTGGCACATCAGCCACGAAGGCGCCGAGATCGAACACCCCGACAGCGAGCCGAACTGGGAGGCCTGCCTGACGATGACGACGGCCCCGGAGAAGGCCCCGAACGAGCCGGAGATCGTCGAAATCGGCTTCGAAAACGGTAACCCGATCAGCGTCAACGGCAGCAAGCTTGCCGGCGACAAGCTCATCGAAGAGCTGAACAAGATCGGCGGCCGGCACGGCGTGGGGATCGCGGTGCTGGTGGAAAACCGCCTCGTCGGCATGAAGAGCCGCGGCGTATACGAGACGCCCGGCGGTACGATCCTGTACGAAGCCCACAAGGCCCTGGAACAGATCTGCATCGAGCGCGACACGCTGCACTTCAAGCAGCAGATCGGCCTGCGCTACGCCGAGCTGGTGTACAACGGCCAATGGTTCCACCCGCTGCGCGAAAGCCTGCAGAAGTTCATCGACCACACCAACGCCACGGTGACCGGCACGGCCCGCGTCCGCCTGTTCAAGGGCCGGGCCCTGGCCGTCGGCGCGCAGAGCCCCCACACGCTGTACGACCCGCAACTGGCCAGCTTCAGCATGGAAGGCTACGACGTGACGGCGGCCCGCGGCTTCATCGATTTGTTTGGCCTGCCGATGAAGGTGGCGCAGCAGGCGAAGCGGTGGTGAAGACGCTATACTTCGGTAATGAAGATCAAAGTCGTGATCGAGCCGGGAGAGGACTGCGGCTTTATCGCCAGCGTGCCCGCGCTGCGCGGCTGTCGCTCGCAAGGGGCTACGCGCGAAGAGACGCTTTCAAATATCCGGGAAGCCATCGAAGCTTGGCTGGAAGTCGAGCAAGATAGATCCGATCAGCGCGACGCAGCTTCTGACGTCGAGTTGCTAACGGTTTAATCGATGGCCAAGCCTCTTCCTGTTATCAGCGGCCGTCAGGCCCGGCGCGCGTTTGAACGTGCGGCTGGCGCTTCGACCGGCAACGCGGCAGCCACATGGTCCTGACAAAGGAAAACGTCCTGGTTAATTTGTCCGTGCCGGACCACCGAGAACTGGACCGTGGCTTGCTTCGGGGCCTGATCCGAGATGCCGGAATGACGGTGGAACAATTCGTTGCCCTTCTGTAAGCACGAGTTGCCAGCGACAGATGAATCTGAGCAGATGCCGGCTCTAAATCCTGTTTTCGACGACTGATTCAGCTGGCAGTTGGATCGACCATGGACCCGATTGATCGCCTTTGGTCCGTCGCCCGCGACAACATCGGCGTCGATGCCGAACAGCTTTTCGCCGCCATCATCGATCCGGCGGTGCTGACCACGGATGATCCGCGCACGCGGTTGCTCGTGCGCGATTCGGTCGCGGGGTTGCGGCGATTTTGGGGGTGCTCGATCTTCGATGAGCGCATCAAGCCGCTTCCGCAACGGGCGGAGATCGAAGCCTATTTCAAAAATCAGCCGCCAGATATCGGGTTCCCATCCCTGAGGGAACGAATCATGAACGTCACCGATGCGCAGACACTGACGCGATTTTGCCGCGACCTGGGTCGACGGCTGCGCGAGCCGGCGTCGATCACGGTCGGCGGATCGATGGCGCTGATCATTCAGTCGCTGATCGTGCGGCAGACCGAAGACATCGATGTCGTCGATGAACTTCCGCCGGCCGTGCGGCAAGATCCCCGGCTTCTTGAGGAACTGCTGGCTATCTATGAATTGAAGTTGGCGCACTTCCAATCCCGCTACCTGCCCCGTGGCTGGGATCGCCGAACGTGGTCGCTGGGTGTGTTCGATCTGCTGACGGTTCTCGTAATCGATCCGGGAGACGTGCTCATCGGGAAATTATTCAGCCGACGTCCAAAGGATTTCAAAGACATCTTGAGTTGCTGGGCGAAACTTGACGGGGCTTCACTCCGCCGCCGGCTGGCGGAAGACACGGCCGCGTTTCGCTCTGATGCCAAATCGTTCGAAGCCGCCAAGCACAACTGGTACGTGTTGACCGGCGAGCAGGAATTGCCGTAGCTCACGCCGCCGCCATCTCGGCGGGTTCCGCGACGTCTTCGTTCTTCGCCGGCTCTTTCCCGTCGAGCAGACAGCTCACGTTCATATCCCCCATCACGTTGATCGCCGTCCGCGCCCGGTCGAGGAACCAATCCACCGGCAACAGCATCACGATGTAGCTCACCGGCAAACCCACGGCGGTGAAGACCAGCGTCATCGTCACCAGCCCCGCCTCGGGTATGCCGGCCGCCCCGACGGCGGCGACGACGCTGGTGAGCACCACCACGACCTGGTGCGTGATCGAAAGATCCTGGCCGATCATCTGGGCGACGAACAACGCGCTCATCGCCTCGTAGAGCGCGGTGCCGTCGTTGTTGAAGTTGCTGCCGACCAGGGCGCCGAGGCTGGCGCTCTGCGGGCGCAGGCCGACGTTGTCTTTCAGGCACTGGTACGTCACCGGCATGGCGGCCGTGCTGCTGCCGGTGGAGAAGGCCAGGAACAGCGCGTCGCGCGTGCCGCGCAGCAACTGCATCGGCCGCACCCAGCTGCCGACGCGGATGCGGATCAGGTAGTAGCAGGCCTGCAAAAACAGGGCGAGCAGGACCGCCAGGATGAACCACCCCAGCGCCTTGAACGGCCCGAACCCCTGCTGGCCGACGATCGCGCCGACTTTGGCCAGCACCACGATCGGCACGAGCTGCACCACCCAGTGCAGGATGATCAGGATGATGTCGAACGCAATGCCGGTGGCGTAGATAACGCTGTGGATCGCGTGCCCCTCGAGTTGCCGCACCGCCAGGCCGACGCC
>Ga0070658_10003000_pt1 | contig 13963 bp, 5 predicted proteins | sample KBSC13metaG_FD_64664 | JGI IMG/M metagenome (GOLD analysis project Ga0070658, IMG submission 64664) | Corn rhizosphere microbial communities from Kellogg Biological Station, Michigan, USA - KBS C1-3 metaG | ecosystem: Host-associated > Plants > Roots > Rhizosphere > Soil ... | reverse complement strand
TCGTCTCGGTGCATATCCCGTGCACGTTGCATTGCTGCTGATCATTGTCGGCGGCTTTATGACCGCGCAGCTTGGGACGACCGGCACGATGATGTTCGCTCCGGGTACGAACAGCGATCTCCTAAATGAGACGGTGCTCGATCTGGATAAGGCTACCCAGGTCACCAAAAAGCTGCCATTCACCGTCACGTGCACGGATATTCAGCAGAAGCTGCTCAAGAAGGACGGTACGCTCTCAGCCCAAAACACGATCGACTGGATCACTCGGATCAGGATCAACGATGGCGGTGAGATCACCGAGGGCACCGTGCAGATGAACCGGCCCTTTGACTATCGCGGATATCGCTTCTTCCAAGCGTCATTCGTGAATATCGGTAGAGCACGCAGCGTCACTCTGATGGCGACCCCGGCAGGCGGCGGCGAGCCGCAGACGGTCCAGATCCCGCGCGACGGTATGGCGACGCTGGCTGACGGTACGCAGGTGGCACTTACAGATTTCAAAGCCAACTTCACGATGGGCCAGCAGCAGGACGAGGAAGAGGAGTCGAGCGACTACCAGAAGCCCGGTGCGATCCTCTCGGTAGGCCAGGCAGGACAACCCACGCAGACGGCGTATGCGTTTACGCCCGCGATCGGCAACATTCCCGTTGCTTCAAAGCCCGTCGGCGGATACACGTTCAAGCTTGTCGAATTTGAGAAGGTCGCCGATCAGCACATCCTCGCCGTCCAGCGTGATCCCGGAGCGACTGTCGTTTACATCGGCTTCACACTTTTGTTCCTGACGCTTGTCGCGGTCTTCTTTTTCGCCCACAAACGTGTCTGGGCGGTCATAACGCCTGAGGGTGACGCATGCAGGGTCGTGCTCGGGGGCAACGCGAATCGCAGCCAGGGTGCCTTCGACGAAAAATTCAGAGCCTTGGTTGCAAGGCTGCAGGTATAGCTATGAGCCAAGAGGTTTTATTACATCCGATCATCGCCGCTGAGGACAAGGTCCCGACCACGGCGTCCAACATCCGCTCCTACCTTCCGGTGGCTGCTGCGATCCTCGGAGCTCTCGCTCTCGGAGCGTGGCGCGTCAGTTTCGGCGGGACGCATTTCATCACCGACAGTGCTCTGATGATGTTGGCGCTTGCGGCGTATTGTTTCGCCGCCGTGTTTTATCTCACGAACATGTACGCGCCGTTCCGCTTTGCCGAAAAATTCGGCATGTGGACAGCCACGCTCGGTGTCTTCTTCAATCTGTCGAGCTGGCTCGTCCGTTGGGCGGCGGCCTACGACAGGGAATGGGCCATCTTTAACTCTCAGGGAGCTAACCCCGCAGACATGCCATGGGTCTTTCGGTACGTGCCCTTCGCAAATCTTTACGACCTGAGCCTCGCGTTCGCATTCGGGGCCGGTGTAACGACGCTGCTCGTGATGCGACGGCAACAATTCAGGATCGTGGCGGCGCTTTCACTCCCGCTTGCGGCGATCATCCTTGTTCTCGCACGATTCATCGGCAGCGAAATGATGGAACTGCCGCCGGTGCTTGACTCGTACTGGCGGCCGATCCATGTCGGCGTTGCATCACTTAGCTATGGCATCGCTCTGGTGTGCTTTGCGGTCGCGGTGCTGTACCTGTTGAAGGACGGCCTCGAGGTGGAAAAGATGGCTATCTGGACATCTGCCTTTGCCATCGCGGTGTTTGCGACGGTGTCCAAGTTCAGCGTGTTTTCGCTCGCGACATTTGGGACATACACGGCCTCGACCTTCGTCGGCGACTCGCGTCAGTCACTCGCCCTGCGGGCTGACATTCCTTACGTGGGCTGGTTTATCGTTGCGGCCACACTGTTGCTCGGGTTGGCGGTCGCGGGTTACGCAATGTTCCTCTCAAAGGGCGATACGAACTGGCGAACATGGGGGAGCCGGGCCCTCTATCTTGCACTCGCCGTGCAGGCGGGCGGCATTGGAATGCTCGTCTATCAGCTCAAGACGATGACCAACGTCGTAACGCAGATCGCGCCGTCGCAGTACTACACCTTTGCGACATGGATGCTGCAGCAGGAGCAGGTCCCGCAGCAGCAGATCGCTGCCATGTCGTCGTCGCAGCTCTTTCAAATGGCGAACCAGTGGATAACGCAAAACGGCGCGAAGCTCCACCTCTCCACAAATGCGAATCCGGTCGAGCTCGCCGCGTTGATCACGGCCTTCACGGGAACGTTCTTTGTCGTGCTCTTCGGCATTAATGCCCAAAAGATCCGTATGCTGCTCCCCAGCGTTGAGACGCTCGACGGCCTGATGTACAAGCTTGCGGGGGTGACTTTTGCCGGCCTCGCACTTCTCCTGATAACGGGTGCGGTCTGGGCCAACGAGTCCTGGGGCCGCTACTGGGGCTGGGACGCAAAAGAGGTCGGCGCTCTTGTTGCGTGGCTGACCTATGCGGGCTTCCTCCACTCGCGCATCGCCTACGGCTGGAAGGGCCGCCGCTCCGCCTACTTCGCCGTCGTCGCGTTCCTCTTCGTGATCTTCACCTACCTGGGTGTCAGCTATCTCCTCCCGGGCCTCCATTCCTACGCCTGATCCGCCTGAGGCGTAAGCTGACCCCGCTCCGTGCACTTCGACGGGCGGGGCCTTTTTTTGTCTAGAATGCCTGAGAGAAACGAAAGTGGATGTGGTCCTGGTGGAGCTTATAGATGGCGTTGCCACCCGCGGCCTGAGGGATAAGGAAGGTCGGCGGGTTTAAAAGACGAGCATAGTCGATACCGAATTCGCCGCCTACAGGTGTGCGGATCCTTAGGCCGACGCCGACGGTGTGCGTCCATCGGGCCGCCTGATTATGCAGCTCGACATTGCCGGCCGGCGGGTTGGCCGGGTTAAAGATCTCACTGAATTTCCGGAACACATTGCCGCCGTCATAGAAGGGCACGACGCGCAGTGCCTTTGAGATCGGCACACGGCCCTCGAGGTTAACGACGGCGATACCATTCCCGCCGAATGGCACGGTGAATGGATCCAGATGCACCGGCTCGCCCTTGCTGTTGTGGTAAATGCCGGTCGGCACGACGATCACGCGCGGCCCTGCCTCCTCGAATTCAAACCCACGCAGGTTATTTGAGCCACCGCCGAAAAAGCGTTCGCTGATGGGCAGCAAGCCATTCAGGTACGGGTATGCAGAGCCCGTGTAGCGGTCGCCGCCAGAGAACGTCCAGCCGCCCCCGATGATCGCACGAGCCGCCAGCGTCAGCCGCGGTATCCGTGGAGGCGAGTAGTAAAAGTTATACGTCGCCTGAAACTTGTGAAAACCGATATTCGCTCCGAGCGGCTTGAGCGAGACACCGTAGTCGATCGTGAAGAACTGACCATTGGTAGGGTCCGACGCATTGTAGCGGCATGGCTCCGCGGGGTCACCCTTAGCGATGGTGTCGAGTACTGAAAACTTAACAGAGCAGCTCCGGCGCGTGTCGCGGACGAATGTCGTAGAGAAGCCGGAGATGCGTGTCTTTGTGTCGGGCGCAAGCAGATCTTTGATCAGGAGGGATTCGATATTCCCCAGCCGCACATCCTCGAAGCGTGCACGGAAGAAGATAATGCTCCGGCTTGCACGACTGATAGTCCGGCTCGTCTCCGCAGAGAACCCGATCCGGGTGATCTTTGGCTCGGGAACCGGCCGGCCGAATTCATCGATGGGATTGCCCTTATCATCGACGCGCTGCACGATCCCGAAGGTGCCCTTATCAAATGCCGAGCGGAAGAATCGCGTGACCGTCGTGTCACGCTGGTACAGCAGAGAGAGCGTCAGAGGCGAGAACCGCTTTGGTCCGTCGCGCATGAATCTGGGCTCGACGAAATCGAACTGCACCAACTGTTGCCGCTGCGAAAACTGAAATCTCGCGCCCGCCTGCCATAGCCTGCCGAAAAGATTCGAATGGCGGATATCAAAGAATGAGCTCAGGCCAAGGTCGGTCGAGTATCCTCCGCCGTAACTCATAACGCGTGACGGCTGCTCCTCTACACTGACTATCACGTCGCTCTTTCGAGTGCCGTTAGGGTCGTCGCCGGCGGGCTGCGGCTTGATGTCCACGCGAGCGAACGCATCGGAGGCGTAAAGGTTTTGCTCCGATGTGTAGATGTCGGAGGACTTGAGCAATTCGCCGGGCTCAAGGACCACGGCCTTTTGAATAGCGGCTTCCTTGGTGTGCTCGTTGCCGGTCACAAGGACGCGATTGATCACTACCGGTTTCCCCTCGTGTTCGACGCGAAAGACCACCTTCACACGCCGCTCGGCGTCCGGGGCCGGCGATGCAGCCTCGACCGTCGAGGTTACGACACGGGCGTCGTAGTATCCGCGTTCGGCGTAGTACTTGGTCAGCTCCTGAGCTGCGTTCCGATTCCGGGCATAAGAGAAGTTTCTGCCGGCGATCGGGGCCGGAAGATGGCTCCTGAGCTCATCCGTGGGTATCGCCGTGTTGCCGGTTATTTCGACGTCGGTCACGACCGTTGGCAGTCCCTCCTCGACCTGAAAGGTCACGATAAGGCTGGTGCCGTCAGGCGATACGCCCTGCACTGCGTGAACTTGAGCGTCACGATAGCCGAGGCCGGACATCAGGGATTTGATCGTCTGCTCGTCCTCCTCAAGTATCCGTGCCGAGGTGTACCCGCGGCCGTAGCCAAGGACCGGAATTATGCCCAGAGCGTTCGCCTCCTGGGTCTTGAGAACGGTTTTTACTTCTTCGATGGGGAGCTTGTCGGTACCGCGGATGCGAATATCGGTAAGCTTGAGCCGGCGGTTGAGATCGACGACGTACTTGACCTGCACGGTGCTCCCGCTGAGGTCCTCGCTCGCGAGCATGGAACACAGAAACTCCGTTTCGTTCTTGATCGGAACATTCTGAACGTCCGCGATAGGCGGAGTAGCCGAGCAGACGGGCTTAACGTCGGCAAAGAAATATCCCTGCTCCTGGTAGTGATTTTCCAGACGCCGCTCACCCTCGACGATCGCGGCGTAATCGAGTGTGCCGTCGCGGAGTATAGGTATAAGTGTTTGGTCGGTGATCTTAGCGGTCTTCCCGTCCGTGTCGGTCACGACGTCAACGGTCGGGCCCACCTTGCCGGTGAGATCGACGGATACCGTGTTGGCGTCACTGTCGTAAACGACCTTGGGCTCATCGAGCTCAGGAGCAACGAACTTCTCGCTGCGGAGGACATCACGGACCTTCTTTTCATCCGCTATTAGCTTGTCTCGTGAGTAGAAGCCGCCTTGCTTCAGCTTTAACGTTGTCAGATCAAAAGGCTTAGTAAACCCGTCGACCCCGACCGAGAGTTCGGAAATGTGAGCGGGTTCGCCCGGCGTGATATGAAATGTGACGCCGACGTTATTCTGGAATTCGAGAGGCCGCTTTTCATACGTGACCGTGCTCCGGTAATAGCCCTTGTCTCGCATGTAGGAGAGGATCTGGTCCGCGCTCTCCTTTAGGGACTGATCCGATATGACCGAGCCCGGGGAGACGATGTTGAGCTTAAGCAGGAGCTCCTGCTCCGTGATCGTTTCACCGGCTGTCGGGCCGATCTCGATATTGACCTTTTGAGCCTGGAGTTTGCGCTTGACGTCGAATGTGAGGTCGACCGTTCCTGCAGCCGTAAGATTTGCGGACACGGTGACAACATCGATGCGCTTGGTGTTGTAGATGGCCTCGATGGCGTCGCGGACCCGGGGAGCCGAATACACGTCCCCGACCGCCTCGCGTGCTATAAGGCGGTACTCCTCCATCGACCGATCGTCGGATTTGGACGCGCCGCCAACGGTGACGTTTACAGCCCCGATCGGCTTTTTCTCGAATTCTGCCTGCGAGAATGCGGGTACACAAAAGAGCAGGCACGCTAGTGCCGCCGGACCGACGATCGTCCAAATAAAATGTCCCCGTTTTTTCCCCCTTTCCGCCATCAATTTATGAAGCTGCCGGTTGTTAAAACCGCCGTCTGAACCTGACCTCGAAACTAAAGTTGTCGCGATTACGCGTGATGTTGGCCAGCGGCCGCTGCTCATAGCGAGCTACGAACGACAATTTATTCGACACTCGATATTCGAATGCGAGCACCTGATTCTGATCCTGCGAGAGGTTGGTCGCGTAGGTCACCCGCAAGTTGTTGTTGATCTGCCGACCAACGGTAAGTCTCGCCGTTGCCGTACCCAGGTCGCCGGCGATGAGCGGATCGATCTCAAAAACATTTAGGCCAAAAAGTTTGTCCGTTGCCTTTCTGACGGGATTGCTGATGATCGCATCCGTGAGAGCCTCAGCCGCCGTGTTGAGCCCGCCCTGAGCAAGCGTCGGTATTCCGCCTGCCGCATTCGTCAGGTTGCCGGTAGTGATCAGCGAAACGACATCAGCCTGAGGCAGCGCAGGATTTGAGCGGAAGGTGGCGTTGAGCTGCTCTGAGTCACGCAACGGGCCGTTTAGATTCACGAGGATCTGATAGCCGCTAATGTCGGTCTGAGCCTGCAGATTGATGATGGGATCTATCTGCGTGTCGGGCGGGAACTCGAGCGTACCGTGCTGAATCTCGTAACGATCCTTGCGGAAGAATATCGTGCCGCTGTTCGCACTAATGCGGCCCGCGATCCGGGGATTGTTCGCATCGCCTGAGAGCTGCAGCGATACGGATGCGGTGAGGTCCGCGATGTTGTTCCGAACGACCAGGGCGTCACGTCCTTCGATAGTGATGTCAAACCTGACCGGCAGCACTGTTGACGAGCCTCCGCTTGACAGCACTGCGTCGTGCCGCGAGCTCAGAAGGTTAGCAAGGTCAATGTCGCGCGAGTACAGGCTGCGCTTGGCGAGAACGCGGCCGGCGATCGTCACAAGTAATCGCGGCTGCTCGCTGGGGCTCGGGCGGCTCCACTCCGGGCGAGATCCAGTGATCTCAAGCTGAGCGTCGCCGGTAGTTACAAAGTCGCTGGGCAACGGAACCGTCACATTGTCGCCGCTGATCCCCAGCCTAAAGGCCTTCACATCAAACCCGCTCAAAGTTGCTCCGCCGTTAGCGGTGAACTGCCCGCCCCCGAGATAGCCATGCGCGTGCTCGATCTCCACCTGGTCGGTCGTAAAGATCAGCCTCGCCTCGACACGGTTTGCGGTGAAGCGGTCAGTGCCGAGGAAAGCCGATACGCCGCCATTCACGACGTTTGCCGTACCGACAAAGCGGGCGGTCGCATTCGGCCCGGAGATCCTCATTGAGGTGTCGGCAAACCCGGAGAAGAAGGCGTCTTTACTGGCCAGGTTTAACAGTGCGAGGTTGACGCGGCCGTCGATCGCCAGATCGTTGTTTACAGCGTCATTGAGAGCCTTAGTGCCGGTCACCGAAAGGTTAGATCCGCCTCCCGCGAATCTTGCCTGTTTGAATGTGATCTCGCGCGTGTCAAAGGCGATCTGCACGTCGCCGACCGAGTTGAGCGGCGTGTCCTGTATCTGCAGATTTAGGAGCGAGAAGTTGGCAGAACCCTTTAGGTTAGCCGCCGAGTACGTTCTCGTCCCTTTATCGTCTACCTGACCGATGTTCCCGCCAAACTCGACGTCACCTGTAGCCGTGCCGCTGATCGGGTAATCCTTGAGACCCGGGACGAAGGCGAGGAAGGGTGCCAGCGGGCTATTGTTGAAGTGTGTCGTGACGCGGAAAGGCATGTCGTCACTGCCAAAGTTTAATGTCGCGTCCACTGCCTGCTGCTGGCCGCCGATGGTAGCCATCGCATTCGCGGTAAGTACCTGGTTGGCAGTGTCACCCTTGAACGTAACGTCACCGAATGAGTTTTCGTTTATGTTTACGCCGCGCGCGACGCCGCTGAACTTGACGTTGTACGTGGACGTCCGCGAGGCAATTCCTGTCGCAGCCGCGGTCAGGTCGACATTTCCGGTGATGTTGGGAAGGGCCGTGTCCTTCGGGAGAAACGACAACGCTAAAGGCATTGGAACGGACGTCCCGGTAAAGTCCACGTTGAAGGCCTCGGAGGCACGATCGTAGTTGCCCTTGAGGCTCAGCCGACCGGCTCCGACCCGCATCTCGGCCTGATCGATATTGATGTTTGTCCCGGCGAATGTCGCCTTCACAGCGAGATTGTCGAAAGCCTGGCCCGCGATGCTCCCGGCCGCGGCGGTGAGGTTTACGCCGCCTTGAGCATTGTTTGGCAGCCCGCGGATATCGACAGTCCCTGAAGTGCGGCCATCGAAATCCTGAAGCCGTTCAGGCAGAGCGATCGGGAGGGCCGCGAGCAGGCTGCCGGCGTTCACGTTTGTGAGCGTGGCCTGAATGGACGTGTTATTCGTGCCTCCCTTCGGCATATCGACGGCGAAAGTCGCGGTCCCGCCGTCACTCTGCGTGAGCTTGCCGTTGGCTAACTGGGTGCCTGCCGGGGAGACGTTCAGATCCGTGGCGACCGACCCGACATCGCGGCCGTGGAGGATCAGCGATGCAAGCGACGCGTGGCCGGTGACATTCGGGTCGGAGAAGTTGCCGGTGATCTGACCATTGAACGCGAGATTGCCGGCCGCCTGGACCTGCATATCATCGAGCTGGTGATTCAGATCGCTGGAGATGTCGAGCACCTTTACAAGACGCTCGACCTCGCTCGCATCTGTCGAGTTCAGTGCGACCGTAAGGTCAGAGTTGCTGCTTGCGAGATCGAATCTGCCGGTTGCGTTAAGGTGACTCGCCGCAGTGTCGAGCTTTGCGGTGTCGACGCTAAAAAGTCCGTTGGTCGCAGACAGACGTACCTGACCGTTGATAGGTACGAGCGACGTGTCCGCGGATCCCGCGTTCGCGACGATCGCAGCATCGAGGCTGCCATTCGCATTCCGGAAATTGGTTCCGGTGAAGGTCATGTCTACGGTACCGGTGGTCTGGCCCTCAACCGGGATGACGCGCCCGGCCTCAAGAGCGATGAGTTTACCGATATCCAGATCGGTGAAACTCCCACGCAGCGTCGATTGAGCCCTGTTGTTCAGGGCTATCACGGCTGTGCCCGTCAATTGGCCGTTCATGACCTGGGCCGTAAGGTTGTTGAAGGCGACGCGTGAATTGTCGACGTCAACACGCGCCGTCGCCGCACCGAGGGCGACACTCCCGACCGCGCCGCCGCCGATGCTCATATCGGCACTGGCGCGATATCTGCCGGAGGGCTCGAGAACAAATACGGGCTTTGCGAGCCGGACATTCTCGATATTCCCGCCCTCAGGCAGCTGCTTGGTCTTATTCAGGGCGACGTTGCCCGCGTCGATGTCATTCGTGCGGCCCTCCACGACGCCGCCCCGTATAGTTAGACGGACTCCGCCGATGTTGAGGCTCCCGAGCACCGCTGAGCCGGTGTCCAGCTTCGCGATTCGAAGCTTGTCGGAATAGATCGTCGTCTCGGCAGGGACGTCATGAAAGGTGACGGCGGGTGCCTCGATGCCGGTCACGCGGGTGCCGTCCTTCAGGATCTCATCGATCCGGAGGTTGCCGAATGTCATATCCAGAGGGCCCGGGTTATTTACCAACCGGAGGGTATCGGCCCTCACGTTTCTAGCCTTGGCACCCTGAATGTCGGCTGAATCGGCACGGAGGTTATCGATATCAACGTCCGTTCTCGCGGGCACGTCAATGATCTTCAAGTTCCTTCCGGTGAGGTTGTTAAAGCCAAAATCCTTAACCTGATAACGGGCGGCCTGGGCAGAAGCGGCGGAGACTCTCGTCGTGCCGTCTGCAGACGACACGCGCAGGTCTCGAGCTGTCAGCCCCTCAAACTTCGTCTTGCCTATCCCAAATGTGTTGGCCCGGCCGACGGCTGCCGACGCGACCAGATCGCGATCCTTGTGCTCAGCAACGGCGTCCTTCAGGAACAGACCGCCAAAGGTCATTGCCTTGGACGCAACGGCCGCCGCCTGCAGGTCACCGACCCAACGAAAGTCAGAGCCCGTGCCACGCACATTGCCGTACAGCTTGATGAAATCGAGTTTAAAGTCCTCAAACGTCATCATCTCGGCGACGGCAGTCCCATTCGCCTCGTACGTGTTGTTTTCGCCCGCGACCGTGGCATTGACATTAACAGCCTTGAGATACACACCGGCGGCCCGCAGCGACTGGCTGTCGGCAGCACCCTCAATGCGGTACTGCTCGCCATGCCCCTGAATGCGCCCCTTGAAATTCCCGACACCCACCACCTGGGTCCCGTTAGGAAGGATCGTCGCGGCCTGCGTGAGATCTACCGTGGAGGTGACATTAAGGTCGTACTTGATGTCCGCCCAGTCGATCAGCGTGCCCGACGCGTACGTCTCCGCCAGCGGAGACTTGAGCGAGAATTCGTGTATCTCGGCACCACCCTTATCGGCGATACCCGTAGCGCGGATGTCGATCTTCTCAAAGCGGTTCTGATCGTATGCAAAGTTCGAGTCTGTAGAGGTTACGTCAAACTTATAGCGCTTCTGGTCGTCGGGAACCGTGTAGTCGACGGGCTCCATCAGAAAAACGACGTTCTTTGCATCACCCGATAAGCTCCGCGACACATCGCCATAGTGGACGACCGTATCCCGCAGAGCGAAATTCATCGACTTGTATTTGAAATTAACTCTCGTTCCTGGCTCATTCTCGACAAAGTGGAGGTTGTCGAAGTTAGAACGTCCATTTTCGTCAAATTTGACCCACACCTCGGCGCCATCCACATCCGTCTTGTCGATCGAGATGTCACGGCTAAGCTGCCATGAGTAGAGGTCGGTCACCGTCATCGCGAGGTGAGCATTTCGGATGAAGAACAGTTTCTCGCCCGAGACCTTGTCGTTGAAGGTTGCGTTCTGCAGTTCCAGTTCAAGCGGATTGAGGCGTACTCGGAAGACATCGGCTGAGAAGACGATGCCGATGTCCGCCATCTTGGTGGTGAACTGTGTTTTTACGTAGGTGTCGAGGACACCGTTACGGTAGGCAACAACGGACAGGAGCGCTGCGAGTACCGCCGCGATGGAGATCACGACGACCGCAAGAAGCGCGTTTCGCCGGGTAAAGTACCGTCGGCGAACCTGCGGAGTTTCCTCTCGTTCTATTTCGTTGTTCGTTTCGTCAGCGGCCATCCGCCCCTTGTTAAAATTACAGGCTCACTGTCTCAACTATCTCAAGGTCAAATGCATCCAGTGCGGCGACCCTCGGCGGGTGATTGGAGAGCAATTTGATCCTTTTCAGGCCCAGGTCCTTGAGGATCTGCGCTCCGATACCATAGTCGTGGACTTTGCCGTACCCCGTCTGGCGCCTCGCCGTCTGGAAATCCACCCCGGTTTCCCGCATCAGCGCATAGGTTTTGAGCTGGTTCACTAAGTCGAGATTATTATCACGCTGCCGTAAATACAGTATGACGCCATACCCCGCCTCGTTGATCTTTTGGAGAGAGCTTGCAACCGCGTTCGCAGCCTCGCCGATGCGGGCCCCAAACATGGCGAACGTTATGTTCTCGGTTTGGACGCGCACCGGAACCGCGTCAGTTGCACTCGAAAGGTCCCCATGGACGAATGCGACGTGTGTTTCGCCGTTGAGGACGTTCTCGTAAACGACGGCCCGGACAGAGCCGTGATCGGCCGGAAGCTCCGTTTCGAGCACTCGCCGGACCAGAGCTTCTTTCTCGACGCGATAACGGACGAGCTCCGCGACCGAGATGATCTTCATGCCGTGCTTCTCGGCAAAGATCTCGAGCTCGGGCATCCGGGCCATCGTGCCGTCGTCATTCATGATCTCGCAGATCACCGCGGCGGGCATTAGCCCGGCGATCCGTGCAATATCCACGCTCGCTTCGGTCTGGCCGATGCGCACGAGCACGCCGCCATTCTTCGCTCTCAAAGGAAATACATGTCCGGGGCGGGCAAGGTCATGAGGGCGTGTCCTCGGATCCACTGCGGTGAGTATCGTCTTCGCCCGGTCCGCGGCGGAGATACCCGTAGTCACACCCTCGCGTGCCTCGATCGACGTGGTAAAGGCGGTGCCCATCGAGGATGTATTCTCGGTTGTCTGCGGAAAGAGCTGAAGCTCCTCACACCGCTGCTCAGTCAGCGGCAGGCAAATGAGCCCCCGCCCGTGGATCGCCATGAAGTTGATGATCTCAGGCGTGACCTTCTCAGCCGCGCAGACGAGGTCGCCCTCATTCTCGCGATCTTCGTCGTCGACAATGATGATCATTCTGCCGTCGCGAATGTCCGCGGCGGCTTCCTCAATGGTCGAAAGCGGCATTGATACTGACGTATAGAGCGTGTCAAAAACGCGCTAACTATCAGTGAATTGTAGCGGATACGCGGGTAGTTCGGCGAACGCGGCAACCCGCCGTTGCGCTAAGCCGCGGGGGGACCAGGAGGATCACCCCAGGGTCAAGCTTTTCAGATACTCCCGCAGCTGCGGGCCGAGGTCATCTCTCTTGAGGGCGAATTCGACGTTTGCTATGAGGAATCCCAACTTGTCACCGGCGTCGTGGCGTATGCCGTCCAGCTTGAGCGCGTAGATGGGACGCTGCTTTAGAAGAATTCGCATCGCGTCTGTGATCTGTATCTCTCCTCCGGAGCCGGGCTCGGTCTGCTCGATCGCGCCGAATATGTCGGGTGTGAAGACGTATCTCCCGATGATCGCAAGATCGGACGGGGCATCGGCGAGGGGCGGTTTCTCGACCATGTCGCGGATCTTGTATACGCCCGGCTCGACCTCCTCCGCATCGATCACCCCAAACCTCGATATCGCCTCGCCGGCAACCTGCATTGTCGCGATAACCGGCGCGTCGTACTTCTCGTACACGTCGATCATCTGCTTTAGGGCAGGGACCTCCGCATCGACTATGTCGTCCGCTAACACGGCCGCGAATGGCTCGTTGCCGACGTAATCCTTCGCCTGGTATATGGCGTGACCAAGACCAAGTGCCTGTTTTTGGCGTGTGTAGGCGATCTTTGCCAGATCGGCGACGGAACGGACCTCCTCAAAGACCTTGTCTTTTCCGCGTTCCTTTAGCGTCTCCTCAAGCTCGTACGAGATGTCAAAGTGATTCTCGATGGCCGATTTTTCACGGCCCGTTATGATCAGGATGGAGTCGATGCCCGACGCCACAGCTTCCTCGACCCCGTACTGGATCAAAGGCTTATCAACGAGCGGGAGCATCTCCTTTGGGGATGCCTTTGTAGCCGGGAGAAACCTTGTGCCGAGCCCTGCAGCAGGGAAAACCGCCTTGCGAATCTTTTGTGCCATAAAACCGATAGATTAGTTTATCCCGGCTCGAGCAGACAAATTCGTATTCATCCGTACGGCGGTGCGCCAGAGTTTGACTTGCGAGCGGTGATAACAATGTGATTACATTTTCTTTCCGTATGCTCGATCTAGCTTTTGTAAGAGGAAATTTGGACGCCGTCAGGCAGGCGATGGCCAACAGGAACTTCCCCGCGGAGGTCCTTGACCGGTTTGCGCAGATGGATGCCGATCGCCGGCGCATCATCAGTGAGGCGGACGCCGTAAACCAACAGCGCAATGCCGAGAGCAAGGAGATAGGCTCTCTTATGCAGGCGGGCAAGCGGGACGAAGCTGACGCCAAAAGAGCGGCGATAGCAGGGCTCAAGGAGCGTCAGACCGAGCTCGAACGGCAGCGAGACGAGGCTGACGCGGCTATGCAGGAGCTTTTGCAGGGCCTGCCAAATATTCCCGCAGACGATGTGCCCATCGGGCCGGATGAGTCCGCCAATAAGGAGATCAGGCGTTGGGGCGAGCCTAAGAAGTTAGATTTCGAGGCCAGGGACCACACGGATATCGGCGAGGACCTGGGCATTCTGGACTTTGAACGAGCGAGCAAGATCTCCGGCTCACGTTTCGCGATCCTTAATGGTGCGGGCGCACGTCTCGAGCGAGCTCTCGTAAATTTCATGCTGGACACCCAGCGCGAGGCCGGCTATACGGAGACGCTGCCGCCGTTTCTTGTGAACAGGACCTCGCTCTTTGGCACCGGCCAACTGCC
>Ga0070658_10002998_pt1 | contig 13967 bp, 7 predicted proteins | sample KBSC13metaG_FD_64664 | JGI IMG/M metagenome (GOLD analysis project Ga0070658, IMG submission 64664) | Corn rhizosphere microbial communities from Kellogg Biological Station, Michigan, USA - KBS C1-3 metaG | ecosystem: Host-associated > Plants > Roots > Rhizosphere > Soil ... | reverse complement strand
CTTCAGCAAAGACAATGTCCTGCTCGGGGATGGCGTCATCAAACTCCACTATGAGAAGAAGCGGGGATTTCATAACGACGACCCGAAGAAGCCGCAGACCGACTACACCACCGGCTACCTGGATACCTACGGCAAGTGGGTGCAGCGCTACGGCTATTTCGAAGCGCGGATCAAACTGCCCGATGCGCCCGGACTGTGGCCCGCCTTCCGGATGATGCCGGATCGGGGAGCAGCCGCCGGAGATCAGGGAAAGCGGCAGGATACTCACGATCACGGGATGGAGTTCGACATCATGGAGTATCTGACGCGCTGGGGACCCTACCGCTACAATGTCGCCATGCACTACGACGGCTACGAGAAGGAGCACAAGGCCATCGGCTCCGACAACCTCTATGTACAACCCGACAAAGACGGCTTCCTCACCTGCGGCCTGCTCTGGACGCCGGGACTGGCCGTCTACTACTGCAACGGTCGCGAACTGCTGCGCTGGGAGAACCCGCGGATCTCGGACGTGCCTTCCGACCTGATGTTCACCCTGGTTTCCGGCGGCTGGGACAACGATGCAATCGACGACTCGCGCCTGCCCGCGGATCTTATTGTCGATTATGTGCGTATCTGGCAGCGCCAGGATCTCGCCTCTCCGCTCGACGGCAAGCGAGCGTCCTCGGCGCGGCGACAAAGCCGATCTCCGGAACATAGAAACAGTATCGCGTCACGTTCACAAGCGGTCACACCGCGCTAAGTATCGCTCCCAGCATAAGAGGGTCGGAAATCGTAGATCGGAAAACCGACCCCTGTTTCCTGGGAGGTCTACTAAGAACAGCGCAAGGCCGCATGGAAAGGTTCGATCTCTCCCTGGCGAGAAACGGATCGAGGTTACTTTCCCATCCGCGTTCCCATTGTTGTCTTGCTGAGGGGAGCGTTTCGGCTTCCCTTCCAGGAAGCAGGTTCCGCGTTTCGGGTCGTGTTGGCGGTGGGGGGACTGGAGACCTGGCCGGACCAGGAATAGGTGCGGGTCCCGGAGATTCCCTGCGCCGGCTGCGAGTAGCTCTCGGACTGCGAGCCGCTCTGAACGTTGAAGTCGCTATCCAGGTGGATGTTGAACGACACCGGACCGTTCGAGGTATTGTCCGGGTGGAAGGAGATGCCGCCGCCATCCTGAAGGGATGTGCCTGTTTTGTCGCTGACCACCGTCGTCTGGTACAGGCCCGTGCCATACGGCCCGACATAGAGTTGTATGGTATGCGCCAGGGCATCGATGCTCGCGCTTGCGGCTTCCCGACGCGCGCGTGTGGGGTCACTGCCGTCGAAGAGGACCGGGGGCGACCCGGTGGGCGCGAGCGTGAGGGTCCTGTGTTCAAAGACCGCTTCGCCGGGATTGTGCAGATCTGCGGTCGTGGCGCCGCTCGCGTCCCAATGGATCAGTCTCACATTCTGCGTCGGGAGAATGCTGCTCACCAGCGCAGGGTCCTGGGCGGAGGAGATCTGCGGCGCGGCGCCGGGCGTTGCACGAGAGCCGTGCACATCCGCCCGTATCCAGACCACCATATCCCCGCTGACCGTGGTGGAGCCGCCCAGGTCGGCATCGATCTCTTTGCCGAAGGTGTCCGCAGGCTGGAGGACGATGGTGCCGGATTGGGTGACCTTATCGACGGCGTGGATCGTGATTTTCCACATCGTGAGCGGCACGGCGTTACTTTTATGCCCGTCCACCTCCACCACCACATCGCCGCTGCCGCCGGCTTGATCGCCCGGTGGTAAGGTGCATGTCAGGCTGGTGGAACTCCACGACGACAGCAAGGCGGCATCCTGCCCGCCGATCGTGACTTTTCCTGGCTTGCTCCCGAAAATGCCGAATATGCGGAGCTGCGTCTGGTAGTTCGTGACGAACAGCGAGCTGATGCTGGGGGCAAGCAGGCTGAAATCCCCTTTGCCCTCGTTGGGATTGGGAGTGAAGATCAGCTTGCAGTCTCCGGGCGACTTGTCGGTAGAGGTATCGTAGCCGCGACTCTGCATGTCGGCATAGACGGCCTGCCAGTTGAACGCGCGCTGAGGCGGCGTCTCTGTCGGAACAACCGAGGGCTTATTGACACCGGCAAGCCGGTCAAAAAGGAACTGCGCGGCCTTATTGGCGTCCGGATCCTTGACGGACCGGGTCCAGCCTGCATAGACCGAAGCGCCTTTCGCAAGACAGGTGTCCTGAAACAACTGAGCGATGGAGCCGTTGCTCAGGCAGGTGTTGAAGAAGACCAGACTGTTCGGGCCAAAACTCATGTAGCGGTCCACAAAGGCGTGTGTGATGCCGAAATGCCACTCCGCCATGCCGCCGTTATGGTCCGCATACATCAAGACGACTCTCGGATTGGCGGCATTGATGTCCTGGCTGGCTTGCAGGGCCTTGTACTGATCTATTGTGGCTCGGGTGGCGGTCCATATGGCGAAGGACCGCGTGTGATCCAGGAGTTGGCCGACGCCGCCATGCGCGTCCAGGTAGAACACGCCGTCGCCGGAGACCGAGCGCAGGGCATCCAGCGATGCGTCGGAGGTGGCCGAGGAGTATCCGTTCCCGATCAGCCAGCCGCGGACGGTGTTGGCAGAGGATACGAAACTCGTTCCCATAGCATTCAGTATCCGTATCTGCGTGTTGCCCGGAAGCTCGCTGGCCCGCGTGCCTGAGGAGGGAGAGGCCGCTCCGCTTCGGGAGGATTGCACGGTGGCGGCGGCCTGTCGATTGTTCACCACGATCAGGGGGATATGGTCGGTGAAGCGCGCCCAGACACATCCCGAATCCTCATCGACATCGGCGGCTTCGATCTGAGGGAGACCGACCAGGAAACTCTTGACGGCCTGCCGGACGGCGGGCGGATCGCCTTCCAGGGTGGGGAACCTTTGCTGCACGGCATCCAGCACGGCCATACGCTGCGCGTCTGTGATCGCCCCACCGCCTCCGCCGCCTGTCGCGGCGCTCTTGCCGCCCCCGCATCCGGTCGTTATTAACGCCCCCCATAGAACAAGCAGAACCAGGGGCAAAGCCAGATTTCGGAACATAATCCTCTCCTTGTATCGCTCCCTATAGACGTTCAGGAGCGAGGCGGCTATCGGGTTCGTCCGCCCGCCGTCTTCCCGGCAGGAGCGCTTCGCGTTGTACGCACCTGCGCGCTCCGGCTCGTACTGTCCGTCGGCGCGTTGAAAACCTGGCCGGACCAGGAGAAGGTGCTGATCGTGGAGACGCCCTGAGCCGAACTGGTCCCGCTTTGCGTGCCGCCCTGAATGTTGAAGTCGTTATCCAGAGTGATATGGAACGGGACGACCCCGTTCGCGGTGTTGTCCGGATGGAAAATGAGGCCTCCTGCATCCTCCGTTGTCGTCGTCGTCATGCCCCCCTGATTTCTCGTCACGGTGGCCTCGAACAGGTCCGCGCCGTACGCTCCGACGTAGAGCTGCATGGAGTGCGTCTGGGCATCGAGGGTCACGCTGGCGGTGTCCAGCTTACCGTGTGTGGGATCACTGCCGTCAAAAAGAACCGTTCCTCCTCCTTTGGAGGCGAGCGTGGTCGTATCCGGTTGGCCCCGAGGCGGGTCACCGAGCAAGTGGAAGGCCTCGGTCTTCGTGCCGCTTCCATTCCAACTGGTCAGTCTTATGTTTTTGGTCGGGGTAAGGCTGTTCGCCAGGGTAAAGGTCTGGGCGCCGGGCGTGAGCGGCGCTAAGCCGGGCCGTGTGCGGAAGCCGTGTATATCCGCGCGTATCCAGACCGTCATATTTCCGCTCGTGTTGAAAGAGCCTCCCAGGTCTGCGTCCAGTTCCTTACCGATGCCATCGGTGGGATCGATGACGACGGTGCCGGAGAACGTCGACTGAACATCGGCATGGAGGGTGACTTTCCAGGCGGTGAGCGGCACGGAGTTGCTCTTATGCCCGTTCACCTCCACCACGACATCGCCTTTGCCGCCGCTCTCCTCTCCCGGCGGCAAGGTGCAGACGAGGGAGTTGGGATCCCACGGCGATTGCAGACCAACGTCCTGTCCGTTGATCGTGACTTTGCCCGGTGTGGTTCCAAACGTACCGTTGATATGGAGCTGCGTCTGGTTGTTCGTGACTGAGAGCGAGGCGATGGAGGGAGCGAGTTCGCCGAAGTTCGCCTGATTCGCGTCCGGATTCGGCTGAATATGGAGGATCGCCGAAGGCGAGTCGGGAGAAGCGGCGAGGCCACGCCTCTGCATATCCTGTAGTACGCTCACCCAATCGAAGGGACGCTGCGGCGGGACCTCCTTTGGCAAATCGAGGCCTTGCGTGATTTCATTGTTCGCCCCTGCCATCCGGTCGAAAAGGAAGAGGCCCGAATTGCTCGATGCGATCCGGTTGACCTCATTGTCCCATCCGGAATAGAGGGAGAGTCCTTTGCTGAAGCAGGCGCTCGCGAACTCCGCGTTAAAGCCGGAACAGGCCCCATTGTACCAGAAGGAGTTTTTACTGAAACTCATGTACTGCTTGACGAACTCGCCTGTGATTCCCCAGTGCCACTCCCCCACCGTGACGATGTCCGGAGGAATTTTGAAACTGAAGCGATAGCTGCTGATATCGGCGTTCAGCAGGACAATACGGGGATTGAGCGGAGACGGGGCCAATCTGTCCTTCGCGGTGAGCGGATCGGTATACTGGACAAACTTATCCTTGAGACCTTTGGCGACCTCATTCGTCCAGAGCGCAAAATGCGTACTCGCCGAACCGCCGATAAGCCAGCCTCCCACTCCTGCGTGCGTGCCGGTATAAAAAACAGCATCTCCCTGTCCGGCGTCACGGACCGTGCGGAAATCGGTCAGACTCCCGAACTCTTTCGTGGGCGTATAGCCGGCATCGTTCAAAATGTGTACGAGGGTATCTCGGGGATCACTCGTTAAGATATCCACGCTTCCGAACATATGGAAGAGGCGCGCCTGTTTGCCGGCCGGCAGTTCGGGAGCGGATCGGGACGGCGCGGAGAGGGAACTGCGGGGCGCCGAAAGCGCCGCGCCGGCGCCGGCGGGGCGGCTTTCATTGTTGATGAGGATAAAGGGCATATCGTCGCGGAAGACTCCCCAGATGCTCTGGTCGTCCGAGATACCGGCCTGGGTGATCTCGGGAAGAGTTTTCAAGTACTTCAACATCTCCTGTGCCGTCGCCTCTTTGTTGAGCAGCGTTGCCGAGGGGAGAGAGCCGATCTTTTTGGCAATGGCGTCCATCACCGCGCCGCGCTGCGTTTCGGTGAGAGCGCCTGCGCTTCCGCCACCGGACGGGGAACTTCCACCGCCTCCACACCCCGCCATCAGGAGCGATCCGAACAGAACCAAAAAAAACAGAGAGAAAGCCGGAATTCGGTACATACGCGTCTCCTTGCATAGATCCTATAAATTCCTGAAATTGGGCGCTCCGATTTCAGACGCATCGGAGAGGTCACCGGTCGAATCACGCGCTTCCAGAGCGACTGTCATGAAAAGAACCCAGGAGAGATGGAAGTCGAACCTGGAAACGGATCCATTATACGCAGGCAGCGTTGCAGAAACGTTGCAGGCCGGAGGAAATGAATCGAAACGGCGCGAATAGTGGAACAGTGAAGGAGAAACAGCAGCGGAGGCGGGCGGTATGGAACCACTCTGGCACATCGAGCTTCTGGGCGCATTGAAAGTCACCGGGAGTGCAGGAACCCTGGCGCGGCTGCGGACGCGCAAGACCGGCTCTCTGCTGGCCTACCTTGCCTACTACTCCGGGCGCTGCCATACGCGTGAGACGCTGGCGGAGATGTTCTGGCCCTATTCGGAACCTGCGGCCGCCCGCTTGAACCTGCGCACGGAACTCTCGTTCTTGCGGCGACATCTGGAGCCTGCGCCTGTCGTACGCGGCGCCGTGCTGGAGGCGAATTCGGGCACGGTTCGGCTGAAGGTGGAGGCCGTTCAGACGGACGTGATGCGGTTCGAACAGACGCTGCAGTCCGCCGACCGCGCTGTGGAACCTGCCGCCAGACAGAGCTTCTTGCGCTGCGGGGTGGATCTCTATGGCGCGGGGCTTCTACCCGATTACTACGAGGAGTGGGTCCTGCCGGAACAGGAGAGGCTCGCAGAGAACTATCTGAAGGCGCTTCGCCAGCTCGTCGCTCTGCTGCGCGAAGCGGGGCAGAGGGAGGAGGCGCTCGCCTATGCCCATCGCGCGGTGACGACCAACCCGCTGTGCGAACAGGCCTACCACGACTTGATCACCCTCTCCCTGGCGATGGGACGAAGGACGGAGGCGCTGCGCTGGTTCCGACAGTTGGAGCAACGCCTCTGGGAAGCGCTGGGCATGGCGCCCTCGGAAGCGACCTGCGCTCTGCTGGAGACCCTGCGCCCGGATTCCGTCGTCAGCGATCTGCCTGCCTCTATCGGACCTCTGTCAACCTCGAAAGCGCCTGCGGTCAGCGCATCGGACGCCGCAGATACTCCCAACAAACCTTTCCTCCACACGGAACAACTGCCCTGTTCGACGACACGCTTCTTTGGACGCCGGAAGGAGCTTGCCCTTCTGCGGCAGACTCTTTCCAACACGGAGGCGGACCGCGGCCATGCGCGCCTGGTAACGCTTACGGGAAGCGGAGGGATCGGCAAAACGCGACTGGCGCTGGAGGCTGGGCGCGCGCAGTCCTCCCGGCAGGAGCGTCGTATCGTGTTCGTGCCGCTCGCCGACCTGAAGCCGGAGGCGTCGGTGCCGGAGCGGATCGCAGAAGTGTTGAGTCTGCCCGCCGCCCCCAACACGGAACCTCTCCAACAGGTGCTGGCAGTGCTGCATGCCTTTCCAACGCTGCTGATCCTGGACAATTTCGAACATCTGGCCTCCTCCGCGAAGCAGACGCTTGCGCGCCTGCTTCAGGTGGAAACCGCGCGTTTTTTAGTCACGTCCCGGCATCGGCTCGGGCTGCCCGGCGAGCGGGAGATCCCGGTCTTGCCGCTGCAGACTCCGGCGGAGGAGGAGAACACGCCCGAAGCGATCCTGGCCAGCGAAAGCGTGCAGATGTTTCTGGATCGCGCGCGGGCAGTCCAGCCGGATTTCGAGATCACGGCCACCAATGCGCAGGACTGTGCGGCGATCTGCAGGCATCTGGATGGACTGCCGCTGGGGATCGATCTGGTGGCCGGATGGGCATCGCTGCTCACGCTTACACAGATGGCCGCTCGGATGGAGATCGGGGAGACACTGCCCTCTCTCTCTGTCTCTGAGGTCTCTGCCCGACACTCCTCCTTGCAGGCGGCGATAGACTGGAGTTGGCAACTGTTGGATCCCGCCTTGCGACTCTTCTGGGCGCGTCTGGTCGTATTTCGAGGAAGCTGGAGTCTGGAAGCGGCCGAGGCGGTCTCCCGGTCAGGCAAAACCCTGGAACGGCTTGCCGCGCTGCGAGAGCGCTCCCTGATCCTGACGGAAGAGCAGGGTGGGGAGGTGCGTTTTCGTCTTCTGGAGCCGATTCGGGCCTATCTGGAAAAGCGGGTCGCGGCGCGGGAGCGCGAACAGGCCGCCCAGAGACATGCGGCGTACTATCTGGCGCTGGCAGAACACGCCGAGCGCGCCGCGTGGCAAAATAGCGAAACCCTGCGCGCGGAGCAGCGGAATTTTCTCGCCGCTCTGGACACGCTGCAAGGCCGGGAAGAGGGTTTACGCCTGGTCTCCGCACTCGGCGCTTTTTGGCAGCGAACCAGCAAACTCAACGAAGCCGAGGTTCAGATCACGCGTATGCTCGCCTCCTGCACCTCGGCTGCTCCCGTCTGGCGTGCCAGAGCCTGCGTGGCGGGCGCGATCATTGCGCGCCTGTTGGGTAGGAAGTCGGAGGTTCAGGAGCGCTGCGCAGAGGCCGCGACACTGGGCGCTTCCCTACCGACGGAATCTCTCCTGGTGACCGCTATGCTTCCGCTCGCCGATCCGATCCTGCTTCTGCTCGGCATGGATTTCATCGACGATACCGGGCGCCTGGAGAGCCTGCTCCGGAAGGGACGTTCCGCGCAACGCATACGCGCGTTCTTGCTGGGGATCGAGGGGAGACACGCCTACTTTTGCGGCGATTATGCCGAAGCGGAAGCGCGCTTGAAGGAAGGACTGGACTGCTATCGAGAGAGGGGCGATCGACTGGGAATGGCGATCCTGCTCTACTATCGCGGCGACCTCGCGGTGTACCGAGGGGAACTGGAGGAAGCGCATCGTATCTGGCAGCAGTGCCTGACTCTCAGTCGCAGCCTGGGTTTTCAGATCGGCATTGCGAAAGTTACCTTGAGCCTCGGCTATCTGGCACGCTTGCAGCACGACTACCCGCGCGCCGCGGAACTGGCCCAGGAGGCCATTGCTCTCAGTCGGAGCTTCGGGCTGCTGAGCAATCTTGCTGGCTCTCTGTGGCTGCTCGGCACCGTCGCTCTGCATCGGGGGCAGTACGCGCATGCCACCACGGTGCTCGAGGAGGGCCTGGAGATCTGCCGGAGACAGGACGAACGTGGATTCCTCGCGGATACGCTTCATGCGCTGGGCATGGTCGCCTGTAATCAGGGGCAGTTTTCGCGCGCACGCCTGCTTCTCACCGAAGCGCTGGAACGTCGGCGGAAAGATCCGGATCAACTGGACATTGCGATCTCTCTCAGCGATCTTGGTCTGGTCTCTCTGGCGGAGAACGACTATGAGACGGCGGAACGCCTGCTTCAGGAGAGCCTGGAGCTTTTGTGCGCGCTCCACGATCATGCGCTGAAAGCACGTGTGCTCGGAAGACTGGGGCTGGCGGCCTGCCGAAGCGGCGCTGCTGCGCGTGCAGAGCCGTACCTGCGCGAATGCCTGAAACTGCTGTTTCAAGAGACCAACCTGCTCGGGATTGCAGAAGGATTGGAGGCGGTTGCGGAACTGCGTATTTGCCGACGCCGCCCGGAGACTGCGGCTACTCTGTCTGCCCAGGCCGCCGCAATTCGGGAGAAGATCGGCGCGCCTTTGCCGCCCAGGGAGAGGCTGCGCCGCAATAGCCAGGAGTATCTGCTTCAAAAGACTCTGGAGCCTATCCTATGGGAACGGTGTATGCAACGGGGCAGGGCGATGACGTGGGAACAGGCGATTGCATGCGCCCTGGAGGAAGCCGATTAACAGCGGCGACATATCCTTTCCCGAATCGCCGGGAGATGATGATCCGGCGCTGGCAGCCGTATCCTTCGACAAATGGAGGCTGTCGGTGGGGGTAGTGGAAGGTCGCCTGGCCATTCTCGCGTATCCCTCGGACAGGGCCGAATCGCCCCCGGGGCACTTCGTGTTCCTGACATGGGATGGACGCTCTATCTCGCACATCCGAGACTCTCTGTATGCGCCCCATGCCATGCCTCAAGTGCGGTACTTCTTACCAGGCAGAGAGAAGGAAATGAACGAATAGTTGCTGAAAGGCTATGGTGACAAAAGGATCAGCCGGGAAAGAGATGGCGCCTCTCTCCCGGTTGTGAGAGGAGAGCCTATCATGAAACCGATGCACATTCTATCCCTCGTGCCGTTGTGCCTTGTGATCGCAGCAAGTTCTGTAGCCTTTTCACACGCCGTGGAGCGTACACCGATCCCGGACGCACAGGTGGTTCCCTGGACCGAGAAACGTGTGACAGAGTGGGAGCCGAAAGCGAGCGAGCGTCGATTCGATGAGATCGGCTGGGCCAAAGACATCCGCACGGCGAGGCAACTGGCGCAGAGTTCTCAGCGCCCCGTGTTTATCTTCACCATGGATGGGAGAATCAACATCGGTCGGTGTTGAGGCGGAGCCTCGAGCATGAGAACGGGTCCGTTCTCTCAAACCGAAGTGATCAACCGTCTTAACGCCTATTTCGTTCCCGTCTACGTCGTCAATGAAGACTATCGCGATAACGGCCCGGCCCCCAAAGAGGAGCGGGCCGAGATGACGCGTATCTATCGGGAAGCGCTGACCTCCGGCTTCTCGGCAGGAACCGTCCACGTCTATCTGCTCGACCCCAACGGCAAAACCATTGCCGGCATGCACGTCGCCGAAGCCGCGCAGACCCCCAAACTTCTCGCCCTGTTGGATAAATGGATCAAGAGCCTGCAAGTCAAACCGGGCAAGCCGCTCGTCGCGCCGGTTCCGCAGTCCGTGGCTCCGAAGACCGCTCCCGGCACGCTGACGCTGCATCTGACGGCCCGTCCTCTCAGTGGAGGAGGCTCCTGGGGTGGTGTCTCGGAGAACTGGATTCCCTACGGGCCGGAGGAGATCCAGGGCTGGCTGCCGACCGGCACGGTGCGCCTCGGCCAGACGTGGAACCCCGATCCTGCCCTTGTCGCGCGTACTTACCTGCACATCTATCCGGTCACGGAGAACAACGATGTGCAGAAGAACGCCCTGCAAGAGCAGGCGCTGACGGCGACCGTGCTCTCCGTCAACAACGGCCTCGTCCGCGCCCGCCTCGACGGTCGGCTGCGCATGACCCATTCGTTCTATCAGAAAGAGGACGGTAAGGTGGTCGAAGCGAACCTCGTCGGATACATCGAGTTCGAGGCGGCAGGAGGGCATATTCGCACGCTGCGTCTGGCCACGGAGAACGCTGCCTACGGCGGCGGCACCTTCGGCGTCGCCATACGATCTGTACCATAGGACTCACATCCTGTAGAGAAGAGTGGGCGCGTTTCTCACCGAGAGCGCGCCCACTTGTCTTTGAGGCATCCCGGCAGTACGCCTGTGCAGGATACCCGGGCTTGTTGGGAAAACGGGATGACTTTACCGTCTACCTGGTATAATAGCTCTATGGAGGGATATAGCCCATGCACGCCTATTCACGTCTGAAACGCCTACTCAACCAACAGCGTCTCTCGGTACCGGAACTGCACCGTCGCATTCGATCCCGGGGTTTGGCTGTCAACGTAAAAAGTCTGTATCGCTTGAAGGATGACAGCCAACCCATCGATCGTCTGGATATGCGCATCGCTGGGGCGATCTGCGAAGTGTGTGGAGTACGCCTTTCCGACTGGATCGTTTTTGAAGAGGACTCAGGAACGCTTCGCAGTCTGACAGCGGAACAACAGTCGCGTCTGGCTATCCTGATGGCCGGGAATAACCAGGGACATTTGAAAGACGTGGAACGCGATGAGTTACGAGCCCTCGTGCGTGAGGCGGAAGAAGTTACCGTAGCCAATGCCCGTCTGCTGGCGCAACAACAACAGCAACTTGAACGGGACCCTGAGGGTGTTAGCCTTGCGTCATAGGGGATTGCGCGCTCGGGTGGAAGCCCGCGCAGATGGACGCTGCGAGTACTGCCAAGCGCCACAGAATGCCTGCGGCTATCATTTCCATTTGGAACATATCGTTCCGCTTGTACTGGGAGGATCCGATGAGGAATCCAATAGGGCATTGGCGTGCGCTTCGTGCAATCTGGCAAAGTCAGACCGTGTCTCTTCTCCTGATCCATTGACGGGACAGGAGATGCCTCTTTTTCACCCACGCCTACAACGCTGGCAAGAGCACTTTCGCTGGGCAGCGGATCAAGAGAGTCTGGAGGGTCTTACGGCGGCCGGGCGTACGACGATCCTATGTCTTGATCTAAACAGTCAACTGCGTAGGAGTGCGCGAAGGTTCTGGTTTGCAGCCGGATTGTTGCCTTCCTGAACCCAGTGCCTACTCCTCCGCGTTGGTCGTATGGATCGGGATGCGCTGGAGGATCGACTTCCGCATCTGAAATGCCAGCAGTCTGCGATATGCCGGCGAACGGTTCGTTCCAAGACGATGGTGTAAGGTGACATGTAGCCGGGGGCGAAAATCCAATCTGGGTACATATCCGTGTTCATACAGCGCTGCCACCGCAGACCACCGCGTCGCAGGATCCTCGTTCTGAAGCATGCGTAAGAGTGTTGGAATAACGACTCTGCGCTCTCCAAGGATGATTGCTACAGTTTGGCGCAGGGGTATACTCTCCGCTTTCAGCATCTCCAGCAGTGGTGCGTTCACCTGTTCTCCTGCTTTGGAGAGGGCGATGGCCACCGCTTTTCGAATTCCGGAATCCCCCTTTCGGAGTATCTGAAGGAGAATAGGTTCCGCTTGTGTGAGCGCTTCGGACAGCGGATCTTCCGGTCCAATGTGAGCATAAAGTTTGAATTCGGAGAATATATCGGAAATTCCATCTGGCGCTGAGAGCGGGGATCGGTATGCCATCCTATATCTTGCAGCGTCGATACCGCTATGCGACGCACTCTAGGATCTCTGTCCTGGAGCGCCTGCCGAAGCGCAGGAATGACCTCAGGCCCTGCGTGAGCGATATCCCAGACTGCGTGCTCCGCGATCTTTCCAGCGGTGTACCCATCTATATTTCCCGCTAAGTACCAACTCACAGGCCCTACTTCCTTCACCTGAAAATCGCGCGCTTTTGTCTTGAGGGATCGGAGGAGAGCAGGAACTGCCTGGAAGAACGCCTTACGGTACGGCCAATCAACCATTTCGGTCAATTCGTGCAGGGATGTGACGGCATTTGCCCAAACCAGGGAATCTTTGGACTGGATGGCCTGTATAAGATCAGGTAAGACCTGAGGGAACGCCTTGCGGAGCGCGGAATCAGGTTGATCCGCAGATTTTGCCAGAAGAAACACCGCCGCGCATCGCACTCTGACGTCCTGATGCCCTAGGAGTGGCCGAAGTGCAGACGTGACTTCGGAAAGCGTTTGTCGCACCGGTAATTCGGCGGATTTCCCCAGTACTGTTGCGGGCATGATTTCGAGAAGCGTGTGTCGCACCGATGATTCAGCGGATTTCCCCAATTCTGTGAGGACGCAGATGACTGCTTCACGCACCCGGGCATCTTTGGAATTTAAGGACGGTAAGAGAGCAGGCAAGGCCTGTTCGAACGCAGATTGGAATTCCCACTCTCGATCGGTTGCTAACAGGGTGAGCCGTGAGGCGGCCTGCCGTCGCACTCCGGCGTCTCTATTTTCGAGGCCCTGCAAGAGCGAGGGAACGACCGACACCTCCAGTTTACGAAGGGCCAGGGCAGCCTCCTTGCGCGCCTCTTCCTGTCGATCTTGAAGTGCTTCGAACAGCGTCGGCACGATCTGCTGGAGCTTATTTTGAAAATCGGCATCGACCTGCTCTATCAAGGGAACAAGATACAAGATAGTCCATATCGCTGATCGTCTCTGCGCCCTCACTCTGGCCTGAAGGTCGCGGATCGCTTCGGCAACGAATCGCCTCAGCGCCTCCCGCACTTCAGGCTCGGCCTGTCTTCCCGAAGCCGTCAGGACTGTGAGCGCAGCGTTGCGGATATTGAAATTTCGATGCCGGAAGGCCAGTAGCAGATCGGGAAGAAGATATTCCCTCAGGTGCAAAAGAGCGGACTTGACATGCTCTTGATCGTTTGTATCTTTGAGAGCCTCCACGAGATTCGGGATCGTCTGACGGAGCATCTCTCGTATCCGGCGAACGATCTGCGTGTCTTCTTGTACGCTAATCGCCCCTGTCTCTCTGGAATCTTTTGGAATGTCGCCTTCGACGACCGGGTGACTGGAAGGAGTGGAAAGAGGATGCTTTTCGGAATGCTGCGTTTCAGTCCGCTCTGCCAGTCGAGCGAGGACGGATGCGGATCCTCCCCGCCTGTCCCAATGCTTCAGCCCTTCCAACAGTGTAGGCAAAGCCAGGGGCAGGGCATCAGGAAAGGAAGGATCTGTATAGACGTCCAACTTGGCGAGGGTTGATGCCGCCGTGTGTCGGATCGCGGCATTACTCGCCTGGAGAGCCGGAAGAAGAGCAGGGATGGCATCGGGACCCAGTCGAGCGATCAGTCCTGCGGCCGACCAGCGAACATTGGCCTTATTGCTGTAGAGGGCCTGAAGGAGAGAAAGCAGGCTCTGTTTGAGCGTTTCGATGAGTGCAGGATCGCTGGTTGCCGGCAGTCGATAGAGTTCTGATACGACATCCTCTTGAATCTTGCCCCTGGTACGATAGAGAGCCTGTATGAGAGTTGGAAATCCTATCT
>Ga0070658_10002996_pt1 | contig 13972 bp, 12 predicted proteins | sample KBSC13metaG_FD_64664 | JGI IMG/M metagenome (GOLD analysis project Ga0070658, IMG submission 64664) | Corn rhizosphere microbial communities from Kellogg Biological Station, Michigan, USA - KBS C1-3 metaG | ecosystem: Host-associated > Plants > Roots > Rhizosphere > Soil ... | reverse complement strand
CTCGACCTGGAACACGCCGATCGTGTCGGCGTCGCTGATCATGTCGTAAACGCCTTTGTCTTCCCACGGGATCGTTGCCAGATCCAGCGACGGCTGCGGCCGTGCGTAGTCATTGATCATGGCGAATGATTTCGAAATCGCCGTCAGCATGCCGAGCGCGAGGATGTCGACCTTGAAGATGTCGAGCGTGTCGAGATCGAGTCGATCCCATTCGATCACCGTCCTGTCGACCATCGACGCGTTCTCGATCGGCACCAGTTCCGACAGCGACGTGCGCGAGATCACCATCCCGCCGACGTGCTGGCTGAGGTGGCGCGGGAAGCCGAGCAATTCGGTCGTCAGATCGATCAGCAGGCGAATGGTTCGATCGCCGACGTCCAACCCAGCTTCGAGCAACTGCCCCGGCGCCAGCGTCCCGCTGTGCCACCAATCGAGCTTGCCGGCCAATTGATCGATCGTGTCGGCGCTCAGGCCGAGCACCTTTCCGACATCCCGCACGGCCGACCGCCCGCGGTAGGTGATCAGCGACGCCGTCATCCCCGCCCGGTCTCGGCCATACTTCTTATAGACGTACTGAATCACCTCTTCGCGCCGCTCGTGCTCGAAATCCAGATCAATATCCGGCGGCTCGCTGCGCGCCTCGCTGGCAAAGCGTTCGAACACCAGCTGAAAATGCTCCGGATCCACCGCCGTCACGCCGAGGCAGTAACACACCGCCGAATTCGCCGCCGAGCCGCGGCCCTGGCAGAGGATGCCTTGCGATCGAGCGTAACGGACCAGGTCGTACACCGTCAGGAAATAGGACTCGTACTTCGAATGGCAGATGAACTTCAGTTCCTTTTCGATCAGTAGCCGTACTTTTTCCGGAATCCCATTCGGATACCGATCGGCGGCGCAGGTGTAGGTGAGTTGTCGCAGGTATTCCGATGGCGTGAGGCCGGGCGGTACTTCGACCGGGTAGTCGTACTTCAACTCGCTCAATTGGAACCGGCAGCGGTTCGCAATGTCGATCGTGCGTCGGACGGCTTCCGGATATTCGGAAAACGCGCGGTGCATTCTCCACGGTTCTTTTAGATATCGTTCGGCGTTGGAAAATTTCTTGAACCCCGCATCGTCGAGCGTGCAACCGTGGCGGACGCAGGTGAGCGCGTCTTGCAACAAACGTCGGCCGGGGTCGTGGTAGTGAACATGATTCGTGGCCAATAGCGGGACACGTGTTTTTCGAATGAATGCCGCGGCCGATTCGAGGCGATGACGGTCGTCGTCGCTGTAGCAGAGATGGACCGCCAGCGACAACCGATCGCCGAGTACGCTGCGGAGTTCGTGGGCCAGATAAACACCCTCGAATGGCCACTGTGGCACTAATGCCGCCAGTAGCCCTTCTTGGTAGTCGTAGAAATCGTGAAGCGTGAGTTGGCATTCACCCTTCTTCGCATTCATCCGGCCGCGCGTCAGCAATTGAGACAACCGCCCGTACGCCGCCCGGTCCGTCGGCCAGACGAGCAGGTCCGGCGTGCCATCGCTGAAGACCAATCGCGCGCCGACGATCAATTTGAAGTTGCGTACCTTCTTCGCCGCCTCATACGCCCGCGCGACACCGGCCACACTGTTGACGTCGGTGATCGCCAACGCGCGGTAGCCGAGCAACGCGGCGGTGTAGACGAGTTCGTCCGGGTGCGACGCGCCCTGCAGGAACGAGAAATTCGTCGTGACATCGAGCTCGGCGTACGCCTCCTCGGCGAACACCACTTCCTCCGGCGGCTCGATCGTTGTGCCGGTGTAGAGCTTGGCATTTTCGTTGTCGGGCATGTCTGGTCCCCTCTTCCGGTACTCCGGGAGAGGGTTAGGGTGAGGGGACACCAAATGAGCGAGGGTACGTTCTGATTCGGAAAGAACGGTCGAGTGACTTTGGCTTACGATGAAGCGAAATCACGGGGCGAGGCTCCCCTCACCCTAACCCTCCCGGAGTACCGGGAGAGGGAACAAGACTAGAACGCTCCATGCAGAAACCAATTCGCCGCGATGTCTTCTCGCAGCATTTTCAACACGCGAAAGATCCAGAACCGATCCCCGGTATGACTCTGCGCGTCGTAGTAATCCCGCGTACGGTTATGGCCGCGCCACCATTCGCCGGCGATGCGCTCGGGGCCGACGGTGTGGGTCAGGCGGTGAACCTGGCCATTCCACATGAGTTGCCGCGGCGAGCCGGTGCGGTCGTCACTCGGTTCGCACAGCACGCGGATCTCCTGCGGCATCGGCAGCAGCGTCAGGGGCCTGTGCGGGAGCGTGGCCGTGGTGCCAGGCGACTCATCTTGGTGCGGCTGCCACCCACATTCCGGAATATAAGATTCCACCAACTGCGGCCGAACCACCGTCCGCGGGCCGAGTCGGCCGCGGAGGCGTTGGAGCAGTTTTTCCAGTTCCAGCGCGTCCTGTTCGTATTGCCGTTCGAACAGTTGCGTTTGCGACTCGTCCACCGGCTCGTGCAGCGGCACGTCGAGCTGAAAGCGCGTGAATCCGTGCTCGATGTCGACGCGGTCGCACTCGCAGCGGATGAGGTTCAACAGCGTCGACGCATCGCGGTGGGCACGGGAGAGCTGAATCGTCCGCACCACCGACGGCTTCCCCCACCCGCGATCGGGCGTGAACGTCAGCCGCAGTTGCCGCACCCCGTGGCCGCGGCGGGCGAGGTCGGCCAGGACCAGGGCGAGCAGCTTTTCCCAGACGAGCCAGATGTTTTCGAGCGCTTCGACCGGCGCTTCGAAACTCACACGGGCGGTGACCGGCGCAGGGGTGATCAGACCTGTGAGCGGCTCGGGGACCGCGCCCGTTAACTGATCGAGGCGCAGGAGGATCTCGGACCCGAAACGGGAGGGAAATTCACCGCGCGAGATGTCCAGCAGCTGTCCGACGTGGTGCAGGCCTAAGCGGTGGAGATCGCTAACGATGTCGGGGCTAAGCCGCAGAGCGGCAACAGGAAGACTTTTTATCGCTTCTGTCAGTTTAACAGTTGATATGAGGGCGGGTTTGTCGCTACTCGTCGCGAACGCCCATGCGGCGCCGAGCGTTGGCGCGATCGCGAGTCGGCCTCGGAATCCGAAGCGCAGCAGTGCACGGCGGACATGACGCGCGATCTGCACCGTGCTGCCGAACAGCCGTTCGCAACCGGTGAGATCGAGGAACAACGCGGCAGGCTCGGGTTCCTTGTAGGGGCGACGCATGCGTCGCCCGCGAGCGGCGTGTGATGCCCTAGCGGCGGGCGACGCATGCGTCGCTCCTACGAAAGACCCGACGGAAGGCATTGCATCGTCCACCTCGTCCTTCCACCCCCGCGCCACGATCGGCGTGAAGCGGTTCATCCACCGGCCCAGCGCGCACAGGGCGCGGTCGTCGGCGGCCGGATCCCAGTCGACGTTCACGATGTGCGGGCACAGCGCCCGCGCCTCGGCGGCGCTGTGGCCGGGGCGGATGCCTTCGGTTTGGGCGAGGTCGTTCACGTCGACGACGACGCGGCGTTGCCCGGTGCTGCGGATGATCGCCAGGGGCGAGCCGGCGTGTTCAGGATGTCTGCGCAAGTAACGGGTCGCGGGCCATTGCGGCAGGTGGATGCACAAAATCGATTTGGCCGGTTGCACGGTTTTTCTCCAGTAAGAAATCGGACCGTCCGTGGCCATGAATCTGCTTGATTTTCCAGCGTTGAATCGTTCGTTCCCCTGGCGCCGGCGACACATGCCAGCGCGTGGCGGCGGCGTAGACGTCGATCGCGGCCGACTTGAGGTTCGGCCGCATCAGGATCGCCGCCGCCCCGCCGCTCTCGGCGGCGAGTTGCAGACGGCGCACTTCGACGCGCGACAGCTTGTGCATGATCAGCGACACGACTACGGCCACCTGCTTGCAGCGCAAACATTCGACGGTGGCCCAGGTGGTATCGTCGTCGGTCGTCGGCCGGACCAGATCGAACTCGCCGATCGGCACCGGCCCTGCCATCACCGCCGGCGGATACAACGAGCCGGCCGGGTCGATCCAGATCAGCGCCTTCGCCTTGTCGTTCGCATCGATCGCCGCCCTCGCGGCCACCAGCGCGGGAAACATCGGCGGCGAACCGAGGCCGCGCGGGTCGAACACCAATTCATGCACGGCCGCCGGCGTGATGGCGTCGCGGAAGGACGGCGTACGACTATCGGAACGCCCCCCTGCGTCCGTCGATCGCCGCTCCTGCACGTGCAGGGTATTGTCGCTGACCGTCACCCACTTCATGACCCACTCCGAGATCCGCCACGGGGCGGAAAGTTAGGTATCTGTTCGGAGTATTCATCGGCCGGTTCCGCTTTTCAAGTTGAAAAGTCTTTCGTAACAAGCTCTCTGATTTTTCGGGCGTTTGACGACGATTGAACGAGCAACACGGCAACCACGATCGCAACACAATCCATTGTGTTTAGCCGTGTCCAAACCGCGCGGAATAGAAGCAGCTCTTCGATCGGCTTTCGGTCTTGCCGACGGAAGTGGTGCCGGCCCGGATCGAAAAAATTTTTCGCGTCGATGTCGATTGCGGCGCTGCGCTTACCATTCCGCCCATGCACGCAGGACGATTGTTCCTCATCCGCCACGGCGACACCGCCTGGAGCGACACCGGGCAACACACCGGACGGACCGATCTTCCACTCACGCCGCGCGGCGAAGCCCGGGCGGCAGGGTTGAAGGAGCGATTGAGCGACGAGACCTTCGCGCGCGTCTTCACCAGCCCGCTGCTCCGCGCGCGGCGGTCGTGCGAACTGGCGGGCTTCGCTTCCCGCGCCGAACTCAACGACTGCCTGTACGAATGGGACTACGGCCAATACGAGGGCCGGACGTCCGACGAGATCCACCGCGAGCGGCCAGGCTGGAACCTGTTCCTCGACGGCGTGCCGGGCGGCGAGACGATCGAGCAGGTGGCGGCGCGGGCGGATCGGTTTGTGGCGCTCGTGCGCGGCATCGAAGGCGACGTCGCGGCGTTCTCCAGCGGGCACATCATCCGCATGATCGCGGCCCGCTGGCTGGGGCTCGAGCCGCCGCAGGCCCGCCTCTTCTACAGCGGGACGGCCAGCATGAGCGTGCTGGCGTACGAGCACGGGCAGCCGGTGGTGAAGTTGTGGAATGAGCAGCGGGAGTAAAAAACGGTTGCTTTTCCGCCGACACGGTGAAACGGCGGCGGTAGGATTGCACACCGGAGCCGATGCCGCGCAGCGGCGAGGCATTAGCCTCTCCCCGTGGGAGAGGTTAGGTGAGGGCATGCTGAAACGAACGACGTGTGAGCGGGTTATTGGGCTGGGAGAAGAAGGGACTTCTGTCTTCGATCGTCTTATGAACGACTCGACATATCATCTTCGGCCTGCCCTCACCCAACCTCTCCCACGGGGAGAGGCTTAGAAGCTCGTCGCTACGCGACATCGGTTTCGACAAAACAAACCCAATTTCCGGCCGAAGCATTGGCCGGCCCTGGGTTTGTGAATCGGTTGCGACCGCCGAACGGAGTGCCGCACTTTACACGCCCCAGCGGATCGGCGTCAGGGCTCGCACCCGGGCGTCGCGGAAGAACAGGCCCAGCCAGGTGATGACGGCCAGGAACAGCGGGAACGGCCAGCCCGGGTCGTCGATGCGAACGTGCGTCGCGATCGCCCCGCCGAAGTACCCCGTGAGCAGGATCGCTCCGAGTACGGCCGTCTGCGGAATGGCGTAGAGGATCGCACAGGCGATCTCCAGGCCAATGATCAGCGGCGCGTGGTGTTCCTTGTAGCCGTTCTCGGTGATGCCCTTGCGGACCATGTCCATCTTGAACAGGGCGAACGCGATCGCCATCGGGCCCATGAACAGGATGGGGAGCATGGACAGGATCCAGCCGACGATCCACATCCACGATTTGCCGGCGACGGCTTTGCCTTCGATTGCCATGGAAGCTTTATCGGTTGGTCGGGGCAATTTTCTTGTAGGGGCGGCGAATGCCTCGCCCGCGAAGGCGCAACCTGCTCGGCGGGCGAGGCATGCCTCGCCCCTACAAAACACCTCACTCGATCCCGAGCATCTGCCGGATCGTGTACCGGCCCGGCTTCTGGCCTTTCAGCCAGCGGGCGGCCTTGAGGGCGCCGTGGACGAACGTATCGCGGTTGGTCGCCTTGTGGGTGATCTCCAGCCGCTCGCCCAGCGCGGCGAAGTAGGCGGTGTGCAAACCGACCTCGTCGCCGAGGCGCAAGCTGTGCATGCCGACGTCTTTCGGCCCGCGCGGCACGTCGCCACCGTGTCGGCCGTAAACGAGGTTCTCGTGCTTGCGGTTCAGGCCCCCGAGGATGCTGTTGGCAATCATCTCAGCCGTGCCGCTGGGGGCGTCTTTCTTGAATCGATGATGCGCTTCGACCACTTCAACGTCGTAATCGTCGCCAAGCAGCCGAGCCACCTCGGCCACGATCTTGCACATCACCGTCACGCCCAGGCTCATGTTGCCGGCCTGCAGGATGGGGATAAACGCGCTAGCCTCGTCGATGGCGTCGTGGTCTTCCTTCACCAGGCCGGTAGTGCCGACCACCATGGCGATCTTGCGATCGCGGCAGGCCTTCATCCAGTGCCGCATGCCGACGGGGGCGGTGAAATCGATCAGCACGTCGGGCGTGGCCGTCATTTCGGCGCTGATCGGCAAACCAATATTGCCGATGCCGGCGACTTCACCGGCGTCACGATCGATCGCGGCGCTGCCGGCGCGCTCGATGGCGGCGATGACCTTCAGATCCTTCGATTCCCGGGCCACGGCGATCAGCCGCTGCCCCATGCGTCCGGCGGCGCCGGTGATTGCGAGAGTGGTCATGAAAATCAGTTGGTAGTTGGTAGTTGTTGGCGGGTAGTTGAAGACAGGCGATTGCAGGTCTTTAACTACCCACTACCCACTACCAACTACCAACTCTCCTTAGTATTCCTTCACCGGCAGCGTGCTCACCGGCTCTTCGAACGTCACGCCCTTCAGCACGCTCGGGTCGCTGCCGAGGGCCCGGACGATCGCTTCGAGCGAATCGTCCACGACGATCGGCTGATTCGCCAGCTTGCCGGTGGGCTTGGTGCGCGGGGCGCTGTCCTGCACCGATTTCATGTCGATGCCGGTGTGGTAGCGGACGGTTTCGTTCGGGTCCTTCAGCTCGTGGCCGGTCAGGATGCAGACGACGTCGTCGCTCGGGCTGATCGTGCCGTTCTTCAGCAGCTGCGACAGGCCCGCGACGCTGGCGGCGCTGGCCGGCTCGCAGCCGAAGCCCCAGCGGGCGACGGCGGCGCGGAATTCGCGGATCTCTTCGTCGTCGCTCTGCACCACGACGCCGTTCATGACGTCGATCGCACGCAGCGCCTTGTTCAGGTTCACCGGCCGGCCGATCTCGATGGCGCTGGCGATCGTGTGGGCCCGCTTGCCGGCCTTGTCCATTGCGGCGTAGTAGTTGCCGACGGTCGCTTCGTCGACGTTGCCGCCGTTCCACTTCAGGCCGTGCTGGTTGACCAACTCGAACAGCGTGTTGGCACCGGCGGCGTTGACGATGCACAGACGCGGGATCTTGTCGATCAGGCCGAGCTGTTTCAGTTCGGCGAACGCCTTGCCGAAGGCCGAGCAGTTTCCGAGGTTGCCGCCGGGGACGATGATCCAATCGGGCACGTTCCAGTCGCGGGCTTCCAGAATGCGATACATGATCGACTTCTGGCCTTCGAGGCGGAACGGGTTCACGCTGTTCATCAGGTAGATGCCGACCTGCGGCACCTCGACGGCGATCTGGCGGACGCGCTTCAGGCAGGCGTCGAAATCGCCCTTGATCTGCAGCGTGAGGGCACCGAAATCGAGGGCCTGGCTCAGCTTGCCGAAGCTGATCTTCCCGCTGCCGATGAAGACGACGCCCTGCATTTCGGAGAGCGACGCGAACATCGCCAGGCTGGCCGAGGTGTTGCCGGTGCTGGCGCAGGCGACCTTCTTCGCGCCCACGATGCGGGCGTGCGTGAAGGCGGCCGTCATGCCGTTGTCCTTGAAGCTGCCGCTGGGGTTCAGGCCTTCATATTGAAGCTGCAGCTTGCCCGGCTTCATCCCGACATGCCGTCCAAGCAGGTCGGCCGTCTGCAGCACCGTTCGGCCCTCGCCGATGCTGACGATGTCGTCTTCGGTGCGGAAGAACGGCATCAGCTCGCGGAAACGCCACACGCCGCTGAAATCGAGCCGGCCAGAGGTGTCCGTGCCCTTGGTCGCCCACCGCCTTTCGAAATCCTTCAGCGATTTCGGCGGGCTGAGCTTGTTCCAGTCGTAGGCGATGTCGAGCAGCGACCCGCACTGGGGGCACGAGACGTGGATTTCCTCCACGCCGTAGGTGCTACGGCAGGCGGGGTTGATGCACTGTTGAAAGGCTCCGTCGGGCATGGAACGTCATAGGGTAATTGATGCGACTGCTTCGGGAAAGTCTCTACCGCGCCCGCTGAAACTGCGGCGTGTGCGACAGATCGACCAGCCGCGACCAGGCCCGCATCGCCTGGACAGCCAGGTAGGCCATCGGCAGCAGGCCCAGGACCATCAGGGCGTGGGGCCAGGTGTCGAAGCCGTAGACGAAGGCGGCGTCGTAGACGATCAGCCAGAGCAGGCCGTACAGCATGATCGATCGCCCCGCCGCCCGGCCGTCGCGGGAGGTGGCGTAGATGACGCTGGCCAGGATCACGAAACCGGCGGCCGCGCCGGCGGGGAACCAGAGTTGCTTGCGGAACCAGAGTACGAACTCCCACCGCAGCGGCTGGTCGGCCACCCGCTGCTGCACCAGCAGGCTGAGGACGATCGCGACAATCGCCGCCAGTCCGCCGAAGACCAGCAGCCAGTGCTTGAGCGTCAACCGGGGTCGCTTGGCTTCGAGGGCGTAGCAAACGGTGGAAAGGATCGTCACATGGGCCAGCAGCGTGAGCGCGTGCCACGGGAAGGCCAATGTCGGCGCGGCGATCGTCGCGTGGCAGAACCGCACCAGCCCCAGCGACAGCAGGCCGAGCGCGACGAGGTATTTTCCGGTGAAATCGTAAAACGTGATCAGCGCCAGCGTCAGGCCGAGCAGGACGATGCTTTTCGTGTGATCGGGCCCCAACATCGACACCGCCCCGCCGGCGGCGATCGCGATCAGGGCCAGCAAACCGACGATCAGCTGCGCCGAGCTGACCCGCAGCCGCCCGGACGGCAACGGCCGGCCCGGGGCGATCTGGCTGTCGCGGCGGCGGTCGATCAAATCGTTCAGCGCCATGCCGAACGTGTAGAGCGCCGCCGACGCCACCGTCATCGCCGCGGCGTACGGCAACGACACCGTTGTGCCGGTCGCCCGGGCCTGCAACAACATCGACGTCCACCCGTCGGCGATGGCGGTGAAGACCAGCGCGATGCGCGTGAACTGAAGGAGCGTGAGCAGACGGGGAAACATCGTGGTTCGATTGTTGAAGGTTGAAGGTCGATTGTCGACTGCGAAGGTTCACGGCCCGACATTTCAAACGCGTGGGTGCCAAGGGTGAGTACTCTCACCCTTGCTGCTTCCACAAGGGTGAGAGTACTCACCCTTGGCACCCGCCGGGGCAGGGATTGTCAGACCCTTGGCCGCAGCGCAAGGATCAATTCGACTTCCCCCACCGGCCGGCCCAGTTCGCCGGCGATTTGGCCGGGCGACTTTCCGTCGTCGGCCATGCGATACACCTCGGCGTGGCCGGGCGGGATTGTATACTCCGGCTCGGCCGCAGGTTCGGGCTTCGGCTCGCGAACGGGCTCCGGCGTCGGCTGCGTCGCCGGCATGACAAACCGCTGCGGCACCGTCGGGTTTTCTCTCGAGAGCCGCTCGAGCGTCGCGATCTTCGCGTCGGCCTCCCCGATCAGGGCTTCGAGCTTGGCCGCCCGCGTGTCGAGTTGGGCCGTCATCTGGCGGCTCATTTCGCTCAGCTCCACCAGCAGCGATTCCATCTGCCGTTCCACGCTCCGCTGCTGCGACAGGCTCGTCGTGGCGAACGGCTTGGCGAACGGGTCTTTCTTGCGGCGCATCAGGGGGCGCATGATGACGTACATCACCACAACGCCGCCCAGGCCGAGGATGATCATCGACGGGTCGGACGGGTTGATAGAGCCGGCGTCGGCGAGGAGGAACATCAGAATTCCTCCTCTTTCTTCTCCGCCCGCTGCCCCATCAGCACGCGCGGCTGGCCGGCGTAATCGCGGAGGATTCGCCCGCCGGTCCACTCCGGCTTGTCGGCCAGCAGGGCCAGGGCCGATTCTTCCTGGTCGAAGGCGATCTCCAGCAGCACGTACCCGCCCGGCCGCAGCCAGCGGTCGGCGCCGGCGAGGATGCGGCGGTGAAAATCGAGCCCGTCGTCGCCGCCGTCCAGGGCCAGCATCGGCTCGTAATCCTTCACGTTCTTCGGCAGGCCCGCGAGCTGCGATTTCGCGATGTACGGTGGATTCGAAACGATCACATCGAACGGCGACGGATCGGGCAGGCCGTCGAGCGGCTCGTACAGGTCGCCGCGCATCAGCATCACCTGCTCGCCGACAGCATTCTTCTCGACATTCTGCTCGGCCACGGACAACGCCGCGTCGGAGATGTCGACAGCCACCACCTGCGCGCCAGCCTTGTGCTTGGCAATGGCGATCGCGATGCAACCGCTGCCGGTGCACAGGTCGAGCACGCGTGGCGATTCGAAGCCGAGCGTGTCGCGGAAAATCCGCATCGCCTGTTCGACCAGCGTCTCGGTATCCGGCCGGGGGATCAACACCGCCGGGGTAACGATGAACTCGAGGTTGAAAAAATGCGCCCGCCCCGTCAGATACGCGATCGGCTCTTCGTTGCCGGCCCGGGTGACGAGGTCGCGCAGCGTGGCCAACTGCTCTTCACCGAGCGTCGATTGGTAATCGGTGTAGAGCTTGATGCGCGGCACCTTCAGCACGTGCGCCAGCAGCAGCTCGGCCGACAGGCGTGGGGAATCGATGTTGCGGCGTTCGAAATAGCCGCGCATCCACCCGAGGAGTCGCTCGACCGTCCATGGTCCTTCGGCCTGTGCCATTGGGGGGCGAGTATATTTGCGAACCTGCGGCGCGCACAGGCGCGGCGACAGGGGCGAAATTAGATCGGATAAAAGCGTCATCTTCCGGTCGTTGCGGGCCAGAGCGCGCCGAGGACAACACGTTTGCGGGCCCCGGTGACCTTCGGCAGGTTCGCCGGGCAGCGGTCGAGGTAGGCCGCGCCGAGGAGTGCGAAGGCGATCGCTTCGCGCTCCTGGGTGGCGATGCCGAGTTCGTCGGTGAAGCGGACCGTCCGCCTGGCCGCGAAGCGGTCGACGATCGCCCGGTTCTTCGCCCCACCACCCGCCAGCAGCAGCGTCGCGTCGGCCGGGCTTTGCCGCAGCACGCACTCGGCGACGACCGCGGCGGCGGTGGCGAGCTGGTCGTCGGTCGAGAGGTCGTGGCCGGCGATGGCGCAAGCGAACTGTTCCAACATTGCCGGGCCATCCGTCGATTTGGCCCCTTTCCGTTGCACGTATTCGGACGCACAAAATGTTTCCACCGCCGCCTCGCAAACCTTGCCGTGGCTCGCGCGGAAACCGTTCATATCCACGCCGCCGAGGATGGTGTCGCTGAGGCAGTTCGCCGGGCCGGTGTCGAAGCCGGTCACGTCGTCGATGTCGCAGTTGGCCGGCAGGATCGTCACGTTGGCGATCCCGCCGAGGTTCAGCACCACGCGGCTCTCCGTCTCGCTGCGAAACAGCAGGTAATCCGCGAACGGCACCAGCGGCGCCCCCTGCCCGCCCACGGCCAGGTCGGCCCGGCGGAAATCGGCGATCACATCGATCCCGGTGCGGCTGGCCAGCAGGGCCGGGTCGAACTGCTGGATCGTCAGCGGCGGGTCGTGGAACAGCGTCTGCCCGTGGGCGGCGATGGCGGTGATGTTGGCCCGGGTGCGGGCGGTGGCGAGCAATAAGGCATCCACAGCTTCGGCATACGCCTCGGCGACGTCATGGCCGATCGCCGCGAAGGCGTGGAGCGAACCGGCTCCGTTTTTCCTTACATCGAAGATCGCCGACCGCAGCCGATCGCAGAACGGCACGCTGGCGCTGCCGACCGGCGTGGCGCGCATCCCTAAGCCGGTGCCGGTGATGCGGACGAGGACAACGTCCACCCCGTCCGCCGACGTGCCCGACATCGCCCCGATGATCAGCCGATCGTGCATCTCAGGCATTAGAGGCCCCAAAATCCGCTTCCACAACGTCGCTCATGCCGTATACTGCCCAACGGAGTTTCACCATGGCTGACGACGTAAAATCCACGAACAAACCCTCCGGCGGTGCGGCGGTCAAGGAAGCCCCCAAAAAGACGCCTCCCAAGCAGCTGCCCCCCTACAGGGTCCTTCTGCACAACGACGACAAGAACGACATGGCCTTCGTGATCGTGTCGATCGTCGAACTGACCCCGCTCAAGGAGCAGGACGCCCTGCTCCGCATGAAGGAAGCCCACGACACCGGCGTCGCCCTCCTGCTGGTCACCCACAAGGAGCGGGCCGAGCTGTACCAGGAACAGTTCAAGACCAAGGGCCTGACGGTCACGATCGAACCTGCAGAATAAGACAAAGAATTTTCAGCCACAGAGATCACCGAGAGCACAGAGAGGCGGAAGGACCTTTTCTTCTTTCTTCTCTGTGCTCTCTGTGTCTCTGTGGCTAATTTGTCTCCATGCCCCGCGAGTTCGACCTGATCCACTGGATCCGCACCCAGCAGACCACGAGCGAATCCGTCCCCCTCGCCGCCGGCGACGACCTGGCGGTTCTGAAATTCGCGGCGAATGACCTGGTGATCGTCGGCATCGATCAGGTGCTGGACGGCGTCCACTTTTTGTCCACAGAACATCCACCGGAACTCATCGGCCGAAAGGCGATGAACCGGAATCTCAGCGACTGTGCCGCGATGGCCTGCCTGCCCGCGGCGGCGGTGGTCAGTTTTGCCCTGCCACGCGGGATCGATCCGGACTTCGTCAAACGCCTCTACACCGGTCTGAAAGAAGCCGGCGACGCCTTCGGCTGCCCGATTGTCGGCGGCGACACCGGCTCGTGGGACGGCAAGCTGGCGCTCAGCGTCGCCATCCTCGGCCGATCGGCGGGCATCGAACCCGTCCGCCGCAGCGGGGCCAGGCCCGGCGACGGCATCTACGTCACCGGTCCGCTCGGCGGGAGCATCCTGGGGCGGCACCTGACGTTCACGCCCCGGGTGCGCGAGGCCCGGGAACTGGTCGCCCGAGGGCCGATCTCGGCGATGATCGATCTGAGCGACGGGTTGAGCCGGGACTTGGGCCATATCTGCCGGGAGAGCGGGGTTGGGGCGATTCTGGAGGCGGCCAGCATTCCGATCCACGACGACGCCCGGCGGCTGAACGATGAGCGGTCGGCGTTGGAGCATGCCCTAAGCGACGGCGAGGATCACGAGCTCTGCTTCACCAGCGGACCGCGGGAGGACGCGATTCGGATCGGGACGGTGACGGCTGAACGGCAACTGCTGATCCGCGATGGCAATGCCGCTCGACCCCTCGTGGCGACGGGGTTCGAGCACCGGTTTTGAGCCCCAAGCCAATCCATAACTCCTGTATTGGGCAACACTTCGGCCTGAAATTGGGTTTGTTTTTTCGAAACCGATGTCGTGCAGCGACGAGCTTCTAAGCCTCTCCCTGTGGGAGAGGTTGGGTGAGGGCGGGCCGAAGATGATAAGTCGAGTCGTTCATAAAACGATCGGAAACCGAAGGCCCCTCTTCTCCCGGAGCGTGGGCACGCTCACAAGACGTTCGTTTCAGCGTGCCCTCACCCAACCTCTCCCACGCAACATATCTCATCTGTAACGGTTCAGTAGGTGTAAGTGATAGAGCATGACTTTTCCGTTGACCCATCGGCGGACGCGTCGCAGGCGGCGGACGTGGTTGGGCAGGCGGCTCAGGCCG
>Ga0070658_10002991_pt1 | contig 13996 bp, 9 predicted proteins | sample KBSC13metaG_FD_64664 | JGI IMG/M metagenome (GOLD analysis project Ga0070658, IMG submission 64664) | Corn rhizosphere microbial communities from Kellogg Biological Station, Michigan, USA - KBS C1-3 metaG | ecosystem: Host-associated > Plants > Roots > Rhizosphere > Soil ... | reverse complement strand
GTTACCTGAAATGGTTTGTGTAGCTCCAGGCGCCAGCGGTGAACTCACCGCTGCCCACCCAGTGTCATAGTTGTATCTGTCAAAATACCGCACCGGGATGCCGGCGGCATCCAGGTATATCGGCTGACTCTCATTGTTCTTAATAGTCATTGATAGGTTGGTCGTCTGGCCCGCCACCAAGTTGGTACCCTTGGATGAAGTTAGGGGAGTCACCACACTCAAGTTCGGCATATGCACGTTCACGGCCTCGCCCCAATTGTTGTAGTGGTAATAGCGGCCCTGATAGTTCACCGCCGGCCAATAGTACAACGTACCTGTGTCCTGAAGTACCGTACTGAAAGTAAACTGTTTGGTCTCGCTTGGCTGGAATGTTACTGGCCCCTGCCAGCCCAAATCCTTGTTGGCGCCACTGATACTTCCCATATGGCCAACCACCCCAACTGCGTCCAGCGTAAGGGCAAACGAGAAGTTGTTGGTTAGGGAGAAGGTGTAACTAACAGATTGCCCCCTGGCCGCTGCGATCGGCACCTGGGTCTGCGCTGAAAGCACCAAGCTTGCGGGAATATTGGCCGACACCGGCCCGAACCAGCCCTCAAAAATCCCCGGGAACGACTGGCCCAGGTGCGGCGTATAGGTGTACAGCGCCGCCGTTGTTCCGTTGGCCAGGTAAATCGACTGGCCGTCGATTGTAGCGTAACCGTCATAATAAACAGTATTGCATGTTCCACATCTGGATCGGTTACCCTGCGTCATCAGACCAACATAGGTAATATCGTCGTCACCGTCCCAGGCGGTGTTGCCGTAAGACCGCTCCTTGCTAAATTTCAGCTGCCACGCGCCCCACAGCACTTGCCGCGTAAACCCGGCGTATTTGGGGTTGCATCCGCCCGAGTCTGGGCAGCCGTAGCCCATGGCCGAGTTGTAGCGCCACGCATCACATGATGTCCCGGTAATTAGGCTCTCCTCCTTCTGCAGGGTCGAAATAATCACCTGAGGGTTCAGCCCCCACTGCTGTGCTGCCTTGTAGATGATGTGCGAGGCCGCCACGCTCCCTGTATACGACCAGGTGGTACCGTTCCAATTGGGGTCCACGTCCTTATAGTCCGCCAAGCACGGCCCCTTCGAGGCCAAAAAGCTCTGGATTTGGCTCTCGTTCATGGTATTCACGCTGTCAAACACAGCGTCGTCCATGAGATTGCTATTCGAATAATCCGCTGCCGCCGCCCTCTGAGCGGGAAGCATGCTAGCTACCAAAAAACCGGCAACCACAGGCATAATCAGCATGGTCAAGAGTTTGCGCATTACTTAGTCACCGTTAATGTCCACGGATCGGACATGGCCTTCTGGCCGTTCAGAGTTGCCACCGCCTGTACCACCCAGCTTCCAGGCGTTAGCTTGTTCACCGGCCAGTCTAGTATTACGCCCTGCTCACTGCTGGTAATAGTCTTGGTTGCGCTCAACACCACCACCTTGCCATTCATGGTCGCTTGGATGTAGCAAGACGCTCCAATCTCCGAGACACACGTGGACTCCTCGTTGGTAGCCATCGGCGCCGTTCGTGAGCTCAAAATCTGTCCATCAGGCTTGCCCAATGTCGAGCTCTGTGGATGGCTCGGGTTTGGCGGCAACGTTGTCGGCGACGGCGTCGTGTCATGCTCCGGCCCCGCGTGCGTGGAGGTATCATTAGTCGAAGTCACACCGCTCGACGATGGAGTCACGCCCGAGTGATTTGTTGGGGGTCGCATTTTCCAAACCGCCACTCCAACCAACAGTAAAACCAAAATTACGGCAACCACTACTAGAATTTTTTGCTGACCCAAACGACCGCGTTTCTGTTTCATATCCCCTCTGCTTATGCCGATTTTAGCACAAACAGTGTATCTGGCTAACCCTTATCGGAGCGGTTACTCCAGGGCAAATGCAAGCGCGCCGATCCCCACTCGGCAATCATTGGCTTCCAATATCGTGGCTTCAACTTCGCACCCGCCGCTCCAACCTCATATGCCAGGCCCCGCTTAAACATAGGCCCGTCCGACGACAACCATTTTCCCACTACCCGGGAATACCTTATAGATGGACCATCCACCCATCTCGTGTACAGGTAGCTCACGCCGAGAATCAAAATGCCCGTTAACAGGCAGGTCAACAGGAAACTATCGCGGTAACCGAAGTGGTGATTGTAAAAAGCCGTAAACATGGCGGTGCCGGCCGAGCACAAAATTATCATATGTGTCAGATACAGCGAGAACGACATCTTCCCCAATTTAACCAGCCACGGATGACTGAGCGCCTGTTTGGCCCTCGTCCAGACCAGTAAGCCTCCCACCACCATGGCTGCGCCCAAGGTGTGCCAGAAAATCATTAGCTCTAGTGAGTTGAAATTAAAGAAAATCAGGTGTCTGTACCAAGGACTTAAATCGGGGCGCAAATCGGAAGGGTAGGAACCTAGTAGTAACCCCATACCAACCAGCAAGATCAAATAAGGCTCTTTTATCCGGATGCGCGCGATCGTTCCAGGATGGCTTAGGTAATCGGCCAGGATCAAACCTACGATGAAACCCAAGAAGTACGTGCGCGAGAACAACACTACCAATCCGGCGTACACAAGCCACCTCTTGGCCTTGGCGCCAACTATCGCCGCTACAGCAAAAATCAGCATCGACCCCAAAAACTCAATCGTCATGGTCCATAAGAGAGGATTGTAGCTCGGCACATCCATGTTAAAGAACGCACCCACAAACGCCTGGTACAGCGCGTCATGCAGGTGGGGCAGAAAGGTCCATTTATTTTCCAACCAGATTGAGCCCGTTATGTGCTCAGCCGACATGGCTGTAAAAGCGTGGAATCTGAGCAGCAGGTAAGCCGCGAAAACCGATATTGCGGCCGGCGGCATCAATCTCCAATAGCGCTTAAAGGCCGCGCTCGTCAGAATGCCGAGGTCTTTGGCCAAAAAGAACGGCCGCACCAAAACATAACCGCTCATCACGAAGAACAAACAAACTGAAAAATTGCCCGCCAAAATTATCCCGAGGGGCGAGTTATGAAACAGTGGTTCCAAATGACTGTGTGATACCGCCGCGGGATCTGTGGCAGATGCGGGAAAAAACGAATCCGCAAAGTGACTTAAAATCACCACCACGGCAGCAATGCCACGAAGACTTTCTAAATAAAGAAGCTTACTTCGCTTCTTTTGTACCTCATCGGCATCTTCCACCCCCGGTCCCTCTTACTTATGAAGACTATAGCACTCATAGGCACTACCTGTAAGAACAGATTGGTAGCGTTTCCGCTCGTGCTAATCTAATCCTATGAGCTTGTCCTGGAGCGACATCATCGCGCGCGGCCGGCGGCTGTGGCGGCGATTGGCTCACAGCACCGTGGCCGAACGCAAGCAGACCCTCCCGTACGTCGACGGCTTACGCGGCATCGCCATCCTGATGGTCATCTCGTACCATCTCGCCATGCAGGTCGGCTCGCCGTTCAAAGTCCACGCCGTCGCGGCCCTTCTTGGTGCAGGCGACAGGGGAGTACAGCTCTTCTTCATTCTCAGCGCCTTCACCCTCTTCATCTCCTCCGAAAAACGCTTCCGCACCGACCGCCGCCCCGTCCTGAGTTTTTACATTCGTCGCTGGTTTCGCATCCTGCCGTTCTGGTTGCTCGTGAACCTGTTGTGGGCCATCATCCTGCGCCCCAGCCTCACCACCCTCGCCCTCAGCACCACCTTCCTCTTCGGCTTCGTGCGCTTTGCCGGTTACGAGTTGGTACCCGGCGGCTGGAGCCTCTTCGTCGAAGAAACCTTCTACGTCTTCCTGCCACTCATCTTTGGCCACATCCGCAATTGGTACCGTGCCCTAGGATTCGCGGCCATCCTCGGGATCATCAGTGTCATCTGGTGGGCCCAGGCTCCGCATGTCCACGCCTTCAATGGGCCCTCCAACTTCATATTCTTCGCTCCGCCCGCCCAATGGTTCGCCTTTGGCCTCGGTATCCTGTTGTTCTATATAATCTCCAACCCCCGCGTCCGCCGATACTTGCTCGAAAATCCCTCCGCCCACTTCTGGCTCGACGCTGCCACCGTCCTCGCGGCCCTGGTCCTCCTCGCCCACGAATACCGCGGCGCCACCCTCGCGCTGCTGCTACTCGTCTTCACCTCCGTCCCCACCGGCACCCTCTTCGGCCGCCTGGCCCGCCTCCCACTCCTCCGGCGTTTCGGTCGCTACTCCTACTCGCTGTATCTACTACACTTCATGTTCCTGACCACCCTCGCGCCCGTGCGCAACTGGCTCTGGCGCACAGCCCACCTCACCCACGGCCCTGCCGAGCTCAAACTCGCCGTTTACATCCCCGTCTTCTGCGCCGTCATGCTAGCAGTGGGCTTCCTCTCATTCAACTTGCTTGAAAAACCCTGTATCGACCTAGGCCGGCAAATCAACGCCTGGCTCAACCGCCGCCGCCTGGCCACCGCCACTGCCGCCGAGCTCACTGCTCTTTGATGCTGCAAATCCATCCATGAAACACCTTGCAACGGGTGCAGCGGGCCTGTAGGTGGGCGGGTACCTACCGCAATCGCATGACCCTTAACGCTTTTGCTTCGTCTCCAGCACGTCCGCAACCTCTTCGGTTGTACAAACCTTAAAGCTTAGGTCGCCTTCGACCCACGAATCCTCAAGCTCCTCCCTCGCCATCCTCTTCAATTTGTTTTTATGGCGGGCGTTACCGCACACCAGAATCACAGTTGGAAAACTAAATTTAGTATGGTCTTGCCACTCCTCATCCTCGGCGTACTCAATGTACTGCTGTATACGCCCTTTCATCGCGAAGCTAGGCATAGCTGGTTCGAGATAGTCTAAAAAGAATTGGCGCTCCTTTGGCCCTTGTACTAGTCTCAGAAACATATCCGGACGAGGCTGGATAAAGTACTTATAGCGAATCAGTTCTGTAGTGGTAAAGAATCTGAGACTGCCGCCGTAATGGGTTTTCAGCTGACAACAAATTTCGAGCAGTGCCAGCCAATGGCCTATAAAGCGATCCGAGCGTCCCTCGTCTTTAACCAGACGCTTAAGAACGCTCGGCACATAAGTATCTTTATCCGCCGCGCTCAAGACGTCTGCGCCTTTCTGGAACAAATAGTAACTTGCTGCCTTACCTTGCAACCTATACGTCGTCTCATACCGGCGACCGATATATCCCTGGTCTAACAATATTTGCAATCGTTCATGGGCTTTGCTTTGTCTGATATTAAATAGTCGTGCTAGTAGCGGTGAAGTTACAAAGCGAAATTGATAGATAGTTTGAAGTATCTCTAGTTGTTTGTCGTTTAGCGGTCTTCGGTACTTCGGCTGGTTCATCGCAAGACGAGTATACTCGTAGAGAACTAAGAAAACCAATTCGGTGCTATTTATAGATAGCACTTGTTAAGATAGACGGGATATCATACCCCCTCTATCTCATGGCACTCGCACATGCCTGGTACCGCTGGTATCATGGGCGGTATTACGTGAGGTAAACTCGTGCCGCGCAAAAAGATTTCGGAATTCCGAGCCAAAACTATCCTAACCGGCGCTCTCGGCCTGCCCTACGAGGGCGTCACGGTCGACGCCACCCGCCCCCTGCCGCCCCAGCTCAAGCACTTACGTCCCGAGGGGCGCTTTGTGGTTAAGGTCGACCAGGGCGTGAAGGGCCGCTTCAAAAAAGGCCTCGTGCTGCTCGACGTGCCCACCTGGAACGTCCCTGAAGCCATCGAATCCCTCGCCGCCAAGGGTTACCGCTACCTACTGGTAGAGCCGTTCGCGCCTCACGCAGACGCGGCCGAGTACTACCTCGCCATCGAGCGCGCCCGCGCCGGCAACATGGTGATGTTCTCGAAACTCGGCGGCATTAATGTGGAATCCAAAGCCTCCGCCATCGCCCGCGAGCACCTCGTACCCTCCAGCTCCGTCCGCATCGAGCAGCACCTCGGCCTCACCCCTGGTACCCTCGACCGCTTGGCTGACACCTTCGAGGCCAACTATTGTTCCTTTCTCGAGATCAATCCGCTCGTGGTCGAGAATGGCTTACCCCAATTCCTGGACGCCGCCATGGAGGTCGACGATCAGGCCGCACCGTTCGTGCACGATCGCTGGACCCCGGCTGACTTCCGCGAGCTCGACACCAAAACGCCCGAGGAGCAGGCGGTGGCCGAGTTGGCCGCTCAGTCCCAGGCCTCGTTTGCACTCAAGGTTATTAACCCCGCCGGCGCCTTCTTTCTGCTCCTGTCCGGCGGCGGCGCCAGTATCGTGATGGCCGACGAGGTCGCGAACCTCGGCTACGGCACTCAGCTCGCCAACTACGGCGAGTACTCCGGCAACCCCAACGTTGAAGAAACCTATCTCTACACCCGCCAGGTCCTGTCCCTCATGCTTAAGTCCAAATCACCGCGCAAAGTCCTGATCATCGGCGGGGGAGTGGCCAACTTCACCGACATCCGCCAGACCTTCAAGGGCGTCATTCAGGCCCTGAACGAGGCCAAATCCGAGCTACGTAAGCAGCACATCAAAGTCTTCGTACGCCGCGGCGGCCCCCACGAGACCGAGGGCCTAGCCCAAATGGAGGCCTTCCTGTTGCGCGAGGGCCTGCACGGTCTGGTGGCCGGACCCGAGCTCACCATGTCCAAAATCATCCCCGCCGCCGCTAAGAGCCTTGAAACCACGGAGGTAAGTTAAATGCCCGCCATCGACATCGCCACCTTGCGCACTTTCAACCCTCACATTCTCTGCCTGGGCAGCCACCGCGGCATCATCCAGTCCATCCTCGATTTCGACTACCTGGCCGGCCGAAAAATGCCATCTGTGGCCGGCATCGTGGCCACCGGTCGCAAACGCGAGCGCTACTTCTTCGGCCCCGATGAGGTTATGTTGCCCGTGTACGCCACTCTCGACCACGTGCCCGATTCCACCCGCCGTCACGTCAACCTGTTTCTAAACCTGTCGTCCGGTCGCCGCGTCCTGCGTTCTACTCGAGAAGCTATGGAGAAGTTGCCCGCCCTCGTTGGCGGCGTGGTCTTCGCCGAGGGCTTCCCCGAGCGCCATGCCATCGAGCTTTACAATGAGGCCGCCCAACGCGGCCTCTGGGTGATCGGCGGCGCCAGCGTCGGATTGGTCGTGCCCGGCGTCTTCAAGCTCGGCGCCATTGGAGGCACCCAAGCCTCGCAGCTCGAGCAGTCGCGGCTGTTTACGCCCGGCTCGGTGGCGGTAATCTCATCATCCGGCGGCATGGTTAACGAAATTATCCGCACCGTCGCGAGTACCGGCCACGCGCTGTCGTTCTCGTTAGCCCTGGGAGGGGAGCGCTATCCGGCATTAACCCCGGAGCAAGCCTTCCTGGCGGCCGAAGCCGACCCTGGCACCCAATCCGTCGCCTACTTTGGCGAGCTCGGCGGCGACGATGAATACCTGCTGGCCGACCTCTTGCGGTCCGGACGTGTTACCAAACCGGTCGTCACTTACATTGCCGGCACCGTCGCCGACCTGTTCGAAACGCCACCGCAATTCGGCCACGCCAAAGCCATGGCCGCTCACCGCGAAGAATCGGCCGGCGCCAAGCGCCAGGCCCTGGCCGCTGCCGGCGCCCAGGCCGCGCCCACCTACGGCGAGTTCGTGAACCTCATCGCTGCCTTGCCGCACATTACGCCCGGCGCACCCACCAACTATTCCGCCGCCTTCGCCAATCGCCGTCCCGCCCTCATGGCCAGCTCCGTCTCCGGCGACCGCGGCGACGAGGTGCGCCTGCTCGACACCGAGTTGCTGGAATTTGCCAGCGGGAATTCTTTCGCCCGCATCGTCATCTCCATGTTCCTCGGCCGGCCCACCGCCAGCCCCGATCTCGAGCAGTTCGTGGATTTTGTGCTCCGCCTCCTCGTCGACCACGGTCCTTACGTCTCCGGCGCCGTCAACACCATCGTCTCGGCCCGCGCCGGCAAAGACCTGGTCTCGAGCCTCGCCTCCGGTCTGCTCACCATTGGTCCGCGCTTTGGCGGCGCCATCAACCAAGCCGCTGCCACCTGGCTCGACGGCGTCGAGCGCGGCCTCACCCCCGCCGCCCTCGTGGAAGAGCTGGCCGCCCGCCGCCACTACATCTCTGGCATTGGCCACCGCAAGTACCGCGCCGACCTCCCCGATCCGCGCGTCGAGCGCCTGCTCCAATTCGCCGATTCCCTCGAAACCGCCCGCTTCACCACCTTCGCCCGCGGCGTCGCATCTGAAACCGTCCGCAAAAAAGGCAATCTCATCCTGAACGTCGACGGTGCCATCGCTGCCATCCTCCTCGACCTCCTCGCAGAAAAAGAGGCCTACACCACCACCGAACTCCGCGAGCTGGTCGACCACGAGTTCTTCAACGCCCTGTTCGTGCTCTCCCGCAGTGTCGGCTTCATGGCCCATTACTTCGACCAGGTCCGCCTCGACGAAGGCATTTTCCGCCTCACCCCCGCCCAGGTGGCCTACGTTAAGCCCAAAGGTGTAGAGTAAGAGCTATGAAGATAATCGTTGTAGCCGGCGGCCAGGGGACCAAGCTGTGGCCCTACTCTCGCGAATCCAAACCCAAGCAGTTCCAACCGATCCTGGGCGACAAATCACCGTTCACCTATAACGTCGAGACCCTGCTGCGCAAGTACGCACCCGAAGACATCTTTGTCTCCACCAAGCGCAAATTCATTAAGTACATCTCCGAGCAGGCGCCCCAGATTCCGCTTCGCAACTACATTATCGAGCCCGACATCAAGAAAGACCGTGGTCCCGCCGAGGGCCTGGCCGTGCTCCAGCTCAGCCTGCGACACCCCGACGAGCCGTTCATGATGGTCCAATCCGACAACGTCCGGCAGCCCGAGGAGGAATTCCTGCAGTTCATCGAAGACGCCGGCAGCATCGTGGAGCGCGAGAAGAAATACGTCACCGGCGGCATTAAGGCTAACGAGGCCGACATGGGAGTCGACTACCTCAAGCTGTCCGAAAAGGTCCAGCACGAGTCCAACCAGGAAATCTACACCGTCGACGAATTCATCGGCCGCAAGCCCACCTTCGCCGAAACCAAGAAGCTGGTCGAAAGCTTTCACGTGGTCGTCCACTGCAACCACACCTGCTGGTACCCGGAGCTGTTCCTCGACGCCTACAAGCAGCACCGCCCGGATTGGTACAAGGCGCTCATGGAGATAAAAGCGGCCATCGGTAAACCCGGCGAAGATAAAGAAATCGAGCGCATCTACTCCGAGATGGCCGTTGGCCCTACCGAGGATGTTACCCGGCACGTCATGAGTCATGGCATCATCATCCTCACCAAGTTCAAATGGATCGATTTCGGCACCTGGGGCTCGCTCTACGAGTTCTTCTGCGACGGCGGCTCCAACTACGCCGACGGCAACGTGGTAGCCGTAGAATCCACCGATTCGCTCATCAAGACCTCCAACAAAGACAAGCTCATTGCCGTGGCCGGGGTCGACAACCTGGTGGTGGTGGACACCGACGACGTGCTTCTGATAATTCCCAAAAACAAGATCGAAAAAATCAAAGACATCCAGAAACTCCTGGCGGCCGACGCCAACCAGTCTTACCTGTAGAAAGGAACCCTACCCATGTGTGGAATCGTTGGTTATGTGGGCCCCAAAGATGCGCTGCCGGTATTGCTGAACGGCCTGCGCCGCATGGAATACCGCGGCTACGATTCGGCTGGCGTAGCTTTGCTAGACGGTGGCCACGCCACTGTGGTGAAGCGGCCGGGCAAAATCGCCAACCTCACCGAAGCGCTTGAGGCGGCCAAGCCCGCCGGGCACATCGGCATCGGCCACACCCGTTGGGCCACCCACGGTGCGCCCAGCGAGCTCAACGCTCACCCACACCAGGCCGGCCCCGTCACTATCGTGCACAACGGCATCATCGAAAACTACGCCGAGCTCAAGGCCGATCTGGCTGCCCACCATGGCCGCCACTTCGTCTCCGACACCGACACCGAGGTGTTAGCCCACCTCATTGCCGTTAAGCATGAGCACGAACAGTCACTTGAAGCGGCCGTCCTGGCGGCGCTGCTCGAGGTAGAGGGCACCTTCGCCGTGCTGGTACTCGACGAGCGCGAGCCCGACAAAATCGTGGCCGCCCGCCGCGGCAGCCCGCTCCTGCTCGGCGTTTCAGACGCAGCCATCTTTCTCGCCTCTGACGCCACCGCCGTCATCGGCCACACCGACCGTGTAGTCTACCTCGAAGACGACGAAATCGCCATTTGCACTCCCGGCAAGTACGAAATTATCGACTTCGAAGCCCAGCGCGTGCTGCACGACGAGCAGCAAATAAAGCTTGAACTCAAAGCCATCGAGAAAGCCGGTTATGACCACTTCCTGCTCAAAGAAATAATGGAGCAGCCCGAAACCATCCGTAACGTGCTGCGCGGCCGCCTCGATGCGGCCGCCGGCACCAGCCACCTTGGCGGCCTCAACCTGCCCGACCACACCTTCCGCATGCAAACCCGGTTCCTAGGTATCGCCTGCGGAACCGCCAGCTACGCCACTCAACTCGGCCGCTACCTACTCGAGCGCCTCACTGGTTTGCCGTTCGACACCGAGCAGGCGAGCGAGTTCCGCTACCGCGACGCCGCCCTCACACCCGGCACCATCTCATTGTTCGTTAGCCAGTCTGGCGAAACCGCCGACACCCTGGCCGGCCTGCGCGAGGTCAAGCGCCGAGGCATCCCGGCACTCGGCATCGTCAATGCGGTCGGCTCCAGCATCGCCCGCGAGGTTGACGGCGGCATCTACCTGCACGCCGGCCCCGAGGTGTCCGTGGCCTCCACCAAAGCCTTCACCTCCATGGTCATTGCCGAACTTCTGCTCGGTCTACATGTTGGCCGTCGCCGCGGTCTATCCATCCGCGAGGGCAAGGAAATTGTTCAGGCCCTTGAAGATCTGCCAAGCCAAGTACAAAAAGTACTCGAGCAACGCCAGAATATCCGCTCGCTCGCTCAAAAATACGCCTACCACGATTACGCCATGTACCTCGGCCGCGACGCGCTCTTCCCGGTGGCTCTCGAAGGCGCCCTCAAGCTCAAGGAAATTTCGTATATTCATGCCGACGCCTATGCGGCCGGTGAAATGAAGCACGGCCCTATCGCCCTTATCGACGAAGACACGTTCGTGCTGTTCCTCCTACCCAAAAACGACCTCTACGACAAGAGCCGCTCTAACCTCCAGGAGGTTCGGGCCCGCGGCGCCCGCCCACTAATTGTTGCTACGGAAGGGGACAAATCACTGGAGGGCATGGCCGGCGATGTCATTTATATTCCCGAGTCCAACCCCTACACCCAGCCCATCCTGGCCAATATTCCGCTCCAGCTGCTGGCCTACTACATCGCTGTCGAACGCGGCACCGACGTCGACCAGCCCCGCAACCTCGCCAAATCCGTCACCGTCGAGTAGGCTTCTCGGTGCCCGCCCTCACACTTGCTATTACCAAGTTGGTAAATGCAGACTATCGCAATTACCAATAATGGCTTACACAAAGCAAAAAATATTCACCAATATCTATCATTTACCACTTTGGAAATACCCCCATCGCTTACGTGGCCCCGAATAACGCATAATCCCGTTCTCAGCAAAAACTCACCCCTCTTATAAGGAACGAGATTTATGTAATAATGAGCTTACATGCCAAAGCGTAAACTCAAACCAGTCGCGGCCGAGGGCGAAGAGGCTCTCGAACTCGAGGACTTCCAAGACGACACCGCCTCCGAAGCCGACGTCCCCCAGTCCGACAATGCCTGGCGCCGCTCGCCATTGTGGCTGCGTGCCACCGGTAGTGTGCTCGGCCTGGCCATCCTCCTCGCGGCCAGCTTTGAGTTTGTGTATGCTGGCAAAATTTATCCCGGTGTCTCGGCCGACGGCGTTGACCTGGGCGGCCTCACCCAATCCGAGGCGGCTGCCAAACTCACCGACAAGGTCCAGGGCTTCCAGGGCGGCATCATTACCATTACCAACGGCGACAGCACGCTCCGCATTCCTATCGCCAGCCTATCCATCAAATACGATACGGCAGGAGCCGCCGCTGCCGCCTTCCACTTTGGCCGCACCGGCGACCTCAAGACCCAAATCCATGCCCAGGCCCGCGCGCTCGCTGGCCGCCCCACCGATTTCTCGGACTTCCAGTATCCCGATGACCACCTAGCCCCATACCTCACCGATATGGACGATGACATCGTTTCGCCGGTCCAAGACGCCACCCTTAGCTTCAACGACAACCATGCCCAGGTTACGCCTGCCCAGTCCGGCGCCCGCCTCGATTTCGGGCGCCTCATCGGGCTCGTCAACGACCGGCTCGCCACAGCCTCCGAAGCGCCCATTCCCGCGCCTGTCTACCAGCTCGCACCTCAGCTCGATACAGCCCCGCTCCAGGCGGCGGTCCCGCAGATCAACAACTATGTGTCCGGCCCCATCACCATTTCGTATAACGGCATCGACCGCGACATCGACCAAAACACCATCATTTCCTGGGTCCAAGTAAGTGCCAAGCCGGTCCACCAATTCCTCGATTCGCACGACTTAAACGACCTCTACCCGCCGCCGCCCGCCGCCAGCCTTGGCCTCAGTCCAGCCGCCGTTAAAAGCTACGTGGCCGACCTGGCCAGCGGCATCGACCAGACTCCTCAAAATGCCGGCCTCGCCATGCAGGACAGCCAGCTCGCGGTGGTGAGCCCCAGCCACACCGGCGTTAAGCTCGACCAATCCGACGCCACCAACCAAATTATGGCTGCCCTCACCAAAACCGGCGACGGCCGCCACGTTAGCCTCAAGCTCACCACCACCAACCCCGACGTCAACGAAACCAACCTGGCCTCGCTCGGCATCAAGGAGCTGCTCTCGGAAGGGGAGACCACCTTCCCCGGCTCCACCGCCGCTCGCATCACCAACGTCCGCGTTGGCGCCACCCGCTTCAACGATGTGCTACTTTCTCCCGGCGAAGCCTTCAGCTTCGGCAAAATCCTCGGCGACGTCGGTCCTGCTCAAGGTTACGTCCCCGAACTGGTTATCCTGGGCAACCACGAGGAAAAACAGTACGGCGGGGGCCTCTGCCAAGTTGCCACCACCGCCTACCGAGCCGCGCTTCTGGCTGGCCTTCCAATCGTGGAGCGCCACAACCACAGCTTCGCAGTTAGTTACTACACCGCGCCGTATGGCGTGCCCGGGGTTGACGCCACCATCTACTACCCCGAAGTCGACCTCAAATTCACCAATGACACCGGCGCCTACATCCTCATCCAGACCCACATGCAAGGTACCGATCTCAAATTTGACTTCTTCGGCACCAAAACCAAGTACGGCCAAATCCGCGGTCCGCAGTTCATCTCCGGCTCAGGCGACGCCACACAGGCTTCCCACACCGTCTTCTGGCGCGATATTTACGATCTGAACGGCAACCTCATTAAAACCGACACCATCAACACGTATTACCAGCCCTCCACCAACTTCCCCATCCAAAAGCAGTACAACTAAGTCCTTAATCCTAATCCTGGCGATTGTACTCTCACGTCACGTACCCTAATCCTTGACTCTTCGGAATTTGTTCGGTAGTATGGAAACCGAACTAAGTCCAGGAGGGTCTTATGGCGGAACCATTAACCAAACGTCAAAAAGAAGTGCTCGATTACGTCACGCAGTTCATCGAGCTGCATGGCTATGCCCCCAGCTACCGCGAGATTGCTGCCCACTTTAACTATGGCTCTGTCGCCACCGTGGCTGAGCACATCGAGTCCTTGGTGGCTAAGGGTATGCTCCAAAAGGGCGACAACGAGGCCCGCTCAATACAACTCGTGCGCGCCGACCATGTCGATGCCACCCCCGCCATGTCGCTACCCATTTTGGGGCTGGTGGCTGCCGGCCAGCCCATCGAGACCCTCGGCCTGCACCCTGAAACTCTCGAGGTCCCGTCCTTCATGGTCGGCCGTCGCAATTCCTATGTTTTGCAGGTCAAGGGCGACTCCATGA
>Ga0070658_10002988_pt1 | contig 14003 bp, 8 predicted proteins | sample KBSC13metaG_FD_64664 | JGI IMG/M metagenome (GOLD analysis project Ga0070658, IMG submission 64664) | Corn rhizosphere microbial communities from Kellogg Biological Station, Michigan, USA - KBS C1-3 metaG | ecosystem: Host-associated > Plants > Roots > Rhizosphere > Soil ... | reverse complement strand
TGTGTGTCCGCCCACAATCCCGACTGCGCGATGCCGCGAACCAGATCCTTGACGACGTCGGGCCGGCTCTTGATCAGATCTTCATGAACGACAAGTCCGCAGGAGATAAAGTTCGGCCAAATGTCCTTGGCATAGTATAGGACGCGCCCCGTCTTATCGACCTCCGCCTTCGCGCAGAAAGGCTCGCCAACGAAGTAGCCGTCGATTTGGCCCGTCGAAAGGTCTGTCGGCATGTCCGGCGGCGGAATGTAAATGAACTTAATGTCGTCGGGTTTCATCCCTTGCTGTTCCATCAATTTATGGATCACCAGGTTCTGATTGCAGTAGGGGCTCGGCAACGCGAACGTCTTGCCCTTGAAGTCGCGCAGACTGGTCCCGACGCTGTTCTTGGCGACGATGATCTCCGATCCGTCACGATGGCCGAGGTAGCAGATCTTGACCGGGACGCCCTCTTCGCGCAGTTTCATGGCGAGCGGAATAATCATGAAGGTCGCCTGGATCTGCTTTGACTTCAGGGCATCCACAACCGTGGGGAAGTCCGTGAACCGCTGCGAGTCGAAGTTCGTACCCGTGGTAGTCGTGTGCGAAGCGAAGTCAGTCACCGGGCAGGTCAGGTGACAGGTGACCGGCAGAAAGCCGACGGTCAAGGAGTCATGCGCCGTCGCGTTCGGCCCGGTGTGAATGGTCCCGGCAGCTGGTTCTGTCTTAGCTGTTTGGGTCCAGGGATGGTACCGTAGCAGTCCGAGCGCGACGACCGCCACTACGACGCCGGCGATGATGGGGGCTGAAGATGATTTAGCCATAGGTGTCTCTTTCGAAAATGATAACCAACGATCGAGGATGTCCGCGACCGTCCTCGAGCGACTACCGCTTAGCCCGTTGCGATCAAGCTCTCGTCGTCGAGGCCGCCGTCACCGCTGAGTCCCAGCTCCTCAAGGATCGCCTCCGTTGCCTCGATGACGTCCGGGTTAGTCAGGTCGCGCGGCCGCGGGGCGTCGATGATCAGTTGACGGCAAACCGTGGCCGGCCGCTGGGACAACACAAGAACTCGGTCCGCAAGCTGCGCCGCCTCCTCGATATCGTGCGTCACGAAGACGACGGTCCGCGGGCGCTTGTCGAGAAGCCTCACTAACTCACGTCGCATCCGAAGACGAGTCTGATAGTCGAGCGCCGAGAATGGCTCATCCATCAATAGGATATCGGAATCGCCGGCCAACGCACGGGCAAGCTCGACTCGCTGACGCATCCCGCCGGAAAGCTGATGCGGATAGTGATCGGCAAAGCTCCCCAGATGTATCAAGTCGAGAAGTTCACCGAGTTCCATCCTTCGCTCCGACGGATCGACAATCGAGCGCAGGCCCATCTCGATATTCTCCGTGACGGTTAGCCACGGAAAAAGTCCATCGTGCTGATAGACCGTGCGGATAACCCCGCTGCGCGTCACCGCACCGCTCGATGGGGTGATATGTCCGGACAACAGGCTGAGCAAAGTCGTCTTGCCGCATCCCGACGGCCCGACCAAAACCAGGAACTCGCCCTCGCCCACGACCAGGTTCAAGTGTTCGATGACCGACACCGCACCGTACGCGTGCGACACATCCTCGACTTCTAGTCGACTGGTCGATTGATTAACGCTCATAGCCCCACCGCACGCTTGGAAGTTTGCTGAGCTGAGCGAGCAACCGGTCGAAGATCATACCGAGCGAGCCGATCACAACCATATAGCAGACGGCAATGTCGAGCCTCAAGCCGTTCCGCGCGTCCCAGATCCCATAGCCGAGACCGTCCTGGCACCCCACCATCTCCGCCGCGACAATGACCACCCAGGCGATGCCGAATGCGACTCGGAGCGACGTAATGATCTGCGGCATAACGGCGGGGAATGTCACCTTCGTCAGCAAATCGATACCAGTGTAGTTGTAATCGCGGGCCACTCGGAAGTAGATGCTCGGGATATTCGCCACCGCAGCCATCGTCGCCAGGGTGATCGGGAAGAACGTCGCCATGAAGATCAGGAACACCGCGGGTTTGTCCCCGATATGGAACCACAAAATGGCGAACGGGATCCATGCCAGTGGCGAGATAAAGCGGAAGAAGTTCAGCATTGGCACGAACGCCGTCCGCGCGGCTGCGTTCTGTCCAAGGGCAAGACCCGCAGGCACGCCAAACACCGTCGATATCGTGAAGGCGATGGCGACTCGGAACAGCGAAGCGACAATGTCGTTTGCCAGGTGTCCAGCCTTGATCTCGTCGAGGCCGGCCACCCACACCGTGTACGGCGACGGCAGGTTGTACTCCGCCACCATGTGTAATCGGCAGACGAGGTACCAGATCAGGAAGAAGGAGAGGATTACCGCTCCAGGAGGCAGGAGCGATAGAACAGGCGACGGCTTCTTCGAAGTCGGGGCAGCCGATGTCGAGCTATCCGCGGGCAGACTCCGATTCCCAGCAGATGTCGACGGGGGCTCGGCTTTCAATTCTGACTTGACCATTGCACATCCAGGCGCGGATGACGATCCGACACAGACATTAAAACTACGTTAACAAACAAGTTTAACACGCCTCCGGGCGTCCACCAAGCAATCGACGCCTCGATCGATATTTCATTAGCAGCATCGTCGCTCCTAATTACGATGATTTTACCATCCAATCGCCTGCGTTGAGGTGAATTTCGACGGTCGATGGGTGAACATTGGACAACACGGCCAGTGTCGACCGGCATCACAGTATACTGCGAAGCAGATGAAACACCGAGTTGGAACCGAGCCTCGACACTCGACCGTCACTTTTCCGACAGTAGAGGCGTGGAATCCTGTTCGCTTTACAGAAGCTCCTTAAATCGCCATACTTTCTGTATCAACTGCCTTCCGCTTTTCACCACCCCGCGCGATTGTCTTTGTAGAAGACATCCACGCGAGGTGCGGCATGATCAGACTCAGCATGAATTACACCGAACTATTACAGAAGCATTTTGGCTTCTCCGGCTTCCGCCCTGGACAGGAAGACGTAATGCTCGCGCTTGACGCGAGCAAGGCGGCGCTTGCCGTCTTTCCCACCGGCGGAGGGAAGTCGCTCTGTTACCAGTTGCCGGCCCTGGTCTACGACAGCGTCACCATCGTCGTCTCGCCGCTCATCGCTTTGATGAAGGACCAGATCGACTTCCTGACCGCCCACGGTGTCGACGCTGCCCGGCTCGACTCCTCCCTCAGCCTCCCGGAGACTCAGGCCATCAACGATCGACTGCTTAACGGTAAGCTGAAACTCCTCTACGTCGCTCCCGAGCGGTTCAACAACGAGCGCTTCCTAACGCTCCTGCGCCGCGTGCCCATCGCGCTGTTCGCCGTCGACGAAGCCCATTGCATCTCCGAGTGGGGCCATAATTTCCGCCCGGACTACCTCAAACTCGCAGAAACCGCGCGCTCTCTCGGCGTCGAGCGCGTCCTTGCACTCACCGCGACGGCCACGCCGACAGTCGTCGACGATATTTGTGCCGCCTTTGAAATTCCCAAAGAGGGCGCCATCGTCACCGGTTTCTACCGGCCGAACCTCAACATCGTCGTGACTCCCGTTTCCGACGCGGTAGGTCAGGCCGGCACCCTGTGGGCCAGGGACGAGGCGCTTGTCGAGCGCCTGCGGTCGAGAACGCCGGGACCGACCATCGTCTACGTCACCCTGCAAAAGACCGCCGAGCGCGTGGCTGACCTCCTCTCGAATGCCGGACTGCCGGCAAGGCCCTATCACGCCGGCATGGACTCCGAAAAGCGATCCGCCGTGCAGGACTGGTGGATGCGCTCCGCGGAAGGTATCGTCGTCGCCACGATCGCGTTCGGCATGGGCATCGACAAATCCGACGTCCGCTACGTCTATCACTATAATCTGCCCAAAAGCCTGGAGTCTTATAGTCAGGAGATCGGCCGCGCCGGTCGCGACGGGCAGCCCTCGACGGTCGAATTGCTCGCCTGTTTCGACGACGTCCCTGTCCTGCAGAACTTTGCCTACGGCGACACCCCTGCGCCCGAAGCCGTCAAGAACTTCCTGCGCGACATTCTCCGCAGCCCCGCCGAGTTCGACCTTAGCCTCTACGAAGCCAGTAGCAAGTATGATATCCGCCAACTCGTTCTCCGAACCGCCCTCACTTATTTGGAACTGCAAGGTGTCATCAAACAGGGCACGCCATTTTACGCCGGCTACGAGGTAAGACTTCACATACCTCTCGACGAAGTTGTCTCGAAATTCCAGGGTGAACATGCCCAGTTCGTCCACGATGTCTTCAAGGCAGCTAAGTTCGGAAAGATCTGGTACGCCGTCAATCCGGATCAGGTCGCCGAGAAGCTCGGCAAAGAGCGCAGGCGCGTGGTCCGTTGCCTAGAATATCTGGAAGAGCATCGCTGGGCCGAACTCCGCGTGGCCGACGCCCGCATGACATTCGCGCGCGGTACTGTCGACGATCCCAAAGCCCTCCTCGCCGACATGAACGCCCGGTTCCTCAAGCGCGAGCAGAACGAAGTCGCACGCATCGAACAGGTTCTCGCCCTCGTCACCGGCAACACCTGCATTACCAACGCCCTCGCCCGCCACTTCGGCGAAGAGCGCGAACGCCCCTGCGGCCACTGCTCCTTCTGCGAGACCGGCCAGCCCGCCAAGCTTCCACCCGCGAAGACAATCGACAGCATCCCGCCCAGCTTTCCCGTGTCGACATGGACCGCTCTCCGCGCCAACCATCCCGACGCCCTCGGCGAACCCCGCCAAGCCGCCCGCTTCCTCTGTGGCCTCAGCAGTCCCGGCATCGCCAAAGCCCGCCTCGGCCGACACGACCTCTTCGGTAGCCTCGAAGAGATTCCGTTCCAGACTGTTCTGGAGTTCTGTTCATCGAACTGACTTAAGGGCCTGCCACTGTCAATGTGATCTACTCCTCCCTCCCGTTTCGGGAGGGGGGCGAGGCAGTCCGCGGCCATGTTGGTCAGGGCACGAGGTGGATCTAAGACGATCCGTGCTTCTCTCCTGGATGCATGTCATATCGCCTCAGTACATTCTTCAATCTGAAAACATGTCTCATATCTGGAAGCTGGAATCTATACGGGATTCTTTTAAAACTAAATTCCAACTTCATGCAAGCTTCATTTTTGTTTGGTATTTTATATGTGAGGCCGCTGGGGGAGAGTTTAACCTACGATCGAGTTCAACCTAGCGCAAGAAATCATTTTTATTACATTTACGAGAGAGGATTCTTCGAAATGTTCGCCAGCAGAAAGATACATAACAGAGCCTTCACTTTGATCGAGCTGCTAGTTGTGATAGCCATAATAGCGATTCTCGCCGCCATTCTTTTCCCGGTCTTTGCGAAGGCCCGAGAAAAGGCCCGCCAGACGACCTGTGCGTCGAACCTCAAGCAGATAGGCCTGGGACTCATGCAGTACACCCAGGACAATGAGGAAGTCATGCCGCCCCTGTCCACCGGGCAGCCGAGCGCGACCTATTCATTTCGTGCACTGATCCAGCCTTACGTGAAGAACATCGATATTCTCAAGTGTCCGTCGAATCCGGGACGCGAGTTGAAAGACTGGGATGGCGAAACTGGCGAGAACAATCTTGGCTATACTCGCTCTTACGCTGGAACTCACTACGACGGCACTCATCCTTCGGTGTTCAACTTCACCAATAACGGCACCCCGGCTGGCACTCCGTTGGCCGCGATCTCGACGCCATCGTCCACAATCGATGTCGTCGAGAGTACGGCTTCGTTCCCGGACTTCAAACTCACCGATACCGGCCTTTTTGCTTGTGATGAGTCATCGAATTCCTGCTTCTTCGGACGCGGCGGCAACCTGTACTCTGGACACACCTCGTTCGGGAACTACCTGTTCTGTGACGGCCATGTGAAGGCGATGAAGCCCTTCGCCACTGTCGACTCCACGGCGGGCGGTTCCGGCTCGGTCAATATGTGGACAATCGACAACGGCCCGTTCGACTCGGGTGATCTGGCTGTTGTCAAGGCGACACTGACTTACTCCCAGGACCGCTATAAATAAGACGTAAGCAAAGAGGCCACCTGCGTAAGCAAGTGGCCTCGACAACTAGTCTCTCAGAAGTTTCCATCACTGCGAGCCACCGACCCACTGGCCGGTGTCGTGAACGACTTGTTGGCTCCCGCTTCCCAGGTCGCTGTCGTCCCATTCCACAGAACGTACTTGTACTGAACCGCCGTCGATGCCGGTAGGCCGACTTCCTGTGTCCAGGTCGTTGAGTTCGTCTGGTTCATCAAGATCGCGCTGGCCGGTGTCCAGTTGGCGAGCTCTGTGTCATTGCCGGTGACATAGACCGAGTAGCCCGCCGGCGGGTTGGCATTGGTGACAGTGAACGTCACTGGAATGATCGTCTGAGGCGCCGTGTACGTGGCATCGAGCCAGTAGGACGGCTTCAGATTGGTCGAGGGCGTGCTGTTCGACCGGATCTGGAACGTGTACATTCCCGTCGCGCTCGCCGTCGCCGTCAACGCAGCACCCTGCGCCGTCGCCGTCGTGTACGTCTTCGACGTCACCAGTGCCCCCGTTGGCCCATAGAGCTGTAGGACGATGTTCGTCGACGATGTCCACGCCGTCGCGTCCCAGTACAGCGCGCCGGAGATCGACTTACCGCTCGACACTTCGATCTGCCCGGCCGTCACATAAGCCGTATTGTCCGCCGGCTTGATGTCGAGGTCCTGCGCCCCCGCATACTCCTGCTTCGTGCTGCCCTGCGTGGGTGTGAAGCTCCCGCTGATGCCCTGCCGCGAGTAGCAGACATAGCCCGCGCCGGCTGTGTTCTTCGGGATCGTAATCGTGACATTGCCGCTGCCGTCGGTAGTGACGTCGCCGCTGTGACCCGTGTAGTCGTGCAGGCTGACATTTGCGCCAAAGCCGGTCGCACAGGTGATGGTGTGCGGATTCGCAGTGTCCGCGTTCAATCCGGCCAGCAGGTGGTTGCCGCCAACGCGCTCATACGCGAAGATCTGGCTATTCTTCCAGCGTTCGGTCGTCGAACCGCTTGCGATCTTCTCGTGGATCCAGATCAGGTTATTGATCCCCGCCTGCAACCCCGAACCGTAGCTGCCCGCATCCGTCGACCAGTCACGGTAGAACACGCACGGATAGCCCTCCGACGTCAGGATATACGCATACCCCATCAGCTTGTTCTGGGTGATCGGGTTGCTGCCGTCCGTATCGTGGTTCTCGACGAAGGTGACCGCCCCGCCTGGGTTGACGCCCGCGAGACCCGCATGATCCAAAGACGCCATGTTGAACGAGCCGGGGTTGTTGCACATGGGCACCAGGTAGGAATCGTGCAGCGGGAAGTCGAACGCCGAGCTACGATTCGCCATGCTGCTCTGGATCCAGTTATTCAGGTCCGTGACATTCCCCGTCCAGTTCTCACCCACCGCGAACTTGCCGGCCATTGCGCCGTAGTTGAGGAACGATTGGAGCCAGCTTGACGAGATGCCGCGCACGTAATCGAAGCGATAGCCGTTGAGATCCAGCGCTTTTGTCTGCCAGTCACAAGCCTGCTTCAGGCCGTAGTCCGCCCACACCCATGATTGGCCGTTGATTGTGGTGACAGCCCCGTTGACGGGAGCCAGGTCACGCCCGAAGCTGATCTCGCCGCTGCCGTCCGGAACATTGGGATCCTGCGCGACATTCGGGTGAAAGTCGTACTGCCCTTTGCCGAATCGACCACCCGACGCGTTACCGTAGGCGTTGACATAGACGAAGTTGTAGAAGCCGTCGTCCCCGTCGCGGTGATTGTCGACGATGTCCTCGTAGACCTGCACGCCATTCGCCTTCAGCACCGCCGCCGTGCGCTCCAGCATCATGCGCGTGCCGTAATGGTTCGGGATCGTGCCCTTCTGATTCTTAGAGCCGAGGTCGTAATCGTCGAACGGATCGTAGCCCGTCGAATACCCGCCCGAGTTGCCCTTCAGCGCCGGCGGCAGCCAGACGGCGGAAATCCCCGCCGATGCTAACTGGTTGGCCTTCGACGAAAGGTTGTCGTACCACCAATTGTTGCCGTAACCCGACGGCACACTGGTATAAAACCCCTCCATCATAACCCCGGCCCGCGCGCCGGACTGAAACTGTAAAGCAATAGTAGCGACTAACAAAGACGCTCCAATACTCTTGACGATAGCGTTCCTCTTCATTGATGCCTCTCTTCAGTGACGTCTGGCTGGATGTCGGATAATCCCAAGTCGAGCTCTCAGTGATGCTCCCCAAGCAATGGTGGAAGGCGGCCAGAGCCCTATGCGTTAGCGACCGCCGACCTCTGTATGGCAGCATTCTCAACAGTTAAACAGAGTTACCCAACCGTTTGGGTGAACTGGACAAATATAACACACGGTGGCCCGGGAGTCAAGCAAATCTACGGGGACAAAGAAATCTTTGTCGGGAACTGAACAATAATAATAATGGTTGCGTCTCAACATCTGCGCTCATTAAACTCATCTTGAGGCATGGTAAAATTACTTGTAGGTCCGGGGCAAAGGCAAGTCATCGCGTCGGCCGCTCCGTCGTAATTCACCCTCACCGAGTTCCATTGCGTCACCCCCAGCTTCCGGGGCGTGGACATCGGTGTGTCGGTCATTGCGGCGTTCGACGGTTCTCCTCGATTCTTCGCCAGTTTTCCCCACAAGTTGCCGACAATTAGCGTACACGTCGGTCAGCGTTTTTATTATTGTCCTGCTCGCCCCATCTCTCACTTATTGGCGAGCTGTTGCGCGGTGGCCGAATAGTACGAAGTTCAGTGCATCTCTAAGTGCAATCCCTGAACGGGTTGCCAAGTTAGTATAGGAGAGCTCCCTTGAAACTGAGGATTCTCGCGACGGCCACGGTCGCCGCGTTCGCCTGCTGCACACAGTCGGCAGTTATGGCGCAAGGTTACAACACATCGGTCGTCCATTTTGAAAATCGGGCTTGGACCGACGGCACTTATCGATACGCCTCTCCCGAGCACGTCGTCGTCACCGGTGTCGTCGTGCGCGTTAATGAGGACACCGGGCGCCTCGCCGTCCGCAGCGACTCCAATCGACGTTATAATGTCGACACCTACAATGCCGAGGTTATCACTCCCTCCGCGGCGTCGTCCTATTCCAGCGACGATCTTGTCACGGGCGCGCGCGTCCGTGTCGTCGGCTACCGATACGGCGTAGGCCTGATCGACGCCGACCGTGTCGTTGTCATGCGGCAGGAGGTGGAACCCGCCCGTGAACCGATTGCGGTGACGCCCGCGCTGCCACCGGTCGTCGTGGCGCCGCCCGTCCATGTCGACCCCACACCTGTCCACGCCGACATGATACGACTTGAAGGCGTGATCAAACTGGTCGCGCCAGACAGTAACAGCATCACAGTGGCCGGTGACGACGATGATCAACTTTACGACATCAAGGCCGGAGACGCCGACATTCTCCTGCCCGACGTCGATCGTACTGGCACAATCGCCGACCTTGGCACCGGCATGCGAGTCCGCATCGTCGGCGAGAAGGGCGACAGCGGCACTGTTTACGCAGACCGCATCCGCGTGATCCGAGACGAGCCCGTGGCTCCGATCGTGGTTCCCGTGCATCCGCCGATTACCGATCTCAGTTCTTACACCGGCATCCTGATTGACTGCCGCGGTCTCGACGGCATCACGCGCTCGCCCTCGCCCGCGCTGTACGGACCGGACATGAGCCTGCTCTACCCGGACCGCAGCCATGTGCCGACGCCGGATGAGGTTCAGGACGAGTCGATTGTGCGCTACTACCGCACGATGGACGCTGCGACAGCCGGTGTCGGCGGGTCGCACCCGCTGGTCCTCGAAGGTATCGAGGTCGAAGGCCCGGCGCACGACGGCGTCATGCTCACCGCCGCCGACGCCGCGCTCTTCAAGGCCCTCGACGCTCGCCTGGGCTACATGCATACCTGGAAAGTCGGCTACCTGATCCCCGCCGATCGGTAGAGCCTTACAAACGCTCTCGGGCCGCCCGTCGATATCGACGAGGCGGCCTGTTGCTTGTCTATCGATCTTCACGAAGGCATCGCCGTCACAATCTTGCCGTTCGCCTCGTAGTCCTCTTCCCAGAACATCAGCATTGCCGTTTCCAGCAGCTTGTCCGTATCGAATTGTTTTCTCCTAGCGAATGCACTCCCTCAAACGATGTCGCATTGTCAAAGACATGTCGATGAGCACAAGCAGGCTGCCGGGTAGGAGGGATGGCCGGCGTTACCTGTGCTGGGCGCTCTGAATTGCTGTCGCGCTGGCTTTGAGTTGCGCGGTATAGTCGCCAGGCGCAGCGCCGGGTGACGGAACAATGGCGACCGGCTTTCCTGTAGCCGGTCCCTGATTGCCGCAGCCGCTAACAATCGACGTCAACACTATTCCAACCGCGACCAATGGGAGGGCGCGAAGCACCAAAGTTTGATGGTTCATATATTATCGTCTCCAGATTCGCCCCTGGTCGCTTAGTCTTCCCTTCCCAGTAATGGGTTAGGCTTGTGACCAGCAGGGCAGAGGAGTTGACTCTCGTCAACTCCCCTGGTTTAATCCCAGCAGGCGCGGCGACCGTGATGGTCACCGGTCGCCGCCCTCTCGCGCAACAACGCCGTAACCTAGTTATCCGTTTTGGACTTTGGGGTCGGAGTTCGGGATCGTTTGGCCCCAATACTTCCAAACATCTCCGGTCGACGGAGTGCCGGACGTGCCGCCATTGTCGTCAATACCCTCGGGATAGAGCTTGCTGAACGGATACCATTTCGCATGGCCGTCGCAGTGCAGCACGTTCGAGCCATTGTTGAAGAAGCCGTTGTTCGGCACGCCCTTGCCCGACCAGAAAGCGGCATACGGCCACACGAAGCTGGCCGGTGGGAAGTCGAGCATCAGGACGCACTTCGCCGGACTGCTGATCTGACCGCCGTCGAGCGAGCCAAAGTAAGTGGCGAAACCGCCGGTGCCGCAAGCTGTCTGAGTCGCGGTGTCGCCCGGAAGCTGATTCCATAGGAACTGGTTGACGAGGTAGTCATCCGGCGGATAGATGTCGTTGTAGAAGCTGTTCGGGCCAGCGGTCGACGCTGGCAGGCCGGCGCAAACGCTGTCCGGCGGTGTCATGTAGTTGCAGGCGCCAATCGAATTGCAACTGTTGCCCTGAGCGGTCTGCTGCATACCCTCTGGAACGGACGCCGCGGGGTTCTTGAAGATCTGCCGGCTCTTGATATAGGGCATCAGCTTGGTCATAACGATGTACGACTCCGGCGCATGCCACGGCGGAAGATCGCCATCGGCATCCTGGGCGTACTGCAGGAATGCGAGGCCGATCTGCTTCTGATTGCTGAGGTCCGAAGTCTGCCGCGCCTTGGAGCGAGCCTGAGCGAAGACAGGGAAGAGAATGGCCGCGAGAATCGCTATAATAGCGATAACAACTAGAAGTTCAATGAGAGTAAAACCTTTGCGTACCCTTGCCATAAAATGATGATCCTTTCGACGAATGAGGCCGATATGTCGATGCCTCGTACACTTGTCGAATTTACCCAACCGGTTGGGTAACGACGTGCAGAGTATATCATGACGGGAAAAGGATGTCAAGCCATATTTGAATATTGTCATATCAACTTGCCGCATCGCAGCGCCGATCAACTGACAAAGCCGAAGGACGAGAGCGCTGATTGTTTCCAGCGTTCTCGTCCTTTTAGATTGCGTCAATTCGTGAATAGTACGCACGATGCAGCGGCACTATAAATGCCAGGACCAGTGATATTCGTTAATAAGTGATTGATTGGTCGCCCTGAAATCGCTACTTGAGTTCCACCACCGATAGCTGTCGCCATCCTTTACGCCCGCCCAACCGATCGAACCGAGGTTGTTGGTGTAGACATAATTGCTCGCTCCGACCATGTACTCAATTTCGCCCCACAAGTTACACGCCGACTGACCATAATAGTTCGCCCCATCGGTTGCGTTGGCGCCCATCTCGGTCACAACGCAGCGCGAATTGTATCCGGCCACTCTGGAACTCATATCGTTGTAATAATCCTGCCAGCATGAGGAGTTGATCCACTGATAAAAGTGGAGGCCAAGATACTGGTTCGTCAGACGAGAGTCGGAACCTACGCCGCTGAGATGATCGGCGTAGCCGGTGCCGTCCAAAATGCATTTCCAGTTCGCGCAGTGATAGGTAGAAATGAAGCTGGCGTAGATGCCGTCAAGACTTGACGCAGAGTAGCCGTACGGTTCGTTGATTGGCTCGAACAATACGTTGGAGTTGCCTCCATAAGCAGAATTGACCGTGCTCCACATTGCATTCCAAGTCGATGTGTTGTAGATTGTCCCGCCCTTGTTTTCGATCCAATAGCACAGGTCGACTTTGACACCGGAGCTCAGCAACGTGTTGATCGCCGACTGATACACTGGCCAGAAGCTACTGCTCACGGTGGGGGGATTGATAGGCAGGCGAACACAGGTGCCACCGGCGGACTTTACGGCGGTTGCGACCTTGCTCGCGAGTGACGACGCTTGGGAGGAGGTTGTACTTGCCGACATTCCGCTGACCAAGACCCAGCCAGTTTGATAGTTGTCGCGACTATCGGCCCAGTTGCACCCGCGTATCCCTTGAGTGCTGGCCGAAGAGTGAGCGGCAAGTATGTTCAATACAGCGATACTAGCAACACTTACTAAGACGAGCTTCGGTGCTTTCATATGGTGCTTTCTCCTTATTTGGTAAAAATCGGACATGTACGTCCGATACGCCTTGGACTATTTATTGGCCCTCCTGGAACTGCGTAGTCGACTTAATTACAGCGATTATAGCAATAAGAAATCAATTGTCACTTGCTCAGCAAACGAGAGCTTTTAGATAAGTAATTGCGTTGATCAAATATTTGATCAACGCAAGAATAGCACACGAAGCCCAAAATGTCAAGGTTCATAAGCGTGTTTTATCGATAGATTCTGGTTCGTCGGACCGACGTTTATTTCGACGGTCCATCGTCAGGGTGCCGGCGACTTCTGGAGCCTCGATCTGTGTGCAGTTACAAACATATGTACCGATATGCTTCGCAAAGAAAAGCGGGCGCGACATCCACATCGCGCCCGCTATGAGCTAGTGCTTGTCATGACCACGGTCACGGTCACGGTTATGGTCATGGCCCTTCGCTCGACCATGTCCTCGGCCGACCGGCCGTAACGACGGCCTCCGCTCGAAGCTCGACGGCCTCGACTGTATCCGAGGGACACTTGGAGCCCGCACGATTGGCCGTTTTATCACCGGCGGGTGCACCCTGGGCGGCGACGGCCGGCCCATGACCGGAGGCCGCGGCGGTTCGCGCCTGAACTCGACAGGGCGCCTGTTAAATGTCGGCATCGGCGGCTTTGGAATCAGGCGCGGCGGTCGAGTGAAATGCCGCGGATGCGAGATCTCGGTTGGTCTCGGATGAACCATGATGCGCCGCGCCGGTACAACGGGCGGAGCACGATGCATGAAACGACGCGCGGTAGGCGGAGGGCCTGGTCTCCTGGCCTGGACGACCGGTCGCTGCCGATGCGCCGCAGCTACCTGTCTGCCGTGGTTGTTGTTTGCCATTCGTTGCGCGGCCAGTCGACGTTGATTGATGGCGTTCCGTTGCGCGGCTAGCCGGCGCTGATTGATGGCGTTCCGTTGCGCTGCCAGCCGGCGCTGATTGATGGCGTTCCGTTGCGCGGCTAGCCGGCGCTGATTGATAGCGTCGCGTTGCGCTGCCAGCCGGCGGTGATTGATGGCGTTCCGTTGCGCTGCCAGCCGGCGCTGATTGATAGCGTTCCGTTGCGCTTCCAGCCGGCGCTGATTGATGGCGTTCCGTTGCGCGGCTAGCCGGCGCTGGTTGATGGCGTTGCGTTGCGCTGCCAGTCGGCGCTGATTGATAGCGTTGCGTTGCGCTGCCAGCCGGCGCTGATTGATAGCGTTGCGTTGCGCTGCCAGCCGGCGCTGATTGATAGCGTTGCGTTGCGCTGCCAGCCGGCGCTGATTG
>Ga0070658_10002987_pt1 | contig 14008 bp, 6 predicted proteins | sample KBSC13metaG_FD_64664 | JGI IMG/M metagenome (GOLD analysis project Ga0070658, IMG submission 64664) | Corn rhizosphere microbial communities from Kellogg Biological Station, Michigan, USA - KBS C1-3 metaG | ecosystem: Host-associated > Plants > Roots > Rhizosphere > Soil ... | reverse complement strand
CACTACACTTCCCGTGGCCGCGTCGCTCCGCCAGGGCTTTGTTCGCTATCACGGAAGTGGGTCTGGCAAGACACTGCGTCTGGGGCGCTTTGAGTTCTTCGATGGACAGGAAACCCAGCCCACCAACCCGACGCTTCTGTGGCTGCAAACCAATCGCGTGTCCCAGCGGCTGGTCGGAAACTTCGGCTTTTCCAACGGTCAGCGCAGTTTTGACGGGCTGGACGCCCACTACGGCCAGAAAAATTGGGATCTCACTGCGATGGCAGGCCGAGCCACACAGGGTGTCTTCAACATGAACGCCAACCCGGAACTCAACGTCGATATTCAATACCTCTCGTACACCCGGTCCGAGGCGCATCAGCATCTACTCTGGCGTGCGTTTGCAATCGGCTACCACGACGGCCGTACAGGCGTGGCAAAGGCCGACAACCGTGCACTCGCGGCCCGCCAGACAGATCATAAGAACATTCGCATCGGTACCTATGGCGCCGATCTGCTGGCCTCCGTTCCCGCCGGACCCAACAGCCTGGACGTATTGTTGTGGGGTCTGGTTCAGAACGGACAATGGGGACTCCTCAATCACAGTGCAGGTGCAGCGGCCGCTGAGGCCGGCATACGTTTCAATCAAGTGGCCACTGCCCCTTGGGTGCGAGGCGGTTTCTTCCGCTCAACGGGGGACGGTTCCCCCACCGACAACAAGCATCACACCTACTTCCAGTTGCTCCCCACTCCGCGTGGCTACGCGCGTTTTCCGTTCTACAACGATATGAACCGTCGCGAGGAATTCGTACAAATAATGGACAAACCCACCGGCAAAGTCGATCTCCGCTCTGATGTGCATTTCCTGCAACTCACATCGCCGGGCGACCTCTGGTATCAGGGCGGCGGAGCGTTTGATTCCAAGGTGTTTGGCTACAGCGGTCGCCCATCGGGAGGACATACGAGCTTCGCCACAGTTTGGGACATCAGTTCGGATATGCAGCTTGTTCCATCTGTAGCGCTCAATCTTTATTACGCGCACTCATTCGGACGTTCGGTCGTGCGCGCCGACTACCCGGCAGGCTCTGGCGCTAACTTCGGCTACCTTGAACTGGTATACCGGAGGAGCGTGAAGCAGAAAGGAATTTGAGCAAGTAGACACTCGATATAATGGTGTTCTACAGCCCTGTTTCCATAGTTTTGAGTTTCGCCCAGCAAGCTCTCACCCACTCTGCTCGAAGAAGGATCGCAAATGGCACATGCGAGTTTCGACGGACTCCGCGTACTCTCTTTGGAGTCCCGCCGAGCCAAGGAGACCGAAAAGCTGATCCGCACCTACGGCGGGGAGCCTTTCGTTGTGCCCGCCATGCGAGAAATCAAGCTGGAGTCCAATCGGACTGCGCTTGAGTTCGCCGAGCGTCTCATCCGGGGGGAAGTGGACGTTGTCCTCTTCCTTACCGGTGTAGGCGTGCAGGCACTGTTGGAGACAGTACAGACGAAATACGATCGAGCTGATTTCCTCGATGCTCTGCGTAAGACACGCATCGTGACGCGAGGCCCAAAGCCCGAAGCTGCATTGCGTGCTCTTGGCGTAAAGTCCATCGCCTCTGCTCCTGAGCCCAGTACGTGGTCAGAAGTGCTCTCAACCATGGATCGAACCTTCGGCCCCGAGCTGGGTTCTTTACGCGTAGCAGTCCAGGAGTACGGGGCATCTAATCCCGAACTGCTCGCCGGCCTCACCGAGCGTACTGCCGAGGTCATCAAGGTTCCTGTTTACCAGTGGGGACTGCCGCATGACCTGCAGCCGTTGCGCGAAAGCGTTCACGCTATCGCCAACGGCGGCGTTGATGTGATCCTCTTCACAACCGCAGTTCAAGTCATTCACCTCATGCTGGTCGCGCAGCAAATGGGCGCTGTTGCGGACCTGATGCGAGGACTCAGGTCCATTGTCGTCATCTCAGTGGGTCCCACCACGACGGCCGAGTTGCTTCATTACGGCATTGCTCCGGATTTCGAACCGTCGCGGCCAAAGCTCGGATTTCTCGTCAATGAAGCTGCGCAGTACGCCGCCCAGGTTTTGCAGGAGAAAAGAAGGCGGGCTGCGTCGCTTGGACCGGAACTTCTGCCTGAAGAGCAACCAATCGACCCCACATCCCCAGCTTCAATTTCAAGCACGGAGTCGACACGCACCCGTGTTCGCAAAGTCCAGGAGTCGACATCCACGATGGCAGGATTCCGGGACGGACTCGAGCCCATCGATTTTTTGCACGAAATTAGCAGCCGCATTGCTGCGTCGGATCCTTTGCATACAGTTCTGGACCGCATCGTCGAATTTGTAACAACCGTAATTCCGTGTGACTCCTGTTTCATCTACGTACTGGAAGAGGACAAACTCGTCCTTCGTGCCTCACGCAATCCACACTCGGATCTTGTAGACCGGCTCGACCTGAAGATTGGGCAGGGAATCACAGGATGGGTAGCGGAACACCGCGAGCCAGTCGCGATCGCCTCCAAGGCCTCGGACGACCCTCGCTTTATCCCATTCAAAAATGTGCCGGAAGACACCTTTGAAGCAATTCTGAGCACGCCTATCCTGTGTGCTAGCCGAGTTGTGGGTGTCATCAACCTACAGCATCGGCTCTCTTATCGCCACAGTGAACAGGAACTCCAACTGCTCTCGACGGTGGGTTTCCTGGTAGGAGCAGAGATCGAGCGTGCGCGCCTTGAGACCGAGAATATTGCACTCTCGGACCGCTTGGAGACCCGAAAAGCGGTGGATCGCGCCAAAGGAGTTCTGCAGCGCGAGCTATCACTCGACGAGGCCGACGCATATCGCCTCATGCAACGCGAAAGCCGCCAAAGACGCAAGTCAATGCGAGAGATAGCCGAAGCAATTCTGCTTAGCGACGACCTGAAGCTGAAGCCCTATGCATCTTCGAATGAGAAGGCCGTAGGTTAGACCGGCGGCGTTCCTTCCAACTCAGCCTAGTGGTCTACCCACAACAGAGGCTGCCGAACGGGATAGTTGCGGATGATTTCGGCATCTGTTGGGTTGGGATTGAGTCGCTTCCACAGATCCAAATAAGCCTGTTGTTTACACGCCAGCCCAGTAAAAAGAAGTCCTGGTGAACGCACTGGCAAGGCGTCAAAGTGCTCGACATCTTTCTTGAAGGGCCAGGTGCTCTTGTCTTTTAGAAAGGGATAAAGGAATGCCGCCGCTCTGCAGGCTCCTCGGCCATCGGGCATCGTGAATGCAAACATATCCTCACCGTCACCTTGCAGCGACTGGCATAAACACGTGAGTACGTCGAAGTTGAAGATCGAGTAACTGTATGGTTTAGTCCGAGCGAGTTCTTTGGGAAAGCTACCATCTGGACCCATCTGATTCGGAACAAAGGTCTGCTTGTATTGAGCCCTTACTTCCTTACGGGTAATAGCGTCCCCAGTTAGCCGTGCAAATTCGGCGGCCTGCAAAGCCCAGCACACAGCATGATTGTTAAGCGTGTCACGTTCCGCGATACCTTTCTGGCTGGTTTTCATCCAGTTCAGATATTCGCCAAACCAATTCTTCAGCGCTCTTTGCTCGTCCGCATTCAGCGCACTGGGCCCAACGACGCTCGCCGCACGTGCAACCTCGACCAGGTGCAACGTATCGATAATTCCAAAATTCCGGCCGGTGGTGACGCCATGTACACCCTGAGAGTACTCAAGATTCGGATTCATCCGTGTGGCCGGCGTGATAAACCATGCCCGCAGGTGCGCCGCAGCATGGTCCGCGTACCGACGGTCATGCGTTAACATCCAGGCCGCAGTCAACGCAGGCATCTGAATCGACAGCGCGACCATAGCCTTACGGTGGTCATTAAAGTTGTTCGGATTGCTTTGCCCATCGCGGTTGATGTACGGCCCATTCGGGTTGGCGGGATTAGGCCAGAAGTAGTCCGCCTCCGAAAAATAGTCGTGGAGACCGCCCGGGCTCCGGGACGATGGAAAGCTTGTAATCGTCTTCGGCTGAATGGTTATGTACTGTTTTGCCGCATTCAGAATGCGCGGACGGTCAGTACTTACTACCAGGGAGTAGCCGTTAAGTCCGCCAGACGTGGTTTTCGCCAGTGCAAGATGCCCGACTGTCGCGAGTGTCGTGCCGCAAAATGCACGCCGTGTGATGTGATCTTTCCAAAACTGCATCGTTCAGCAGCATACTACGGCCACGAAAGAACCTCTATGCGCGCCTCGGGGACTCACCACATGTGTACTGCCACCAGTGCGGGTGCGCCGGTCTTGCCTTCAATCACGCGGACCTTCAGGACAGCCTCGATGTTCTTGTTGGAGAACTCCGCTCCGGCTGCATTCCTCAGCATGGCCATATATCGTGGACTCGTCGCAAACTGCGCAGCGGCTTCCGTGCCATTCCTGCCAATTCCGGCAATTACGATCACCCAACCGTCCGTAGTCGGATCGCGGAATCGAGCAATCAATGCATAATCGTCTGCGCCCGAGTAAGGCTGAGAGGGATCGCGTTCCCAAAAGGTACCGGGGTGCGCGTCGTCTACAATCCTTTCGCCTTCCTCTGGACGAGTGAAGTGAAACCGCAACGGCCGAAGCAACCGAAGCGTCCATTCGTTGTTATACCCGCCCAGCAGGATGACAGGATGCTCTCGCAGTTCGTTCAACGGCGTGGTCGCCGACGCCTGAAGTTGCGCGGTTGCTCCGCCATCACGCGCGAGCAGGGCGCTGATCTGGGCCACGGCCGAAGCGCTCTGCATAGATACGAACGGGTAATCGATGTCCTTGGTCGCGGTAGCCACCCCAGACGTATGGGTCTGTGAAAATACCGAGCCCCCAATGCAGATCGGAATCGCTGTCTGATCGTGGAGCACGGGTCCCCAGAATCGATCCAGCGGAAGCTCTGGTTGCGATCTTCTGTACCTCCACCCAAAACCAGCCAGGAGGATCACGCTGACCAACGCAGCCAAAAGCCACACCTTCTTCGCTCTAGAACTTCGAGCCGGAATCGGCGACGCGTGCGCCTCGATCATTTGCTCGCTTTTGCTTCGAGCATGTGCCGGACTCCACGTAGTCAGCGACTCCGGTTGAGGCGCCCACTCGAGAGCGCTGCCGGATTCGCTCGTAGCTTCCCCAGCCAAGCTCGCGACTTCCTTCTCATCCTCTTGCGTATGAATGAACTCTGGAACGTACGAACCGGCTGGAAGCAGAATCTGGATCGTCCGCTTCTCCCCAACCTCGTGATAATGCAGTGCCAGCCGTTTACGAACTTCTCCCGCTGTATATCGCACTACCGTGTCGGCGTTCGTATCGTACGAAGGGGACCGATCGAAGACTTCCACCCCGATAGTCCGCTCCTTTAACGAGTCTGCCTCACCGGCCAGCGCCTTCTCGACGATGTACCGCAGCAGGGCAGGGTACCTCTTGCTGTTGCAGAAATGAGGGCTCGTCAGGATCGAGTGCAATTCAGCGGTTACTGCGTCCCGTTCTTGCCGGGTATGAGGTTGCCATGCCTCTCGGGTTGCGCTTGATCTATTCATGCCTGGGGAACTTATCGAATCCTACTCGCCTTAGAGAACCCGCCGCAACAGACGTTTGTAACATCTTGCAATCCCCCTCTAAGCACTTCTAAACACAGGAGATGAGAAGTCAGTTACGGTTCAAACGGTGAGTCACTTGCAACTGGTGAGCTCAAAGGCGGAGTGTTGGCACGCTCCAGCATGTTTGATCGCTTTTTTCACAACCCGGGAGGCATCTCCCGTTTCGAGGCTTGCTTGACGACTAGGCGGCAATTCTTGGTCTCCGCATCCATTGCTACGGCGGGTGCCCTTATCACCCCACCCCGTCGGGCAAACGCCATTGTCTCCCAAGCCACTGATGGGGTGCAGATTCACTCCCGCCGTATAGACGCCCCATGGCAGTTCAGAATCGGACCGATCGACGGAATCTGGGAGGCCTGGCGAGGCGGAGAGGACAACCTTTGGCAGTCTGTCACCCTGCCCCATTGCTTCAACGCTCAAGATGCCTGTGACCCTGACACACCCTACTTCCGAGGGCGGGGCTGGTACCGAACACATCTCAGCATCCAAAACCCATTCCCGCGTGGGCGGACCCTCCTTCACTTCCAGGGTGCTGGCCAGAGCGCCACAGTATGGGTGGGATCCCAATGTATAGGAACCCATACCGGCGGGTACGACGAATTCTCATTCGACATCACCGACGCGGTACAGCACCTGGCATCCACCGACAGCACTGCCGGGGTGCCCATCGCAGTCATGTGCGACAACTCGCCGAACCTCGAGCGAGCACCTTCTGACCTCAGTGACTTCTGCTTATTCGGTGGGCTCTACCGTCACGTAAACCTGGTCTACTTACCCGCACTCGCCCTCGACACAGTTCACGTCCTGCCCGCGGTGGTCCCTGACGGCGCTGCGGAAGTGTCGGTCAGAGCACGTATTTACAACCCTGCCAATACCGCCGCAGCTTGCAATATCACCGTCGCTATCTTGGATGCAGCCGGTCAGCCCGTACACAGCTCAACTCGTACCTTGCAACCTTGGCAAAATTTTGCGGACATCGCATCCTTTCGAGTCCCGAACCCGCAGTTGTGGTCTCCCGACTCCCCTCACCTGTACAGCTGTCGCGTAACCCTCGCAAACTCAACCGGGCAGTCGCAACTCGAGGAGCGATTCGGCATCCGGACCACCGAGTTCGTTGAGCGCGGTCCTTTCAAGCTCAATGGGAAGCGGGTTCTCCTTCGCGGCACTCATCGTCATGCTGATCACGCCGGCGTGGCTGCGGCAATGTCAGACGATCTGGTCCGGCAGGAGATGCAGTTGATTCGCGAGATGGGCGCGAACTTCATCCGCCTGGCCCACTATCAGCAGGACCGCCTCGTGCTCGACCTCTGCGACGAGCTTGGGCTCATGGTCTGGGAAGAGGTGCCATGGTGCCGTGCGGGCGTTGGAGACGAGGTGTTCCAGCGCAACACCAAACAGCAGCTTACTCGCATGATCGAGCAGCACTACAACCATCCTTCCATCATTCTTTGGGGATTGGGCAACGAAGACGACTGGCCTGACGAGTACCCAAGCACTGACCAGCAGGCCATCCGTGCGTTCATGACTGAGCTGCGCGACCTGGCACATACCCTGGATCCCTCGCGTCTCACCTCCGTTCGTCGCTGCGACTTCGCGCGTGACATTCCCGACGTGTATTCGCCCTCAATCTGGGCCGGATGGTATCGCGGCAACTACCACGAGTACGAGGAGACCCTGCTCAAGGAGCGTGATCGCGTCAAGCGCTTCCTCCACGTGGAATGGGGTGCCGACAGCATGGCCGGCCGCCACACCGAACAGCCCGAATCAATCCTGCAGCGCATCCCGACCGGCAAGGGCACAGACGAGCGCGGCCTCGATTTCCTGAACACCGGCGGAGATCCCCGCGCCTCCAAGGACGGTGACTGGTCCGAAACATACGCGTGCCACCTCTTCGACTGGCACCTTAAAACTCAGGAAAAGCTTGATTGGCTCACGGGCGCCGCGCAGTGGATCTTCAAGGACTTCGCTTCGCCCGCTCGCGCTGACAATTCCATCCCCAACGTCAACCAGAAGGGAGTAGTCGAGCGAGACCTGACGAAGAAGGAGGGATATTACGTCTTCCAGTCCTACTGGACCCAGAAGCCGATGGTGCGCATCTATGGTCACTCCTGGCCCATTCGCTGGGGTGGCCCCAGTCAACAGCGGAACGTATATGTCTACTCCAATTGCGACCGAGCCGAACTCTTCCTCAATGGGAAATCGCTCGGCACCCGGCATCGCGATAGCCAGGACTTTCCTGCAGCCGGCCTGCGCTGGAGCACTTCTTTTGTCTCAGGAAAGAACCGCCTCCGGGTCGTCGCCACTCGCAACGGAACAACTGTTACAGATGAGCTGGAATTCACGTATCAGACCGAACCATGGTCGAAGCCGGCAACCTTGCGGCTGGTTGAGAAGCATTGCGACGGAAAACTCTTGACGGTTCTTGCGAGTCTGCATGACAGTACCGGCGTGCTCTGCCTCGACGCACGCAATACCGTCCGCTTCTCACTCGCCGGCGATGGCAAACTGATCGACAACCTGGGAACCGCACGCGCCTCCCGCGAAGTCCAGATGTGCAACGGCCGGGCAGAAATTTCAATCGCACTCAACGGAGCCTGCACAGTCGGAGTCGTCTCCAAGGGCATCGCTCCCGCATTTCACGACGTACCTTCCCGAGGTAAATCAACCTAAGTACCACATGAACACGCTTTGACTTTCAGGAGAACCGCCATGACGCTACATAAAGTTCAAATTACGAAGCCGCAGTCCAGTACCGACAGAAATAGTAGCTACCCGGTCGTGCTCTTTCGATCTCCGTTTTACATGCTTTTGATGGCTTTATGCGCTTTACTCGTTCTCTCGGTAACACCCGCGCAAGCCCAACTCAGCACCGCGACCATGTTCGGCACCGTCTCAGATCCCTCGGGCGCATCCGTTCCGAACGCGACTGTTACCATCACCCAAACTGACACCGGTTTCGTCCGCAACGTCACCACCAACGATGCCGGTGCCTACCGCGCGGACTTCCTGCCTATCGGTCCGTATAAGATCACAGTAGAGGCCTCAGGCTTCAAAAAGCTCGAGCGGCAAGGCATTACCCTCACCGTCACCCAGCAGGCACAGCTCGATCTATCGCTTGCTGTCGGCGGAACCGATCAGACCATCGAGGTCAGGGCCGAAGTGCCGCTGCTCAACGCCGGCAACTCCACCCTGGGCCGTACCATCTCCAACGTTGAAATCGACAACCTTCCGTTGGTAGACCGCAACGTGTATACGCTGCTCGATCTCACCCCAGGCGTGCAGAACAACAACGATGCAGGCAATCGCGCGAATGGTGGCGTAATCAACCCACTCGGCTACCCCGAGCAGCACGTCAAGGTTAATGGGTCCACGGACTCCGGCGTCGGCCAAGTCTCTTATTATCTCGATGGCGGCAGCAACATGACGGGCGTGCGTAATACCGGCAACCCGCTGCCCAACCCCGACGCAATCCGCGAGTTCGCCGTCCAGACCAACAACTACTCCGCCCAGTATGGACGCAATTCGTCAGCTGTCGTGACCGTGCTGACCAAGTCCGGCACCAACGAATTCCATGGTTCGCTATTTGAGTTTTTCCGTGACCGTAACTTCAACGCCACGACCCACCTACAGTCGTCGAAGACTCCCTACAACCAGCACCGCTTCGGCGGCACGGTAGGTGGCCCGATTGTCCGCGATAAGCTCTTCTTCTTCTTCTCCGACGCAGGCTTCCGCTTCATCTCGGCGAACATCTTCAACCCTACTGTTCCCAGCCAGGCGATGTTGAACGGCGATTTCACTGAAAATACGCCGACTCTGACCACCACTCCCGATAGCCAGAAGTGCGTCATCGCAGCGCAGTCCGCCACGAAATTCTGGGCCTGTAATCCTTACATAGCGAATAAGGCAAACGCGTGGTGCGGTGCCGCAGGCGGTCCGAACCCCGGCAAAAATATTTGCCCCACCAGCCTCTTCGATCCAGCCATCATGAACATCATCAAGGCCGGCCTTATTCCGACCTCTACTGCGGCATTAAACTACCAGCGCCACGACTTCAGCCCCTTCCGTCAGAAGACCGACGAGCAACTCTACAAGGGTGACTACCAGATGAGCGCGATGCAGCGCCTGACCCTCAGCTACTTCCACCAGACCGGTGATTTCGTCGTCAATCCGCAGGGAAACACCGGAATCGTTGGTTGGGTCAACCACGACTACAAGTTCGCCCAGCATGAAGCGAACGTGGCTCACACCTGGACCCTAAGCAACAGCACCATCAATCAACTTGCGCTCAACTACACGCGCCTCATCGGTGGCCGTGTTCCTTCGCCCACAGAGAGCCTGGCGACCTACGGCTCCAAGTTCACTGAGCAACTCCCGAACGGCACCATCTGCACTGCAAAAAATGAAGCCGGATGCTCGCGTCCACAACTGGCCGTCACCGGCTGGTTTACCGCCGGCAATGCCATCACCGGGCCGGTGACCGGCAGCAACATCTATGCAATTCGCGATGTTGTCAGCAGCACACACGGCAGCCACACCATGTACTTCGGCGGCGAAGCCAATCGGGAGAACGATGCTCAGCAGACCACGCTGAACGACTACGGTGTCTTCTCATTCACCTCTCACACCAACACCGCCAATCGTTCGTCGGCAGCCATTACGGATTTTCTCTTCGGCTCGCCGAACTCTATGGGGCAGGACGTACCCGTCTACGCCAATGCCAATTACTTCAACTTCGGAGCGTTCTTTCAGGACGACTGGCGCATCCTGCCAAATCTGACCTTGAACCTTGGCGTCCGGTATGACGTCCAGACCGCCCCGACCGATACACAGCGAATGACGATGAACTTCATCCCCGGGAGAACATCAACCGTAGCCCCGTCTCTGCCAAAGGGCATTCTGATTCCGGGCGATCCGGGCGTTACAGATGCAGGTGTCAAGACGGATTACAGCCACGTCTCTCCGCGTGTTGGTTTCGCGTGGACTCCGTACGGCAATGGCCGCACGGTGATTCACGGCGCGGCCGGGCTCTTCTATGGCTCCGTTGGCGGAAACCTCTTTACCTACTCCTCTAATGGCGAGCCGTTCTCCGGGCGACCGTCCTTCAGTAATGTCATCCACGTCTCCGATCCGTACGCGACAGACCCGAAGGAATTCTGCAATGGAGACGCAGCCTGCATCGCTGGCGGTGTAGGTCATTCTCCGTTCCCATTCATCTACGACGCGAAAAATCCGCAGTTCGTCGTAAAGCCGGCGGCCATCATCCCGATGGACCCGAACTTCAAATGGCCGGTGACGTACCAGATCAACTTCGGCTTCCAGCAGCAGTTCACGAATAACCTGGCTCTCACCGCAAATTACGTGGCCTCTCTATCTCGCCGGCTGCCGACCCAATGGGATCTCAACTACCCCGTCTACAACCTGACAAGTACCGGTGCACCCGCGGCATCTTGCACTGATCTAACTCAGAACTGCGCGTATCCCGATACGACGGCTGCCATCAACAATCGCCGTCCATACAACAACATCAGCTATGCGGGAATCAGCGCAGCAAACCCGCAGCTCTCAAGCATCATGCAGATTCAATCTTCGGAAAGCGCGAACTACCACGGACTTCAGGTCTCCATGCAGCAGAGGATGTCGCACGGTTTCAGCATCCAGGGCTTCTGGGTCTGGTCGAAATCGCTGCAGAGTATGGACCTGGATACTACTGGCAATACTGGAAACAGCGCGACCACCGAGCCTGAAGATAATCGCCTTCACTACCTTGACCGGCAGCGGTCGGATTACGATCAACGCCACGTCGCCTCGATTTCGTTCGTCTACAAGACCAGCTACGGCATCCAGAACTGGCTCGAGCGGAACATCGTGAACGGCTGGACCTTTACATCCATCGTCCGAATGCAGAGTGGTCAGCCCTTCAACATCACTACAGGAACAGACGTAAACCAAGACGGAGTCAACAACGATCGCCCGAACGTGCTGCCCGGCGTAGCACCTCACCTTACCGACAACGGCCACTCGCGCACAGCAATGATGGCGAACTGGGTTGATCCAAACCAGTTCTGTGTGCCGAACCCCACAACCGGAGCCTGCCTTGGCGTAGGCCCGGCGGGATCTGATGGCACGTTGCGTCAGAACACGCTGGATGCACCGGGACGTCGCGGCATCGATGCCTCGATCTTCCGCGACTTCACGTTCCACGAGCGCTTCACGTTCCAGCTCCGAGGGGAGTCAACGAACGTGTTCAACCTCACCAACCTGCCCGCGCCGAGCGGAACCCTGACTTCGACCACCCGCGGTCAGATTACAAACTCCGTCAACGCTGGTACTTTCGGCAATCGTGTCATCCAGGTTGGCGGCCGCATTCTGTTCTAAAACGTTCCACAACTGCAGACTTTGACCTCAACGGGTCGACTGGTTAATCCCAGCCGACCCGCTTTTTGTCGCGCCATGACGTTCTGGCATACTCCTTTTCCACAGAAAAATCTGTCAATACCCTATCCTCCAACCCGCTGAAACCGCAGGAGATATAAATGCATGTGAGTTTTGGCAAATTGGTAAACTGTTAATAAGAGACAATGCAAAACTGCGGTGTAGACAAGGATGTCAAGGGCCGACTAGCTCGCCCCCAAGTCTTTTAAATCTTATATTTAGCCGTAAACCTTGTTGATTCTTATATTTGCAGCTAAGTTTCTGATTGCACTGTTTTTACTTGTGAGTGGGAGAGAAGCCTGGACCTCTCAGTGGCTATGCAGTCTCGCTCGCGTCCAGCACAGCTCTGGCAGTCGCGTGATCCGTGATGAGTACGTTGATCCAGCGTCCGTTCAAGGCGGCTAGGATCGCTTCCATCTTCCGTTTGCCCCCCGCCAGTGCGACCACACGTTTCGCTTTCTTGATCTGCGTCGGCGATATTCCAATCACCCGGTCGGTTAGATCTGATCTCACCGGAGCGCCGGCGGCATCGAAGAACTGAAGACAAATATCCCCCACGGCGCCTAGCCTGCGTAATTTGTTCAACTCCTCTGCCGAGAATACGTTGCCGCTGCTTGCCAGCAACCGGGAGGGCTCCACCGCACCAATCCCGACCAACACCAGATCCACTTTGTTGAACAGGTCCATCGCCGCGCGGACATAAGTCTCCCGCAGCAGCACTCTCTTCGCTTCGAGCGATGTCGTCACGCTCGGCACGGGGAGCAGAACAGCCGATCCTCCCAGCAGGTGGGCCAGCCGCTCTGCCAGATGGGTCGCATGGGTTTGCGCCGCAGGATTCCCCACACCGCCAAGAATCTGAACGACTTTGGTGCCGCTCCTGTTCTTAGTCGGGTGCATCGCCTTGATCATCTCAAGCAGGGAAGCGCTCCATGAGGAGATACCGATGACCTCGCCCGGTCTAACGGCGAGTTCCAGAAACTGCGCTCCGGCGCTTCCCAGGTCACGAACGATCTGGCTCTCCTCCGAACTGACCGAGTCAACGACGATCGCCTCGCGCAGATCGAAGCGTGATTCGAGCGCCTCTTCCAGTTCAGAGTGGATGCCGCTGGGTACAGTCACGCTGATGCGAACGATGCCTGATTCATGTGCTTTTCGCAGCAACCGTGAGACTGTCGATTGGTGAATGTTAAGGCGCTCCGTGATCTCAGTCTGCTGAATGCCTTGCGAGTAATACATTCGAGCAACCTTCGTCATCAGCCGTACTCTGTCGCTTCCTGCCATCCCGGTGCCTTACTCCTCCCCAGTGCCCCGGCTTTCCCGGCGCAGTATAAAGGCAATTCAGAGAGTACTCACAGCTGCATAAACTTGCAAGAAACCGCATATATATGCCAAGTTGATAATAATCGTTGACAGTCGAATTTCGCCGTTCCTAAGATCACTGCCATGACCTCCATACGAATCTCACGCCCGTGTTCCTGGGCGATCGCACTGCCTGTTGTTCTCATCGTCCTGGCCATGGGGCTTGCCCCCTCGGCTGGCGCTCAGGGACTTGGCCGCATCTCCGGTTTGGTCACTGACCCAAGTGGCGCCGCTGTTGTCGGAGCCCAGATGACTGCCACGCAGGCAGGCACAGGATTCACTTCCGTTGCAGTGACGAACGGTTCGGGAGCGTATGTTTTCCCCTCACTCCCGCCGAGTACCTACAACGTTGTTGCTGCATCACCGGGATTCAAGACCTTTGTCCGAAATGGCATCACGCTCGAGGCTGATCAGTCATTAACAATCAATGCCTCCCTTGACGTCGGAGCCGCCTCTGAGTCTGTGACTGTGTCCGCCGGAACGCCTCAGGTCGACACCACAACCGGTACGCTCTCGCAAGTCATCGGCGAGCAGCAAGTGAACGAGTTACCACTGAATGGCCGTAATGCCGCAGCGCTCACAACCCTGGTAGCAGGCGTTGTACAGGCGCCGAGCGGAGCAGCGGACCAGGG
>Ga0070658_10002986_pt1 | contig 14011 bp, 8 predicted proteins | sample KBSC13metaG_FD_64664 | JGI IMG/M metagenome (GOLD analysis project Ga0070658, IMG submission 64664) | Corn rhizosphere microbial communities from Kellogg Biological Station, Michigan, USA - KBS C1-3 metaG | ecosystem: Host-associated > Plants > Roots > Rhizosphere > Soil ... | reverse complement strand
GGCCATGCCCGAGGGCGGTCGCCTGTTCGTGTCGACCGCCATCCGCCGGGCCACCCGTCGCGGCGCCGCAGCCGCCTTCCTCGAGGTCCGCTTCCGCGACACCGGGGTCGGCATCCCACCCGGCGACCTGCGCAACCTGTTCATCCCGTTCTTCACCACCAAAGAGAAGGGCACCGGCCTGGGGCTGCCCATCAGCCAGCGCATCATCGAGAACCACGGCGGCACGATCGAGGTCCGCTCGCAGCCGGGGATGGGGGCCACGTTCACGGTGCTGCTGCCGGTGGAATCCGACGCCTACTCGGCCTACGTCGAGAAGAAGCCCGCCGTGCCGGCCCCGCCGCGGCCGGTGTGGTCGCTGCCTGGTCCGGCCACGCCGCCGCCCGTGATGGTGGCCGCGCGCGTCGCCGCGGCGCCCGCCGCGGTCGTCGCCTCCGACATCACGCCGCCGCCCGTCGTGACCTCCCCGCCGGCGTCTGCCGGGGCCAACACGCCGTTGCCGGCCGCGCTCGGTTCGCCGAAAAATTGAACCGGCCCCGAAGTGGAACTGAACCCGTGGATGCTCCCGCCCGTTTTCCGAGTAAAGTGACCGGCCGTGGGTGCCATGGAGCTTGAGCGGAAGCGCGTGCTCGTCGCGGATGACGAGCTGAACATGCGACGCGTGCTGGAGGCGATCCTGCGCCGCGAGGGGTACGAGGTGGTCACCGCCGCGAACGGCCTGGACGCCGTGTCCGAGATGAACCGGGACATCCACACCGTCATCACGGATCTGAAGATGCCGGGCCTGGACGGCATGGGCCTGCTGCGCAAGCTGCAGCAAGACTTCCCGGAGGTGCCGGTGGTCATGATCACCGCCCACGGCTCGGTGGAGAGCGCCGTCGAGGCGGTGAAGCTGGGCGCCTTCGATTATCTGGAGAAGCCGTTCGAGCAGGAGCAGATCCGGCAGATCGTCGCCAAGGCGATGCGCACGCACGAGCTGGCGCGCCGCGACGCCCGCCCCGAGGAGCCCTCCAGCCGCGGTCGCTTCCGCTTGATCGGCAGCGCGCCTGCCATTCGCCAGATCTTCGCCGTGGTCGAGAAGGTGGCGGACACGCCGTCGACCGTGCTGATCACGGGCGAGTCGGGCACGGGCAAGGAGCTGATCGCGCGCGCGCTGCACGAGAACTCGTCGCGCCACAAGGGCCCCTTCATCAAGATCAACTGCGCCGCCATCCCCAAGACGCTGATGGAGTCCGAGCTGTTCGGCTACGAGAAGGGCGCGTTCACGGGCGCCGTGGGCGCCAAGCCGGGCCGCTTCGAGCTGGCCCACGGCGGCACGCTGTTCCTGGACGAGATCGGCGAGATCCCGGTGGAGATGCAGGTGAAGCTGCTGCGCGTGCTGCAGGAGTCGGAGTTCGAGCGCGTGGGCGGCATCAAGACCATCAAGGTCGACGTGCGGCTGGTGACCGCCACGAACCGCGACCTGGCCCACGAGATCCAGGAAGAGGCGTTCCGCGAGGACCTGTTTTACCGCCTGAACGTGGTCCCCATCCACATCCCGCCCCTGCGCGAGCGGCGCGAGGACATCCCCCTGCTGGCCGAGCACTTCATCGCGAAGTTCAACGACCGGCTGAAGAAGCAGATCACCGGCATCACGCCCGACGCGGTGGCGTGCCTGATCGCCTACCACTGGCCCGGCAACATCCGCGAGCTCGAGAACCTGATGGAGCGGACCATGCTGTTCTGCGAGGGGCCGCTGATCCGCGCCCGCGATCTGCCGCCCGAGATGGTGCAGCACGCGGACGCCAGCGGGGCCGTCGCCACGCCGGTGCCGCCCCCCCGGGCCACCCCGGCCGTGCCGGTCGACGCGGAAGACGATGACGTCTCGGGGATCGGCGTGGGCTCATCGGGGCCCACCACCCTGACGTCGATGCCCGCCGTCTCGGCTGGCTCGCTGAAGGAGGCCGTGCGCGCCGAGACCGAGCGCGTGGAGCGAGAGCTGATCGTGCGGGCGCTGGAAGAGACGAGCGGCAATGTGACCCAGGCCGCCCGCATCTTGAAGATCTCGCGCAAGAGCCTGCAGACGAAGATGAAGGAGTTCGGACTGCGCGACCAGACCTGAGTCGAGTCGGCGGGGCCGGCGGGGGCGGTCGCTCGCGCGCCGCCCGGCGCGGCCCGTCAGTTGGTGCCGGGGCGGATGCGGAAGATGAATCCCTCCAGATGGTCGTCGGCGATGAACAGGCTGCCCAGGGGGCCGACGGCGATGCCGGTGGGGCGCGCGACGCGGGTCATGCCATTGCTCGCTTCGAAGCCGCCGACGAACACCGACCACTGTCTGGTGGGGTTGCTCCAGTCGACGGGGACCGCCGGCGCGTCGCCGTTCATGGGCACGAACACCACCTGCGGCACCGCCGCGTTCGTCCCGTTCGGGTTCTGGTGCCAGGAGCCGTGGGCGGCCAGGAACAAGCCGCCGCGGTAGGGCGCCGGGAATGCGTACGGGCCGCCGGGGTTCGTCGGATAGAAGGCCGCGCCGATGATGGTCGAATAGGCGGGCAGAACGACCAGCGGCGCCACGGTGGCGGCGCAGGACGCGCCCGCGGTGTAGGCGACGTGGTTCTCCTCGCAGTCCGGCCAGCCGTAGTCCGCGACGCCGGGGTGCAGCGTGACCGCGTCGAAGAACTCGTACGGATGCTGCGTCGGCAGGCTGTCCTGGCCCGCGCCGCCCGCCCACAGCGTCCGCGTGCTGGGGTTCTCGGTCAGCGCGATCGCGTTGCGGAAGCGGGTGGCGCGGGTCGACATCTGGTTGCCGCTCAGGTCCATCTGCTGCACCGATGCGCGCGTCGGATCCTTCTCGACGCAGGCGTTGCACGACGAGCCGACGCCCGCGTACAGCATCCCTCCCGCCACGGCAACCGAGGTGGTCTTGTGCTCGTCCGTATCGCCGGCAGGACGGTTCGGCGAGACGCTGCCGCTGCGCACGCTGGCGATGGGCCTGCTGGTCGCGCCGGTCTGCTGTCCATCCCGATACGAAATCCTGTAGATGTCGTGCTGCGCCGACAGATAGACCGTGCATGAAGCGGCGTCGAACGCCACGCCTTGCGCGCCCGCCTCGCCAGGCGTGGTGAACACCGCCGGCGCCCCGGGCGCCACCAGGGCGTCGGCGTTGGGGATCAGATAGGTGGACGCGCCGCTGGTCGCCACCAGCAGGTCGCCGTTCGGCAGCGCGACCAGCTGGCGCGCCTGGCTGACCTTCGCGATGGCGGTGAGCGTGAAGCCGGGGGCCACGGTCAGGGCCGGCGGGGACACGGCCGGGCCCGCGGGCGCGACCGAATGAACGGCGCCGCTGCACGCGCTGGGGTTCGTCGCGCCGCCGCCCCCCTGGCCCGGACTTCCCGCGACACCGCCGGCGCCCTGTCCGGCTGTCCCGGCGGCGCCCCCGCCGCCGCTGGCCGGGTGGCCAGCGCTGCCGCCCGCACCGGCGTCGCCACCCGCGCCCTGTCCGGCCATTCCCGCGATGCCGCTGCCGCCAGGGCCCTGGCCGGCGACTCCTCCTCCTCCCTGTCCGGGCAGCCCGCCGCCCCCGGCCGTGCCTGCGGCGCCGCCATGGCCGGCAGCCCCACCGGCACCGCCCGCACCTGCCGCACCTTTCGAAGGCCCGCTCTTGCTCGAGCAAGCGAGCGAGAGGCAACCGAAGCCGAACAACAGCACGCCGACACGAACGTTACGCATCATTCCTCCACGGGGGTCCGGGGCAGCGCGCTGACCAGCGCGTAGATCTCGCGCCGGGGCCGATGGGCGAGGGGGGTCAACTGGTCGGCGGCGTCGCGGGCGCTGGTGCCGCTGGCCAGCAACTGCCGGCCTTCCTCGACCACCTCGTCGTCGGTCCACGGCTCCTGCGCCGCCGGGGCGCCCGCCACCACGATCGTGATCTCGCCCAGCGGCCGATCGTCGCGGTACCGGCCAGCCAGCGCTCCCAGCGTGTCACGCACGAACTCTTCATGGGTCTTCGTCAGCTCGCGGGCAACGCACGCCCGTCGATCGGCGCCCAAAACGTCGGACAGGTCGGCCAGCGTGTCCCCGGTGCGCAGCGGCGATTCGTACAGCAGCAGCGTGAAAGGATGGGTGCGCACCGACTCGAACAGCCGCCGCCGCGGCCCCCTCTTGCGCGGCGGAAACCCCAGAAAAGTGAAGCGATCCGGGGACAGCCCCGCGCCCATCAACGCCGCCAGCACCGCCGAGGGCCCCGGGATGGGTTCGATGCGCAGCCCGGCCGCCGCGACGGCCGCCACCACCCGGAAGCCCGGGTCGGACACCAGCGGTGTGCCCGCCTCCGACACCACGGCCACCCGGCGGCCGCCCGCCACCCAGCCCACCGCCTCGGCGGCCCGGTCAGCCTCGTTGCCGTCGAAGCAGGACACGATCGTGCGTGACCCCGGGGGCAGGCCCGCCTCCAGCAGCAGGCGCCGGGCGCTGCGGGTGTCCTCGGCCAGGATCACGTCCGCCCGGTCCAGCGCGTCGCGGGCCCGCGGCGACAGGTCGGCCGGGTTGCCCAGCGGTGTGGCGATCACGAACAGCCGGCCTTCGGACGGATCGTCAGCGGCCATGGGGACCGGTCAGTATATGCGACATCGCCGGACCCCCGGCGCCGGGTTTTCCAGCGAGATCGCCGCGGGCCGGGCAATTCCCGTGCGTTAGGGGGAATCAGTCGTTATCATTGAAAGTTTCCACCACTATGGATTTCCTCGACGGTCCATCCCCAGCACGTCCCTCGTCGTCTACCCCTTCATCTCCGGAGTCGCGCATGCGCCGCTTCAGCAAGGTCCTGATCTTCTTGGCGGCGTGCGCTGCGGCGCTGGTGCTGACCATCCGGCAGGGGGGCGACGGTCTGCACGTGGGCGCCGATCCAAACCTGCGCGCCGCCACCCGCGGCGCGGCCAGCAAGTACGACCTGTCGCAGCTGCCCATCTTCTCGAAGACGCTGTTCTACGTGCGCGAGAACTACTTCGACAAGAACCGCCTCGATCCCAAGCGCATGCTGGTTGGCTCGCTGGACTTCGTGCAGCGTGACGTGCCCGAGATCCTGATCGACCGCTGGCCCGAGCGCGATCCGAAGCAGGTGACGGTGAAGGTGAACGGCCAGCAGCGGGTGTTCTCGATCGAGAAGGTCGACGCCCCCTGGAGCCTGCGCAGCACCTTGCAGGAGATCTTCCGCTTCGTTCAGCCGAACCTGCAGCCGGTCCCCGAGAAGGAAGAGGCGCGCCGCCTGGTGGAGATCGAGATGGCCGCCACCAACGGCATGCTCTACACGCTGGACCCGCACTCGGTGTTGCTGGACGTCGAGACGTACAAGGACATGCGCACGCAGACCCAGGGCAAGTTCGGCGGCCTGGGCATCGTCATCGAGATGGACAAGAAGAACCGCATCACGGTGAAGCGGCCCATGCCCGACACGCCCGCCATCCGGGTGGGCCTGAAGGCGAAGGATCACATCGTCCGCATCAACAACGAGTCGACGATGAACATGACCCTGAACGAGGCCGTCGAGCGGCTGCGGGGCGACGTCGACACGAACGTCGATGTCTACGTCGAGCGCGAGGGGCTTTCCGGGTCGAAGAAGTTCACCATCACGCGCGCCTTCATCCGTCCCCCGGCGATCGATCCGGCGCCGCGCGTGCTGACGGTGCCGGCCGGTCCGGGCCTGGTGTCGCAGGCGGGACCGCCGGCGAAGATCGGTTACTTCCACATGCAGCACTTCTCCGCCAACAGCGCCAGCGATCTGTCCGATGCGCTGGCCATGTTCGAGAAGGACCACGTGCGCGGCATCATCATGGACCTGCGCGGCAACCCGGGGGGGCTCTACGAGCAGGCCCAGAAGGTGTCCGACGCCTTCATCAAGAGCGGCACGCTGGTGTCGATGGTGGGCGTGGGGGGCGCGCAGCGCAAGGACGAGACCGCCAGCGACAGCGGCCACGAGCCGAACGTGCCGGTGGCCGTGCTGGTCAACCAGAACTCGGCCAGCGCCAGCGAGATCGTCGCGGGCGCGCTGAAGAACCTGGATCGGGGCGTGATCATCGGCGAGGACACGTTCGGCAAGGGCTCGGTGCAGGTGCTGTTCGACATCCAGTCGCCGGTGCCGTTCGGCGACAAGTCCGAGGACGACAAGCTGGGCCTGAAGCTGACCACCGCGCAGTACCTGACGCCCGGTGACGTGTCGATCCAGGGCGTGGGCGTGGTCCCCGACATCGAGACGGTTCCCATGCTGGTCCAGAAGGAGGGCGAGCGGTCGTGGATCCGGCTGCAGTCCTCCGCGCACAAGCGGCGCGAGGCCGACTACGAATGGCACCTGGACCACCCCAGCGCCCGCCACGGCGAGAAGCCGATGGAGGAGGTGTCCTATCTGCTGGCGCCCAAGCCGGGCGACAAGAAGCACGCCCACGACGAGGACGAGACGCCGGTGGACGAGGACGAGGACGAGGACGCTGCGGCGGACGACGCCGATCAGAAGACCGACTTCCTGATGGAGTTCGCGCGCGACTTCCTGGCCCAGGCGAAGGGCATCCGCCGCCACGAGCTGCTGGCGGCCGCCAAGCCGTTCCTGGACAAGGTCCACGCCGCCGAGGACAAGAAGCTGTCCCAGGCGCTGGAGAAGCTGGGCGTCGACTGGACGACGGCGCCCGCCACGGCAGGGGCGCCCCAGCTGCAGCTGACCCTGGACATGGACAAGCGCGCCGAGGCGAAGGCCGCCGCCGGCAGCAACGTGAAGATTCACGGCGTGGTGAAGAACGTCGGCAGCGCCGTCGCCTACCGCGTGCGCGCCTCGCTGGAGAGCGACAGCCCGGTGTTCGACGAGAACGAGATGGTGTTCGGCAAGATCGCCCCCGGCGAGTCCAAGTCCTACGACCTGGTGGTGAAGGTGCCGGCGTCGTCGTTCACGCGCACGGACGTGGTGAAGGGGACGCTGTCGTCGGCGCGGCCGGTGAACGCCGCCCCCGCCGAGGTGATGCTGAACATCGAGGGGAAGGCGCGCCCGCGCTTCGCCTACACGTACCAGACGGTGGACGACGTGAAGGGGAACAAGGACGGGCAGGTTCAGCGCGGCGAGCAGGTGCGCACGCTGGTCACCGTGAAGAACATCGGCATGGGCCGGGCGCTGCACACCGAGGCGGTGCTGCGCAACGGCACCGGCCAGGAGGGCATCCTGATCACGGCCGGCCGCTTCGACGCGAAGGAGCTGGCCCCCGGCGAGTCGAAGACGTTCTCGTTCGTCTACGAGGTCGGTCAGGCCTTCAAGGGCGACGAGTACCAGCTGGAGCTGGCCGTGGGCGACACCATCCTGGGCGAGTCGGTGACCGACAAGATCAAGGTCAAGGTCGCGTCCGGCGGCGCGCCGCCCGAGGCGGCCAGCGGCACCGTCACCGTCAGCCGCGACGACATCCCCCTGCGCGAGGCGGCCGGTGACGGCGCGTTGATCGTGGGGCGCGCGCCCAAGGGGACGGCGTTCAAGGTGACGGGCAAGGTGACCACTGCCACGGGGACGTTCACGCGGGTGGAGATCGAGAAGGACCGCACCGCGTTCGTGGCGATGAACGAGGTGAAGGCGGGCGGGGTGCCCCATCCCGAGTTCAAGCCCGAGTGGCAGGTGACGCCGCCCGTGCTGACGGTCACCGCGCCGTCGGTCGTCACCGGCGAGACCGCGCACATCAAGGGTCATGCCTTCGACGACCGCATCGTGCGCGACGTGTACGTTCGCGTCTGGAACCGGGACGCCAAGGTCCCCATGAAGAAGGTCTTCTACCTGTCGAACCGCGCCAGCGGCGACCGCACGAAGCTGGACTTCGAGGCGGACGTGCCGCTGTGGCAGGGCAGCAACATGGTGCAGGTGTTCGCCCGCGAATCGAACGAGGTCCAGTCCCTGGACACGGTCGTCGTCCTCAAACGCAACAGCGGCGTCATCGCCCAGCCCGCGCCCACCGGGCCCCCCAAGACGCCGACCCGGTAGGCGACGAACGCCCGCTGTGACGGGAGCCCGCGGGCTGCCTCCGGGCGGTCATATTTGGACTAGGTGAGCGCGCGGGGTAATGGTTGAATTCCTGCAGTGGTCCGCCCCTACCAGTCCCTGTGGCGTTCGCCGGTGCGCTTCCGGTGGACGGCGTCCGTCGGGGCGGGCCTGCTGGCCGGCGCGCTGACGGGAGCGGTGGACGGGACCCGCGCCGCCATCGTGGCGGGCGTCGATCTGCGGGCCACCGTGCTGTCGTGCCTGCTGGCGGCGGCCGTCGACGCGCTGCTGGGCCTGGGGGCCGCGACGGCGGCGATGCTGCTGGGCCACGTGACGGTCTGGGGACGCCGGCGCGTGCCCACGCCCTGGGCCGTGATCGTGTCGCTGACCGTCTTCGGCGGGCTGAGCGCCGCCGTGGCGACCACCACCTTCGCGGCGACGCTGAACCGGCGCAATCGATTTCTGGCCGGCGGGGTCACGGCGCTGGCGATGGCGGGCGCCGCCGTGCTGGCGATGGCGCTCGCTCCGGCGCTGGCGCGCATGCTGTCCGTCAGGAAGCGCCGCCCGGCGCCCGAACCGGGGCCGATGGATCCGGCTGCCCTGCTGCTGGTTCCTTTCGTGCTGATCGCGGGCGCGGCCATGGTGCTGCACGCCGCCTCGGGCGGTCGCCTGCCCGCCTCGGCGCCGGCCACCCGCCAGTTGACCACCCAGATCGCGTTCGTGGCCGCGTTCCTGCCCGCGCTGATGCTGATGACCGAGCGTCTGTCCTTGCGGGTGCGCTTCGCGCGCGCGGCGCTGGCGGCGGGGGCGCTGTACGGCGCGGGGGCGGCGCTGCTGCTGGCGCGCCGCTGGTCGGACGACCTGCGCTTCCTGCCCTGGAAGGATCTGCTGTGCGGCGGGGCCATCGCCCTCATCGGATTGGCGGTGGCGTGGGCGTTCGCGCGCCGGCCGCGGCGCCCCGGCTGGCGCAACTGGTTGCACCGTCGCGCCCTCAAGCTCACGGCGGCGGGCCTGGGCACGTCATTGATCCTCTCGGCGTTGCTGACCAGCGAGTCCGAGCCCGCCCGCAAGGCGACGGCGCACGCCGGCCTGGTGGGGCCGGTCCTGGCGGCGGCGCGGCGGGTGATCGACTTCGATCACGACGGGTACTCGCCGTTGCTGGGTGGCGGTGACTGCGACGACCGGGACGGCAGCGTGCACCCCGGCGTGCTGGACTTCCCGGACGACGGCGTGGACCAGGACTGCGACGGTCGCGACGCCACCGCGGCGGTGCTGGCGCCCCGGCCGCTGGCCGTGGTGCCGGACACGGTGCCGCGCGACCTGAACCTGCTGCTGATCACCATCGACACCGTGCGGGCCGATCACCTCGGCTGCTACGGCTATGGCCGTCCCACCTCCCCCGCGCTGGACGCGCTGGCGCGCGAGGGCGGCTTCTTCGTCAACGGCTGGGCCCACGCCCCCTCGACGCGCTACTCGATGCCGGCCATCGCCACCGGACGGTGGCCCTCCGCCATCACCTGGGACGAGTCGATCTGGTGGCCGCGGATCGCTCCCTCGGTGCGCACCGTGGCCGAGGCGCTGAAGGGCGCCGGCTACTTCACCGGCGCGTACTTCAGCTTCGACTACTTCGCCCGCGGCGATCACCGCGGCTTCGAGCGCGGCGTGGACGACTACCGTGCCGATCGCGCCAACCTGCACCGCGCCGTCAACGGTCCCATGGAGTCGCGCGGCACGTCGTCGCGCGAGATGGCCGATGACGCCATCGCCTTCTTCGAGCAGCACCGGGGCGAGAAGTTCTTCCTGTGGGTGCACTTCTACGATCCCCACCTGTCGTACGAGCCGCACGCCGAGGTGCGGCCTTTCGGCGACCAGCGCATGGATCTGTACGACGGCGAGATCCGCTTCACCGACCTGCACGTGGGGCGCGTGCTGGCGCGCCTGCGGGAGCTGGGCCTGTGGGAGCGAACGGCGGTCGTGGTGACCGGCGACCACGGCGAGGGCTTCGGCGAGCACGGCGTGACCGAGCACGGCTTCGATCTGTACAGCGCCCAGACCAAGGTCCCCTTGATCGTCCGCGTGCCGGGACTGCCGCCCCGGCGCATCTCGGCGCCGGCGGGCCACGTCGACATCGCCCCCACGCTGCTGAACCTGGCGCGCGGCGCGGCCGAGCCACGGTTCCTGGGGCGGTCGCTGCTGCCCGAGCTGGCGGGGCAGGGCGAGGCGCCTCCGCCGCCGGTGTTCCAGGAGGTCACGTCCGAGCGCGGGAAGAAGCGGGCCCTGGTCACGGCGGACTGGCACCTGCTGTGGAACTGGACGCCCGAGAACACGACCGAGTGTTACGACCTGCGCGTCGATCCGGCGGAGCGGCGCGACCTGTGGGGACGCGCGGTGGCGGCGCCGTGCCTGGCGCTGAAGCGCGAGTTGCAAGGCATGGTGTCGGCGCTCTCGGTGCCGCCGGAGACCGCCGCGCGGCTGAGGGAGAGCGTGTTCGCGCCGGGCGCTGCCGTGCCGTCGATGCCGCTGGGGGTGGGGGCCTCGCTGGGCGACGTCGTGGCGATCGTGGGCGCCGACGCCAACCCGGCGCCGGTTCCTGCGGGGACCGAGCTGGAGGCGAAGATCCTGTTCCAGTGCCTGCGCCCGGTGACCGGCGGCTGGCGGTTCTTCTTCCACCTGCTGGGACCGAACGGGACGTTCCGCAACCTCGATCATGTCCCGGTGGACGGCGCGCTGCCGGTCGAAGCCTGGCGCAAAGGCCAGCGCATCCTGGACCGGCTGAAGATCCCCACCGGGGGATTGCCGGCCGGCGAGTACCATCTGATCGTGGGCCTTTACCGTGGCCCCGAGCGCTTGCCGGTGACGCCGCTCGCCGCCTCGGACGGGAACAAAGCGGCGCGCATCGCCACGTTCCACGTCCAGTGAACGGGCGACGCGTTCCCGGGGCCGCCCCCTTCGGGCGAGCGTGGCATTTTCCACGCGCCGCCGTCGCGCTCATGCGACTCTATACGGTACGGCCATGCCTGTTCCGTCGACCATGAAGCGCGCGCGGCGCGCCGCGATGTTGATGCTGCTGGCCGCGGGGCCGGCCAGCGCCGGCTGCTCGGTCGCCCTGTCCAGCGGTCCACCGCCACGGGCGGCGCGCAAGGCAGGGTTCACCTGCTCGTCGACGCCGGCCTGGCCGGTCACCGATCTCGGCATCTCGCTGGCCGGTCTGGCTGCTGGAACGTACGGCATGACGAAGGGTTCGACCGGGGGCCTGGCGCTGGGGCTGGGCGCCGCGGCCGTCTTCGGCCTGTCCGCCGCGATCGGCACCCAGCGGGTCAACGCCTGCAACCGCGCGCTCGGCCATCCCTACGAACCCCACGCGCCCACCGCGCAGCCCGACATGATGCCTGAGTTGCCCTTCGGCACGGCCGGTACCGTGCGGTCGCGGGGCAAGCGCGACCCGGACCTCGAGGATACGGAGGAGCAGAGCGCCGCCGCTCCGCCGCCGCACTCGGCCGGTCCGGCGCTGGCCATGCCCCCGGCCGACCTGGGTCAGTGAGGCGGTCAGCGCCCGTCAGCTCGGGCCGACCTTGACCACGAACTCGACGCCGTGGGCATAGGTCGCCCGCTGGGCGGCCTCGACGAACGACACGGCCACGCCGTGGGGGGCCTCGGCGCAATCCAGGCGAATCTGCACGCTCTTGCCGCTGTACTGCGGGTACTGCTGGACCAGGAAGCCGTCCACGACGTACCCCAGGTAGCGGTTGATCTTCTCCTCGATCTGCTGCAACTGGCGCGGGCTGGCGCCCCAGGGACGGCGCTCGACCATCACCAGCACCACGCAGTCCGAGGCGGGATCCACGGTGATCAGGTCCATCACCATCGGGTTCTCCACGCCCGGCGCGCCGAACTCGGCGACCATCTGCTCGCGGGTCATTCTTTCCAAGGCGGTCTCCCCGGGCCGTAACAGCCCGCAGTCATCGGCGGGCAATCTAGCGCGGGGCCGCCGAAAAGCCCACGCCGGCCACGACGGATCGTCGGGGCCCAGGCACCCGCCGGGCAAAGCGGCGAGCGCGGCCGAATTGCGTTAGGCTGCCAGCGCTCGTGTCCCTGGATTCGACAGCCGCGCCGCAGACGCCCCGGGCGTCGGTCCCGGGCGCGCGGCTGGCGATCATCCTGGCGCTGGGGCTGGCCGCGCTGGCCGCGCTGGAGACGGCGCAGGCGCTGCTGGCGCCCGGCCGCGCCCCACGGCCCGAGGACTGGGCGGCCCTGGCCGCCGAGGTCAGGGCGGGATTTCGCGCGGGCGATCTGATCGTGGTCGCGCCGTCCTGGGCGGACCCGGTGCTGCGCCAGTATCTGGGGGACGTCATCACCATCCCCATGGCCACGCGCATGGACGACGCCCGCTACGGGCGGGTGTGGGAGGTCAGCGAGGGGGGAGCCCACGCGCCCGAGGCCCGCGGCACGACCGCGCGGTCGCAGCGCTTCGGCGCGCTGGGCCTGCGCCTGATCGAGCGGAAGCCGGCGCAGGTCACCTATGACTTCCTCGACCGCTGGGCCGACGCGCGCGTTTCGCGCTGGGACCCGGATTCGGGCCAGGTGCAGGCCTGTCCCTGGCAGGTCGATCGCTTCGCCTGCCCGGCCGGGGGCAGTGTCCACCGTGAGCTGGTGGAGGTCGACACGCGCCTTCGCACCGCGCTGCTGGCACCGCCGCTGTCGCACGCCATCCTGGTCGTCGAGTGGCCCGCCGTGGCGCTGGGGCGCGAGCTGGTGCTGCGGGCGGGCCTGCACGACGTGTGGGCACGCAAGCTGGGACGGGGCACGGTCCAGGTCGACGTGTGGATGGACGGGCAGTGGGTTACGGGCGCCCTCATCGGGAACCGCAGCGGCTGGGCGCCGATCCGCATCGACACCAGCGCCCGCGACGGAGGCACGTCGGCGGTGCGCGTGCAGATCTCGGCGCGCGATCCCCATCTACGCCACCTGGCCTTCGCCGCGGAGGCACGCCGGTGAGGCGGGGCAGGCTGCTGTCGGCGGCGCTGAGCCTGGCGCTGTTCGCCGGCGTGGTCGGCTGCCTGCTGGCCACCGAAGGCAGCGAGGGCTTCGGCCGCGACGAGAGTCAGTACATGCGCGCCGGCGAGCGCTACTGGGGCTGGTTCGAGGAGCTGGGCCGCGACGCGCACGCGGGGCACTGGCGGCAGGCCTTCCGGCCCGCCACCATCGACCACTACTGGAGCGACAACGCCCCCGATCACCCGGTGATCATGAAGACGCTGTACGGGCTGTCATGGCGGGCCTTTCATCGCTGCACCTGCACCGGGCCGGCGCGCTACCTGCACCCCATCCCGGTGACGGGACGGCACCGGACGCTGCCGCTGTTCGCGCGCGATTCGACCGCCTTTCGTCTGCCCGCGATCCTGATGGCCGGGCTGCTGGCGGTGCTGGTCTTCCGCTTCGCGCTGCAGTTCGTGGGCCCCGTCCCGGCGACGGCGGGGGCGGTGCTGGCCATCGCGCAGCCGCATTACTTCTTTCACGCGCCCATCGCCTGCTTCGACGCGCCCATCACCACGATGGCCTTCGCCGTCGGTTACGCCTACTGGAAGTCGTTGCGCTCGGCGCGGTGGGGCCTCGCCTGTGGCGTCGTCTTCGGCGTGGCGCTGGGCGTGAAGCACAACGCCTGGTTGATGCCGTTCTTCTTGATCGGGCACTACCTGTGGATGCGGCGAGGCGACCTGCGCCGCTTGCGGCCGCCGCGGGTGCCGCTGGCGTTCCTGTCGATGCTGATCCTGGGGCCGATCATCTTCTTCCTGCACTGGCCCTGGCTGTGGCACCACCCCGTCGAGCGCACGCGCAGCTACGTGCGGCGCCACCTGGAGCACGAGCACTACAACTTCGAGTACCTGGGCCTGAACTGGAACCTGCCGCCCACCGTCTGGGATCTGAAATTGCTGCGCACCACGTTCCCGTTCGTGTCGACGGGGCTGACCGTGCCGGTGACGACGCTGGGGCTGGCCGGCCTGGGGGCGCTGGTGCTGCTGGGCCGGCGCCGTCGCGCCG
>Ga0070658_10002984_pt1 | contig 14013 bp, 11 predicted proteins | sample KBSC13metaG_FD_64664 | JGI IMG/M metagenome (GOLD analysis project Ga0070658, IMG submission 64664) | Corn rhizosphere microbial communities from Kellogg Biological Station, Michigan, USA - KBS C1-3 metaG | ecosystem: Host-associated > Plants > Roots > Rhizosphere > Soil ... | reverse complement strand
GTGGCGTTCGGCAGCGCTTTGGAAGGATCTTCCGCCCAGGCCACGCGGCCGATCAGGCGGCTTCCGCCCGGCGGAATGCTGCCGCCGGTAAAGGCGAGTCCGCCGCCGCAGCCGGAGAGGAGACACAGCGCTGCCAGGACAGCCAGGCCCTTGCGCCTGGCAAAGAGGCGGCGGTGCAGGCGTGATTCTGTCTGCACCGCGCGATGCGAAGCCGATCCGTCGGCACAAGGGATACCGGAGTCGTCCGGGGAGACCGGAGTTCCGGGGGTCACTGGCGTCATTGCGCTCCTCGTGAAGGTGGGGGAAGTGGTTCCGTAGCGACCAGAAGACGGGCATTTAACGGAGGCCAGCCCGCCTGTTCCAACACAGCCGCGGCCTCCGCCGCGCGTCCCTGTTGACGCAAAAGTTGAATGAGATACACATAGACCGCGATGCAGTCCTCATTTTCGAGGAGCGTGTCGGGAATTCCTGTCTCGATCAGGGCAGCCCGCAAAGATTCCAGCAGGGCGATCGCCTCTCTCAGGGCGGTTTCCGCCGCGGCGGTCTCCGCGGGAGCGCTGCTCACGAGAATCTGCGCGAGGATAAAGCGCGCCCGCCAGCGGCCTTCGATCAGTTCCAGGCTGTCTGCGAGGGAGAGGGCGGCCTCGGCTTCGCTGCGCGCCTGGGGTGCATCCGCGTTCGCTTCCCGAAAGAGGGCCTCGGCCAGCCAGAGGCGCGACAGGCTCTCCATGTGGCGCGCGCCGAGGCGGCGTGAGAGCGCGAGCGCCCGCGTCGCGGCGTCCCGCAGATCCGCCACCGAGCCGCTCTGGGCGCTGAGATGCGCCAGGCGCAGCCGACACTCGATCTCCGCGCGTGTCTCCCGCACCGCCGCCGCCACCGCGAGCGCCTGGTTGATATGATAGCGCGCCTCGCTCTGGCGCAGCCGATCGCCGCTATAGGCGTCCGCCAGCGCGAGTTGGGCATAGAGTTCCGCGCGACGATCTCCCCGAGAGAGCGCCTGCGACAGCGCGTCCTTTCCGGACGCCAGCGCCCCGTCCCGATCTCCCGCCGCCGCCAGAAAGATGCCGAGCCAGGCGCGTGTCATCATCTCCCGCCCCTGATCTCCGATAAAGCGCGCGAGCTGGAGGAGACCGGTAAAAGCGCCATGGCAGGCGGCCCAGCGCCCTACCCCAAAATCGCACCAGGCGATGTTGAACCGCGCTTCGAGATGCTGCCCGGCGATGCCCAGACTCTCCGCATCCGCCATACAGCGCTCCGCCAGAGGGCGCGCCCCCCGAAAATCGCCCTCGTCCAGATAGACGTTGGTGCGGTTCGCATTGACATAGAGCAGGCCGATCGCAATCGTCGCAGGCGGAGCGACGCCGTTGAGTTCGCCCTCTTCCAGGATATTCGCGGCCTCATCGAAGCGCTGCATCGCCTGCTGATACTCGCCGCGCTGCTCCAGAATGCTGCCGAGCGAAAGCGTGCCCTTCCAGCGGCCCTCAAAATCGGCCCCGGCGGCGATATGCGCGAACTGCGCTTCGGCCTCTTCGGTGCGGCCCAACTGAAAGAGCGCCTGCCCCAGGCTCTGGCGCGCTGAGACCTCGGTGCCGCTTGCGCCGATCTCTTCCGCCAGAGCAACGGCACGCGCCAGCGCATCCGCGGCGCGGGGATAGTCGGCGACATTGACGAGGGCGTTGCCCAGTCGCAACTGCGCGACGGCCTGGGCGGTGCGATCCCCGACCTGCGCGGCCAGCGACAGAATCCGTTCGCAGGTAGCGGAGAGTGCGCGGTAGTCCGGTGGCCCCTCCTGCGCCGCAGCCAGCTCCTGCATGGTGCGCAGACCTTCGTTCAGACGGGCGGTGACTTCTTGCGGTGGGGGCAGAACGGGCAAGAACGGGGTGGGAGCAGGAGTGGGAGCGACAGGCGCAACGGCGGGAGTCTCGTCGGCGTCTTCCGTCTCTGTGGCGCTATAGAAGGAGGCGAGCGAAACCCCGCACTCGACCGCGATCTGCTGGAGGCGATCGGGTTGAGCGAGCGTGGTCCCGGAGAGATACTGGTAGATAAGCGCACGCGAGCAGCCGATACGGCCTGCCAGCTCTTCGATCGAGAGTCCGGCCCGTTCTACAGCGCGTTGAATCCGCTGCCCCTGTTCCCGTCTGCCCTGTTTTGTGGAGAGATCCATACCGCGTCGTACTGTCACGCGCCTTCGTGGGGGGAAGGGGGCTGACTTCGATGCAGAAAATAGAGGCCGCGCGCCTTTCTATAGGGGTGATAATAGCACATCATTGTCCGCACGTCAAGCCCCTGCCCGTGAAAATTCCAGGCAGACTAGAAAAACTGTCTGTCAGGCACAGAATCTGCTTCAGGGTGGCATGTTCGCAAAGAGAGCCGTAACTCCAACCCTCTTTCGTCGTCAAACCCGTGGACTGTTCTCGGCTTCTCTCAGCGCAGGGGAGCCGCTTCTGCCATCCTGAGACCAGCATTCAAGACGAACAGATCAGGCGACTCCATGCGAAAATAGTTCATACATGTGAACATATCACGGGGCTGAATCGTAAATCAAGGTTAGAACTCATCATCGAGGCCACGGCGCCCCCCGTGCCTCAAAACAAAGGATCATGATGGCGACGCGCTCCGTCCTGCAAGAGAACACCTCCGGCCCCTCTCTGTCCGCTCCCTCCGATAGCGGGGCGGATCTGATATGGATGGAACGCACTCTGACGGCGGTTATGCGTCGGCTGATGGATACGGAGAACCTGGACATGCCTCTCCTGCAACTGCCTCTGGCGCAGATGCGATTGGCGCAGGCGCTCTATAACGATCGAGAGAACGCCGACACCCCCAACTTCGGTGAGACGATGGGCCGCCTGAGCGAAAGGCTGCATGTCCGTCAGAACGCGCTGACGCAGGCCGCCGACAGGCTGGTCAATCATGGACTGGCGGAGCGTTTGAGCGATCCGACCGACCGCCGCATCGTCAGGCTGCGCCTTACCGCGACCGGGGAGGCCTGGGTGCGGGAGCGTGGCAGCCGGCGACGCGCGCGGTACGAGCACCTCTGGAATCTGCTTGATCCGCAGGAACGGGCCGAGTTTCTCCAGGCCGTGCGGGTGCTGGAAGCGGCAGGCAATCGACTGCCTTCCGGCCATCTGCCGCCGACAAATTCTGTTCTCAATATGCATTCCGAACCGCCCGCGGTCGAAGAGACGCTCAGCCGTTTTACCGCAGGCGAGGCTGTAATCAACAGCAACCTATAAGAAGCGAGCTGTTCTAAGGAGAGACCTATGGCATCCATCCCGGCGCCCGCTGCGAACGTGGCAAAGCGCAAAGTGAAACGCGCCTCACGCGCCCTCCCGATCCTGATCACGCTGGGCGTGCTGGGCGTGGGGGGTTGGTGGGGCTGGCAGAAGACGCATCCTGCCGACGATCCTACCGCCAAGATGCTGACCGATACCGTCAAGAAAGGCGATCTCGTCGAGACCGTCACCGCGACCGGAAGCGTCACGGCGCAGACCGGAGCGCAGGTCAAGATCGGTTCGCAGATCACCGGAACCATCAAGCGCCTCTATGCCGACGTCGGCAGCAAAGTGAAGGCGGGACAGGTGATCGCGGAACTGGACCTGCCTGATATGAAAGCGCAGATGCAGCAGGCGCAGGCCAGCGTGCGCCAGGCGCAGACCCGCATGTTGGAGCAGGAGACCGGCCTCGACATGCAGAAGAACCAGAGTTCGAGCGCCGTGGCCGATGCGAAAGCGGCGCTGCGCAGCGCGCAGGCGCGTCTCGAAGCGGCCCAGGCGTCTTCCAGTCAACAGAGCGCCCAGACCCCTAACGAGATCCGCCGCGCGCAGACCGCTGTCGATTCGGCAAAGGCGGCGCTGAACTCCGCGAAGTCGAACTACAATCAGGTCAAAGCCAGCTACAACCTGCAGATCGCGAACGCCAACGATGTCCTGACCCAGGCGAAGGCGACCGCTGCCAACTCCGACATCAACCTGAAGCGCCAGCAGGCCCTCCTGGCAAAAGGCTATATCGCGCAGAGCGTCGTCGATGCGGCCCTGGCGACCAACACGGTGGCGCAGTCCCAGGTAAACTCCGCGCAGCAGAATATCTCCTTAGTAACCGAAAAGGTCAAAGCGGATCTACAGGCCGCACAGGATCAGGTGGCGCAGGCGCAGTCGGCCGTCGAAGGCGCACAGGCCGCGTTCACCTCTGCGCAGGCCGGAACCTACACCGACAAAGCCAGGGCCGCCGATGTGGATACGGCACGCGCCCAGGTACGGCAGGCCGAAGCCAGTCTGAAATTGGCGTTGGGAAATACGACCCAGGATGTCATCAAAAAGCAGTCCATCGCCGAAGCCGCGGAGGCGCTCGCCATCGCGGAGCATCAGGTAGACTACTACAAAGCGCAGCTCGATAAGACCCTGATTCGATCGCCTATCTCCGGCACCGTATTGCAGTTGGCTTCCCAGCAGGGTGAAACCCTGGCGGCCGGACTCAGCGCGCCGACCCTGATCATCGTCGCCGACCTGAACCGCCTTCAGGTAGACGCCTTTGTTGATGAGACCGATATTGGCAAAATCAAACTCGGGCAACCGGTCGAGGTACGCGTGGACGCTTTCTCGAAACGAAGCTTTCCCGGCAAGGTCACCAAAGTCGCCTCCGGCTCGACGATTCAGCAGGGCGTCATCACCTACGATGTCACCATCGGTATCGAGGACAAACGGCATCAGTTGAAGCCGGACATGACGGCCAGCGTCACCATTCAGACCGGCAAGCGGGAGGGCGTGTTGCTGGTGCCTTCCGAGGCGGTGAAGGTCAGCACCCGTGGCTCTACCGTCAATGTCGTCACGACGAAGGACGGGAAGAAGACAGCGGTCCCGCATAAAGTCAAAACCGGCGGCAGCGATGGAACGAACGTCGAGATCCGCGAGGGCCTGAACGAAGGCGATACCATCGTCCTGGCTGGCGGTGAAGAGGGCGGCAGGAAAGGTCCCGGAGGCCCGCAATCGCCCTTCGGTCCCAGCGGTGGTCGTGGCGGTGGCGGAGGTGGCGGACGTGGCCGCTAAAGGACAAAAAGAGCCGCCGCTCGGCACGCCGGGGCAGCCTCTGCTCTGCCTGCGCGATATCTACAAGACCTATACGATGGGAGATCAGGTCGTCCAGGCGCTGGACGGCCTGGACCTCGACATCTTCCCCGGCGAGTTCGTCGCCATCATGGGTCCCTCGGGGTCCGGTAAGTCCACGCTGATGCACATCATCGGCTGTCTGGATGGGCCGACCTCCGGCTCCTACCTGTTCGACGGCGTCGAAGTCGCCGATATGGACGAGTATGAGCTGGCGCGGATCCGCAATCAGAAGATCGGCTTCGTCTTCCAGGGCTTCAATCTGCTCGCCCGTACCACCGCTCTGGAGAATGTGGAACTGCCGATGCTCTACGGCAAGCGCAAAGATCGACGCGACCGCGCGATCTTTGCGCTGGAGCGCGTCGGCCTCGGCAACCGGCTCGACCATCGCCCCAATGAACTCTCCGGAGGCCAGCAGCAGCGTGTCGCCATCGCCCGCGCCCTGGCCTCGGAGCCGCGCCTGATCCTGGCGGACGAACCGACCGGGAACCTCGCCAGCCTCCAGAGCGAAGAGATCATGCAGATCTTTCAAGAGCTGAACGACGAGGGCAGCACGATCGTCATGGTCACCCATGAGCCGGACATCGGACAGCACTGCAAACGGCTGGTGCATATCAAAGACGGCGTCGTACTGGACGACGAACAGGTGGAGAATCGCCTCGCGGCCAAAGACGTTCTGGTCCAGATGGCGAGCGAGCGCGAACGAGAACTCGCGGCGAAGGCCGCCCGCAACGCCGCAAACGGCAAGGTACAGGAAGTGGGAGGATTGACTAGGTGAATCTTTTTGAAAGCCTGCGCGTCTCTCTGCGCGGGCTGGTCAGTAATAAGATGCGTTCGGCGTTGACAATGCTCGGCATCATTATCGGCGTGGCGGTCGTCATTCTTGTGGTCGCGATCGGGCAGGGAGCGACCAAACGGGTGACGGACACGGTCAATTCTTTGGGAACCAACCTGCTCTCCATCTTTCCCGGCCAGAGCCGGATTCGAATTACCGCCGCCACTGCCACCGCCACCGCCGGCTCCAAAGGCGGATCGAGCAGCATGACGCTCCGGGACGCGGAAGTGATCGCGGAGACCTTCAAGAAGTCCGTAGACGCCGTCGCCCCGCAGGTGCGTGACAATGTGCAGGTCCGTATGAACGGCAAAGATGCCAGCACAAACCTGACCGGATCCTCCCTGGACTATCCCTATGTCAACAATGTCGAGGTGGACCACGGACGCTATTTTACTCAGGAAGAACTGGACGGCAGCCAGAAGGTCTGCGTCGCCGGTGTCAGCATCGCCGAGAAGCTGACCGGCGATCCCAAAACGGACCTGACCGGCCAGGTCATCGCGATCAATCGCCAGCAGTTCAAGGTGGTCGGAATGCTCGCGCCGAAGGGGGCTGGAGCCTGGGGACAGGATCAGGACGATGTGGTGATCGTTCCGATCACCACGGCGATGCGGCGTATCCTGAACCGGCGCTTTATCAATTTCATGAGCATCCGATGCATCAGTCCGGAGACGATGCCCTTGGCGCAGGAGCAGATCTCGACTTTTCTGCGCAACCGGCATCATCTGACGCCCCCGTTTCCGGACAACGACGACTTCAATATCCGCAGCCAGACCGATCTGATGGCGAGCCAGCAGAGCGTCACCGGCACCATGACGACCCTGCTGAGTTGCGTCGCCATCATCTCCCTCATCGTCGGCGGCATCGGGATCATGAATATCATGCTGGTCTCGGTCACCGAGCGTACGCGCGAGATCGGCATTCGGAAAGCGATCGGGGCGACGCCGCGCGACATCCTGATGCAGTTTCTGATCGAGTCGGCGATCCTCTCTCTGCTCGGAGGAATCATCGGAATCGGCCTCGGAGTCGGCGGCTCGATGCTGCTGGCCTCGATCGGCGGCTGGAACACAATCGTGAGCAGTTCCGCGATCATTGCGGCAGTCGTCGTCTCGGCGGGAGTGGGCATCTTCTTCGGGATCTATCCCGCGAGCAAAGCGGCGGCCCTGCATCCCATCGAGGCCCTGCGCTATGAGTGAGGCGCCGGGAGAGGACAACCACGCCTCTCCCTCCCCCGCCCCTTACCGAACCGAGGCGATGACGCAGAGCGACGTCGATACTGCGATCGCCTCGGCTCCGGCCATCAAACCCCGTGGGCCGCTCTACGCCCTCAGTTTCCGTAATTTCCGCCTCTTCTTCGTCGGCCAACTGATCTCGGTGGCCGGCACCTGGATGAACTCTGTCGCGCAGCAGTGGCTGATCTGGGAACTGACGCACTCTGCGCGCTGGCTCGGTCTCATCTCCGGAGCCAGGGCGATTCCCTATGTGATCTTTGCCCTGCATGGCGGAGAGGTCGCGGATCGCTTTCCGCGCCGCGCGGTGCTGGTCTGGACACAGATCCTCTCCATGCTGCTCGCCTTTGTGACGGCCGCGCTGGCCGCCCACTATCCCATCCCGATACAGCCCTGGCATCTCGCGGTCCTCGCCGGTTTGAGCGGGATCGTGAACGCCTACAATATGCCTGCCCAGCAGGCGTTCGTCACGGATATGGTGGAGGAGCGCGATGCGCTCCCAAACGCCATCGCTCTGAACTCTCTGCGCTTCAACATGGCCCGGTTCGTAGGCCCGGTCATGGCCGGCGTGGTGCTTGTGCGTACCAACGCCGCGGTCTGCTTCTTCCTCGATGGCCTGAGTTTCCTGGCCGTTATCGTCTCGCTGCTGATGATGCGTCTGCCTGCCTTTACCCGCCTGGAGCGCACCGACTCCATCTGGGGGGGCTTTACCTATATCCGGGACACGCCCCGCGTGCTGCGACTCGTCCTGCTCATCGGCGCGGGCAGCATCTTCGCGTGGTCCGTCTCCACGCTCTTTCCGATGCTGGCGGATCAGTTTCATCGCGGTGCGGGCGGCTTCAGCCTCCTGACCGGCGTCAACGGCGTCGGCGCCGCGATCGGCGGGGCGGCGCTGACCATCTGGGGAGACCGCCTGCCGCGGCGGTATGCCGTCTACGGCGGGGCGATCCTGTTCTGCATCTCGCTCATCACCCTCTCTCTCTCCCACTCTTTCGCGCTGTCACTCGCCATCCTGATCTGGGCCGGTTTTATGATGATCGTCTTTGCGATCTCAGCGCAGACCCGTGTGCAGGAGGAGGTTCCCGACGATCTGCGTGGCCGCGTCATGGCGGTCTATTCGCTGGTTTTTCAGGGATTGATGCCGCTCGGCAGCCTGGAGATCGGTTTTCTGGCCGCGCATCTGGGCGGCCCGGAGGCCATCCGTATCAATGCGTTCCTCTGCCTTGTGATCGCGGTCGGCCTCTTTGCCTGGAGTCAACTCTCCCGCCGCTCCGCCCCACCGTTGCCTTCCCAGTAGTTTTTCCCGGCAATGAATTGCCGTTCTGATATGGGAAGGAAGAGGAAGCCGCTTCGCGGCACTCCAAATCCTATGCTTCCGCGCATAGGATTTCCTGCGCGGACTCCATGCATTTGATTCCACGAAGGTGGACTTCCCGTTTCAGCGCGGGGTTTCAACCCCGTGCAAGCCCGCGCCCGAACGCGTGACCGTGGAAAATCGAATTGAGCAAGAATCGAGAAGTCGCATTTCGAACCAGCACACGTCCAAAAGAGTGAGACACCGGTGTCCGCCCCCCCTCGGTAGTTTCATCGGCGATTGCGGCTGAAATACTATCCGTCTGCCGCCTGCACGTCTCTTCTCTATAGCCCACACAGCGCCCTGTGTTGGCCCCATAGGAATCGTCACCCCTGACGCTCGGAAACCTGTCTTCCCACGCGAAAAGGCGATTTTTGAGAAGCAACTCCATGGTGTACTCACGTATACTCCAATAGAGACAGTCGTGGCACGATTGCGTACCGTCTTTCGGCGCAGAGCACCGCCGATGCAGGGGAAATCAATGAAGCTGAGGACCATCACACCGAAATGTGCGCCGGATGTCCGCCTGGACTCCCCAGCGGAAGTAACTCTGGAATCGGGCGGCATGATTGAGCTGAGTACGCCCCGCAATATGTTTGTCTCCTGGGAACGGCAGCGCCAGTACAGTCCCACCACTCCCAGCGTGCTCTCGATCCGGTGGTCGGAGAATGGACAGCGTTTTTTCGATCTCGGGAAGCAGCGCTACGCGGTGGACGATACCGGCTATATGGTGTTCAACCAGGGTACCGACTTCGCCAGCGAAATCGATTCCGAGACTCTGGTGCGCTGCTATACGGTCAACTTCGTGCCGGGAATGGCGGAGGAGACCCTGCGCAGTCTGATCACCCCGACCGACCGACTGCTGGACGATCCGCATGCGACCGATATTCCCAAGGTCAACTTTTACGAGAAGACCTACCGCCACAATACCAGCGTCACCCCGGTGCTGCGACGGCTGGCACGCTATGGGGAACGATCGCCCAACGACTATACCTGGTTCGAGGAGCAGTTTCGGTTTCTGGTCGAAGGCATGCTCTGCGCCCACCGGAATATCTTCCGGGAGATGGAGCAGATCCCGGCGATCCGCGCCGCGACCCGTGAAGAGCTCTATATGCGCCTGCACCTGGCACGCGACTTCATGGAGGCCAACCTGAACCTGCCGTTGACGGTGCCGGAGATCGCGCAGCAGGCCTGTCTCTCGACCCATCACTTTCTGCGGATGTTCAAACAGGTGTTTCAGGAGACCCCCCACCAGTACCTGACTCGCCGCCGAATGGAACGCGCCCGCCAGATGCTCATTCTGAGCGATGTCTCCGTGACGCAGATCTGCTTTGCCCTGGGATTTGAAAGTCTGGGCTCGTTCAGTTGGCTCTTCCGTACCCGCACCGGTCTCTCTCCGGAGCAGTTCCGCTTGCAGGCGCGTCGCGGGGTAGCTCTGTCGTTGACCGAGCGGGTAGACCGACCGGATCTGCGCAGCCTGGAATCGGGCAGCAGTCGGATGCTCGGTCTGTCGCTCGCCCCAAAAGACGACGACAAACCTACCGAGGGCTTTTAGAAATCAGACCCCTGGTCGCAAGATTTGAAGAGGTGGAAAAACATGACGTCTATGATACGCAAAGCGCCGACCTTCGCCGGTAAGGTCAACTACAAGGCCATTCTGACCGGTTCTTCTCTGCTATTGTTGGGCCTCCTGATCGCCTTCGGCTACAATCGCCAACAGCAGAAACTGGCATCGGAACACGCCATCGTGCAGACGATCTATTCCCTGGTCGCTCTCCCGGAGACGTCCAATCCGAACCAACTCTATGCAGTTCTCTCACACGTTAACAGTGAGCATGCAGAGGCGCGGCGCGCCCGCATTGCGCGCATGGCGGGGCTTGAACCGGACTGGCCCCTTATCCTCCAGCGCATCAAAGGATTGAGTCCGTCCCGTCGCTCCGAGGTCTATCTGGCGATGGCAAAAGAGTACGGAATGCCGGACACCTGGACCCCGGCTCAGGTGGAACGGCAAGCGATGCTGGAGCAGAATCGTCCCCGGCTGGTTCCTGTGCCGCAGGCCGCGACGCGCGCTACCATCGATTAGAGACATTGCAACGAAGATCCACCGGAAAGACGCAATTTTCGAGAACTGCGCACATGCCGGATGAGGCATACTAGAGTATGCTGCGAGAACGAACCTGCACACCCACTTTTGCGCTGTGCGTTCCAATGAGAGAACGTGAGATTACAACCCTCCCTGGGGCCGGAAACGGCCCCAAATTTTTGTTCGGATCTATTGCTTTTTTTGCATATCCTGCCAAAGAAAACAATTTTTGAGAAGCGTCTTTCCCTCCTGGGAAGTACCCTACAGAAGGGGAACAGCTCGGAAACGGAAATCTCCGTTTCTACGGCAAATCTTGTCCGGCGCCCTTCGTGAATCCCCTCGTCCGCACGTCAGGTCTGATCAGGAGGCATCTTATATGGTTTCACGTAGAGCAAACGGATTCACACTCATCGAGCTACTGGTGGTTATCGCTATCATCGCTATCCTGGCCGCCATTCTTTTTCCGGTGTTCGCGCAGGCGCGCGAAAAAGCCCGTGGTATCACGTGCATCTCGAACCTGAAGCAGTTGGGGACCGCCACGATGATGTATGTGCAGGACTATGATGAGACCTTTCCGATGGCGTTCGGTTGGGGAGCGAGCTACGGGGGATGGACCAACCTCATCAACCGCCCGGTACCGCCGGACGAGTTTGTAGACACCGATGTGTGGCGTGTGAGCTACTCCAACGCTGTCCAGCCCTACGTCAAGAACTACGGCGTCTACACCTGCCCCTCCTCCACCGTCTCCGGAGGCGGCTATTCGGGCGTGAGCATTCCGGTCAAGATCTCCTACACCTACAACGGCCTGCTCCAGTCTTCACCGATGGCAGGCGTCGTCAGCCCCTCCGGCCTGATCATGCTGCACTCGGGCCGTGGCCGCGGCTATCTCCAGAACGCCGATATGGCTCAGCCCGCTCTGATCTGTACCAATGCCGCCGATCGGACCTGCACCTACAAGCCGGCCGTCTCCGGCTGCTCCGGCTCCGTGAACGGCCAGACGAGCGGCTTTTTCGGTTCGACCGATGGGATGGCCATCCATGGCCGTGGCCAGAATGTCGCCTACACCGACGGCCACGCCAAATTCCGCACCCTCTCGTTAAACACGGTCACCCCCGCGACGACAAATGGCCTTATAGATCCCTGGCGCAACTACACGGCCAACGGCGATATCAGTTCTGCGTGGACCGATGGCTGCCACGTCTACCTGTTCCGTCCCAACATGGATTTCCAATAGACTGCGATGAGGAGAGACCCCCGCACCGTTCCCTCTGTTTTCATCCAGCCAGGGATGCGGGCCGAAGAAGTACTCAACATGGATACCGTAAGAGAGGAGTCGAAACCATGGCGCGACGTATACATCGAGCGCTCTTTGTAGGAGCCCTGGTGGGTTTAAGCCTCACCGGAATCGCGTGCCGAGGAAGCAAGCAGGACGAGACGAGCAACGCTCCCATCGGCAAGCCGCCCGAGGGATCTCCCGGTCCGGTGGAGGCGAGCAGTTCCGCCGCGCTGGGTGGAGCGACAAAACTGGGCGAGCAGAACATCTCGGTCCCCAAAAAATAGACTGCCATCCCATCGGAAGCCTCATGACCGTTCCGGCCGAACGGTCTCTTCCGATCTATCGCTCCTCCGCACTCTGGAGTTTAGACAAGCCGACCTCCCCTCCGCGATGAACGCGGAGGGGAGGTCGTTTTATGAGAGATTCCGGCGCAGAAGGACCTCCTTCGGTCGGAATCGCGCGAGCGTCGGGAGGGGTGGATGAGGCGCTCGGGGAAATACACAACTTTCGAGAAGTCTATCCGTCGCCCCAAAGTGTACATTAAGACAGCGCATTTCTTGGAAATGGACATTAATAGTGCAAATTTCTCAGAAATGGACAATTTCCACGGCCAGGGTCGTCCGGCGCTATTCATCACCCGATTCCCCCGCCCTCCAGGGCGGAACAGGAGGCATTTTTATGGTTTCACGCAAAGCGACCGGCTTCACACTCATCGAGTTACTAGTTGTCATCGCCATCATCGCTATTCTAGCCGCGATCCTTTTCCCGGTCTTCGCCCAGGCGCGCGAAAAAGCCCGCGCGACCTCCTGCCTCTCCAACCAGAAGCAGATCGGCACCGCCTTCATCATGTACACGCAGGACTACGATGAGCTTTTCCCGCTCGCCACCCCGGCCCCCGGCGCGGAACAGACATGGTACACCCAACCGTTTGATGCCCGTCTGCCTGCCAACGACGCACGCAACTCGTACTGGCTCTCGGCGACCACGAACTACATCAAGAACTTCCAGGTGTGGAAGTGCCCGTCCACTCCCAATATCGACTTCCTGAACGCTGGCCCCTACAACAAGGTAAACAACTGGAGCTACTCCTTCAACACCCTGCTCGGCACCTACCCGCAGGCGGGTGTGGCGCAGCCGTCCAACGTGCCCCTCGTCTGGGAAGGCTACGGAAAGGCGGCGAGCACCGTCTTCTCCCTCAACAACCCTTACGATAAGGTTGTTACCACGACAGCGACCTGGCCGCACGTCTACAAAGATCCGACGGGCACGACCTGCAATTCGTCGTACGGCTTGTTCGGCTTCGAATACGACTTCCGTATCCATTCCGACAACACGAATATGATCTATGCCGATGGGCATGCCAAGTTCACCAAGATCATCGGTGATCCTACCCATGGTCTTTTCGCCAGGTTCACGGATACTACCGGCGCTCACTTCCAGTTCTGGACGGATGGATGCAGCCCTTACTTCTTCATTCCGACCCGAAACGACCACTAGTCAGCGCCATCCACGGCGCACTCTGGTCATCACCACACGAAACGTGCGAACACGCTGCCGAACCGCCGCTTTCGAGGCAGTTCGGCAACGCGGTTCCAGGAGGCTCCACCTTGAAACGATTCTCTCGCTCTCTGTTTGTGCTGCTGGCGCTTGTCTCCACGATGGGCACGCTGAGCTTCGGCTGTTCGAAATCGGAAGACGATACCAAAGCGGTCACGCCCCCTGCCGGCGCTCCCGCCAAACCGGACGGCGGAGGAGGCGCGGCTCCCCCGAAAACACACGATTAGCATTCCGGCCACGGTTCTTTTCAAAAAGACCTCCTTCCCAAGTCGGGAAGGAGGTCTGTCGTTGTCTGACCGTCAGCATCCACTCCGGGTATTTGAGCGTACAGAGACGTCAGCGGAGGAAGGCTTCGTTCAGGCCGGCATCGACAGCGAGGATCTGGCCGGTGGTGAGGGCGAGGCGAGGGGAGGCGAGAAGGCCGACGGCTTCGGCAACGAGGGCGGGGGTGACCTGCTTGTGCAGGAGGGTGCGTTTGGAGTAGTAGGTCGAGAGTTTGTCGCGCAGACTCTCGGTGGTTTCGCTCTCGTCGTAGGCCACGTTGTACTTGGCGAGGGAGGTGAGGACACGGTCACGGGGG
>Ga0070658_10002982_pt1 | contig 14017 bp, 11 predicted proteins | sample KBSC13metaG_FD_64664 | JGI IMG/M metagenome (GOLD analysis project Ga0070658, IMG submission 64664) | Corn rhizosphere microbial communities from Kellogg Biological Station, Michigan, USA - KBS C1-3 metaG | ecosystem: Host-associated > Plants > Roots > Rhizosphere > Soil ... | reverse complement strand
GTCTGACGCGGGCCCGCGAGGAGCTGGAGGCGACCACCGAGGACCAGCGCAGCGCGCGCGAGGCGCTGCAGAAGCGCGAGCGCGAGCTGGCGGTCCACTCGCGCGCCGCCATCGAGGCGGCCGTGCGCGAGGCGCGCGAAGCGATCCGCGCCATCGTGCGCCAGGCGCAAGAGGCCGGCTCGGCACGCGCAGCGGAGGACGCGCGGGCGGCCCTGGCGAACACCGCGGCGGCGGCGCTGCGCGAGCTGCCCGAGCCACCGCTGCCCGCCGCGGCGCCGGCGGCGGCGTTGCAGGTGGGGGCGCGGGTGCGGCTGAACGCGCTGGGCGCGGACGCGATCGTGGCGTCGGCGCCCGACGAGCGCGGCCGCCTGAAGGTCACCATGGGCAAGGTGACCCTGGGCGTGCACCTGGGCGAGCTGTCGGTGCTGGACAAGGCGGGGCGGCCGGCGCCCCCGCCGGCCGCGAACCGGAAGGACATCCGCCGCGCCAACGCGCGCGCGGCCGAGCTGCGCGGCGACGGGCCGGCCGGAGGCGCGGCGTCAGCGGCGCAGGCCGACAGCCTGGGCTGGGCGGTGCCGTCGGCCACCAACACCCTGGATCTGCGCGGCCAGCGCGCCGACGACGTGCGCGACGCCGTGGAGGCCTACCTGGATCGCGCCGCGCTGGAGGACCGCTCGCCCGTGTTCATCCTGCACGGCCACGGCACCGGCGCGCTGAAGAAGATCGTGCGCGAATACCTGGCCGCGTCGCCCTACGTGAAGCGCTGGGCCCCCGGCGGCAAGGGCCAGGGCGGCGACGGCGTCACCATCGTCGATCTGTGACCTGAGTTCGCCGAACCGGGCGAAAGCAGCGCCTCTGACGCGCTGTCAGGAAACTGGCACGGTGCGTGTTCCGGCGGGTTCGCGGCCAGTCCGTGAAAGATTCGGTTCCATGCTCGTCTAGGCTGACATGGAATCTGCGCTGGTCGTGCTGGCGATAGACATTGCAATCCTGCTCGTCCTTTCGCCCATGTTCATCTGGTTCTACGTCACCTACCGACGAACCATCGCCTTCAAGATCGAGGACGTGAAGATTCGAATCAGCCGAACGCACATGAACGAAGACCGTAAGAACGCGGTCGACAAGCTCGAGCGTCTCGCAAACCTGAAATACAAGGGGTTCCCGTTTCCGTTGGTCCTGGCGACCTGCATGAGCGCAGCGGGGGTGCTGGTCGCTCTCGCCAAGGGCGCCTTGATCCCATGTGGCGCTGGCGCCGTTCTGGAGCGCTGTCCGATGACCGCGCTGACGGCGTTCGCGGCGGCATACATCTTCAGCCTGTTCGACGTCATTCGACGCCACCGGCGAATGGAAATGACCGCCGACAGCATCCATCGCGCCTGGCACCGCATGTTGGCCGCGCCAGTGCTGGCCGTGGTTCTCACGCCGGCGTTGGCCGCGCCTTTCGCCGTGCCCATCGCGTTCGGGGTCGGCATTCTGCCGGTCAACGAAGTCTTCTCTTTTGTGGCTCTACAGGTGCGAAAGAGGCTTGGTATGTCTGAGCCTGACGCTCCGTTTGAGGGCTCGAACCTCAATGTTCTGCAGGGCGTGGACAAGGATCTCGTCGAGCGGCTACAGAACGAGGGCATCAGCACCGTGCATCAGCTCGCGTTCGCCGACACGCTGTCGATCTTTCTGGGGGTGAATATCGATTGGAAGACCCTGATCGATCTCACGGATCAAGCCATTCTTCACAACTACGTCGGTCAGGCCTTGCCCGAGTTACGGCGGCTGGGAATCCGCGGCGCCATCGAGGTGGCGGAATTGTCAGACTCCCTGTTGAGCCATAACGCCGTCGTGCACGCCAACGCGCGCAGCGTCCTGGCAGAACTGGCGGCGACGCTGAAGAAGAGTGAAGCGTCTGTGCTGAACCTGATTCAGACCATCGCTTTCGACGGCCAGGCCGAGCTCTTGACTTCGTTATGGGCAGACTCTTTTGGCGAGTCCGGCCCCGAAGTCGACGTCCCGGAGGACCAGTGGACCATGTCTGTGTCGCTGAGCGACCAGCTGCCGGCCCGTGCAGATGAGCTCCGGCCGGTCGGACGACCGGCCGGGGAAGTCACCGCGAGCGCTGTGATCGGCGGAGCTGGTGCCGGCGGCATAGCTGCGCCGCCGGGAGATGTGCAGGCAGCTGACGTCGCGGCGGCGCCGTAGGAGGTACCACACGGCTGGCACACCGCTTGATGTCACCGAGAGAGATGATGCGAATCGTGTCCCGGCGTCGAGCTGTCGCGGTGAACCGTCTCCAAAATCTGAGGCACCCTGACAGGTTTGCACGATCCTGGCTGCCTGGCGCGCTGGTACTGGTGGCCCTGGGCGGCTGCAATGGGCGTCCTGCCGATGGCCCGCCGGCCCGGACGGGGGGCACCAGCGGGACCGCGACGGGCGGCAGCGGGCCGGGGGCCGGCGGGGGCGGGGCCGGAGGCGGTGGTGGTGGCTCATCGCTCGGCGGTCGCGGGGGAAGCGGCGGCGGAGGGGGATCGGCCGCAGGCGGGGCGGGCGGCGCTGCGGGTGCCGGCGGTGCCGGGATCGATCCCAGCTGCCGCGTCGATGCCGGGGGGCAGGCCGCGCCTTACCCGACCGAGATCCACTTCCGGAACGACAGCGGGGCGCCCGTTTACGTGCATAAGGGTTGTATCGGGATCGACTTCGGCGTCAGCTCGTGCGCGTCGGGCTACCGCGACTTTCTCGAGCCGGTCTACCACTGCGCCTGCGCGTGCGAGCAGGCGTCCTGCACCGGGGGGCTCAACTGTGGGGCGTGTCCCCAGCCCGTGGGGACCGCGATCGTCGCCGGCCAGTTCGCCATGGTCTCGTGGGACGCGTATGCGGTCACCGAGGAGGATCGCGGCACGTACACCTGCGTGCGCTCGAGCGCCCTGCCCGCGGGCCGTTACCGCATCGCGATCCGCGTCTACGACGACGCCAGCTCCGCCCTGAACATGGTGGGGGGACGCGAGGTCACGCAGGACTTCCAGCTTCCCGCGGCGGGAGGCGTGCTCGAGGTCCCCGTGGGCGCGGTCCAGGCCGACCCGTGCGCGGCACCTTCGACCGGCGCCACGCCCGCCTGCACCGGCGGCGAGCCGCACGACCAGGCCTGCGTCCTTTCGTTCTCGATGGGCTACGGTCAGGAGGGCGGCCTGGGGGTCAGCATCGACGCTGCGACGGTGGCGCCCCCCGCCTCGTACACGCGCACGCGCATGTTCTCGTCGCCCGCCATGCCCGACCAGCAGTGCACCGTCGCGCTGCCGCTCTGTTCGCGTGACGCGCACGTGGTCACCACCTCCGATCTGACGCGCGTGCTGACCGACCCCGCGGTCGCGGCCGCCTTCGGTGCCAATACGCCAGTGTTCGGGCAGGATTCACGCCCTTACGACGGGCGCATCCTGGTGCTGCACCGCCCGGACGGAGAGTCGCTGGGCATCGGCGACTCCACCCCCGGCAGCGTGGTCCCCCCGCGGCTTGCCGCGGTGACGACGGTGCTCGGCCGTCTGGAGGCGCAGATGTCCAGCGCCCCCGCCTGCGCCAGCCTGTCGCCCTGACCGCCGCCCGATCGTGAACCAAAGACCCGCGGTGACGCGGGCGGTGCGGCTTACCATCATCGCCTGTCCGCGGGGACGTAGCGGTGGTCGGCGCTGGGCGTCCTGATGATCAGCATCGTGGGTTCGGCCGTCAGCACCGGCGCCGCGGCCATGGTCTGGTCCAGGTCCGAATGGAAGATCGTCTGTACGGCGCCGAAAGGGGTCATGCCGTAGCTGATGCTCCCCTCCGACGTGACGCCCGGGCTAGCGGTCAGCCTGCCCGCGCCATCGCGCATCAGGTGGCGGTAGCGGCCGTTGGCCATGATCTCGATGCCGTCGCCTTCCGTGCCCAGCGCGTCGATGTCCTCGGCGCCGACGAACGTCTGATGACAGGACGCCCACCGGCGCGTGACCGCGGCGCGGAACGACGCCGGATCGCGAGGGGTGTCGGGGCGGCCCGCCGGAGGACAGGCAGGGAAGCGCACCAGGGTCGAGGTCGCCTCGGGATGCGCGCGCGTCGGCCGGTAGAACAGGCCGTCATGGGTGACCAGGTTGCGCCGCACGAACGCCACGAAGCGCGGCCCCAGGCCCGCCAGATCGCGATCCAGCGTGATCAGCGCGGGGCGAATCTTGCCGGTCTCCAGCGCCTTCGCGTAGCCGTCGATCTCCTGCTTCGAGACCATGGCGCGCAGCTCGGGGTGCATGAAGAAGTAATAGAAGGCGTGCGGGCGAAACACGCCGGTGCCCAGCCAGCCGTCCATGACGGGATCGTCGGGCGCCGTCTGCTCGAGGACGTAGCGCAGCCGGTTCATCTGCCCCGGATCCTGGTAGGTGAAGGACTGCTTCAGATCGCGCACGGGCCACAGCAGCAACACGCTGGCTGTCCCGGCGATCAGCCAGGGGCGCGCGCGGGGTGGCGCCAGGCCGACCATCCAGACCAGCCCCTTCGCCGCCAGCAAGCAGGCGACGGCGAGCGGCATCAGGTAGTACTGGCGGTACGGCACCGGCATCACCGCTATCCCCGCCAGCAGCCCGGCCAGCGTGCACAGCAACAGGACGTCGACGGGATCGGGGGGCAACCGGTGCTGCAGTCGCCGCAGCGTCGGGAAGGCTCCCGCGAACGCCAGCAGGGCCACCGGCCATGACGTGGCCAGCGTCTCCAGCACGTTGCGGCTGGTGCGCAGCCGCCACTTCACGTTCAGCAGGAAGTTGTTGCGAAAGAACGCGCCGCCGCCGTCGTGCAGCGCGAAGCCGGCCCAGGTCAGCAGCCCGGGCAGGGCCACGCCGGCCAGCACCACCAGCAGCGCCATCCAGCGGAAAGGCGCCCAGCGCGGCCGACCAGCCAGCGCCCACAGGCCCAGGCCCGTGAACGCCCCGGGCAGCACGAACAGCATCTTCTGCGTGCACATGATGGCGGCGCCCAGCGCCAGCCCGCCGCCCGCGAACCAGCGCAGGCGGCGCCGCGGGTCCCCTTCGACCAGCGCCCTTGCCAGCGACCACAGGCCACAAGCAAGAAACGGCAGCGCCAGCGCGTCGGGCCGGATCTCCAGCATCTTCTGGATCACCACCGGCTGCGCGGCCAGCAGCAGGCCCGCCAGCAGACCGGTGCGACGTCCCGCGCCCGCGCCGACGGAGCCCGCCAGCGCCAGCAACAGCACGGCCAGCGCGCACAGCACCAGCGACGTCCCGCGCGCGAACAGCAGGAACCGGTGGGCGCTGTCGAAGGATTGATCGACCGCGAACCAGCGCAGCGAGAAGAAGGGCGCCAGCAGGTAGTAGTACCAGGGCGTGTGGTGCTCGAAGAAGTCGCGGTAGGGAACCAGCCCCTTGAAGACGCACCAGGCGGCGTGGGAGTGCTCGAACTCGTCGGCGTCGAAGTAGCGCACGGCCGCCACCGGGATGCGCGCCGCCAGCAGCGCCACGGTGACGATCAGCAAGAAGACGCGATCGCCGGTCCAGCGCGCCGCGGGCGCCCCGCCGCCGCGGGGCATGCTGTGGGCCGGGGAAGTCAGGGGCCGCCAGCGGGAATGTAGCGATGCTCGGCGTTCGCCGTCCTGATGATCAGGACGGTCGGACCAGCCGGAGCGCCCGCAGGCAAGGGGCTGGGCTTCTTCCCGGCGCAGCCGTGGGCAAACGCGGCCAGCGCGCCCAGCGTCGCGGCGCGCGCGGGCGCCAGGGGCAGGCGAGCGCCCCCCGTGCTGCCCCCAGACCGGCTTTCGTCCCCCATCATGACCTATGACCTCCCTGAAGCCCCGCGTGGGCAGTGCGCGCGATCCTGTCCCGTTCGGTCATCAATTACAACGAATGCGGCCGGTACGGGAAAGCAGGGCGATGCTTCCGGTTGATGACCGCGGTCCGACCGCTCATGATCCGGCCGTGAGGCGTATCGAGCCGACAGCAATCGAGGGGTGGTGAGCGGGCGGGTCATCTTTCTGGCGCGGCACGGCGAGACGGAGTGGAACCGGGTGGGGCGATGGCAGGGCAGGACCGACATTCCGCTGTCCGACGTGGGCCGCGCGCAGGCGCACGCGCTGCGTGAGCGGGTGCGCGGCCGCGGCATCGTGCGCGTCTACGCCAGCGACCTGGGCCGGGCGCGCGAGACGGCGGACATCGTCGCCACCGCGCTGGGCCTCACGCCCGTGACGCTGGACGAACGGCTGCGCGAGCGTGGGTTCGGCTGCTTCGAGGGGCTGACGCGCGCCGAGTGCCAGCTCCATCACCCGGAGGCGTGGGCGCGTTACCTGGCCGACCGGCGCTCGACGCCGCCCAACGCCGAGCCGCAACCCCAGGTGGTGGCGCGCATGATGGCCGCCTTGACAGAGATCGCCGCCGCCACGCCCGATGACGCGGCCGTGCTGGCCGTCTCACACGGGGGCGCCATTCGCTCGTTCGTCCACGCCGTCACGGGGTTGACGCCGCCGCCCCTGGACAACGGTGCGCTGTTCCGGGCGCACTTTCACGGCAATCGCTTCGTGGCGGCCGATCTCGAGCCGATCTGAGTACAGAATTGTCTCGCCACGGACGAGACCACATGGATCGGCATGAAGCTGGTCGATCTGTGGAAAGACATCTCGATCGCCAAGAAGCTGTACTTCGTCGTCGGCATCATGGCGCTTCTGATCGTGGGTGAGCTGGCGACGCTGCGCTTCGCCATGCACACGCTGTCGGCCGCGCGCGCGTTCGTGGGGGGCGAGGGGCTGTGGTCGAAGTCGCAGAAGAACGCCGCCATCAGCCTGCAGCGCTACGGCAACACCCGGGACGAGGCCGACTTTCAGGCGTTCTTGACGTCGATGCAGGTCCCCGAGGGCGACCACATGGCGCGCCTGGAGCTGTTCAAGCCGTCCCCCGACCTGGCGGTGGTGCGGGAGGGGTTCCTGCGGGGCCACATCGAGCCGGCCGACATCGACCCGATGATCGATCTGCTGCGCCGCTTTCACGCGGTCACCTACCTGGCGCGCGCCATCGACGTGTGGGGCGCCGCCGACCAGTTGCTGGGCGAGTTCAAGTCGTCGGGCCTGGCGTTCCGTGTGGCGATTGCCAGCGGTGATGGCGCCGCCGCCACCCGAAGCCTCGCCGACCTGAAGCGGCTGAACGAACGATTGACCGTCCTCGAGGACGAGTTCTCGTACGACCTGGGCGTCGGCTCGCGGTGGATCGAACACGTCGTGCTGACGCTGCTGACGCTGGCGGTGCTGGCCGTGGAGAGCGTCGGTCTGACGCTGACGTTCCTCACCAGCCGGTCGATCTCCCGCGGTCTGCGTGATCTGAACCTGGCCGCCGTTCGCATCGGCAGCGGTGACTTCACGACGACGCTCGAGCCGCGATCACGTGACGAGCTGGGACAGCTGGCCCGCTCGGTGCGCCAGATGGGGCAGTTGCTGGATCGCTCGTACGCCGAGCTGGAGGTACGGGTGAAGGATCGCACCGCCGAGCTGGCCCGGTCGCGCGACCAGCTGGGGTTCCTGGACGAAGCAAGCCAGGTGCTGGCCTCGTCCCTGGCATACAAGCAGACGCTGGGGCAGGTGGCGGCCCTGGTCGTGCCACGCCTGGCCGACGGCTGCGTCATCGAGCTGCCCGCGGCCGTTCACGGCGCAGGTGAAGGTCCCTGGTCCGTGGCCGTGGGGCACCCCCGTCTGGCTGCCGGCGGCGACCCGGGCGCACAGGGCGAGCAGGTGCTGCCCCTGGCGGTGCACGGCAAGGTGCTGGGCACGCTGACGCTGATCAGCGCCCATCCGGCGGCAGAGGCCCCCCGACTGGAGCCACGCACCGCCGAGGAGCTGGCGCGCCGGATCGGGATCGCCGTCGAGAACGCGCTGCTGTACGAGCTGGCCCAGCGGGCCGTTCGCGATCGCGAGGACTTCCTGTCCATCGCGTCGCACGAGCTGAACACGCCGCTGACGACCCTGCGCCTGCAGGTGCAGATGGCGAAGCAGAAGTTGGCGCGGGCGGAGAGCGGTCAGCTCCGCTGGGACGCGGTGGCGCGCACGCTGGAGGTCTCCGAGAGCCAGATCATGCGCCTCAGCCGCCTGGTCGACGAGCTGCTGGATGTGTCGCGCCTGAAGGCCGGCAAGCTGGCGTTCACGTTCCAGCAGGCAGACCTGAGCGAGGTGGTGCGTCAGGTGGCGGACCGCCTAAACGACCAGCTGGCGCGCGTGGGCAGCGCGTTGACCCTGGACGTCGCGCCTGGCGTGGTGGGTTCGTTCGATCAGATGCGCGTGGAGCAGGTGATCGACAACCTGCTGGTGAACGCCATCAAGTACGCCGCGGGAAAGCCGGTGAAGATGTCGCTCACGTCCGACGGCGACGTCGCGACGCTGGTGGTGCAGGACGAGGGGCCCGGCATCGCCCCCGAGAAGCAGGCGACGGTCTTCGAGCGGTTCACCCGGGGCGACTCGACCAGCTCGATCGGCGGCCTGGGACTGGGGCTGTTCATCGTGCGCGAGATCGTGGCCGGGCAGGGCGGCTCGATCCGTCTCGATGGCCGATGCGGTGCGGGCGCTCGGTTCGTCGTGGAGCTACCCCTGCGGCCGCGGGCGCAGGCCTGAACGCCGTCAGACGATGGAGAGACGCCGCGGGCGCGCAGGCGCTGCACGCGGACTACGCGGTCCTTCCACGCCCTGGGGGCGGGGCAGCACACCGTATTCCAGAAGGCGGGCGCGGACCACGCTGCGGCTCAGGCCCAGCAGGCGCGCGGTCGCGAGCTGATTGTGGCACGCGTGCTGGTAGGCGCCCTGCATGATCGCCTGCTCCAGTGTCGTCCATAGCCGCTCGGGCGCCTCGGCGAACAGGGCGTCCAGCGCGGAACGCAGAGCGAGGCGAGCCTGGGAAGGCGCGGACCCGCCAGCGGCGGCTCCGGGAGCGACCGCATCACGCGATGCCACCGGCGCGGTCACCCCCGTGGGAGCGGCGACGCTGGCCAGCGGCAGATCATCCGGCGTGATGCGGCCGTCCTGGCAGACCAGCACTGCGTAGTGGATCGCGTTCTCCAGCTCGCGGATGTTTCCCGGCCAGGGGTGCGCCAGCAACGCCTGCTCCGCCGGTGGTGTCAGTGTGGGACGTGGCCCTGGCGCCGGCCGGGCGTTCGCGTGGACGTCCAGGAAGTGATGGGCCAGCGGCAGGATGTCGCCCGGTCGCTCGCGCAGGGGAGCGATCGTCACCCTGGCCACGGCCAGGCGATAGAACAGGTCGGCCCGGAACGTCCCGGCTGCCACCGCCTCTTCCAGCCTGACGTTGGTGGCGGCGACCAGGCGCACGTTCACGGGGATCGCGCGCTTGCCTCCCACGCGCACCACCTCGCGTTCTTGCAGCACGCGCAGCAGCTTCACCTGCAGGGCCAGGGGCAGGTCGCCGAGCTCGTCCAGGAACAGCGTGCCCCCGTGGGCGGCCTCGAACCAGCCGGGCTTGTCGCCGCTGGCGCCTGTGAAGGCGCCCTTCTCGTGCCCGAACAGCTCGCTCTCGATCAAGGTGGGGGAGAAGGCCCCGCAGTTCACCGCCACGAACGGCTGGCCGGCTCGCTGTGACAGGTCGTGGATGTGTCGGGAGATGATCTCCTTGCCGGTGCCGGTCTCGCCCACCACCAGCACCGTGACGTTGCTGGGGGCCAGTTGCTGGATGCGGGTCAATAGCGCCCGCGAGCGGGGATCTTCGAACACCGACGCCTTGGCGCGCCAGGGCGGCGCCGGTGGTTCGGCGGTGGGCAGGGTCAACAGCTGCGTGGGCGTCACGGACGATCCTCCTGGGGCGATCGATGCGGCTGGGTGATGAGCCGCGCCTGCGAAAATAGTTCGCCCCCCGGGGCGGAGCAAGAGATTTGTCTATTTTAATAGACGGCCTCCCGTTTGCTGGCTGGCCGGGAAAGCGTGGAGACGTTCCTGCGACGGCACCTTTGGATGCTGGACCTGGTGGTGGTGTCGGCGGCCGCCGTCCTGGCCGCCCACGCCACGGCCCACGCGGCAGATGCGCGGTTGCTGCGGCTGCTCGCCGGCGACGCGGCCCCGGGGGTGCCGGCGCCCGTCGCGCCGGCGCGCCGGCTGGTCGACGCCGATGCCGGGGAGGCGATCGTTCGTCGCAACATCTTCTGTTCGGCGTGTCGCGAATCGCCACGCGACCGTCGTGCCTCGGCGGCGCGCGATGACGGCCCGGTTCCGCCGCTGCCGCCGCTGCGCCTGCTGGCCGTCATGCTCGCCCCGCCGCCCGCCGATCCCCGCCGCTCCGTCGCGGTGATCAAGGATGAGGGTGGTGGTACCGGCGCCTACTCCGTCGGCTCGCCGGTCGCGGGCGCGGTGCTCGAGGCGATCGGGGAGACGACGGTGTTGCTGCGCTTCCCGGACGGTCGGACAGGAGCGCTGGCGTTGCTGGAAGGCGCGGCGCCTCCCTGGCACCGGGGGGCGTGCTCGCCCGTCGGTGCGCCGGCCGGGGCCGAGGCCGCCATCCAGAAGTGCGGCGAGAATCGCTACGGCGTCCGGCGCGCCAGCGTCGAGTCACTGCTCGGCAAGATGGACACGCTACCTGCGCAGGCGCGCTTCGAACCCGACCGGCGCGACGGCAAGACGATCGGGTTCCGGCTGCGCGACGTGCAGGATGACGGCGTGTTCGCCAGGATCGGCCTGCGCGACGGCGACCTGATCTCGTCCGTGAACGGCCTGGCCACGAACGGTGACGACAACGCGCTGGCGATCTATGCCAGCGTGCGCTCGGCCGCGCACCTGTCGGTGGGCCTGGAGCGCGCGGGTCGTCACATCACCGCCGAGTACGACATCGAGTGACCGGGCTGGCTGGACGCGCGCACCCGGTTGCAGCGCCAGCGACACCGGCGCGCGCCGCTGCACGTGGGGATGCAACGGGCCGGGTGACAGCCCCGCCTCGGTGCGGATCCAGCCCCGGGCACGACGGTTGCTGTTGACATTGATTGTCCAGTATCGCGGACAGAGCGGGGGGAGGCTTTCCCCGCGGTGCCGCGGTCATCCATTCACGGAAGGGGAGCCAGCAACATGTACACGCGTTCGTCAACCAGCAGGATGTTCGCCGCGATGGCGCTCGGGGCCGCCACGCTGCTGCCCATCTCACAGGCCGCCGCCACCGACACGCTGTTCGTATGGGCCAGCGACAAGGCGCACAAGGCGCCTGACTTTCTGGGCGTCGTCGACTTCGACAAGGGGTCGCCGACCTACGGCAAGGTGGTGAAGACAGTGCCGCTGCCGAACTCGTTGCCGACGGCCATTCCGCTGTCGACGGGCGCCATCGGCAACGAACCCCACCACGTCGGTGTCTCGGCCGACAAGAAGTGGCTGGCCGGCGGCGGGTTGCTCAGCGTGCTGCGCGTGCAGAACCAGGCCTTCTTCTTCGACATCCAGAACCCGCGCGCGCCGATCTTCGTCAAGGCGAACACCCTGCCCACGCTGGCCTCGATCGCGGACGCCTGGGCCACGCGCGGCGCGGGCGGCTACTTCACCACGTTCATGGGCGGCGCGGCCGGCGCGGCGCCCGGGCGCGTGGTCGAGTACGACGCCAGCAACGAACCGGTCGGCTTCTGGCCGGCGGTGCCGCCGCTGGACGGCTTCAATCCGCACGGCATCGCGCTGGACGAGGCGCACAACCTGCTGCTGACCAGCGACTTCGTGTGCCCTCTGCACACCTTGAACGTCGTCCCGGGCGTGGTGAACGGCGGCATCCAGGCGCGCGGCAGCGTGCGGGTCTGGGACCTGGCCCACCGCACCATCACCAGGACCATCAAGGTCGGCGATCCCAACCTGCCCGCCGGTACGCTGGACGTGAACCTGATCCCGGGCGACCCGGGGCTGCGCGCCTACGTCGGCGGCGTATTCGACGGTCACCTGTACCTGATCGATCCGCTGGCCGGCACGTCCACGGCCGTCTTCGACTTCAACCAGTACGCGCTGCCGGGCGCCGCGGACGTCTGGCCGCACCTGTTCGTGATCAACAAGGCGGGAACGCGCCTGGCGATCTCGCTGAACTACAAGAGCCTGGACGGCAAGATCGTCTACCTGAACATCGAGGATCGCGCGCACCCGAAGGTGCTGGACGTCGCCGAGCTGGGCCCGAACGCGGGACCGCACTACGTGCAGTTCAGCCCCACGGAAGACCGCGTGGTGACGGCGGACTACTTCCTGGTGCAGGACCTGTTCCCCAGCGGTGTGGTGCAGGTCGAGGGCGATCACAAGATCCACACGTTCAACATCGTCAACGACCACCTGGTCGAGGACCCGAACTTCAAGCTCGACTTCAACCGCGACATCCCGACGGGGCCGGCGCGCCCGCACGGCGTCACGGTGGTCAGCAAGTAGCTGGCAGGCCCTGGCGCGTCGCCAACCCCACACCAACAGGGAGGATGTTCATGGCTCGACATTCCAGTTCTCGGCATTTCATCGCTCGGACGTCCATCACGCGAACGTCCATCAGTCAGACGTCATTGATGGCAGGGGCCCTGTTGCTCGGCGGCGCGCTGGCGGCCGGTGGACCCGGCCGCGCGGTGGCGTCGGCCCCCGCGGCGGCTGTCCCGTCGCCGGCGGCCGCCCGACCGCTGTCCAGATACAGCGGCCTCTCCGCCCCGGAGAGCGTCCTCTATGACGCCGCTGGCGACCGATACCTGGTCTCCAACGTCAACGGCAACCCGACCGAACGCGACGGCAACGGCTTCATCTCGGTGCTGTCGCCAACCGGCGAGATCACCGCTCTGAAGTGGATCGAGGGCGGCAAGAACGGCGTGAAGCTGGATGCGCCGAAGGGGCTGGCGCTGGTGAAGGGGACGCTCTACGTCGCGGACATCTCGGTCGTGCGCACGTTCGACGCCCGGACCGGCGCCCCGCGCGGGGACATCGCCGTGCCCGGCTCGACCTTCCTGGGCGACCTGGCGGCGGGCGCCGACGGGAAGATCTATCTGACCGACGTCGGTCCGCCGCAGGGAGAGTTCGACGGCGCCGGCACCGAAGCGGTGTACGTGTTGAAGGGCAACCGGGCGCGGCCGCTGGCGAAGGGGAGCGAGCTGGGCCGTCCCGACGGTCTGGCCTGGTCCGAGAAGGGGCCCGTGATCAGCCCCTTCGGCAGTGACGAGATCTACCGTCTGGACGCGCACGGCAAGCGCCAGGACGTCACCAAGCTGCCCGCCGGCGGCCTGGCCGGCATCGTGAGGCTGGGGGACGGGTACCTGGTCGCCAGCTGGCAGACGTCCAGCATCTACCGGGGGAAGCTGGGCGGCCCCTTCCAGGTGGCGCTGGCGGGGCAGCGGTCACCGGCGGACATCGGCTACGACACCAGGCGGGCGCGGCTGCTGGTGCCGCACTTCACCGAAGGCACCGTGGAAGCCTTCGCGCTGGAGTGATGGCCATGCTGACGGCAGCGCCGCCCGCCGCGGCGCCTCTGGTGGTGCCTTTGCTGGCATCGGCCAGGACGTCGGTCTTGCTGGTCGATCACGAGGCAGGGTGCCGCGATTCGCTGTCCCGCATGCTCCGCGAGCGGGGCTTCTCGGTGACGGCCGCCGAGAGCGCGGCGGGAGGTCTGGCGGCTGCCCAGCGACAGCCGCCCGACTTCGCCATCGTCGATCCGGGCGTGCCCGACGGTGACCGTGTCGACCTGCTGGCGGTGCTGGGCCCCGTCAGCCCGCGCACCAAGGTGGTGTTCATGAACCGCGCGGGCAGCATCGCGGCGGCGGTCCAGGCGGTGCAGCGGGGCGCGTACCACTATCTGGCGAAACCGGTCGATCCGGTCGAGCTGGTGGCGACGCTGCGGGCCCGACCCGAAGCGGCGACGGATCGGGTGGCGCCACCTTCACCGGCCTCGCGTTCGGGGCCGGCATCCACCCCCACGCTGGCGCGCGCGGTGTGGGAGCACATGCACCGCGTCCTTCGTGATTGCGAGGGCAACGTCTCGGCCGCGGCCCGGCGGCTGGGCATCGCGCGCCGCACGCTGCAACTGAAGCTGAAGAAGTATCCCCCCCGTCGCTAGTC
>Ga0070658_10002981_pt1 | contig 14020 bp, 14 predicted proteins | sample KBSC13metaG_FD_64664 | JGI IMG/M metagenome (GOLD analysis project Ga0070658, IMG submission 64664) | Corn rhizosphere microbial communities from Kellogg Biological Station, Michigan, USA - KBS C1-3 metaG | ecosystem: Host-associated > Plants > Roots > Rhizosphere > Soil ... | reverse complement strand
TCGAGTTCTTCGGCATAGCCGCACAAAATCCACGCCTGGCCGCGTGTCCACGTCGTGAACGGCGAGAAACCCTGTTGCGTGGAAGGGCAGCGATATGCGCGATTGTTCAGATTGAAGATCGATTCGTGAACCACACGCCCGCGAATATCGAAGGAATCGCGGCCGGTCCCGTAGTAGACGTTCCAGCGCGCCGTGGCCGCGGCGTGCTGCAGCGCCCGGCGCAGCAGATCGATTGGTTCATCGCCTTCCCCCATCAGGCGATGGCCGAGTTGGTGCGCGACGACGAGCGCGCGCATGGAGCGAATGGTGTCGCTGAAAAGCGAGTGCGGGCCGTTGAAGGAATAAACATAGCCGAGTTCGGGCGTGAGCTGGGTCCACCGCGCCGCCTGCACTGCGCCCGAGAGCTTGAGCGCGAGCTCATAGAAACGAAGCTCCCAGTCGCTTGCGGGAATGCGGCCTTCCAGCATCAGCCGCCGCAGGTTGCCGTAAGTGCTGACATTATTGAAGCCATGGTCATGCACGCCGATGTGGGAGACATGCAGCGCCATCAGCTCCACCACGCGCGCGCGGGCTTCGTCGAGGAATTCGGGATCGCCGGTCGCGTCGAACTGCAGGATGGCGGAGCCGTACTGGAAGCCCTGCGTCCACTCGGTCCAGCCGCGGGATGCGTATTTGCCCGCGACGGTGAAGACGGGCGAGCCGTTCGCAGGCTGCCAGGTGCGTTCGATATCGCGCACCTTCGCCGCGGAAAGTTCGTAGAGCCTTTCGACCGCGGGAAGCAGAGAGGCCGCGGTCAGGGAGGAATCGATTTTGAGCATGGTTTAAAGTCTTCGCAGATGGAATCCGCCATCGATGGGGATGACCGCGCCGGTGGAGAACGGGAAGTAGTCCCTCAGGATCGCCTCCACCGCTAACCCGACGTCCTGCGGCGCGCCCCAGCGCATTTGCGGCACCAGCCCGTTGGAGATGAGCTCGTCGTACTTGCCTTTCACGCCGGCGGTCATGTCGGTTTCCATGATTCCGGGGCGCAGTTCAAACACCTGCACGCCATGGGCGGCAAGGCGCGTGGACCAAAGCTGGGCGGACATGGCAAGTCCGGCTTTGGCAATACAGTACTCGCCGCGGTTCACCGATGCGGTATCGGCGGAAATCGAAGTGATGAAGATCAGCTTGTAGGGCCGGCCGGACGAAGGGTTGTCGAGCCAGTAGCGGGCGGCGAGTTGCGAAAGAAAATGAGGGCCCTTGAGATTCACCGAGAGCAGGCGATCGAAGCTTTCTTCAGCCGTACCAGTGAGGTCGGCGCGAACAGTGGGCGCAATGCCGGCGTTGTTCACGAGCGCGTCGAGCCGTCCGAAGGTCTCGATGGTGCTTTCGAAAAGCGCCGCGCGGTCGGCGGCGACCGCAATATCGCCGGGGACCGGAATGAATCGCTGATCCGGGCTGACCGCCTGGGATTGGCAGAGGGCGACAGTTTCGAGGGCTGCGTCGAGATTCGTCGAGTAATGAATGGCGACGTCAAAACCGCAGCGGCTGCATGCCTGAGCGATGCCACGGCCAAGCCCGCGGCTGGCGCCGGTCACCAGAACGGCGGGCGTAGAGTCCATCGAAAGCATTATATAAGACGCGGCGTGGAAGCCATGACGGGTTAACGCCAGCCGAGAGCAGGCGCAACGGTAGTCAGAATCGCTTCCATAATATGGGCGTTGTACTCAACTCCCAGTTGGTTGGGGATGGTCAGCAACAGCGTATCGGCCTCGGCGATCGCTTCGTCTTTTCTGAGTTGTTCGATGAGGACATCCGGCTCGGCGGCGTAGCTGCGGCCGAAGATCGCTCTGGTGTTTTCGTCCAGAAAGCCGATCTGGTCCTCATCGTGATTTTCCCGTCCGAAATACATGCGATCGCGCTCATCGACTAACGCGAAGATACTGCGGCTGACGGAGACGCGAGGAACGCGCGTGTGACCTGCTTCCTTCCACGCCGCCCGGAAGGCGCGAATCTGCGCGGCTTGCTGGATATGGAGCGATTCGCCGGTTTCGTCGAATTTGAGAGTGGAGCTCTGCATGTTCATTCCAAGCTTGCCGGCCCACGCGGCTGTCGCATAGGTTGCGGCTCCCCACCAGATACGATCGCGCAATCCTTCCGAGTAAGGTTCCAGACGCAGCAGCCCAGGCGGATTGGGAAACATCGGATGTGGATTTGGCTGCGCAAAGCCGCGGCCGCGCAGCAGATCGAAAAAAATCTCTGCATTCCGGCGGGCCATGTCCGCATCGTTTTCTCCTTCAGCCGGGCGCTGGCCAAAATAGCGCCATCCATCGATTACCTGCTCGGGAGAGCCGCGGCTGATTCCCAATTGCAGGCGGCCACCAGCGATGAGATCCGCCGCCCCGGCATCTTCCGCCATATAGTAGGGATCCTCATAACGCATATCGATGACCGCTGTGCCAATTTCGATGTTCCGCGTCCTCGCTCCGACGGCCGCGAGCAGCGGGAACGGCGACGCCAGCTGTCTCGCGAAGTGGTGAACACGAAAATAAGCTCCGTCCATTCCGAGGCGCTCCGCCTCAACCGCGAGGTCGATGGATTGGAGGAGCGCGTCAGCCGCTGACCGCGTTTCCGACTGCGGTGATGGTTTCCAGTGGCCAAACGACAGGAAACCGATTTTCTTCATGCCCGAAGTTTACCCGGCGACGCCGTCGGATAGCATTATCCTGATGGCTTCGAAGCGCGTCACCCTGTTCCACAATCCCTCCTGCGACACTTCCCGCAATGTGCTCGCCCTGCTCCGCGAGCGTGGCATCGAGCCGGAGGTCGTCGAATATCTGAAGACGCCGCCATCGCGCGATCAACTGCGCGACCTGATCGAACGTTCCGGCCTGTCAGCGCGGGATTTCCTGCGGAAGCGTGAACGTCTCTACGAGGAGCTCGATCTCGAGAACCCAAAGTGGTCCGAAGACCAGCTCATTCAATTCCTCGCGGAAAATCCGCCACTTCTGAATCGGCCGGTTGTGGCGACCACCAAAGGTGTGCGCTCCTGCCGCCCCGCCGAAACCGTGCTGGAGCTGCTGGACTGACATACCTAAACAAAAACCACAGAACGCCGTGACAACTGTAATCCGGTGAAACTGGTCAGGACCGAAGGATAACTATCAGAACAAGCGAGACGATCAGATTCGCGGCCAGCAGAATGGATCCGATCGTCCGCTCGTTATGCAGCCGGAACCAGAGGTAAACGCCTGACATTCCCAGCAGGAGCAAACCCACGGATACCATCACCAGCGCCCAGCCCCACGCGTTCAGCGTCTGGTCATCGTGGCGCAGTCCGTTCAGATGATGCAGCCGGTTCAGCATTCCGAGGAAGTCGCGCCGCTCGGTGTGGAGATGCGTTTGGCCGGTCGCGGTCTGATAGGTCACGGTCCACTGCGCTCCGGGCCGCGTCACGTTGAACCGAAATCCCGAAGGATTGCTCTGCACCTGCCCGAATTCCCCGTCGATATTTCGCTCCTTCATCAATTGAAGCGCAAGGGGGCGGGCCTCCATTCCGGACGGAAGTGAAATGTCTTCCTCTGTGACCGTCGGGTGCAGTTTGACGCGATGCGCCATCTGGAGGGCGCTCACCGCATACAGCAGCAGAAACAGCGAACTTACCAGCCCGAGAATCAGATGAAGGGTTCGAATGGTTCTGTACATGACGTGTTATTTCTCCAGATAGTAAAGAATGCCGAACGCGATGACGGCCAGCGCGGAGGAAAATTGCGTCCAGCGAAGACTCCAGCGCTGCCCGAGACCCAGCCAGATCCCGCTCGCAATCATCCAGATCATGGACAATGTCGCGATCTCGATGTACCAGCCCCACAGCCGCTGCGCGGTCCATGGGGCGCCTTCCCTCAGGGTGGTCGCGTGCATATTATCGAAGAAACGCCAGATGCTGTTGCGGAAGGTTTCGACCTGCAGCCGGTGGTCCGGTTCCAGCAGTGTCACGCGCCGGAGACCGTTCGGATTGTAAAAATCCACTGTCAACTGATGGTGCGGGTTGCGTTGCGGGTTCGGCAATTCCGCCACCCTGATACGAAGCGCGTCCGCAATCGCCCCCACCACTTCCTTATCGGAAGCTGACGGCGGAACGTTGAAATCCTGGGTTGTGATCGTGTGTAGCGCTGGGCGCTGGAAAATGTCCGGCGCGTTAGCGGACGCGACAAGCCCGGCGATCCCAAACACCATCAGGATCGAGAAATTGAGCAGCCCCGAATACATGTGGAGCTTGCGAACCCATGCGTTCATGGCCAGTCATTATATTTGCTGATCCGCCGTGGGCGACCCTCCGCGCGCCGGCGAGTGACCGGATGCGGCCAACCTGTGCCCGATCGACTGCTGCGCCGGGGCACAAATCGCGACGATGTGCGAAAGCAATTGCGCAACCTCGGCGGGTCCGGAAAGACAAAAGCCCGCCGCTGTAAAACGCGAAGATCCGACGCGAACGCTCACGTCGCAACAAGCCGCCCGGAACATTGATTCATCCGTGCGGTCGTCGCCCAGGCAGACACAGCAATCGAACGGGCCCGCGTGTCCATAGATGTATTCAAGAGCCGCTCCCTTGTCCCAGGCCACGCGCGGGCGGATCTCCAGTGCGTCGCGGCCGGCGCGCATCGCAATGTTCGGCCCGAAGGCGCCGAGCGTGCGGCGCGCGGCGAAGAGAAGCGTCTCGCGATAGGCGGTTTTGACTTTGCGGAAGTGGAGAGTGCCGGTGAGACCCTTGTCCTCTACCCACGCAGCCTGCCATGGAGCCGACGCGGCTTCGAGCGCTTCACAAGCCTGCGCAATCATCGGCCGCAGACGGCGGGCGGCTTCATGCTCGAAATCAAGTCCGCCGCCTGCGATTTCGAGGCCGTGGTTGCCTGCGAAGATAGCGCCGGCGGGGAAACGCCGCTCGATGTCCGTCAACGCGCGGCCGGTGATCACGGCTAATGTCACACGATGACACGCCAGCGCCTGCTGGACAGTCTTCAGCACAGAAGGAATCAATTGCGCTTCGGAAGGCCGGTCGATGAGAGGACAGAGCGTACCGTCGAAATCCGATGCAATGAGAACGCGCCCCGGCCTCTGCAGAATTGTGTCGATTTCGGCAAGGAGCGACAGACCCAGCTTCAAAGCGCCACACCGGCAACGGAATGGCTTTCGGCCAGCGCGGGCACGTAAGGGATTTCGTTCGGCTCGCAGCCGCAGAGCGTGAGCAGAATCCGGCCAGCCCAGCGGTAAACGTTGTTCGCCGCCACCACCGACCGCATCCGGTTCATCCGTCGGCGGCGCTCCTCGGCAGGCATGTTGATTGCCTGATGGATGACGTCCGCCATTTCATCCACCGCGAACGGATTCACGAGCAGCGCATCCAGCAGTTCTCGCGCGGCGCCGGTGAATGCGCTCAAAATCAGCACACCATCGCCGTCAATGCGGCTGGCGACGAATTCTTTCGCAACAAGGTTCATTCCGTCATGCAGGGAGGTGACCAGGCAGAAGTCGGCCATCAGCTCCAGAGCGACCAGCGATTGCTGGTCGAGATGGCGCGATACGAGAACGATGGGCTTCCACGAATGGCGCGCCCATTTCCGGTTGATCGCGTCCACCTGTTCGTGCAGAGCGCGGTTGAGCGAGTTGTATTCCGAAATCGCGGTGCGGCTCGGCACGCCTACCTGCAGAAACACCAGGCGGCCGATATATTCCGGGTGCTCTTCGAGAAGACGGTCGATCGCCTGCAGGCGGTGAGGAATTCCTTTGGTGTAATCCACGCGGTCGATGCCAATCCCGAGAATCTCCGGCGGCTGGCCGAGCACTTCCATCCATCGCGCGGTGGCCGGTCCATAGTGCGCGCGGGCCGCCATCCTGGCATGCTCCTCGAAGTCGATACTGATCGGAAAAGCGCGAATTGCGGTACTATGGCCGTTCCGCGCGATCGAGCCCTGCTCATGATCGATTCGGGCTTCAATCGACCGTTCGATCGTCTCCATGAAATTCGCGCAGTGGTATTGCAGGTGAAAGGCGAGCAGGTCATTGCCGAGCATGCCATCCAGCAATTCGTCCTTCCAGGGAAAGGCGCGGAAGGTTTCGCGATTGGGCCATGGAATATGCCAGAACTGCGCCACCGTGAGGCGCGGATTCCGCGACTTCAGCATACGCGGCAGGAGCGCAAAGTGATAGTCCTGGATAAAGACCAGAGCCGAACTGCCGTTCGCTTCTTCCAGAATGGCTTCGGCGAACAGCTCGTTCGCGACCTTATAGCTCGCCCAGTCTCTGGCGCTGAAACGCGGACGGTGGAACGCCGCGTGACACAGCGGCCAGAGTCCCTCGTTCGCAAGGCCATAGTAATAGCCTTCCTCCGTTTGTTTCGGCAGCCAGACCCGGCGAAGCGTATAAGACGGCGCCTCCGGCGGGACGCGCACATGATTCCGCGCATCGACCATTTCCCGGTCTGCATCACCGCTGCCGTGCGCGACCCACACTCCGCCCGAAGCCCGAAGGATCGGGTCGAGTGCGGTGGTCAGTCCGCTGGCCGCCTGAGTACACACGATTCGGCCACCTTCGCGAACGTGGATGTAAGGTTCGCGATTGGAAACGGCGATCAGTTTTACGCCGCTCAGGTGGTCCGTAACGAGGGTTTGAAGACGCTCTCTGGTCCAGTTTTCCATGGCATTTACCGGGAGACGTCCCGGCACTACAAGGGTAAGGTTTTCAAGGGTTTAAGCGTCATCCCGCGCTCGCACCAGCGTCACCCTAAAAAAGCCGTAGGATGTGCTGGGCGAGGGTTTTCGTGGCACTCTGAAATCAGGGAGAGGTGTCTAAAATTTGCCGACAAGAGGGATACTGGGATTGGGGGAACCGATGCGCGCCCGCAGATCCATTCTTCTGGCGGCGGCGCTGGCAGCTCTGCTGCTGGTAATCAGCATTTCCGCGTACGCGGTCTGGTGGAACGCGAAAAATTCCCAGGAGCGAGTGGGCGCACTCCAGGCCGCGCACATGAAAGCCGGCGTGGCGCTCGCCGCTATCCGGGCGAACGTTTATCTCGCGGCAATTCTGACCCGCGATTATCTTCTGGATCCCGATCCTTCTCACGCCCAGGGGTACATCGATCAGTTCAGCGCGATTCAGGCCAATACTGAAAAGAGCTTTCAGGATCTCAGCGCTTCCGGGCTTGACGAGCCACAAAACGCCGCGCTGAACCATCTTCACGATGAGGTCGCATCTTATTGGGACCCGACGGAGGTGGTTCTGGACTGGAGTCCGGAAGAGAAGCGCGTGCAGCGGACCCAGATGCTCCGTCAGAGACTCAAGCGCCGCCAGGAAATCTTCGGGCTGGCAGAGCAGGTAGAGAACCTGGTGACCGCTAACTTCGTCCATGAGCGCCAACGGATCACCGGCGCCGACCAGGAGTTCCGCGCCTCGCTCGGCTGGACAACCGGCATCGCACTGCTGCTCGGATTTGCGATCGCAGGTGGAACGCTCATCCGGCTGCTGACGCTCGAGCGTCAGTCCGAGATGGCGGAATCCGAGTTGCGGCGCCTCTCCGGCCAAATCCGCACCGCGCAGGAGCAGGAGCGGAAATATCTCTCGCGCGAACTGCACGATCAGGTGGGCCAGATGCTGACCGGCCTCCGTATGGAGCTGGGAAGTATCGCGCGCGTGCTCGGCAACGCGGAGAGCGAGGTGTCATCCCGCATCGCGCGCGCGAAGGGAACGGTGGAACAGACGCTGCGCATTGTGCGCGATATCGCAATGCTGCTGCGGCCCTCCATGCTGGATAACCTTGGTCTCGTTCCTGCGCTTGCCTGGCTATTCAAGGAAGTGAGCCGGTCAAGCGGAATCGAGATCCACTCGAATATTGATCCGGCTCTCGATAAGCTTCCGGATATCCACCGCACCTGCATCTATAGAATTGTGCAGGAGGCGCTGACCAACGTGTCGCGGCACTCGACGGCTCGCACCGTCGATGTTTCGATTCGGCGGGCAGAGGATCAGGTGATCGGATTCGTGGTGGATGACGGCCGCGGATTCGATCGCGCCGGACAGAAGCGCGGAGGCCTCGGTTTGCTCGGTATGGAGGAACGGGTCCGCGAGGTTGGCGGCTCGGTCGAAGTCGGTTCTTCTCCAGGCAAGGGGACACAGATCGAATTCCGGCTCCCCTGGCCTGAGTCTACGGAGGTAATGAGTGATACGGGTACTGGTAGCGGACGATCACGGCATCGTTCGGACGGGCTTAAAGCTTCTGCTTGACCGCGTTCCGGATATCGAAGTTGTCGGTGAGGCGGCGGACGGACGCGAAGCCCTCCGATTGACGAAAGAATTGCAGCCAGATATCGTCGTGATGGATATCGGGATGCCTCTGCTGAACGGCATCGACGCCACGGCGCAGATCACGCGGGAAGACGACCGCGTAGGCGTGATCATCCTGAGCATGTATACGGATGAAAGCTATATCGTGCGCGCGCTGGACGCGGGAGCGCGCGGATATCTGTTGAAAGATAACGCCGACGACGATATTGAAAGGGCAATCCGGTCGGTTGCGATCCGGCGGCCTTTCTTTTCTCCGAGGATCGCGCAGGCGCTGCTCGAAGACTACGTCCGACTGATGCGCGAGCGGAAGGTGCGGGATTCTTACGAGGTTCTGACGGAGCGCGAGCGGGAAGTCCTGCAGTTGCTGGCCGAGGGGAAATCCAATAAAGAGGCGGCCACGATTCTTGATTTGAGCCCGTACACGATCGAAACGCATCGCCAGAATCTGATGCAGAAGCTCGGGTTGCACAACACCGCCGAAATCGTGCTTTATGCGGTTCGGAAGGCGATTATCCCGGTCTCCTGACGACCTTCTGCGGGATATACGATTTCCCAGTACTTTGTTAATGTTACACGTTGGTTGATTAACTATTTTCAACTTACCGGATTTACGGGATTCGAATAAAATCAACCCGTGGTGATCTCGCTCAAGAAGCACATCGAATCCAGTGGCGCCGAAGCCGTAAAAACGGCTGTGGAAGCATTCAGATCGGCGATCGGATCAATCGCACAGGCGGGGGCGCTTGCGATTCCTCCGCTGGGCGCCGGACTCCTCGCGAAGCTGAATGCGGTTCGGGAGAATGTTCCTGCGCAGGCGACGCCGGATCAGGTAGCTGCGGCCCGAGCGGAATTTGAGCAGGAGCTCGGACAATGGAGCGAGAGCGCCGCGCAGTATTCGAATAACAAGGAAAAAGAGATCCGCGACATCATGATTGCGGTCGCGGTCAGCGCCGAAGCGCTCGCCGAGCGCGACCAGCGTTACGCCGGCCAGTTCGGGGGCCTGACTACGCGTCTGCACTCGATCGCCGCGATGGAGGATCTTTCGGCAATCCGGCGGTCCGTGGTGCAGAGCGCGGAGGAAATGAAGTCGACCGTCGACAAGATGACGGAAGAGAGCGAGGAAACCGTCGCGCAGCTTCGGGCGGAGGTGGCTCACTACCGTGCGAAGCTCGAACAATCCGAAGCGCGGGAAGCGGTCGATCCACTGACGGGTCTGGCCAATCGCCGCGAGACGGAGTCGCAACTTCAGGACCGCATCACCTGGCGCCGGCAGTTCTGCGTGGCTGTACTCGACCTGAACGGCTTCAAGAAGATCAACGATGTGCATGGTCACGTGGCCGGCGACAACCTGCTCCGGAAGTTCGCGACCGAAATGAAAGCTCACTTCCGCTCCACCGACGTGGTGGGCCGCTGGGGCGGCGACGAATTCATCGTCATTATCGATTCGACGCTTGAAGAAGCGCAGTTGTCGCTCGACCGCGTTCGTAAATGGGCGTTTGGCGAGTACACGATCGAAACCGGCAAAGGGGTGGTGCGGGCGCCGATGCGGGCCTCGATCGGCGTTGCGGCGTGGGACAAGAAAGAGACGATGGTGGAGCTCGTGGCTCGCGCCGACGCGTCCATGTACGCCGAAAAGAAGGTCCGCAGCATGCCGCGGGCGAGCGTGGCCTGAAGCACGCTGGTGGGTCTCAACCATCCCGGTGGTGAAAAATCAGCGTCACTGCCGTTTTGACGCTGAAAATAAATGGATTACAAATTGGCACGGTCTTTGCATAACTCTGCATGGAGGTTTGGACAGAGTTATGAAAAAGCTCACTTTGCTGTTTGCCACCGCTTTGATGGCGCTTGCTCCGCTGGGCGCGTCGGCCAGAGTTCGGGCGCGCGTATTTATCGGACCTCCGGTCGTGACTTACGGTTATGGCTATGGCTATGGCTGGAATCCTTATTGGGGTCCGGGCTACTACGGTCCGCGCTACTACGTTCCGTATAACAATACGGGCGAAGTGAAGATCGATAACAACAAGCACATCAGCGAAGCGGCGGTGTATGTGGATGGCGCTTACGCCGGTCTGGTGAAAGACAACAAGACCATGCACTTCCGGCAGGGCAACTATAAGATCGAGGTTCGTAACGGCGGACAAACGCTGTTCTCGGATCGCGTCTATGTTACTTCCGGCAAGACAATCCATATCAACCCCGCATCTTAATTTCCGCGAGAAGAGTAACAGCGCAAACGACCGCCGTCCGGCTTCATACCGGCGGCGGTTTTTGTTTTGCGGAGATCGTTCTCTCGTGTACCATGACCGTTAATGTCCTGGAAAAAAGCCGCGCGGATCGCGCTGCATGACATGGGTGGGCTCGCGGTTTTACGACGCCGGCATCGGCGCGAATTCGGGGTGCTCATGTTCCATTCGTTCAGCCGCGAATCGGAAGCGAACCTGGAAGCGATCTGCTCGCATATCGCGCGGCACTTCGAGCCGGTTTCGCTTTCGAAGATCGTGGATGCGATCGACGGGCGCACGACGTTGCCGGACAACGCCCTCACCGTGACCGTGGACGACGGTTATCGCAATTTCCTGCATGGCCATCCGGTTTTCCGGAAGCACCGAATCCCCGCGACGCTGTATGCCGTCTCCGGATTCGCGGCCGGGCAACTATGGCTTTGGCCGGATCAGGTGGAGTTCGGCGTAAGAAACTCCCCGCGGAATACGCTGCGAGTCAGTCTTTTGAGCGGCGTTATGGATCTGCCGCTCGATAGCCCCGAAGCGAGGGCGGCTACGCTTAGCCGCCTGCTGGACGTTCTGAAGGAAACGCCGAACAACGAGCGGAGGGCTTTCATGCAAAGTTTCGGAACAGTTTGCGGCGTCGATATTCCCGCTGGGCCACCCGCCGGGCGGGAAGCCCTCACGGGCGACGAACTGCGCGCTCTCTCTCAGGAAGGCGTGGAAATCGGATGTCATACGGCAACGCACCCGATTCTCTCGCGTGTGGAAGATCTGGCGGAGCTCAAACGCGAGATCGTGGGAGCGAAAGAACATCTGGAGGAACAAACTCGAATCCCGGTCCGGCATTTCTGCTATCCGAATGGGCGTTCCATCGACATCAACCATGACGTTCTCCGTCTGGTGGGCGAGGCTGGATTTCTCTCCGCGGTCACGTGCACGTGGGGCCTGAACACCACGCAGGCGGAACGCTTCCAGATTCGCCGGATTCCGTTCGACGACGCGTTAGACCTCCAGTACGGAGTCGAGCTGATGGCCGGGCTGCATATGTAGGGGCGCGCCGTAAAATCAGAAAAGTGCAACTCGGCGAAGCATTACGGATTATTGGGCAGGCGGGAACCGAAGGAGAGCGGACCGTCCACCTTCTTTGCGGGTTCACGCCTCTGCATTTCGAGACGTTTCTGAAGGCCCATCTGGCGCTTCGGCTCCCGAAAAATGCAATCCGCCTCCGTACCGGGCTCTACGGCGATCTCGAAGGTAACATCCAGCGGGCCCGGAAGGAAACGGCCGATGGCGCGGTAGTGGCGCTCGAGTGGAGCGATCTCGATGCGCGCCTGGGGTTTCGCGCTTCCGCCGGGTGGGGGCAGCAAACACTGGAAGACATCGCCGCGCAGGCGGCGGAGAAGTGCGGGCGCCTGGCAAACGGACTCGCGGAACTGGCGGAAACGATGCCCGTGGTAGTTGCGGGGCCTACGATCGGCATTCCAGACCTGACTTCCACGCCGCCTTCTCAGGCAAACTCGCTTGAGCTCGAGTTGAATAGCGTGCTGGCGCAGTTCCTGAAGAAGATCGGCGCTCATCGCAATATCCGGCTGGTGAGCGCGGGCGCGCTGGGCATGGCGTCGCCGTCCGCCTCGCGGCACGACGTCAAAATGGACTTGCTGACCGGATTTCCGTGGACGGCTCTGCATGCGGACGCCGTTGCGGAAATCAGCGTGGGATGCCTGTTTCCCGCGGAAGTGAAGAAGGGCATTATCACCGATCTCGACCATACGCTGTGGAAGGGAATCCTTGGCGACGACGGCGTAGGCGGCGTTTCCTGGTCGCTCGAGGGAAAATCGCAGATCCACGCGCTTTACCAGCAGACGCTGGCCTCGCTGGCCGATTCGGGTGTGCTGGTGGCCATCGCTTCGAAGAACGATCCCGCGCTGGTGCGCGAAGCATTGAAGCGTCCGGACATCCTGGTCACCGACGCCCGCATCTTTCCGATCGAAGCAAGCTGGGGACCCAAGTCGGATGCCGTCGGGCGCATCCTGAAAGCGTGGAATATCGGCGAAGACGCTGTAGTGTTTGTCGACGACAGCCCGATGGAACTGGCGGAGGTGGCCGAGAAATATCCGCGGATGGAGTGTATCGCGTTTCCGCCGAACGATCCTGCCGCCGCGGCGAAGTTGCTGACGACCTTGCGGACGCGTTTCGGACGTCGCGAAGTTCGGGAAGAAGATAAGCTGCGCCTCGAAAGCCTGCGCGCGGCCGCCGATTTCCGCGAACAGGGCGCGGGTGAGAACTCTTCCGATTTCCTTTCGCGGCTCGACGCGAAGATCACATTCGAAGCTGCCGGCGCCGACAAGCGCGCCTTCGAGCTCGTAAACAAGACGAACCAGTTCAATCTGAACGGCGCGCGCTATACGGAGCTGGACTGGCAATCGGTGCTCAATCGCGCCGGCGGATTTCTGGCGAACGTTTCCTATGAAGACCGTTTCGGACCGCTGGGAAAAATTGCGGTTGTCGGCGGGCATCGCGAAGGTGAGGATTGCGTCGTCGATATCTGGGTCATGAGCTGCCGCGCGTTCTCGCGTCAAATCGAATTCCAGACTGTGAAGAAGCTTCTGGAGCACACAGGCGCGCGGGGAATTCGTTTCAGATACAAGGCCACGGAGCGCAACGGCCCTGTCAACGATTTCCTGACGCACTTTTTCAACGGCGCCTCGGCTTCAGGCGACGAACTCTATTTGCGGGCTGAGGACTTCAACCGGCTTTGCCCGTCACTCTTTCATCAGGTAAACGATCAATGGACAGTGTCACCGAAAAACTGAATCGCTGCTTCGCGGCTACGTTCCCCACGCTCGATCCCGGCAAATACGCCGCTGCAAGCGTGGAGAATCTGAGCGAGTGGGATTCCATTAAGCAGCTCACGCTGCTCACCGTGATTGGCGAGGAGTTCGGCCGCGAGATCGATTTCGAAGAATTCGAAGACGCCAATTCTTACGAAGCGCTGATCGGAATCCTTCAGGCCGGTCAGGTGAGATAGGAATAGCTTCCGTCATCGAGGAAGAAGCCGTCGTTTTCCACCGGCTGGAATTGAAAATCCGGCGGCAGCGTCAGATTCTTTTTCTTATTCAGCAGAAAGACCGGCGTCATTTCGCCCGCGAGGCGCAACCCGGATTCGCGCGCCGCCTGCTCCGTCACCGCGCCGCTGCCCGCGGCGGTGAATTCATTCGCGCCTTCCAGTTTGCGGCCTTCCGCCTGGGCCAGCGCGTAGGCGGGACGCGCAAATTCCGGTTTCATTTCGCGCAGCCACAGACCGGCGAGGCGCGCCTGGCCTCGAATCACGCTGAGAACAAAGTGCCCGCGCGGCGTGTTGCCTTCGCGCATTTGATAAAAATGCACGCGCGCGACGGGGCACGCCATCAGGTATCGAAAAAACGCCGCGGAGCGTGGCGCCAGGCTGGCCGAATCTTCCACCTGTTCGGGCGCGA
>Ga0070658_10002977_pt1 | contig 14027 bp, 11 predicted proteins | sample KBSC13metaG_FD_64664 | JGI IMG/M metagenome (GOLD analysis project Ga0070658, IMG submission 64664) | Corn rhizosphere microbial communities from Kellogg Biological Station, Michigan, USA - KBS C1-3 metaG | ecosystem: Host-associated > Plants > Roots > Rhizosphere > Soil ... | reverse complement strand
CGCGAACCGGTCGGCCATCATGTGGTCAGCATCGGCTTCAGCTTGCCGTACGTGGTCGCGCTGTTCACCGCGGCGTGCATCGCGGTCATCGCGCACATTCTCCGGCAGGCGAGCGAGCTCGACGCCGAGCATCGGCAATTCGTCTGAGGCGCGCGATGACGATCGTAGTCAGGCTCGATGTGATGCTCGCGACCCGCAAGGTCCGCTCGAAGGATCTTGCGGCGGCCGTCGGCATCACCGAACAGAATCTGTCGCTGCTCAAGCAAGGGAAGGTCAAGGGCATCCGCTTCGCGACGCTCGAAGCCATCTGCCGCTATCTCGACTGCCAGCCCGGCGACCTGCTCGCGTTCAGCGATGACGGTGTCGGCGAGCCGGACTGACACATCGCCGCCGCGACGTGTCGAGACGGCGGGGTGCCGTCGGCCGCGCATCGTCGCGCTGGCCGTCGCAGTCTCCGTATCGATTCACCTGCTCGGATGGTTCGTGCTGCAACAGGCATCGACGGCTACCGGCCTGAAAGCCGGGGCGCCGCCCCGGATCACGCTGCGTGTCGAGCTGATCCCCGCGCGGCCCGCGCCCGCGGAGCGCACGCGTGACGGCGGGCGAACCGGCCCGGTCGTGGGTGAGGGCGGAGTCGAGCGCGCCGTGCGATCGACGAAACGATCCGCCGCGGTTGCAACGTCGCGCATGGCGATGCGGTCGACTTCGGAGGTGGCGGGTGTTTCGCATCGGCAACGCGAGACACCTGCCGGCGCAATCGCAAACCGACTTGAAAATCATCCCGAGACCGCATCAGGCCCCGACCTCGACTGGCGCCGCGATCTGGATGCAATCGGCTCGCGGCATGCGGCGGCGCGCAGTCCGGCGCAGGCGGCGGTCGGTGCATTGGGCGCGTCGTCCGGCGGCTCGGCGGCGAGCCGCGACACAGTCGACGCAAGGCTGGCCGACGGCATGTCGGACGCCCGTCGCGCCGACTGCCGGCACGCCTATTCGGGCGCGGGCCTGCTCGCCTTGCCGATGCTCGCACTGGATGCGGTTCGCGACACCGGCTGCAAATGGTGAAACGGGCGGCATGCGGGAAACCCGCCTGCCGCCCGCACCTTCATGCGCTCAACACGCTCAGCGCGCAGGCGCAAGCTGCGCCATCGCGTCGCGCACGAAACCGAGCAGCGTGTCGTCGGTCCACGAATCCTTCGTCAGCGCCGGCTCGTTCATCAGCGCATGGCGAAATTTGGCGTGCGTGGCCGGATCGTGGCCCGCGTAGCTGCAGAACAGATCGAGCCAGCGCTGCGCGAGCGCGCGGCCTTGCGGCGAATCGGGCGTCGCGCCCGCGTCGATCGCGTCGCGCACGTCGGCCATCAGTTGCGGCCATTCCAGCGCGCGTTCGCCGTAGTGCGCGCGCATGAAGCGGATCTCGTCCGGCGCGAGATACTTCTCGAAAATGCGCATTTTCGTCTCCGCTGTCGCGCGCACCACATAGTCGCGCAGCGCGGTCGAAATGCCGATCTTCGACTGCATCGCCGGTTCCCGTTCGTGCATCAGGTTCAGCTTCGCGAGCAGCCGCGGGTCGTTGTTCGTGTCGCGCACGAGCAGCGCCATCCAGCGCGCGGCGAGCGCACGCACGCGCTCGTCCTCGGGCGGCACGCCCGCGTCGTACAGCGCGCGAACCTCGGCGATGAGCGAAATCCATTCCGCGTCGCCCGCCTGGCTCTTCTGGTACATCGGCATGCGCGCGAGTTCTTCCTCGGAGAAATATTTGTCGTACACGGTCATCAACTCCAGTGTGGTGAGCCAATCGGCCAGTTCCGGCTCGGTGCCCGCCGCGAGCTGCGCGTGCAGGCTCACGAGGCGCTCGCGCAGCTGCGCGGTCTGCGCGAGCTGACGGTCGAGCAGCGCGATCTGCCTGGCGACGAGATCGACGAGCGGGGTGGTGCCGGGCTGGTTCAGGTGATCGCCGATTTCGGCGAGCGACAGTCCGAAGCGACGCAACGCCTGGATCTGGTGGAGCCGGGCGATGTCGTGGCGGTCGTACAGCCGGTAGCCGTTGTCGGCGCGCGCCGACGGCGTCAGCAGACCGATTGCGTGATAGTGATGAAGCGTGCGGACGGTCAGCCCGCTGCGTTTCGCCAGTTCTCCCACTTTCAGTCGCATTCGTTCCTCCGTTCGGTGCGCACACTGGAGTCTCGAACGTTACGCTACGTGAGGGTCAAGCGGAAGATCGCGGATCGGCGCGCGGGATGGCCCCGCGCGCCGTGCGCCTGAAGGAAACCGCGCGTTATTGGGGGGACGGCGGCGAAGGCGGCGCGTCTGGCGCGGCCGTGCGCGCCTGGGTGGCGGGGGCGTCGTGAGCCGCGTTGCCGGGATTGCCGGCCGTATCGGCTTTCCCGGCTTTCCCGTCCTTGCCCGCGCCGTCGACCGGCGGCGTGCCCATCGCCTGGTAAAGCCGCGCGGTATCCGCGAACCGTGCGCCGGTCGCGCGAAGCTCGTCGAGCCGCGCATTGCGGTACTGCAGCTCGCTCGCGCGCGCGGCCGACGGCGGCAGCGCGCCGAGCCGCACGCGGGCGGCCGCGTCGTCGTACGCACCGCGCGCGGAAAGCGCGGCGTGCGACGACGCGTCGAGCGCCTCCGCATCGTGCTCGAGCGCCGCGAGCGAATCGGCCACATTCTGGAACGCGCCGAGCACGGCCTGCTTGTACTGATCGACCGCGGCCTCGTAGGTCGCCTTCGCCGCGCGGCGCTGGGCGAGCAGCGCACCGCCGTGGAAGATCGGCTGGCTCAGCGACGCGCCGACGTTCCAGATCGAGCCGGCGCCCGACAGCATCGTCGGCCAGCTGAAGCCGCCTTTGCCCATCGCCGCCGACAGCGACAATTGCGGAAACATCTGCGCGGTCGCGAGGCCCACTTCGGCCGCGGCCGCCTTCAGCCCGGCGTCGGCGGCCTGGATGTCCGGGCGGCTTTGCAGCAGGTCCGACGGCACGACGACGGGCACCTGCTCGGGCAGGTGCAGATCGGCGAGCGCGAGATCGGCCGGCGGCCGGTCGGGCGTGCGGCCGACCAGCACCGCGAGCGCATGGCGGGCCGAGTCGCGTTGCTGGCGCAATGCGGGCAGGCTCGCCGCGAACGTGTCGGCGCTTTGCCGCGCACTCAGCGCGTCGCTGCGCGACGCCGAACCGAGCGCATGGCGGCGTTCGGCGTCGTGCGCCTGATCGTTCGCGAGCGCGACGAGCCGCTCGGTCGTCTCGATCTGCGCGTTGAGCACCGCCACGGTGATCGACGCGGTGACGATGTTCGCGGCCAGCGCGCGCCGTGCGGATTCGAGCTGGAACGCACTGACGTCGACGCGTTTCGCGAGCGCGCGGTTCGCGAAGCGCGACACGCCGAACAGATCGACCGTGTAGCTCGCCTGCAATTGCCCGACGAACGTGTCGTACAGCAGCGTCGGCGCGCCGAGCGCGGGAATCGGCACGCCGAGCGCGCGCTGGCGCGTGGCCTGGGCGCCCGCGTCGATCGATGGCAGCATCGAGCTGCCGATCTGCCCGCGTAGCTGCTCGCGCGCGGCATCCAGCGAATGCGCCGCCGCGCCGAGCGTCGGGCTGTTGCGCAGCCCTTCGTCGACGAGCGCGTTCAGCGCATCGGAACGGTACTGCTTCCACCAGTCGGGTACCGGCTGCGCGCCGACCTCGAACTGCTGCGCGACGCCTTGCGCGGCGACGGTCTGCTGCGATTGCGGCGTCGCGCCGTAATGCGCGGGCGACGGCATCGCGGGCGGCTCGCCGCTCGGCGCGAACCATGCGCAGCCGGCGAGCGGCCCGGCGAGGCTCGCGGCCGCGAGCGCCCGTGCGGCCTTCGTTTTCAGGTTCATCGACAGTTCCATGGTCAGGCTCCCGACGGCGCGGCAGGCGGGCCGTCGTGCGGCGGTTCGTGCGGGTCGCGTTCGTCGCGCTTCACGCGGAACCACGCGGCGTACAGCGCGGGCAGGTAGAACAGCGTCAGCACGGTCGCGCTCGTGATCCCGCCCATCAGCGCGGTCGCCATCGGCCCGAAGAAGTTCGAGCGCAACAGCGGGATCAGCGCGAGCACGGCGGCCGCGGCCGTCAGCGTGATCGGACGGAAGCGCCGCACGGTCGCGCCGACGATCGCGTCGAGGCGTCCGTGGCCGGCCGCGATGTCCTGCTCGATCTGGTCGACGAGAATCACCGAGTTGCGCATGATGATCCCGAACATCGCGATCACGCCGAGCATCGCGACGAAGCCGAACGGCTGGCCGAACAGCAGCAGCGTGCCGACCACGCCGATCAGCCCGAGCGGCGCGGTCAGCACGACCATCAGCACGCGCGAGAAGCTCTGCAGCTGGATCATCAGCAGCGTGAACACGGCGATCGCCATCAGCGGCATCTGCGCGTTGATCGATGACTGCGCTTTCGCGCTTTCCTCGACCGACCCGCCGATGTTGATCTGGTAGCCGACCGGCAGTTGCGCGCGCAACGGATTCAGCTTGCCGTCGATCGCATGCGTGACGTCGATGCCCTGGGCGCCGGCGCGTACGTCGGACTGCACGGTGATCGTCGGCTGGCGGTCGCGCTCCCACACCACGCCGTATTCGAGTGCCGGCGTGAAGCGGCCGAGCGAGCCGAGCGGCACGGGGCCGTTCGGCGTCGGCAGCGCGAGGCCCGCGAGCTTCGCCGGGTCGACGCGGTCCGCACGCGGGGCGCGCAGGTCGACCGCGATCAGCTTGTCGCGTTCGCGATACTGCGTGACGGTCGTGCCGGACAGCGTCATCGCGAGGAAGCTCGACACGTCCTGCGACGTTACGTTCAGCTCGCGCGCCTTCTTCTGGTCGAGCTCGAAGCGCACCGAGCGCTCGGCCGGCTCGTCCCAGTCGAACTGCACGTTCACCGTGCGTGCGTCGCCGCGCATCGTCGCCGCGACCTTCTCGGCGATCGAGCGCACCGTCGCGATGTCGTCGCCGCTCACGCGGAACTGCACGGGGTAGCCGACGGGCGGGCCGTTCTCGAGCCGCGACAGCCGCCAGCGCACGGCCGGGAACTGGTCGCGCAGCGTAGTTTCGAGCCAGGTGGCGAGTTTCTCGCGATCCTTGACCGATTTTGCGGTGACGACGAACTGCGCGAAGTTCGGCAACTGCAGCTGCTGGTCGAGCGGCAGGTAGAAGCGCGGCGCGCCGCTGCCGACGAAGTTCACCGAATGATCGATCTCGGGCCGCTTGTCGAGTATTTTCTCGAGGCGCTCGGTCTCGCGCAGCGTCGCCGCGAACGACGCGCCTTCGGGCAATCGCACGTCCACGAGCAGCTCGGGGCGATCCGAGCTCGGGAAGAACTGCTGCGGCACGAGCGAGAAGCCCATCAGCGCGACGACGAACAGCGCGCCGGTGATCAGCAGCACGACGAAGCGCCGCTCGATGCACCAGTCGACCCAGCCGCGCAGCCGCTGGTAGAAACGCGTGTCGTAGATGTCGTGCTCGTGATCGTCCGGCAGGTGGGCTTCGTGCGCATGCTTCTTGCGCTCGGGCAGCAGGTGATAGCCGAGCAGCGGGATCAGCACGACGGCCGCGAACCACGACGCGATCAGCGCGATCGCCGACACCTCGAAGATCGAGCGCGTGTACTCGCCGGTGCTCGACTTCGCGAGCGCGATCGGCAGGAAGCCCGACACCGTGACGAGCGTGCCCGTCAGCATCGGGAACGCGGTGCTCGTGTACGCGAACGCGGCGGCGCGCGCGCGGCTGTAGCCCTGCTCGAGCTTCACGGCCATCATCTCGACCGCGATGATCGCGTCGTCGACGAGCAGCCCGAGCGCGAGCACCAGCGTGCCGAGCGACACCTTGTGCAGCCCGATGTCGAACAGGTACATGAAGAGGGCGGTCACGGCGAGCACGACCGGAATCGAGATCACGACGACCATCCCGGTGCGCAGGCCGAGCGACACCAGGCTCACGACCAGCACGATCGCGACGGCTTCGGCGACGGCTTCCAGGAAATCGTCGACCGAATGCGCGACCGCGTGCGGCATGCTCGACACCAGCGTCAGCTTGAGGCCCGCCGGCAGCTGCGCCTGCAGGTCCTTCGATTCGGCATCGAGCGCCTTGCCGAGCCGGATCACGTCGCCGCCCGGCTGCATCGTCACGCCGATGCCGAGCACGGCATGGCCGTTCGCGCCTGGACCGGCCGTCCGCATCTGCGTGACGACCGGATCGTCGTAGCCGCGCTTCACCGTCGCGAGATCGCCGAGCCGGAACGTGCGGCCGTTGATCCGGATCAGCGTGTCGGCGATCGCCGTGACATTGTCGAACTGGCCGCTCGGCCGCACGAACACGCGATCGTCGGCGGTCGTCAGCACGCCGGCCGACGAGATGTCGTTCTGCGCGTTGATGGCCTGCCCGAGCTGCTGCGGCGAGATGCCGAGACGCGTGAGCTGCGTGTTGTCGGCCTCGATGAAGATCCGCTGGTCGGGGTCGCCGAAGTAGTCGACCTTGCCGACGCCCGGCACGCGCAACAGCACGGTGCGCAGCTGGTCCGCATAGTCGTGGAGCTGCGCGGGCGTGAAGCCGTCGCCTTCGAGCGTCCAGATGTTGGTGTAGACGTCGCCGAACTCGTCGTTGAAGAACGGGCCCTGCACGCCGGGCGGCAGCGTATAGCCGATGTCGCCGACCTTCTTGCGGATCTGGTACCAGGTCTCGGGCACGTCCTTCACGGGCGCCGCGTCCTTCATCGTGAAGAAGATCAGCGATTCGCCGGGCCGTGAATAGCTGCGCAGGAAGTCGATGGCCGGCGTTTCCTGCAGCTTGCGGCCGATCCGGTCGGTCACCTGTTCCTGCACCTGCCGCGCGCTCGCGCCGGGCCAGAACGTGCGGATCACCATCACGCGGAACGTGAACGGCGGATCTTCGGATTGCGCGAGCCGCGTGTACGCGAGGATGCCCGCGAGCGTCGCGAGCGCGATCAGGTAGACGACCAGCGCCTGGTGGCGCAGCGCCCATGCCGACAGGTTGAAGCGGCCTTCTTCGCGGGGGCCGCTCATGACGCGAAGTCCTGCGGGTGCAGCGGCGCGACCGGCCGCACCTTCTCGCCCGCGCTGACCGTATGCACGCCCTGCAGCACGACGCGTTCGCCGGGCTGTAGCCCCTGCGACACGGTGACGGTGCGTTCGTTGAAGCGCGCGACCTCGACGCGGCGCAGTTCGAGCGTGTCGTCCTTGGCGCGCACGACCCACACGGCCGGATGCGGGCCGTCGTGGAACAGCGCGGTCGCGGGCAGCGTGATGCTCGGCGCGTTGCCGGCAACCGGTGCGCCGTCGAACGCGACGTTCGTGGTCATCCCGAGGCGCACGGCCGGATCGGGCGCGGCGAGCGTGAGCTTCACGCGATAGGTGCGGCTCTGCGGATCGGCGGCCGGCGCGATCTCACGCACCTTCGCGGCGAACTGGCGGCCCGGCAGCGACGGCAGCGTGACGCTCGCCGCATGACCGGGCGTGAGCGACGCGAGCGCGGCCTCGGGCACGTCGCTGACGACGTCGACGTCGCCCGACCACGCGAGCTGGTAGACGGCCTGGCCGGCCGAGACGTTCTGGCCGGTGTCGGCCTGTTCCGCGGTGATGGTGCCCGCGTGATCGGCGACGAGCGTCGCATAGCGGAGCTGGTTCTTCGCGAGCGCGAGCTGCTGCTGCGCCTGGTCGCGCTGCGCGAGCGCCGACGTGTAGCTGTTCTGGGTCTGTTCGAGCTGCGCGGTCGCGATCAGGTTCTCGCGCGCCTGTGCGCGGTCGCGCTCGAGCTGCTGCTTCGCGAACGCGAGGCTGTGCGTCGCGGCATCGAATTGCGCCTGCGCACTCGCGGCGTTCTTCTCGACGTCGGACGGATCGAGCAGCGCGACGACCTGGCCGGCCTTGACCGTATCGCCGAGCCGCACCTTGCGCTCGATGATCTTGCCGGCGATGCGGAACGACAGCGGCGTCGCATAACGGGGCTGGATCTCGCCGGGCAGCGTGGTCGCGACCGCGGCGCCGTCGGCGTGCGCGGGCAGCGCGACGACCGGGCGCGGCGCGGGCGGCGCGGCTTCCTTCGGATGACAGGCGGCAAGGACGAGCGCGGTGCCGATCAGCAGCACGGCGCGGGAACCGGAGCGATTCACGAAACCCCCAGATCAGGTGAGAGCGGAACGAAGCCGGCAAGCGCGATGGGCGCTTGCCCCGAGTGGCGCCGGGTGGGCGCGCACGGACAGTGCCGAACGAAGTCGTTCGGAAACTGCGGCGAATTCTAATACACACCTGTATCTGAATGCAAAGATGAATCCGAATGGGGGTTGATGCTAGACTGCGCGCCATGAAACCACAGCGCTTAACTCGCGAGCAGAGCCGGGACCAGACGCGCGAACGTCTGCTGAAAGCCGCGCACCGGATTTTTCTGAAGAAAGGCTATGTCGCCGCGAGCGTCGAGGACATCGCGGCGGCCGCCGGCTATACGCGCGGCGCGTTCTACTCGAACTTCCGCAGCAAGTCGGACCTGCTGCTCGAGCTGCTCGAGCGCGACCATGACTCGGTGCGGGCCGATTTCGAGGCGATCTTCGAGGAAGGCGGGCCGCGCGAGCAGATGGAGTCGACGGCGCTCGCGTACTACAGCACGCTGTTTCGCGACGACGAGTATTCGCTGCTATGGGGCGAGGCGAAGCTGCAGGCGGCGCGCGACGCGAAGTTTCGCGTGCGCTTCAACCAGTTCCTGCACGGCAAGCGGCTGCAGATGGCCGAGTTCATCCAGCGCTTCGCCGAGCGCGCGGGCACGCCGCTGCTGCTGCCGGCCGACACGCTCGCATTCGGGCTGATGTGCCTGTGCGACGGCGTGCAGTCGTATTACACGGCCGATCCGCAGCACGTGTCGGCCGACGCGGCCGAGGCGGTGCTGGCGGGGTTCTTCGCACGGGTCGTGCTGGGTCGCGAGCCGGGCTGAACGCTCGGGCGGGCGGCGCGGCGACCCGGGATGCGGCGGCGCCGCACCGGGCGCCGCGCACCTTGTGCGTCATCGCTCGCCGGTCATCCGCCGGTACGCGTCGAGCAGCGACGTCTTGTAGACGACCCCCGCGAGCGTCGGCTCGGCTTCGCTTTCGATCACCGGCAGCCGTTCGCCCTGGAACGCCATGAAGCGTTCGAGCGCGGTCGCGAGCGGCATGTCGGGCGTGAGCAGCGGAAACGGCGTGTGCGCGTAGTGCGCGGCCGTCTTGTCGGTCGTGTCGCGCTTGTCGAGCAGGTCGGACGTGATGTCCTTCAATGCGACCGCGCCGCGAAAGCGCCCGGCGTCGTCGGTCACGTACAGATACTTCACCGGATATTCGAGAAACACGCGCGTCATGTCGGCGACGCTCGCGGCGAGCGGCACGACCGTCTGCGCGGGCTGGATCAGTTCGCGCATCTGCGTGGTGCGCAGCCGTAGCCGTTCCTGCGCGTCCTGGTGGTGGCGCAGCGTGATCTCGTACATCGACGTCGTGCCGGTCGCGCGCGCGACGAAATACGCGAACACGCACGACACCAGGAGCGGCAGCACGACCTGGTAGCTCAGCGTCATCTCGAAGATCATCAGGATCGCCATCAGCGGCGCTTGCGTGGCGCCGGCCATGAACGCGCCCATCCCGACCATCGCATACGCGAAGTACGCGGACGTGTGGCCCGGCCACAGCGCGTTCATCGCGAGGCCGAACAGCGAGCCGAACACGGCGCCGACGAACAGCGTCGGCGTGAACACGCCGCCGACCGCGCCCGAGCCGGCCGTCGCGGCGGTCGCGATCACCTTGAACACCAGCACCGCGACGAGTGCCTGCCAGGTCCACGGCGAATGCAGGATCTGGTTCACGACGCTATAGCCGTTGCCCCACACGTCCGGAATCCACACCGAGATCACGCCGACCACCAGGCCGCCGAGCGCGAGCCGCACCGGCAGCGGCACGGGCAGCCGCTTGAACTGGTTCTTCGATGCATCGAGCAGATGCAGGAACTGCGGCGCGAGCACGCCGCACAGCGCGCCGAGCACGACGAACAGCAGCACTTCGGGGCCCGTCACGGCCGGGAACACCGGCATCTCGTACGGCGGCCGGTAGCCGGCGAATTCCCGCATCACGATGTTCGCGACGACGGACGCGACGACCATCGGCCCGAAGCTCTCCATCGCGATCGTGCCGAGCACGATTTCGGAGATGAAGAACGCGCCGGCGATCGGCGCGTTGTACGCGGACGTGATACCGGCCGCCGCGCCGCAGGCGACGAGCAGGCGCAGGCGCGGCGGGTCGAAGTGCACGAAGCGGCCGACCAGCGACGCGGCCAGCGCCGCGAGCTGCACCATCGGGCCTTCGCGGCCGATCGAGCCGCCGCTGCCGATCGTCAGCAGCGACGACACGCTGCGCCACAGGCTCTGGCGCACAGGCACGACGCCGTCGCCGAGCGCGACGGCTTCCATGTAGTCGGTCTTGGCGGCCTTGCTGTCGCCGCGCGTCGCGAGCAGCAGCACGCAGCCGGCCAGGAAGCCGCCCGCGGCCGGCATCCAGAAGCGCACGTACCACGGCAGGCTTCTCGCCATCTGCACGAAGCTGCCGCTGTGCCCGGAGATCAGGTGCTGCATCAGGTCGATGCCTTCGCGGAACGTCATGGTGGCGAAGGCGCCGCCGACGCCGACGACGGCCGACCAGATCAGCATCGTATGGGCGTCCGACAGGCGGAACAGCGTCTGGGCGCGAGTGCGCAGCTTCAGCAGGAACGAGAGCACGGCTGAAAGAGATTGATGAAGAGGACGAAGGAAAACGACGCGAAGCATAGCACTGCGCCGCGCCCGCGGGACCTTCCCGTCGGGCGCGGCGCGCGTCGCGGCGTGGATGCGCGGCTCAGCCAAGGCAGCGCTGCACGGCCCAGGTGATCCCGTAGCCGCCGGCGATCAGCCAGACGTAGAGGATCAGGCCGGTGGTCAGGGCGCGGGGGCCTGCCTCGCGGATCTGCGACACGCGGGTCTCGATGCCGAGCGCGGTCATCGCCATCGTCAGCGCGAAGGTGTCGAGCAGGTTCAGCGTATGTGTGACGTCGGCGGGCAGCACGTTCAGCGAATTGACGATCACGAAGCCGAGGAAACCGAGCGCGAACCACGGCACGGCCACCTTGCGCTTGCCGTGCGCGCCGTCGGCGCTCGCGCTGGCCGAGCGGGCCGAGCGGGCGAGCCACCAGCCGAGCGTGAGCAGCACGGGCACCAGCAGCATCACGCGGGTCATCTTCACGATGGTCGCGACGTGCGTGACCTGCGGGCTGATGTCGCTCGCTGCGCCGACCACCTGCGCGACCTCGTGGATCGTGCCGCCGAAGAACAGGCCGAGGCCGGTCGCGTCGAGACCGAGCAGGCCGGCGTGATACGCGAGCGGGTACAGGAACATCGACAGCGTGCCGAACAGCACCACGCTGCCCACGGCCATCGCGCTCTGGTGCGGCTTCGACTGCAGCGTCGACTCGAAAGCGAGCACGGCGGCCGCGCCGCAGATCGCGCTGCCGGCGGCGGTCAGCAGCGCCGCGTCGCGATCGAGCTTCATCACCTTCATGCCGACCCAGGTGCCGATCACGAGCGTGCTGACGACGACCAGCACCGATACCGTCAGGCCCGGCAGGCCGACCTGCGCGATTTCCTGCAGGCTCACGCGCAAGCCGAAGAACGCGACCGCGATGCGCAGCAGCTTGCGCGCGGAAAAGTTGACACCGGCCGCCCAGCTCGCGGGCATGCCGTCGCGCAGCGCATTGCCGTACAGCGCGCCGGCGACGATCCCGACGATCAGCGGCGACAGGCCGAGCCCGGCGATCGCCGGCAGTTCCGACAGGCTCGTGACGGCGGCGGCGAACAGCGCGACGAACAGCACGCCGTTCAACTGGCCGCGCATCGACGGCGCGGCGTGGCTGAGATGGGGAGCAGGAGCAGTGGACATGAAGGGCACCGTGGCGAAGCAGGTTGCGATGGCTTAATCCTAATTTGGATATATCGATATGAAAAATTGTGATTTGTGACGTAAACTATCCGGAAAGCCGATAATTCACTCCCATGACCCCGGATCAACTGATAACGTTCGCGGCCGTTGCCGAACATCTGAACATCAGCCGTGCTGCGGTGGCGTTGCATCTGTCGCAGCCGGCCGTGTCGGGGCAGCTGCGCCTGCTGCAGGACGAGTTCGGCGAGCTGCTGTACCAGCGCGACGGGCGCGGCATCCGCCTGACGCCGGTCGGCGAACAGCTCGCGGAGTACGCGAAGGCGCAGCGCGACACGTTCGCGCAGGCGCGCGCGTTTCGCGACGCGGTGCGCGGGCTCGACGCCGGCACGCTGCGGATCGGCGCTAGCACGACGCCGGCCAGCTACCTGCTGCCGTACCTGATCGCGGCGTTCCAGCCGTGCGTGCCGCGGGTGACGATCCAGACGATGAGCGGCAATACGGCCGACGTGGTCGCCGCGCTCGCGTCGCTCGACATCGCGATGATCGAAGGGCCGCCCGGCGAGGCGCTGCCGCCCGGCACCGCCGTGCATGCGTGGCACGAGGACGAGATCGTCGCGGTCGTGCCGGCCGGCCATCCGCTCGCCGCGCCGGAGTACGAAGCCGGCGTCACGCTCGACGCACTCGCCGCGCATCCGCTCGTGCTGCGCGAGGAGGGCTCCGGCGTGCGGCAGCTCGTCGAACGCGCGTTCGCGCACGGCGGCGCGCCGATGCGCGTCGCGTTCGAGATCGCGGGCGTCGAGGCCGTGAAGGAGGCCGTGCGCGCGGGGATGGGCGTCGGGTTCGTGTCCGCGATGTCGCTGCGTCACGAGGAGGCGGCGCTCGTGCCGCGTTCGCTGGCCCCTGCGCCGCTCACGCGCCATTTCTCGATTCTGGTGCCGCACGGCGCCGCGCCGTCGCGCGTGGCCGCCCGGTTCCTCGAGATGAGCCTCGCGCGCGACGCCCGATAAGCGGCCGAAGCCTTGCCGGGAACGCCGGACGCCGCTGCGCGGCCCACCGGATTCGCGCGGCCGCCGGCCTTAGGGATTTCCTCTATGGTGTGCACCCGCAGCGAAGCGCACCATCCGTCTCAAGCAAATGGAACCGGTTCCATTCCGGTAAAAAAGGGCAGAAATGGCAGACATCGTGATCGTGGCGAGCGCATTCGGGATGGACCGCGTGCGTCAGGAGGGCCACCGGGCGTTTCTCGCGACCGCGGCGGCATCCGGCGCGACCGGCTTCGAGGTGCGCCGCGAGCTGTTCGCATCCGACGACGACGCGACGCCCATCGCGCTGGCCGAACTCGGCACGGCACTCTCCGCACACGGGCTGTGGTCGGTCTATTCGACGCCGGCCACGTTGTACACGGAAGTCGGCGCGCTCGACGCCGACGCGCTGCGCGACACGCTTCTGGAGGCCGATGCGCTCGGCGCGCGCTTCGTCAAGTTCCAGCTCGGCGGCTTTGCCGGCGACGCGCATGCGGCGGAAATCGTCGCGCTGTCGCGCGGCGCGCGTGCCCGCGTGGTGGTCGAGAACGGTCAGCTGCCGGTGGGCGGTGCGCTCGCGCAGTTCCGCGGGCTGTTCGATGCGCTCACCGAGGCCGGCACGCCGGATGCACTCGGCATGACGTTCGACATCGGCAACTGGCAGTGGCCGGGCGAAGCGCCGCTCGCGTGCGCGCACGCGCTCGCGCCGCATGTGGAATACATTCATTGCAAGGCTGTCGTGGGCGACGGCGCGCGCCGCTTCGCGGTGGCGCCCGCGCCGGGCGATCCGCTCGTCACGGGCGTGCTCGCGGTCCTGCCGCAAGCGGTGCCGCGCGGCATCGAGTTCCCGTTCGATGCGGCTGACCTGGCGGGCGATGCCGGGCGGCGCGTCGCGTGGCTCGCCGCCGCGTGACGCCGGAAGGATACGGAGGAATGCACTCATGAAAGCAGCACTCGATATCGTGACCTACGGCGAAGCGATGGCGATGTTCGTCGCCGCCGAGCCGTGCCACCTCGCGCACGCCGCGCAATTCACGAAGCGGATCGCGGGCGCGGA
>Ga0070658_10002975_pt1 | contig 14030 bp, 13 predicted proteins | sample KBSC13metaG_FD_64664 | JGI IMG/M metagenome (GOLD analysis project Ga0070658, IMG submission 64664) | Corn rhizosphere microbial communities from Kellogg Biological Station, Michigan, USA - KBS C1-3 metaG | ecosystem: Host-associated > Plants > Roots > Rhizosphere > Soil ... | reverse complement strand
GCCCTCGACCAAGATGGCAGGCATGTCGCTCGTCGCCGTCACCACATCGTTCCTTCCTCGTCGGCGGTCGATCGACCTGCCGGCCGACCACCCAGCCTATGGTGCACGCCGGTCACGTGCCGATCACAGCGGATTAGACGCCCGCCGCGCCACAATCTCATCGATACGGCGTCGCCGGCATGCCGTGCCGCCGTTCGTGGCATGACGCACCCATGCCGGACGACGTAAACCCACCCGCCAACTCAGTTGCACAGTCGAGCAGCGTGCCTGAACGTTCAAGCAGAGTGACGCTCGTCGTGGCGCCGGCGTTGCAACCGCTGATGTACAGCAGGCGACGCGGTTCGCGCGTCGAGTTGCCCGACGACGGGGTGTCGACGGTCGGGCACCTGATCGGCTCGATCGGAATCCCGCTCACCGAGATCGGCGACATCGTGGTCGGCGGCCGACGGGTCGAACCCGCGTGGCGACCGTTGGCAGATTCGACGGTCGAGGTGGGTGCCCGGCCGCGGCCGCAACCGACTCCGACGCACCCGCCACGGTTCGTGCTCGACGTCCATCTTGGAACTTTGGCTAGGAGGTTACGGCTGCTCGGCGTCGACGCGGCGTGGCGCAATGACGCTACGGACGACGAGCTTGTCGCGCAGGCGGCCGATGAGCAGCGGGTGATTCTGACGCGCGACCACGGATTGTTGCTTCGGCGAGCGGTGCGTGATGGCGCGTACGTGCGCGGAAATAACCCTGACGAACAGCTGCGCGACGCGCTCGACCGGTTCAGACCGCCGCTCGTGCCATGGACACGTTGTCCGGCCTGCAATGCCTTGCTCGAGGCGGTCGACAAGTCGGAGATCCTTGATCGGATCGAGCCTGGTACCAAACGGAATTACGACAACTTTGCACTATGCCGGGCGTGCACTCGCGTGTATTGGCAGGGCGCGCATCGTGACCACCTGCAGCGCATCGTGGCAACCGCGGAAACCTCGCTTCGAGTCGCTGAACTTGCGGGCAGAGCAGGGGGCGCACCGGGCGCTACATGACATGACGAGCACTCGACTCACGCTGCAATCGCGGCTACCTTCATACGATCACGCGCCGCCAACCTTGTATCGGGAGACGACGTATCACCCTGCGCCGCTACCGCCTCCACATGGGTATCCAAACCCGCACCGCTACCTGGAGTAGTCCATGACCAGCACCACCGAACCCATTGGCATCGCCACCCTGAAATCCCAGCTGACCGGCCCACTCTTCGTGCCCGGCGACCCCGGCTACGCCGACGAAATGGCCGGCTTCAATGCCGGTATCACGAGTACGCCAGCAATGGTCGTCGGTGCGGCGAACGTCGGAGATGTTCAGGCGGCGGTTCGTTTCGCTGCGGCCAACCAATTGCCGATCGGCGTTCATGCCACTGGTCATGGCTCGGTGATGATGAATGAGGGCGTCACCGTGACGACTCGCCGCATGAACGACGTGCGGATCGATGCCGAAGCACGTACCGCCACGTTCGGAGCCGGCGTCAAATGGGCAGCCGTCATCTCGCTGGCCGCCGAACGCGGCCTCGCGCCGCTGAACGGATCGTCGTCCGACGTCGGTGCGGTCGGCTACACACTCGGCGGCGGGCTGCCGGTGATGTGCCGCACGTTCGGGTTTGCCGCCGACCACGTCAAGAGTTTCGACGTCGTCACCGCCGACGGCGAACTGCATCACGTGACCCCCGAATCCGAGCCGGATCTGTTCTGGGGAATGCTTGGCAGCCAACACAACCTCGGCTTCGTGACATCGATGACGATTGGGCTGATGGCGGTTAGAAGCCTTTATGGCGGCGGCATTTTCTATGCGGCTGAACACATGGCGGCAGTGCTGCATACCTACCGCGAGTGGTGCGCAGACCTGCCCGACGAGATGACGGCATCGATCGGGATTCTGCGGCTGCCACCTCTTCCCGACATCCCTGAACCGCTTCGTGGCAAGACCGTTGCGCATGTGCGGATCGCTTATGTCGGCGATGCGGATCAAGGCGCCAAGTTGATCGCTCCGATGCGCGAGGCCGCGCCTTCGATCATCGACATGGTCGGCGAAATGCCTTACTCAGCAGTCGATTCGATCCACCAAGACCCCGACCACCCGGTGCCGTTCATGCAAAATGGCCTCCTGCTGCGCGAATTCACTGAGGAGACCGTTGACGCACTTCTGGCAGTTGCCGGCGCCGACCAGCAGATCCCGTTGGTGTTGTGCGACATTCGCCAGCTCGGCGGAGCACTTCGTCGTCCGCCTGCGGGAGGAAATGCGTGTGGAGGGCGCGATGCAGAGTTCAGTGTGTTGGCGCTCGGCATGTTGGCGCCACCGATAGCGGCGGCCGTTCCGGGTGCGCTCGCGACCGTGATCGGCGCGTTGCAGCCATGGTCGACCGGCAAGACGCTCGTGAATTTCCACGGCGAACCGGGCGACGAAGCAGATCGCGCGCGCGCATGGGACGACGCGACTCACCAACGGCTGTTGGAACTTTCGCGCCGCTACGACCCGGCTGGACTCCTGAGATTCGGTCACGCCATCGGTCGGACGGCGCAACCCCGGGCGGCTCTTGTGCCGCCGCAGGGTCGCTGAGTTGCGATCAACGATCGCACGAATCCGATCCGATTGAGCGCAAAGCGCTTAACCGCACTGCCCATCCGCGTTGCCCGGTCTGGGCCTATTGCCTTCAATCTGGTGACCAGGTAGCTTGTGCGCCGGAGATCTTGTTCGGGGCGCTCCAAGCGAGCCGTACCGTTGATCACGGTCCGTCTCATTCGGGGGTCTGGTTGACCGGCTCACACGCTGAGCCGTGCCGACGGCCACTACGTCTGCCTTCGCACACTGATGCGCGACACGCTGTTTCCGAACATTCTTTGCTGCGCAACCAATATTTCTCGGCTGCGCCAAAATGCACGGAATTTCCTGCGAGCGCCTGCATTTCGGGGAGGACGAGTGACGTTTGTCGTGCGCGAAAGAGTTCTTTACGACATCGACGTGGAGGTCGATCGCCGCATACGAATCCTTGATGACGAAAGCCGCGCCCGCACTGCAGACGCGATGGCGGCACGCGCGTTGTCGATCCTCGGCGAGTCCTGCGACATCGCCGCAACCGAAATAGATTCGGACGACGCAACAGCGCTCATCGGCGACCTGTGGTACCGCAGCAACATTCCGTTCGGGCCGCCGTCCGTTACCAGCTGGGATTTGCTCGCCAGCGCGCTCGGCATCGCGCGGTTCGACGTTTCCGACGCGCTCGACGTCTACACCCGATTGCTGGGCGAGCACGCCCGCGCGCTCGTCATGCCGGAGATCTACCGTGACCTCGACGCCGCCGCCCGCGAGTATTGGTACGAGATCGATGGCGACGACCGGCCTTTGCTTTTGCTCGAGTTGAAGCAACGCGTCGATTGCCTTGAACGGGTGCGGTTTTACGCTGACGCACGGACAATCACCAATGCCGACATCGCGTCGGCACTCGCCAGCTGCGCTGCCTCCCCACCATCGGCGTGGTCAGCCACCGAACTCGCGTTGGCCACCTTGGTGCGGCTATGGGCTGACGCCGGGTTTTGCTTGCAGGAGTACAACCAGGCCATCGTGAGCCTGCCGCATATCGTCGACTACGCGGTGGCGAGGCGTGACGACTACTGCAAAACCGCGGGCATCGAAATCCCTGCGCCACCGGCGACATTCGGCGAACTGGCGCACTCCCTACGCTTCGCCCGGCAAGTACTTGAGCGCACTCACCTGCGCTGCCTGCGGTTCGACGGCGGCAACTGGGAGCGACGCGAATTCTCTCTTACCCGTGCGAGCCTGGATCGGGTGCTCGACGTCCCCGACGAATTGCGCAAGCAACTCGACGCGCAGTTCGGTTGCGACATCACACTCGATCCACCTGATCTGCTGCGGGCAGCAGTCGAGTCGTGCATCGAGAGCGGCAGCGACCCGGCCGAGGTGCTGAAATGCCTAGCCCAATGGGCCGCCGATTCCGACGAACTGCCAACGGATTACGTCGTCATCACTGCGCCTGTCGGCATCAAGCTCGAGCGCCCCTGGGAGCTCGATTACCAAGACGTCGCGTGTCACGTGGCATATCGCACCGGATTCGTGCCCTCGGTCGACGGGGTGCCGCTCGACTATGTTGGGATCGCGAACGTCATCGGTCAGCGCATGCGATACAACGTGGTGAAGAAGGCGCAGAACTACTCGCTGGTCAAACGCTTCCCGCCGCAGTCGTTCAACCTTCCCGACATCGCATCGGCCGAAGATGCCAACCACGAAGGCCATCGAGTCTCCGGCATCAGGCAAAGCTGCCGCGTGCCCACCTCGATTCACTATCGCGGCGTGGTCTGGAAGGGGCTTGCTGATGTCCGGCTGAATCGCACGGTGTACGGCGTCGATCGCGAATTCCGACCGTCCGACATTCCGTTGGCGGCAAGGTACGCGCGTTGGCTCGGCTGGACGATCGACGCCGTCTACGCGCGCGACGCAACGATCGACCCCTCCTACGGCAAGCTGCTTCAACGATGAACGAAAGGACCGGAGCAGTGCCCGAGGAGTTCACAATTCCCGAGCCTGCAGCAGAGATCGACGCTGGGTCGACGTTGCTATTCACCGTCGGGGGCCGCACATACGAGGTGCCGGCGACCTGTCCGCATCGCGGTGCACCGCTTCGTGAGGCCGTTCAAACAGGGCCGTTTCTGCGATGCGCGTGGCATGGCGCCACATTCGACATCCGCACCGGGCGTTTGGTTCGTGGCCCGCAGTGTCCCGACTTGCAGTCGGTCGACGTCACCGACTCTCTTAGCGTTGCGAAGGAGCTGGCGTCATGGCGTTCGTAATTACGCAGCCCTGCAAGGACGTGAAGGACGGCGCGTGCGTCGACGTCTGCCCGGTCGACTGCATCGAAACCAACGATTCGGCCGACCAGTACTTCATCGACCCGGCCCGCTGCGTCGACTGCAACGTCTGCATGCTCGTCTGCCCGGTCGATGCGATCTACCCCGAGGACAAGGTGCCCGACGAGTGGGCGCCGTTCATTGCCATCAACGCCGAATACCACTTCGGCTGGAAAGAGGAGCTGGCGTGATCGACCTGACGCGTAATGAGTTGCAGATCGCCCGTTGGGCCGAGTCTGCAATCGGCGACTTTGCCAGCGAACTCGTGGTTTCGCACGCCGAGCGACCGCATCAGATGGCGCACACCTTGGGCGCTACCGGTGTTGAACTTGCGAGCAACGGCCACATCGGTGCCGACGTCATTCGCATTGCCGCGGGCCGTGGCTTCGTGCCGCACACCCACCCGGGTCATCACGTGCTCGTCGTCGTCGGTGGCGAAGGCACGATCACCTATGCCGGCGAGGTCTACAAAACTCAAGCCGGCGACGCGTACTTGATCGAAGGCATGGTGCCACACGCGGTTGGCGCAATCTCCGACCACGTCATCGTGGCGGTCGGAGCACCACACATGCCGGTCGATTCAACTGGCCGCATGGCGCCCGTGCCCTACGAAGAAGTGACAGCGGACGACGGCGACTTGTCGTGCCGCATCTGCAGTGTCGGTGCCGTGATGCCGGAGCGTTTGCACACGGTCGGTTGCACGCACTGCCCCTGTGCCGCCTGCATGCGCTGAGGGATTCGAAAAACCGAAGCGCTCGCGTTGATCATGGGCAAGATGCGGTATTTAGCTCTGTCTACTCGACACTTTGCCCATGATCAACGGAGGTGGGAGGCCTCAAGTCGCCTATCGTCTCGCTCTTGACGAGCGGTATAGCGCGGATGCGGCCAGCGACACTGTCGACTGAACCAACAGCGCACATTTTGCCTGGGGCAACGCCGTCGCCATGCAACGTTCAACGCCACGCCGTGCTGCCCTAGTGCTACCTGCTGGCGTCAAGTCTTCTCGGTCTTAAGACGCTCACCTCTCCGGAAGCGGGCGTAGCAGCATCCGATCCACTCCCCAGCACATCGCCATGCCCACACGGCGAGACTTCCGCTAATTCTGCACACGGTCAGTTGCACACACTGCCCGTGCTCGGTATGCATGGGGTAGGAAGGGATGGCGTGGCAGCCGCCGATCGTCAACATTGAATGAGCGTGATGAGCCGCCGGACAGATTCGTTGGAGACGCCCGCCATTCTGTTAGCTCGGCGTCTACGCGAACTCGGGTTGACACGGCAGGCGTCACAGCTGTGTGAAGTCGTGCCCGACGACGTGTCGGGCGACGAACATCTGGAACTGCTGCGTCAGAGGCTGACCTCGCTCACCTCTGACGTCGAGGTGCCACCCGACGTCCAGGTTGACGCTGCTCTGCTCGTTCGAGTAGCCGGCGATCTGCCTCAGGCGATCGGGCGTTGTGGAACGGTGTACGCGGCCTGGATTTCCAGCCATCGACATCGTGAGGGCGAGGCGGGCGACTACACCTGTTATTGGGATCAGTTGCCGGACGGTACAGCCGCGTTTCTCGAACAGGGACCACACGATGCTGACCTCACCGTCGTTTGTCAATGGGCGAGTAGCCGATCCGACAGGATCTACGTGCGTCCGTCATGGGCGCCGAATACAACCTTCTGGGCAGGGTCGCCAACGCTTCGCCCCGATGATGTCGAGCTACTACCGATTCGGCCGGCCGAATAGTGCTGATGCAGAATAGTGCTGGTTCCGGACGACGCCGGCTGGCATCGACCCTGTGAAACTCAGTTTTCCGGAAGCTTTTCAGCGCTGCAGCGCACAAAAGTTTCCACCTAAGCCGGAGAATCCACCAAGCCGTCGACGGTGGCGAGCCGCTCGCAAACGTGGCCCATGGGGAGCGTAAACCAGCAAAGCACCAAAGTCAGTCGGGCGCCGTTTGGCCCTGGGCCATCGCCTGCCGTACTACCCGGAGCTGGGCCGCACATGCGCACGCCCTCGGATGAGAGAACGATTCTCGCCATTGCTAGCCGTACGGCAATCAAGGCACAACCAAACGCACCCAACGACCAGCAGAGCCCGCCACCGAATGACGAGCTTGATGTCGAAACAGCACGCAAGATCGCCAAAAAGCTGAAGGCTGCCACGTTGAGCCGCCAATCCCCGCGAATCGTGACAGTTCGCCGCTTTTCGTACGTGTAGCTGCTACTCATCAGACGTCGGGTTCGTAGTATTTAACGTGCCCGGTGACCCACGTCGGCCCACCTCAGTTGGCCATCAGACAACGGAACGCTTGACGCTCAAGCAAGGCGCGGCGACGAGCGGCGCAACAGGGCACGCAAGTCAGCCGCGAGTTCTCGCGCCTCAGCGGGTTGCAAAGTAGCGAGCGCGATCCGAATTCCGGGCGCCGCCTCAATCCTGAAACGATCGCCGGGCATGACTGCCCACCCAGCATTCGACAAGCCACTCGTCACTCCGGGCTCGTCGTGCACCGGCACCCATAACGTCAATCCCGATCGGCCCGTCGGCGCGAAGCCGTTGTCGAACAGGCTCTCGCGCAGCGCATCTCGTCGTCCGGCATAGGTTTTTGTCGCTCGTTCAAGGAGTTTCGCGGTCTTGGCGGCCGACCACAGTTGCGCCACCGTGTCTTGCAACAGGTAACTGACCCAACCGGTGCCGAGTGCTTGCCGCCCTTCGACCCGGCCGATCGTCGCCTCGTCGCCGGCTATTACCGCCACCCGCAAATCTGGCCCGAGCCATTTCGACACCGAACGGATCGTGGTCCAACGCTCCGTAACACCGGCCAACGTGTAAGTCTCAGTGCCGGCCACCGTGCCGACGTGGTCGTCCTCGACCACCAGCAGATCAGGCCTTTCGGCAACGATCGCGGCTAACTGCTCGCGACGGCGTTGATCCCACGCCGCACCCGTGGGATTTTGGGCGCGAGGCGACACGAGCAACGCGTCGGCACTTCGCAACGCCACCCGCAATTCCGTCGGCCGCATGCCGAAATCATCGACAGGGACCGGCAGCACGCGGAATCCCATCGCCGCCATGAGATCGAGCGCAGCGCTGTAGCCCGGATCCTCGGTCACCACCGTGTCGCCAACTCGAAGCCAGGCCGAGAGCACCCGCTCCAGCCCATCGAGGGCGCCTCCGACGACTGTCAGATTCGTCGGATCGATGCCGTCGGCGGCGAACCGCATCTCGGCGACCTTATGCAGCCGCGGCGAGACCGCCGGTTCACCGTAGAGCCGACGGGCCCCAGAAACGGCAGGGAGTTCAGGCAACAGCGCCGGATCAGGCCAGCCATTGCGCAGGTCGCGCACGCCCTTTGGCACCGGCAACGGCAGGCGGGTCTGCAGTGGGGGCCGCGAGGAGATTCGGGTACCCGCCCGGCCGGTTCCGATGGTCACGCCACGTCGCCGCAGTTGGCCATACGCGGCACCGACAGTCGACGGGCTCACCTTCAGTTCCCCTGCAAGAGCTCGGACGGCGGGAAGCAGATCGCCCGGGGCCAACGCGCCACTTGTCACGGCGCTTTCGATACCTGACGCAATCTCTTGCGCGGTTCCGCCGCGAAGTGTCACGATTGTCCTAGCATCTAGGATTTTCGTACTAGTACGTTCCATGACCGGCAGTATGGCACTGGTAGGAGCACCGCGCATGGAGACTTCAGCACTCGTTGTGGTCGGCAGCACCTCCGTCACGCCGTGGGGGCACGATCAACTAGCCAAAATCACCGAGCAGGCAAGAGCCCGCGGGCTTCGCGTCGTCGGCATCGACCGGGCCGACCGGCTGGCCGGTATAGGCGCGACCAGCGGTGAAAACGACTGGTATGACGAACTGCTGCCGGCCGATCCAGATCTCGCCGACGAATGTGGCCGCGTTCTCGCAGGGCGCACCGATATCGCTGCCATCATCACCATCCGCGAGATGTCGGTCGAGCCGGTCGCAGTGTTGGCTCAGGCCTTCGGAGTTCGTGGCAACGATCCTGATGCCGTTCACCGAATTCGCAACAAGGATCAGTGCCGTCAATGGCTGCGCGAACGTGGATTTGCCCAGCCCAGCAACGCTTTGTGCTCATTGCGAGCTGACGCCGTTGCGTTCGTCGAACGCACCGCACCCGGCCCTTGGGTGGTGAAGCCGAGTGACGGCATGGCCAGTATCGGAGTCTCGCTCGTCCGTTCAACGGCCGAACTCGATGCCGCAATCGACCGTGTCGGGCGCGACCACTTCCTCGTAGAGACCTACGTGACCGGCCAGGAATTCTCCGCTGAGGGCGTGTTTATCGGTGAGAAACCACGCGTGCTCGCACTCACCCGAAAGCTGCTCAACAAAGGCCCCGGTGTCGTCGACGGCGGCTTCGTCGAAACCGGCCACCGGCAACCGTGCGGCCTCGACGCCGGCGCATCGTCAGCTGCCAGTCAGGCAGTGGAGAGCGCGCTGGTGGCGATCGGCGCCACTCACGGCATCTTCCACGTCGAATTCTGGTGGACCAACGAAGGTGTCGTGCTCGGCGAACTCCACGTTCGAGGCGGCGGCGACTTCATCCACCTGCTCGTCGAACACACCCACCCAGGCGTCGACATGTTCGGCACGCTGATCGACGATCTCGTCGGTCAGTCGTCAGACGTCACCACCCGCCAAGCCGGCGCTGCCGGGGCAACGTTTTTCACCATGCCCGAAGGCACCATCCGTGCCCTGCACGGGTGGGACGAAATCATCGCCCACCCGAACGTTGTCGCCTCGCATCTGCAAGTCGGCGTCGGAGACCGGGTCGGTGCGGCGACCGGTTCATACGATCGTCCGGGCGCGATCGTCGTCGTCGGTAACACCATCGACGACGTCGAGCAACTCACCCAACAATTGGCCGACCAGCTGATCGTCGACGTCTCTTGACGCCCCGGGCCGCCCCACCAGCCACCAGCGGCGGTCCTCCGACTGCAAGCCGGACGACGAACCACTCCCTCGAATCGAATGGCGGCAGCATCACCGACGCCCACATCGGCGCCGAGGACGCCGACGCATCGCAGGTCCGACAGCGGCGGGTGACCGCTGCCGTCGTCCTCGATTTTGGGCTTTCGCACCTGGGATTCTTCACTATCTTGTCGGTGCTGCCTTTGCTGTTGCCTCAGCTGAATTCGGCAATCACCGCATGGTGGGTCGGCGCATTGCTGTTCATGTTCAACCTTGCGAGGCGGGCGAGTTCGCTGCTGTTCGCTGGCTCGATCGGTCGCGCGCGCGTACGCAACGTCATGGTCGTCGGCTTGCTCGGTGCCGCGGTGGGCTACGGCTTGATCGGCGCCACCCACAACGCGTTCGTCATGGCAGCCGGTCTCCTACTGGCCGGTGTGGGCATCAGTGCGAACGGGCTGGCGGCGAGAACGTACGTCACCGTGGGCTTGCGAACAATTTCGGCACGAGCGTGGGCTTTCGGCGCGATCCAGATAGCCGTGAACGTGGGCGCAGCTCTCGGTCCGATTGTCGGCAACCTCCTGCTGAACCAACATCGAGATGCTGCGCTGTTGACCGCCATCGGCGGCTGTTACATCGCCGCCGCCATCGCGGTGATCGCGCTCGTGCCAGGTGCAGCCACTGCATCGACGGGCGTTACCCGAGAGCCGCTGCAATGGCACAAGCTGGCCACGGCACTCAAAGACCAAGCCGCTCGGCGGCTCTGTCTCATGACAATCCTCGGAGGATTCCTTTACGCACAGTTCTTTTCTGCCGTCGTGCTGCAAGTCGCCTCGGCAACGTCGTCGAGTGCCTTACGTGCAGGGGTCATCAGCTCGAACGCGGTCGTCGTGGTCGTCGCGCAGTATCCGATGAGCCGGTACTGTGCCCGGGCGTCCGAAACACATGCCGCTCGCATCCGCCTGATCGTGGGTGGCATCTGGCTGTTCGTAGCGTCGATGGCCGTGCTCGCTGCGGCAGGGCGGTACGTGGTGTTTATCTACGTAGCCGCCTCGGTGCTGTCCGTCGGAGAGACGATCTACACACCAACCGTTGACAGCGCATTTGCCGAACTACCCGGAGACCGGCCAGCCGTCGAGTGTTTCAATCTGCGGCAGATCTCTGTAGCAGCAGGCGAATCAGCCGGTTCATTCGCTGGCGGTGCGCTCTTCTTACTGTTCGCACAGCACGGCGCGCGCGCTATGTATTGGCTGCTTCTCACAGCAATTGCAGCAATTCTGCTGACCGTACTGACCATCACACGACGAACATGGGTGACGAACTGATGCGATTGCTGTTGATCGGCTACAACGACTCCGCGCTCACCTCCCTCGATACCGTCCTGCCTAAGGGATCGGTGACGGTGCTCGAAGAGCCCGACGTGTGGGCCGGTCGAGGCCTGGCCGCGAAGGCCTCACGGCACGCTTGTCTGGGTTCCGTGGAGTTCGAGACCTACCAGCAAGACAACGGCTACCTGCGCGCGTTGAAACTGATCGGCGCGATCGATGCGGTAGCGCCCGGGCTCGAATACGCCGTCGAAGCAGCTGCCGGCGGCGCCGAAGCGCTCGGCCTACCCGGTGCGGGTGTTGCCGCCGCGGCCACGCTGCGCAGCAAGCTCCGACTGCGCGAAGCGATGGCGACCGCCGGCATGAACTGCCCACGATTCACGCAAGTTCACGGCCCGAAAGACATCGAGGCGTTCGCCGATGGCGCGGCATGCGTCGTCAAACCGGCTGAGCGACAGGCAAGCCTCGGCGTTGTTTTGCTCGAGCCAGGTGACGACGCCGAAGCCGCTTGGGCCGAGTGCACTGTCGCAGCCGAGGGTGCCCGATTGGCAAACCGCCCGATGCGATGGAACTACCTGGTGGAAGAACGGATGATCGGTCCGGAGGTGAGCACCGAAGTCCTTGTCGCTGATGGCGAGATCCGCTTCCTCAATGTCACGGCGAAAGAAACACTGCCGGGGCGGCATCCGGTGGAGGTCGGGCACTCAGTGCCCGGTGATGACCACACCCGCAACCGGCTGGCAACCGCCGTGGAACAACTCGTTGCAGCGGTCGGATTTCAGACCGGAATTCTGCACGCCGAGTGGATTCTCCAGCACGGCGAGCCCTATCTCGTGGAGTGCGCGGGCCGCCCACCTGGCGATCACATTCTCGACCTGATCGAGATCGCTTACGACACGAACATCACCGCTGCCTGGATCTCCGTTCTGGCAGGTGAGCAGGTCGAACTTCCGCAAGCTGCCACGTCGGCCGCGGCCGTGCGGTTCGTGATGGGCACTTCTGGCGAACTCGCCCACGTAGACGGCCTCGGCGTAGCGCAGCGTTGTATTGGAGTGCATGCAGTGGAGCAACTCCTCACACCCGGCGACGTCATCGACGGCAGCGGATCGTCGTGGGACCGCGTTGCGTGCGTCATCGCACGAGGTGACGATCCTGGATCTGCGCGCCACCACGCGCTCCGTGCAGCGTCGCGCATTCACGTGACGACAATGACCCGCGACGACAGCCCCGGCGCGGCACCAACTGCCAACACAGCAGCGAACGGGGTCGGCCGATGAAGCGTCGGTTGTTCGATCCCACTACCGGTGGCGAGCGCGGCATCGTCACCGATGCCGATGCGAGCACGATCAACGACGCAGTGCGCAAGGGTCGCCGAGCCGCCGCAATCTGGGCATCGTTCGCGCCGCGCGAACGGGCCGATCGATTACTGAGACTGGCCGATCGCATTCTCGACCACTGCGACGAATACGTCGTCCTCGAATGTGCGGGTACCGGTAAGCCGACCGAGCAGGCTCGAGGCGAGATTGAACAATCGGCTGATCTTTTCAGGTTCTATGCGCAGGCTGCCAGGAGCCAGACCGGGCCGGCGTCCGGCTCCTTCGTCGACGGCTACGAGAGTTGGGTCCGGTTCGAGCCGGTCGGCATCGTGGGGGCCATCTTGCCCTGGAATTACCCAATGCTCATGGCGGCCTGGCGATGCGCACCGGCGCTGGCCGCTGGCAACAGCGTGCTCGTGAAGCCGGCCGAATCGACTCCCGACTCCGCAACGCTGCTCGCCGAACATGCTGCAGAATTGCTTGGCCCACACGTGTTCGACGTCGTGACAGGAGGTCGCGAAACCGGTCGGCTGCTATGCGAGAGCGACGTCGATTTGCTCGCTTTCACCGGTAGCGCGCGAGCTGGGCGCGAAGTGGCGAAGGCCGCGGGCACCCGACACGTGAGCCTCGAACTAGGTGGCAACGGACCGGTCGTCGTCTTTCCCGATGCGCCGCACGACACGTTCGAACGGCTTGCCGATGCCACGATCTACAACGCCGGTCAGAATTGCGCTGCACCCGCGAGAGTTATCGCCGTCCGATGTGCCGATCAGGTTGCGCAGAAACTGCGCGAGGCACTGGGTCGTAAGGTTGCGGGGCGCGATTTCGGCCCACTCAACAATCCCGACCAGCTCAACCGCTACGACAGCCTCGTCACTGGCGGCGCCGGACGACGCGCGTGGTTCGGAACAGTCGACGATCAAGCCAAAGCCGGCGGTGGCTACTACCGGCCGGTGGCGGTGATCGAGGGCGTCCGGCAAGACGACCCGGTCGTCACCGAGGAGATTTTCGCGCCGGTACTTACGGTTCAAGAAGCTTCGTCGACCGCAGAGGCGATCGCGCTGGCCAATGACGTGCCGCAAGCACTGGCCGCAAGCGTTTGGACGACGAGTATCGGCGCGGCACTGGCGGTCGCCCGGCAACTGATTGCCGGCGAAGTATGGGTGAACTGCCATCTTGTACAGTCGGCTGAGTTGCCGCACGGCGGCCGCAGGGCGTCAGGCAGCGGGGTGGATCTTTCGGTGCTGGCGCTTGCGGAGTACCAGCGGCCGAAGACGGTCACGGCAAGGGTGGAGTTGGAATGAACGACGAGCTCGCGACGGCGCAGCGCGATTACGAGGCCCTGCAGTCGCTCGGCCTTGCGCTCGACATCACGCGAGGCAAGCCGGCGTCCGATCAGCTCGACCTCTCGGCCGAGTTGCTGCGGCTTCCAGGTGACGTCACCCGCACGGCCGATGGCGCCGACGCTCGCAACTACGGCGGCCTGCTCGGCCTGCTGGAGCTGCGTGAAATCTTCACCGACGCCCTTCAGGTGCCCGCAGAACAGCTCGTGGCTATGG
>Ga0070658_10002974_pt1 | contig 14038 bp, 13 predicted proteins | sample KBSC13metaG_FD_64664 | JGI IMG/M metagenome (GOLD analysis project Ga0070658, IMG submission 64664) | Corn rhizosphere microbial communities from Kellogg Biological Station, Michigan, USA - KBS C1-3 metaG | ecosystem: Host-associated > Plants > Roots > Rhizosphere > Soil ... | reverse complement strand
CCGAGCGCCGATGAGCTGCGCTTCGGCGGGACCGCGAGCGCGACTGCGAGCAGCGGAAGCATGAGCATCATCAGCACTTCGACCAGCCGGAAGTTGAACGCTGCCTGGGCCTCCAGCTTTTGGTGCTGGTCAGGCGCGGCACCGCCGTAGCCAACCCGCCAGAGCTCATGCAGATAAAGCTCGTCTGACACCGTGCCGCCGCGGCGCCGGAACTGGTCGATCACCGGAAGGCTGACGGGAAGGTCATAGACGTCGAAAGCGAGCGTCCGCGGCGTCGGGAACTTGGCCGAGTCCTGAATCAGTCGGCCGTGCTCCAGCCGGAACAGGATCACGTTCGGGTCGTCGGTGGAGAGGAACTTGCCGTGATCGGCTGTCGCCGCGACGCTCGTGCCCTTGGCGTCGTCCATTTGGACGAAGATGCCGTGGAGTTGCGTGCCCTTCTTTTCGCTGCGGTCGATGCGGACGGTGATGTGCTTGCCGAGCCGATTGAACTCGCCGACCTTGATCGCTGCGCCCAGTGCGCCGGAGTTAAGGTCGAAGCGCAGACCCTCGTAGCGATAGTGGGTGTAGGGCTCGAGATAGCCGACGATGAACAGGTTGAGCATCGCGAGCGGAATCGCGTAGGCGTAAGGGATGCGGAGCAGCCGGCCGTAGCCGACGCCGATCCCCCGCAGCGCATCCAGCTCCGACGATAGGGCCAGTTTGCGGAACGCGAGGAGGATGCCGAGCATCAGGCCGATCGGGATGCCGAGCGCCAGATATTCCGGAAGCAGGTTGGCGAGCATTCGCCAGACGACGCTGACCGGCCCACCCGCGTCGACGACGTACTGGAAAAGTCGCAGCATCTTGTCGAGGACGAGGAGCATGGCCGCGAGGACGAGCGAACCCAGCAGCGGAACCGCGATGGATTTCGCGAGATAGCGGTCGATCAAGCCGACTTGCCGCAATTCAGACCGTCCCGACACCATCATTTGGCCGCAAAGGCAGCCGATAAGGCACAACGGGCGGACAAATCTGTCCGTCCGCCGGCCCCTATAGCAACTGGTTGCGTGAATTCATGTCGAAATCGCTTGCAGCAGCAGAGAGTGCGTCCGCGGAAGCGGCCGGCGTCCTGCGCGGCGAGCGACGGCCGCGCATCGCGTTGCTGTCCAACCCCAAATCGACCGGCAACTTGGCCCAACTGCCTCGCATCCGCGAATATTGCGCGGACCACCCAGATGTCTTCCACTACGAGGTAGAGCAGGCGTCGCAGATCGGCGAGGCGATGAAGGTCATCGCGCGGGTCCGGCCGAAGGTGCTTGCGATCAACGGCGGCGACGGGACGGTGCAGGCGGCGCTGACCGAGCTTCATAACGGAGGGCATTTCGGCGATCAGCCGCCGCCGGTGGCCGTTCTGCCAAGCGGCAAGACCAACCTCATCGCGCTCGACCTCGGCGCTCGCGGCGACCCGATCGAGACGCTCGAGCGTTTGATCGAGCTTGCGCGGACTGACGACCTGGCGCCTTACACGGTGGCGCGCGAGCTGATCGCGCTGCGCAGCGGCGAAGATGAGGGACATCCGGTGATCGGGATGTTCCTTGGCGGTGCCGGGCTTGCGGACACCATGCTCTACTGCCGCGAGAAGATTTATCCCCTTGGCCTTCCGAACGGGCTTGCGCATGTGATTGCGGCAATTGCCACGTTCACGAAGCTGATCCTGCGGGTGAAAGCCAGCTTCCTGCCCCCTGACTCCGCTCCGCTGAGCGTTTCGCTCCCGCAGCAGGAAAATCGCCTGAGCGGGCGCTTTGCACTGCTAGCGGTGACCACGCTCGACAAGCTTCTTCTGTCGACCGATCTCGGCGCGACACGCGGCGGCGCACTCAAGCTTCTGGCAATCGACCAGCGCCCGGCTTCGCTGTTCGGGTTCCTCTTCGCGAACCTGTCGGGCAAGGTCGGCCGCAAGCCGGTGCGCGGAGTGCATCTGGAAGCTGCCGACCGGATCACGATCGAGGCAGATAGCTCGGACGTGATCCTGGACGGCGAGACGTTCCGGGCAACACGTGGCCGACCGATCAATCTCACGCCCGCGCCGCCGCTGTCGTTCGTCAAGCTGGCGGCGTAAAACCGTTCCATGAGCGAATTACGCGATCTGGTCGCGGAAGAATTGGCTGTGCCTGTCGATCCCCGCGTTAGCGCGGTGGCGAAGGCCATCGCGGCCAAGCATGCGCCTGCTTCACGCGCGATCCTCTTCTACGGCTCGTGCCTGCGCGAGAAAAAGCTCGAAGGACTGATGCTCGATTTCTACCTGATCGTATCGGGATATAGCGCGGCTTATTCGAAACGGTGGCTTGCGGCCGCAAATCAGTTGATCCCGCCCAACGTCTTCTACTTCGAGCAGGACGGGCTGGCCGCCAAATATGCGGTGCTCAGCGAGCGCGATTTCCGCCGGCTCAACGGGCCGGAGACCCGCAGCGTGTCGGTCTGGGCCCGGTTTGCCCAGCCATCGCGCCTCGTATGGGCAAGAGACGAGCACGCACGCGAAAAAGCGATCGATGCCGTGAGCCGCGCTGCGCCGACGTTACTCGGAGCAGCGGGCAGGCGAACCGGCGAGAAGCCGCTCGACTGGTGGCGGCGGGCTTTCGTTCTCACTTATTCCGCGGAGCTTCGGTCGGAGCGCAAGGGCCGCAGCATTTCGGTCGTCGACGCGGACAGGCCGCGGTACATCCGTTTCACCGAGCCAGTCGCGGCTGCGATCCAGCTGAGCCGGCGCAAGAGCTGGCGGCGACGGCGGATTGAAGGAAAGGCTCTATCCGTGCTGCGCCTGGCCAAGGCGAGCGCCACCTTCGCCGGCGGCGCGGATTATATCGCGTGGAAGATCAACCGGCATGCCGGGACGCAAATCCGCCTGAAGCCGTGGCAGCAGCGGCACCCGCTGCTCGCCGCGATCAGCCTTTTGCCGAGGCTGCTGAAGTCCGGGGCGGTTCGCTAGCGGATCGGGCGAGGGCGGCAGAGACCGCTCCGGCGAGCGCTCCAACGGTGAACGGCTTTCGGAGCAACTCGTAGCCGCGGAGGTCCTCGCTTTCGCCTTCGCCGACGTAGCCTGTAACGAACAGCACTGCGAAGTCGCGCGGAGAGTTGAGCTTGAGGTAGCGGATCAACTCGGGGCCCGTCATCTCGGGCATGATCACATCGGTGATGATCAGATCGAAAAGCTGCTCGTGGAAGAGGCGGATCGCTTCCTCTCCGCTGCCGCAGGCGACGGGCTCGTAATCGAGGTCCTCGAGCGCATCGACCGTCGCCGAGCGAACGCGCGGATCGTCCTCGACCAGCAAGATGCGGGCGCCGGGGACGTGCACATCGCGCTCGGTGACCTGGGCGGCTGGATGCAGCCGGACGGTCGCGGCGACTTCGGTGCGCGGGAGGTAGATGGAGACGGAGGTCCCGCGGCCGACTTCGCTTTCGATTCCAACCTCGCCACCCGATTCATGGGCGAAGCCGAAGATCTGGCTCAGGCCGAGGCCCGTGCCCTTGCCTACGGGCTTGGTCGTGAAGAAGGGCTCGAAGGCGCGCTCGATGACGTCGGGGGACATGCCAATACCGGTATCGGTGACGCTGATCTTCACATAGTCGCCCGGACGGATGTCTCCGACCTGGTTTGCGGCGAGCGCCACATTCTGGGTCGCGATGCGCATCAGCCCGCGCCCCTCCATCGCATCGCGTGCGTTCACCGCGAGATTGACGATCGCATTCTCGAGCTGGTGGGGGTCGACATAGGTCGCCCATGTATCCGGAGCGAGGTCGACTTCGACGCGAACCTGCTCGCCGAGGGTGCGGTCGAGGAGGTCGGACATGCCGGCGATCAGGTCGCGGGAGTCGACGCGCTCCGGCAGCAGCGGCTCCGAACGCGCGAACGAGAGCAGGCGGCGGGTCAGCGCCGCGGCGCGGGTCGCGCCCTCCATCGCATTGGTGAGGTGCATCTGCACCTCGCGGCGGGGACCGTTCAGGCGGCGCAGGGCAAGGTCGATGCCGCCGACGACGACCGCGAGCATGTTGTTGAAGTCGTGCGCGATACCGCCGGTGAGCTGGCCGACTGCCTCCATTTTCTGGACCTGGCGAAGCTGAGCCTCGGCGGCTTCGCGCTCGTGCGCTTCGGCCTTCAGCGCCTGGTTCGCCTCCCACAGCTCCTGCGTGCGCTCGCGGACCGCATATTCGAGCTGCTCGGCGCGTTCCGCCTCGCTCTCGACCTGACGCCGGGCGGCGGCAAACTGGCGCAGCGCCTGCACGGCGACAACGCCGAGGAAGATCGCGCCGAGGCCAACGATGATCCCGATGACGTTGAGATAATCGCTACGGCGGCTCGCCTGCTCGGAGACGATCTGGCTGACCTCGATACGATTGCGCAGCGATTCACGTTCGGCGCGGATGATGTCCTCAAGCTCGTCGTCGAGGCGGGTACCCGTCCCCGACTTTGCCGCCTGGTAGAAATAGCTGATGCCGGCATCGCCTTGACGTTCAAGAGCCGCCCGGGCCGCCAGCGACAGCTCGTCACCGCGCTTCTGATAGAGACGCTTCAGCTCATCCACGCGGCGAAGCTGCTCCGGGCTTCCCCGTACCATCCCCCGGAGCTGGTCGATCTGATAGCCCGCGAGCTGCCAGTCGCTGGCGTAGATGTTGCCGCTGCCTTTGACTTCCTCGTCAAGGACGAAGCGGGCAAGCGCGGCTTCCGCCCGGGAAATGTTGGCGCTGACGTTGCGGACGACCAGCGAGATTTCATACGTATGTCGTTCCGCCGCCAGCGCGCGCTCGCGCGCGTCATTGGCGAACTTCACGAGGAAGATCATCGCGACGAGGACGAGGGCCGCGAAGAGGCCTGCGACCGCAGCGCCACCTCGACGCCAGTCGAACCGGACCTCTTCTTCGTCCCCGACCCCGATCATCCCCCCAGTCTAGCCCCGTTAACCTTTGAGCGGAAGGTTCGGGCTGTGGATAAAATGATCAGCTTATACAGCCGCTTGCACGGCCTGCCGCAGCAAACATGGTTAATATCTCCCCGACCTGCTCTTCGGTGTGCAGCGCACAGAGCGAGCAGCGCAGGAGGGTCATGCCCGCAGGCGTCGCGGGCGGGCGGGCAAGATTGACGTAAAGACCCTCGTTCAGCAGCGCTTCCCACATGGCCGCGCCGCGTTCCAGATCGGGCATAATGACGGCGATGATGGCCGACTGCGGCTCCTCGGTGCCGAGCGTGAAGCCGAGCTGTCGAAGTCCGGCGTGGAGACGCTTCGAATTTTCCCACAGGTGCGCACGCTTGTCGGCGCTGTCCATCAGCTTGCGGATGGAGGTCGCAGCCGTGGCAACGACGGACGGCGGGAGCGAGGCGGTGAAGACGTAGGGGCGGCAGACGAGGCGCAGAATCTCGAACTTCGGATGGTTCGAAACGCAGAAGCCGCCGACCGTTCCGACCGACTTGGAGAAGGTGCCGATGATGAAGTCGACGTCGTCCATCACGCCCTGCGCCTCGGCGACGCCGCGGCCGTGCTCCCCGATGAAGCCCATCGAATGGGCCTCATCGACCAGCACCATCGCGCCGTTCGCCTTCGAGACCGCGACCATTTCCTGCAGTGGCGCGACGTCGCCGAGCATCGAATAGACGCCCTCGAGAACGACGAGCTTGCCCGCGCCCTCGGGGATCCGCTTCAGGCGCTTTTCGAGCGCGTCGATGTCGTTGTGGCGGAACGGGACGATCTGGGCGTTACCCATCGCGCAGCCGTCGTAGATCGACGCGTGGCTGTCGATGTCGAGGACGATATAGTCGTCCTTGCCGGCGATCGTTGAGATGATGCCGAGGTTCGCCTGGTAGCCCGTGGAGAACACCATGGCGTGATCCATGGCGTAGAAGTCCTTCAGCGCCTGCTCGACCGCCTTGTGGCCCACGTACGTGCCGTTGAGGACGCGGCTGCCGGTGGTGCCAGAGCCGAACTCGTCGAGCGCCTTGTGACCCGCGGCGACGACGTCCGGGTCGAACGTCATCCCCATGTAATTGTAGGTACCGAGAAGGATCGTGCGCTTGCCGTTGCAGATGGCAACCGTCGGGCTTTCGACCTTCTCCATCACCAGGTTGAATGGGTCGGTGACGCCCCCCGCGAGCAAGTCCTCGCGTTGCTGGATCAGCGGGTCGAACTTTGAGAAGAGATCGGTCACGCGGTGAGCTTCACCAGCGCGTCGACGAGCTGGCCGACATTCTCGATCTCAGCCTGCATGTTCATCGAGATAAGGACGTCGAACTCGTCCTCCACGTTGGCGACGAAATCGAGAACCGTAAGGCTGTCCCACTCGAGGTCCTGGGCGAAGCGCGTAGCTTCGCTGACCGCGACGCCTTTCTTGTTGAAGGGCTCGATCAGCTCGATCGTCTTGGCGAGGATTTGTTGGCGGTCGGACATGCGGGGCTCGTTAATGGTCGGCCGCCGCTTAAGCAACGCAATGGGGCGTGAATGGGGCGTCCGAACGGCCAGACCGGGGAACGAGCCATAGCTACCGACCGGACGAGGCGTGACGATCAATCCCGCGATAACAGTGATCACCCCAAACCGTGGTTGCGCGCCTAAAGCCACTCCTTCGCGCGGTACCAGTCGGCGGTTTGGCGGAGGCCTTCCTCGGTCGGGATTTGCGGCTTCCACAGCTGTGGCGGGGCACCGAGCTTAGCGTCCACGACCCAGTTGCGATGCGAAAAGTACGCTGCACGGTCGACGGTCAGCTTCGCTTTCGGCCCCCGGAAGAGCTGGTCGGCGCGGGCGGCGAGCTTGAGGAACAACCCCGGAGCGGAGACGATGGCCGGCTTGGTGCCGACCGCGCGCCCGAGAACGCGCGCGAACTGGCGATGGCTCCAACCGCCGGGCCGTCCGTCGTCGGACTCGATGAGCATGCCCGAAGGGGCCTCAGGGCCGGCGAGCGCGAGCAACAGTCGGCCGAGATCGGCGGCATGGATAAGCGACACGCGCCCGTGCGGCGGCATGAGCATCAGCCCAAGCTTCGCCATCCGGAACAGTTCGAGCGTCTCTTTGTCGCCGGGGCCGTAGACTGCCGGAGGCCGAACGATCGACCATTCGAGGCCCGAGGAGCGAACCAGATCCTCCGATCGCGCCTTCGACCCGCCGTAAAGCGACAGCTTCGGTTCTCGCGCCGCAAGCGAGGAAACGTGCACGAACCGGTGAACGCCGCCGGCGGTCGCCGCGGCGAGCATGGCGAGCGTTCCCGCCACATTGCCTCGATCGAAAGCCGCGGCGTCCGGAGCCGTGATCACACCGGCAGCATGGATGATCGCGTCGGCACCGGTGACGAGCTCGCGCAGCGAGTCCCGATCTTCGAGGCTTCCTGCAACCCATTGCACACGTTCGCGACTGGGCTGGTCGCGGCGGGTCAGGGCCTTCACGTCGTGGCCCGCGGCGAGGGCGAGGTCGATGAGGTGCGATCCGACGAAGCCAGTGCCGCCTGTGATCGCGAGCTTCATTGCGTCGAGCTCTTTATAGGGGTGACCAATGCGACCGCTCCGGCTCCGGCTCCTCGTGCTCCTGCTCTCGCGCCTCGCCAAGCATCTCGATGACCTTGTCGAGCAGCGGGTCGAGGCCTTCGCCTAGCGGCGCGGAGATCGGATAGACCTCCGCTCCGCTCGCTTTCTGGAGCGCCTTGACCATCTTCGCGCGGTCCTTCTCGTCGACCAGGTCCGCCTTGCTGAGGGCGATGATTTCCGGCTTGTCGGCGAGGCCGGAGCCGTAGCTCGCAAGCTCGTCGCGGACGACGCGCCAGGCGTCGACCGGATCGTCCGACGATGCGTCGATGAGATGGAGGAGGAGGCGCGTCCGCTCGACATGTCCGAGGAAACGGTCGCCGATTCCGGCGCCCTCGGCCGCGCCCTCGATCAGGCCCGGGATATCGGCGAGCACGAACTCGCGGCCCTTGTGGCGGACGACGCCAAGCTGGGGTCGGAGCGTCGTGAAGGGGTAGTCGCCCACCTTGGCGCTCGCGTTGGTCACGGAATTGAGGAAGGTCGACTTGCCCGCGTTGGGAAGACCGACAAGCCCGGCGTCTGCCAGCAGCTTCAGACGCAGCCAGACCCACATCTCCCCGCCCGCCTCGCCCGTCTGGTGCTGCCGGGGCGCGCGGTTGGTGGACGTCTTGTAGCTGGCATTCCCCCGGCCGCCCATGCCGCCCTTGAGGAACGACAGCCGCTGCCCTTCGCGGGTGAGGTCCGCAAGCAAGGTTCGGTCCTCGTCGTCGGCCAGGATCTGGGTTCCGACGGGCACACGGATGACGAGATCGTTGCCGCCGGCCCCGGTGCGGTTGGAGCCGGAGCCGCCTTTGCCGCGTGGGGCCCGGAAATGCTGGGTGTAGCGGAAGTCGATGAGCGTATTGAGGCCGGGCACAGCCTCGAACACGATGTCGCCGCCCTTGCCGCCGTCGCCGCCGTCGGGGCCGCCGAACTCGACGAACTTTTCGCGCCGGAAGCTCACTGCGCCGGGGCCGCCCGCTCCTGAGCGGACGAAGATCTTGGCCTGGTCGAGGAAATGCATTGCCGGCGACCTAGGCGAACGCGGCGCCAAGGGGAACTGCCCTTGGCCTCAGAGGGGTGCGGCATTCGAGCGACACACGCGCAAAAATCGTCACAAAACCGCAATTACAAATTCTTTACCTGCTTCACGCCAGCGTGTTAGGCACTCCCGCGCCGGTTTAACCGGGCGGATTGAAAAGATAGGGGAACCCTCGTGCGTAAATATCTCCTGACAGCCGCAGCCGCGGCTGCGATTGCGACGCCTGCGGCCGTCGCTGCCCGCGACCATAGCGGTTACGTCGGCATCGAAGGCGGCATCATGTGGCCGAAGAAGTCGAACCTCAACGTCGACGCGAACGGCGCGCTGGCTGAAGGCCAGATCGGCTATTACCTTTATTATTCGGCAAACAACACTTGGAACGCCAACCCGCGCACCAAGTACAAGTCGGGTCTCGATGTCGATGCCGTCGCCGGCTACGACTTCGGATATCTGCGGGTCGAGGGCGAACTCGGCTACAAGCGTGCAAAGCACGGCGGCCTGACGTTCCCTGACTTCAACGGTGGCTCGAACGGCAATACGAACGCACCTCCGGGCGACGTCGACCTCGGCGGCAGTGGCCGCACGACTGCGTGGACCGCGATGCTCAATGCGCTTGCCGATTTCGGCAACGACAACGGCCTCAGCTTCTCGCTTGGCGGCGGCGTCGGCTACGGCAAGTTCAAGTCCTCGTTCAGCACGAACAACCCGGACCTGCCTGTCCTTGGCGACCTCTCGACGAGCATCAGCAAGAGCAAGTTCGCCTACCAGTTGCTGGCCGAGGCGCGCTACGCCGTCAGCCCGCAGATCGATGTCGGCCTGAAGTATCGCTATTTTGATGGCGGTTCGCTGCGCCGTAAGATTGACGACCCGGTTCTGGGCGTCTTCAACATCAACACGCGCTTCCGCAGCCACAGCCTGCTAGCGAGCTTGTTGTTCAACTTCGCGCCGCCGCCTCCGCCGCCGCCGCCCCCACCGCCGCCTCCGCCGCCGCCACCGGCGACGCAGACGTGCCCGGACGGGTCGGTCGTGGACGCAACGGCGACTTGCCCGGTTCCGCCGCCCCCACCGCCGCCTCCGCCGCCACCGACGGAGCGGGGCGAGCGCGGCGAGTAACAGCCGGCGCTGCTAAGGATTGGGGCGAGGCGGGTGACCGTCTCGCCCTTTTCTTTTGCGGTTCGGGCATCGACGGCAACGCGAGCGCGATTCCGCCCAAGCGTTAATTGGCGGATACGGCTTCGCGGTTTACGACAATTAACCAGATATGCTATGGCGGCCGGGTCGGGCCGGACCCGGGCATTCGGGCGCACCCCGGCTGAACAGACAGGGGAATGCCAGTGCGGAAATATCTTCTGACGGCGGCAGCCGCGGCTGCGATCGCCACACCCGCCGTAGCTCGCGATCATAGCGGCTACATCGGGGTCGACGCGGGCGTGCTGTGGGCCAAAAGCAGCCTGCACCTCGACGCGACCGACAGCTTCTACTGCGATTATTTCGATGTCTATTTCAGCAATTGCAGCCTCGGCTTGGGCTCGAAGCACAAGATGGGCTTCGATGGCGATGTCGTCGGCGGCTACGACTTCGGCATGTTCCGCCTCGAAGGGGAGCTGGCCTACAAGCGCGCCAACCAGAAGCGCCGGACGTTCGCCGACTTTGGCGACGTGGCTGTAACCGGCAAGACCTCGGCCTGGTCGGCCATGGTCAACGGCCTCGTCGATTTCGGCGACGACAACGGCCTGAACTTCTCGCTGGGCGGCGGCGCCGGCTACGCCCGCGTGAAGCATAATTTCAGTATCAACGGGACGTTCGACAACGGCGAGGGCGACTATTATTTCGATCACTTCGGAACGAGCCTGAGCAAGAGCCGCTTCGCGTGGCAGTTGCTGGCGGAAGCCCGCTACGCTGTTTCGCCGCAGATCGACGTCGGCCTCAAGTATCGTTACTTCAACGGGGGCTCCGTCAGCCGGTCCTTCGACGATGGTGACGGCGGGATCGTCCGCGCGAGCAGCAAGTTCCATAGCCACAGCCTGATGGCCAGCCTGATCTTCAATCTGGCACCGCCGCCACCGCCACCGCCACCTCCACCGCCTCCTCCGCCGCCCGCTCCGGCGACGCAGACGTGCCCGGACGGCTCGGTGATCGAGGCAACGGCGACCTGTCCGGCTCCGCCACCGCCGCCACCTCCGCCGCCTCCGCCGACGGAACGCGGCGAGCGCGGCAACTAGAGGCTAGTCACTACGGGAGAATGGGGCGAGGCGGGCGACCGTCTCGCCCTTTTCTTAAGAGGCGAGAGGGTCAGTCCTGCCAATGATCGAGCGCCGGGCCGAGCGCGCCCTTGAGGCCGCCGAGCCACGGCTCGTAATGGCGCCAGTAATCCACGCCTTCGCGGTTGATTGGCTTGCGAACCTGCTCGGAACTCGGGGTCCGAACCGCACGATCGGTCTTGTGGTGCTCGAGGCAGGCGGGTTCGAACGGCAGCCCGACATGATCGAGCATTCTCCGAATTTCGGCTTCCGGCTGCTCGATCAGCCGTTCGTTGAGCATTCGGCAGACGACGCCCGGCTGAAGCTCGTCGAAGCGCCGCATCAGGCGCCAATAGTCGAGATAGAAGCGGCCGATCGTCTCCTGGTCGTAGGAAAAGCCCAGGCCGTGCGCGTAATTCTGTTTGAAATTGGAAAAGCCGCACGCCATCGGTCCGCGTCGCGCATCGATAATCCGGGCGTTGGGGAGCGCCGTGCGGATCAACGCCAGATTCTGCCAATTGCCGGGCATCTTGTCGACGAAGAAGGGCCGGTCGGTTAGTCGGAAGGCCCGGGTGCGATCGAGATATTCTTCGCCAATAGCCCGGATCTCGGCCGGCTTGAGCGCGAGCGTTGCCTCGACCTGACTCTGACCGGTCCGGCGGCCAAGCCGCTCCCGGATGCTAGTCATGACGCCGAGCTCCGTCGTGCCTTCGACCAGGGGATGACTCGCGAGGATCTGCTCGATCAGGGTCGATCCCGCGCGGTGCATGCCAAGCACGAAGATCGGACCTTCGGCGGGATGGCCGGAGTCGCGGTTGCGGTCGAAGAAATCGGGCGTGATCTTGGCGATCCACTCGTCGACATAAGCAGTCGCACCCACCTGATCCGGCGGAAAGGATTGGGCCCGGATCGCATTGCCGGCGGCGTAGTGGCGGAAGCTCTGTTCGTATTCGCCCCGGTCCTCATAGGCCTTACCGAGCGCAAACCGGATGTGAAGCTCGTCGGTGTCGTCGAGCGGAAGGCGGAGCGCCTCGCGCATCTGGATGATGTCGCGCTGGCTGAACTTGAACGATTTGAAATTGGCCAGCGTCCACCAAGCCTCGCCAAAGCTTGGAACGGCACGCACTGCCCGCTGCAGCGCCTTCACAGCTTCCGCGGTGCGGCCGACAGTCTTCAGCGCGTTGCCGAGACTAACCCAGAGGCCGATTGCCTCAGGCTTCTCTCGCGCCAGCTCCTGATAAAGGCGAATCTGCTGATCGTGATGCCCGAGCACGCCCTGGACCGCGGCTTCGATGCCCTTGACCTCGAAACTCTTACGGACCGCAGGCGGCAGTTGCTCGATCTCCGCCAGGGCCAGCGGCGGGTTGGCGTGGCGCTGCAGGTGCTGGATGAGCGCGAGGCGTCTTTCCGGCGAGCCGTCGGCAGCCACCGACCGGCGAAGCAGGATCGTAGCCTCCTCGACCGAGCCCTGGCTGGACGCGATCTCGGCGAGGAGCTCGAGCGCGTTTGCGTCGGCCGGATCCTGCAACAGCCGATCCTGAAGCATCTGCCGCGCCGTCATCATGTTGCCGGCGCGCAGGGCCGCTGCCGCTGCGTGAGTGAGCGAGACGCCTGGCTTTACGGCCGGATTGCTGAGGGGCGATCGTAGAACCATCACCTTACCCTCCGTGCCGTGACCAAGTCTGTCAACGTCACCCGCTCTTGCTCGCTGGCTGCGGATGGTGCGGGACGAGGATAAGCGTTCGTCCCTCGACACGCCACGAATCGAGCTTCGAAAGGAAGTTCATGCCAAGGACATCGAGGTCGCCCAAACCCGGCGACGTGACGATCCGGAGATTGCGCGCAACGATATTGCCGACACGAAGCTCGTCGATCGAGCCAGTCTCGGCGGGCGCCGCGCCATTCGCCGTTCGCAGCACGACGGGCGCGAGACCGGCCCCGGATCGCACTTTGGCATGGCGCGCTGTTTGCGAAGACAGCGCGGTAATGGTTGCGCCGCTGTCGATCAGCATGCGCCGCTCCACGCCGTTGACCGTTGCTTGCACCCAGAAATGGCCGTCCGGCGCCATGCGCACGCGCAGTTCGTTCCCCGCGACCGTCTGATCGTCGAGGCCGAGGCTGCTCGCCAGCCGGGCAAGCTCTGGATGGTAAGGCGCCTGCTGCAGGAGGATGAAGACCAGGAATGCGAGAAGGGCGAGCGAAAAGGCGAACCGGATAACGCGTCCTACGACAGGGATGCGCTGCACTAACATCAACAGCAACGCGCCTGCGACCGCGTAGACCGCGAGATGCTGCCATTCGGGGACGGGATTGGGCATTTTACGATCCCAAATAGACGCGAGCCTGCGGGCTTTTCCAGAGCGCCAGCCGACGTCCTCGCCCGTCAGTTAAACGATGCTGGCGCGAAACGCTTGGCACTTCAAATGCTTGGGCGCGTTTAATCTAACATGTATCAGTCTTCGGAGCGTCTTGTGGCTAATGAGCGCATCGTTGCTGTAGGATTGCTGACGCCCCACGATCTCGGTCTTCTTGGGCCGACCTTCGATCGCGTCTGGCCGGTCGAAGAGGCGCCCTCGTTCAGTGAGTTGCTGCGGGCGATCGACGAAGCGGACCAGCGCTTGTCCCGGGGCAAAAGCGAGTCGCAGCGCCCGTCTTAGGACGTCGGCCCCGTCATTCGGTTAAGCAACCGGTCGACGGTGTCCTCCGTCGTCTGTTGCTTGCCCTCTTCCTTGAGCTGTTTCGCGTGACGTTCGAGGGCGGAGCGAACGAGCTCTATCTGCGTGTCGGTTAGATGCTCGATGCCGATGAATTGCTCGCGCGCCTTGTCGACGGCGCGCAGGAGTTCGTCGAGTTTCGCCTGCATTGCCGCCGCATCGCGATTCTGGCTGTTCTGGATCAGGAAGACCATCAGGAAGGTGACGATGGTCGTTCCGGTGTTAATGACCAGCTGCCACGTATCCGAATAATGGAACATCGGCCCGGTTACGGCCCAGACGACGATCGTCCCAACAGCAATGGCGAAGGTGACCGGATGTCCGGCCGCCGTCGATGTCTTTGCTGCGCACAGGTTGAAGAACTTTCGCATGCGCCCGTAACGCCCGTGCAACGTTATGGTGCCGAAAGCACCTCAACCGGCGATCGCCGCGACGAGCGTAGCTCCAGAGGCGAGGGCCATGATTGCGGTGGCGGTCCAGCCAAAACTAAGCATCACGCGGCGTTCGTGCAGGTGCCCCATGA